>Ga0210400_10003530_pt1 | contig 13860 bp, 8 predicted proteins | sample IncBWH26MmetaG_FD_155456 | JGI IMG/M metagenome (GOLD analysis project Ga0210400, IMG submission 155456) | Forest soil microbial communities from Barre Woods Harvard Forest LTER site, Petersham, Massachusetts, United States - Inc-BW-H-26-M | ecosystem: Environmental > Terrestrial > Soil >...
ATTGCGGGGACGAACAGCAACAATACCCAAGCTAGTTTCCCGCCCAGCACGATGACCACGGCGGCGACCGAGAGAAAAGTAAAGAACTGCTGCAGGAATTCCGCCAGTACAGTTGACATGGCGTACTGCACGCGTTCGATGTCGTTGATTATGGTCGAGAGTAAAGTTCCTGTCGTGTGCTTGGAAAAGAATGCCGCGGAGCGGCGCATGATCGCGTTATAGAGATCGTCGCGCAGATCGGTAATCATCCCAAATCCGGCATGGTTAATCAGGTACGTTCCGCTGTAATCGAAGATCCCTTTCAGGACGGTCGAGCCGACAAGCGCAACTGCAACCATGGTCCATGCGTTTGTGAAATGGGAGGGCACCAGTTGCTGCAAGAAAACGGGGTGGTGCGTAAGCGGAACGACGAAGAGTTGAATGTCTTTCGATCCGGTGGATGGATTTAGTACCCGGTCGAAGATTGGACGAATCAACAAGAACTTGAAGGCGTCGAGCACTCCCACCATTGCCATGAGAGCGACGGAACAAAGAATCTGCCACCAGTATGGAAGCGCATACCGGATTAGTCGCGTCAGTTGCCGCATACCGCTCCGGGCAGGGCGCAGTGGCAGACTGATGATGGCATAGGCGTGGTATGCAAGGGCTTATTTTACTGCGGGGCTGTCGAATCCCCAAGTGGCTGGCTCACTTCCGCCGTGAGCGAGAACCCTATCGTGGCATATCCCGATGTTCGACTTTTACGCGGTAGCCCGCCTTGTGCAGGCGCTTGCCAACCTCCTCCGCGATCATCACCGAACGGTGCTGTCCGCCGGTGCAGCCAAAACTGATGGTGAGATAGCTCTTGCCTTCGTGGATGTAGTGCGGCAGCAAATAAATCAGCAGATCGGAAATGCGCTGGATAAATTCCTTGGTCTGCGGAAACGAGCGAATGTAATCGGCAACGCGTTTATCGCGCCCGGTCAGTGGCCGGAATTCCGGGACGAAATGGGGGTTGGGAAGAAAACGAACGTCGAATACCAGGTCGGCCTCTTCGGGGACACCGTGTCGGAAGCCGAAACTCACGCACGAGACCAGAATGCTCTTTTCCGACGCCTGCTCGCGGAAACGTTCGGTGATGTGCGCGCGTAATTCATGAACATTGAACTTCGACGTATCGATCACGAGATCGGCTAAAGCACGGATTCGTGCCAGATGACGCCGCTCGGCCCTGATCGAGGAATTAACCGGCGAGTCGGTTCCCAGGGGATGCGGGCGACGGGTCTCGCTGAAACGCCGCAGCAACACCGCGTCGGAAGCTTCGAGGAACGCAACTTTGGTGGGAATCGTGCGCCGCACAGCTTTCAAAATGCCGGGAAGCTGTTCCAGCTTGGAGCCTTCGCGCACATCCACCACCAGCGCGTAACGACGGATCTCGGCCGACTGCAGCGCCATTTCGGCGAAGCGCGGAATCAATTCGATGGGAAGATTATCCACGCAATAGTAGCCCAGGTCTTCGAAAGCCTTCAGCACGGACGCCTTGCCAGAGCCGCTCATGCCTGTGATGATGACCAGTTCCGGGGCGTGCGGGGAGTCATGCCCGATGGCTTTCAGCGCTCTCTTCGCTTTGCGCGACGGGCTCCTGCGCTTCGCGGGCGCTGACGATTTTCGAGGCGTCATGCACTGGATAGTAGCATCGAAGGCTGCATTCAGGGGAGACACTCCCACTTGATTTGTCTAAGCCCCGCCCGGAAAGGTAAGCTAAGTCGCCATGAAGAAGTTTCACGAACTCAGCGAACGCGAAGTGCTGGCCCTGGCCATTGCTCTTGAAGAAGAGGACGAGCGAGTGTATGCCGACTTCGCCGAAGGACTGCGGCAGGATTATCCCGCATCGGCGGCTATGTTTGAAGGCATGCGCGAAGAAGAATCCGGGCATCGGCGGCGGCTCATTGAGATGTATCAGCAGAAGTTTGGTGAACATATTCCTTTGATCCGCCGCCAGGATGTGCGCGGGTTCGTCGAGCGCCCCGCCCTGTGGCTGATTCGCCCACTGCGCATCGAGGCTGTCCGCAAGGAAGCCAGCACCATGGAAGTGGAGACGCGCAGGTTTTACGAAAAGGCAGCCGCGCGCACGCAGGATGCCAGCATCCGCCAACTGCTCGACGATCTGATCAATGAAGAACGCGAGCACGAAGAGCGCGCCCAGGAACTGGATAAAGAGAAACTTCCCGCCAACGTCAAGGCGGATGAAGAGCGGGCGCAGCGACGCCTCTTCGTTCTGCAGATTGTCCAGCCTGGCTTGGCGGGGCTGATGGACGGTTCCGTCTCGACGCTGGCGCCCGTCTTCGCCGCCGCGTTCGCTACCAAGAATAGTCACGAGGCTTTTCTGGTCGGCCTTGCCGCATCGGCCGGCGCCGGTATCAGCATGGGATTTGCCGAGGCTCTGTCCGACGATGGAAGCCTGACGGGACGCGGGCATCCATGGGTGCGCGGTTTGATCTGTGGAGCGATGACGGCCCTGGGGGGAATCGGACACACGCTGCCGTTTCTATTGAAGGATTTCCGCGCGGCGCTGTGGGCCGCCGGCGTGGTCGTGCTCTTCGAACTCGGACTCATCACCTGGATCCGTCACCGCTATATGGACAGTCCGTGGGTAGCGGCGGCGCTCCAGGTCGGCTTAGGTGGAGTACTGGTGTTTATCACAGGCGTGCTGATCGGGAATTCTTGAGTTGACCTGGAGGGTGGATCAGATCTTTACGAATATTCTCTTGCGGTAAAGAACCCACATGACGAAAAAGCAAACCAGCAAGAACGCAACCGAGAAATACAGCGACGCGTTGGGTGGACTGCCGAGCGGCACGAACCATTGCTGGTAGATGAACTCGCCCCAACTCATCGTTGCGCCACCGGCGAGATGCAGGTTCACCCCGATCAGAAAAATTGCAAGCAATTCCGCGAAGACGTAGGCGGCAATGGCGTTCATTCCCAAAATAACGAACGGCTTCGTCCACGGACCTCGCCACCGCTTGCCGTCGACCAGCCAATAGAGAAGGGCGAGGGTCATCAGGGCCAAACCAGCCGTCAACAGAACGTAGGAACTGGTCCACAGCTTCTTGTTGATGGGAAACCACAGGTTGAAAAACTCTCCCAGGCCGACGCCGATCAAACCGGCAACAAACATACCCGCCGCCCTTTGCGTAATGTTCCGCGTACTGCGAAGCCATTGGCCTGTGAGCACGCCAAGCAGACTCGTGGCCAGCGCCGGAATCGTACTCAAAACGCCTTCGGGATCGCGCGTGCCCTCATATAGGTGTCCCATCAGCAGTTTGCGGTCGAGCCAGGCTGCGCGGTTGCGATCGGGATCAAGCAGAGGGATATCGCGGACAGGAACACCGAAACCGGGCACCGGCACGTAGCGCATCAAGACCCAGTAGCTGACCAGGCAGGTGGCGGCGATGGCCGCGAGTCGCGCACTGCGACCGGAATACAAGACCAGCACCGCACTGATTACATAACAGATGGCGATGCGCTGGAGCACGCCATAAACGCGCCAATGGTCCAACTGGAATCGCGCGCCGAAACCATGGAGGAGAAATCCGATGGCGAAGAGTATGAATCCGCGCCGCAGAACGTGGGACAGCAGGGTCCTGCGCGATTCGCCACGCTGAAGCCGGCCGGCGAAGGAAAACGCCAAGGCGACTCCCACGATGAACAGAAAGAAAGGAAAGACGAGATCGGTCGGAGTCCAGCCGTTCCAGCGCGCGTGCTTCAGCGGCCAGTAGGCGACTTCTTCATTCTGGTTGTTGACGATAATCATGAGCGCGATCGTCGCGCCGCGAAACAGGTCGAGTGAAACCAGGCGTTCACCGGGAGGGTTGGCGGGCTTAACTGGGGTTTCGGTTGCAACCGTCGGGGCCGATAACCGGGACATTTGCCTTGTCTCTCAGATGATCTTCATCCCGCTCAGGGCTGCGTGTCCAGCGGATGCCTGCTCTTTTCGTAAAACTCATTCTGCAGCTTGAGGCTCGCGTCATCCGCCTTCACGGCCCGGATCGTTTTGGCCAACGTGTCGATCCACCAATCCATCTGGAACTTTCCCAGCTCTTTCGTCGCAGCCGAGCCATCGCCGGAATAGTGGCCCGGAAAGCGCGCGTACCACCAGATACCTGTGTAGACGTCTGGGGGAAGATTCTGGTGATGCTGATCGGCGCCGGACTCGCTCGTGGCGCGATCGATGTGAACAGTGTCGGGACGCGAGATCATCATCTTGGAAGTCTCACTTTCGCCAGCGTGCATGTCTATGGAAGTCTTCTTCGCCGGACCGCCTGCCTGCGGCGTGCGCTCATCGAACACATAGACTACGTAGTCGTGCGGCTTGTCCAGTTGCGATTGCGCGAAGAAGGGCAACAGATGCTCGTTGCCGCCATGGCCGTTGACGATGAGCACTTTCTTGCAGCCGTTGCGCGCCATTTCGTCGGTGGTTTCCTGCAGCAATGCGAGTTGCATCTCGTGGCTGTAGGCAACCGTTCCGGGTTCGTGGCGGGCTTCGGCAATCTGTCCGAAATAATATTCGGGGAAGACTACTGCGTATTCCTGCTCGGCGGCGTGCAACGCGGCGTAGCGGACGTCCAGCAGATCGGTCCCCAGAGGCAGGTGGGGGCCGTGTTTTTCCAGGATGCCAAAGGGAAGCAGGCACGTGCCTTGTGAACGGTGAATGCCTTCGCGGAAGTCCGCAGCTGTGAGTTCTTCCCAATGAACGGAAAGCTTTGCCTGAGATGGATTGGCTTGCGCCTGCGTAAAGTGTGGAGTGCCAAGAATCACCGTCAGGATGGGAAGAATCAGCAAGCGAGTCGTCATCTGCAAATCCCCTTCGGCGGCGAATTTTAGCAGATACGCTCGGAGTCTGGCACCCGGCCTTTCGCCTCGTGAAAATTGGGGCAAACTGACTTGGTCAGTTCGCGCCCGCGGCAGCTCTAACGGCTTTGGGCGTACCCGCTTGCTCGATCAATATTCCCAAGCCGGTGGCGATCGACGCCACCACTTGCAGGTCTTCATTGCTGAAGGCGCCTTGAGCGGCGCGGTATAGGGCGAGCACGCCAGCTACTCCTCCGGCCCCTTCGAGAGGTACGGCCAGAACCGAACCAAGCGTGCTGTGGCGCCCGGCGTCGGTGAGATATCCAGGCTCAACGGACGGGTTGCCGTTCACAATGGGCTTGTGATTCTGGGCCACCCAGCCCGCCAAACCTTGTCCCAACGGAATTCTCAGAGAAGAAAACAGGCGGAAGTTCTCTCCGCTGACAAACTCTGAAGCCAGAGTATTGCTCTCGCGTACGTAGACGACCACGGAATCGTGAGGAACGAGAGGTTTCAGCCGCACCGCGAGCAAAGAAAGGATGTCATCGCGGGTAAGAGCCGAACTGAGAATGTGGACGAGTTCGGTGAGGGTCTGCGCCTGCTGGCGGGCAGAGGCAAGACGCTGCAGAAAGGACACGGACGATCCTGTGGTTTCAGGCACAGAGGCGGAGTCGGCAAATCCCGCGTCGGGGGCGAGACCGCGCTCCACTTTGATGTCGGTTGAAAGTTTAGGGGGAGCCTGCAAGGGTTGCAGCCGAGCGAGTTTTTCCCACTCCACATAGTGACTCTGCAGCACTTCAACCACTTGAGGATCGAAAGCAGCGCCGCCTTCGGAAACCACTTTTGCCATGGCGTCATCGAGCGGCAAGGCTTTGCGGTACTGGCGGTCGGAAGCCAACGCATCGAGGCAATCGACGGCGGAGAGAATGCGCGCGCCGATTGGGATCGCATCACCAACGAGGCCGCTGGGATAGCCGCTGCCGTCCCATTTTTCGTGGTGCGCGCGCACGATCGGCACCACGGGATATGGAAAGTCGACTTGTTCAAGAATTTCCGCCCCAACGACGGGATGAATCTTCATCTTCTCGAATTCCTCGGGAGTCAGCTTGCCGGGCTTGGAGATGATGTGCTCGGGAACCGCGAGCTTGCCAATGTCGTGAAGAACCGAAGCCGCGCGCAAAGCTTCCGTCTCGTCCTCGCTGAGGCGAAATTCTTTCGCCAATTCCATGGCATAGACGCGCACCCGCTGCAGATGTTCTCCCGTGGTTTGATCTTTGGCCTCGATGGCCAGGGCGAGGGCCTCGATGGTGCGCAGGTGCAGATTCGAAACCTGCTCGGCGTGTTTCTTCTCGGTTTCAAGCTTGCTCACGTAGAGGCGGTAGGAGCGGTACATCAAGTAAACGGGCGGCAGCACCAGCAGTGACGATTGCCAGCCAATGTGACGGTTGAGAAAACTCACCAGGCCGGCGACAGCCGCGCCCACCATGTAATAAGGAAACGACCAGAGATAAGAGTCAGCCCAGACTTTGGAGAAGGGCTTACCTTCCGTCAATCCGATGATGGTGGAAGTTGCCAGCGTGTTCACCACAAAATGCGTAACCGCGGCCACCACCAACGCAAGTGGTCCGGGTCCATGGAGGATATGCCGCGAGACAAGATAGTAGGCCTCGAATGCTGCAGCGCCCGAAACCGTCACTTGCGACATGTTGAATACAAGCTGAATCATGTGCAAACGACGCGTGGGTCTCCAGTAAAACTGGCCCAGGGTGCTGACCAGACCGATCAGCAGAGTCTCGGGCAAACCCATTTCCAGAATGCCCAGCAGCGTGAACAGAAAGTTTACCGAGAGCGTCCCGCTAGGCAGGCTTACTTTGAGGGGAGAGGCGAGAAGAGCGGCGGCCAGATAACAGATGAACTTGAGCGGATCGCTGGCGTGCCAGTGTGTGAGTGCCAGGGCGAAGCAGCCGAGGGCCGCCGTCGCCATCCCGGCAACAAAAAGGCGTGCGCCAAATTGGCGTGTTTCTGACATTGACGTAGATATCTAGATTCTTGCCCGAATAGAGGCCAATGTCCGCTCCAAACGTAATCCTGTGGTTACCATCGTGTTCCACAACGGAATCAATTAGTTGCGTGGTGCTTCGCGACTCGGGAGCTCAATCCGGAGGAGCGAGCACCCGCGTAAGAACCGGCGAGTCATGAAAAAACACGGCGGCTGCGCGACATTCTGTCCCTCAGAAAGAGCTGTGCGACAAATTGTCCCCTCGAAGCAATCGTCTGATGAGCTAACTCATTGAGTCTTAAAGAGACAATCTGATTGTCTTTGGAAGTGAACCTGCACTTCATAGGTCAGGGAACGGATTGTATCGAGTTCGGCTGCCGATGTTTTGGGCGCTCACGTAACACAGGGAGACTATGAAGAAGCTACTGATTTTAATGTTGATGGCAACGGTGACGATGGCGCACGCTGACGATTCGAAAATATCGCCGGAGCTGCGCGGCTATCCTGCCACTCAGAAGGCGAATGTGATCGTCCAATATACGCCCGGAACGCAGTTGAATTGCAGCGGAATATTTGGCTTTCTGGGTTGTGTGGTGAACGACATTCTGAAAATTGGTGGCGCGATCCTGGCACAGGTGCCCATAGTCAATGGCTTACTTGCCACGCTCGATGGCAACGGCATCGTAGCCCTATCGAACCAGTCGAATGTCGTGTACATCAGCCTCGACCGCACGATGACTCCCACTCTTAGCAATGCTGCCCCCGCCATCAACGCGTTCTCGGCGTGGCAGTCAGGCTATACCGGCGCTGGCATCGGAGTTGCTCTGATCGACAGCGGTGTGAGCAGCCATCCGGATTTGAATGGCGGAGCTTGGGGCGGATCGCGCGTGGTATATAACCAGAGTTTTATTCCGGGGAACTCCAGCACCAACGATCAGTACGGTCACGGCACGCATATCGCCGGACTGATTGCCGGGAATGGCGCGAGTTCGACCGGGCCAAACTATTCGCGCACCTTTGAAGGCATTGCACCGGGAGCGAAGCTGGTGAACCTGCGGGTTCTCGACCAGAACGGCGCGGGAACGGACAGCGAAGTGATCGCGGCTATTGCTACGGCCATCTCATTGAAGAAGCAGTTCAATATCCGGGTGATAAATCTCTCTCTCGGCCGAGAGGTATACGAAAGCTACAAACTCGACCCGCTCTGCCAGGCGGTGGAAGCGGCGTGGAAAAATGGCATCGTGGTGGTGGTGTCGGCAGGAAATAACGGACGCTCGCAGACGACGAATGGTTACGGAACCGTGACTTCTCCGGGGAACGATCCCTATGTCATCACGGTGGGTGCAATGAAGCCGATGGGCACGCCGACGCGTGTGGATGACCTTATCGCCAGCTACAGCTCGAAAGGGCCGACGGCTGGAAACGCCGTGGTGAAGCCAGATGTTGTGGCCCCGGGCAATTTATTGGTATCGCTGGAGGCGCCGGGTTCGACGCTATACAATCAGTACCCCGGCAACCGCGTGCCATACAGTTTCTACGTCAACGGAGGAAGCAGCGCGTCCTCCTCCAGCTATCTCAGCTTGAGCGGAACCAGCATGGCGGCCGGCGTGGTGAGTGGAGCCGTGGCCGATCTGTTGCAGAAATCCCCGAGCCTTAATCCCGATCAGGTGAAAGCGCGGCTCATGAAAACCGCCTGGAAGTCTCTCCCTGCATATAGCAGTTACACCGATCCAGTTTCCGGCGTCACGTACACCGACCAGTACGATATTTTCACAGTGGGCGCGGGTTATGTAGATCTTGAGGCGGCGCTGGCCAACACTGACCTGGCCCAGGGAACGGCAATGTCTCCGATCGCAACGTTCAACACGACCACCAACAGCGTGTACTTGCATGATGATCGGTCGGCTGTATGGAACACGTCGAGCACGTGGTCGAATGCCGCGGTTTGGGGATCTTCGCAATTCGTAGTGTCGAGCGCGGCAACGTTGAGTGGAACCTCGTCCTCATCCACGCTTTCCGGCAACAACGCCTTGTGGGGCGGCAATGCGTTGTGGGGTGGAAACGCATTGTGGGGCGGCAACGCTTTATGGGGCGGCAATGCACTATGGGGCGGCAACGCTCTATGGGGCGGCAATGCGCTCTGGGGTGGAAGCACCTCGACTGGGGAGAACTAAAGCCTCACGGCTGAGCGTGGTCGACGTTGGCAGTCTTAATCTTGCCTTGATTCTTTCGAAGCCGCGGCGTTGTTTGCCGCGGCTTTCCAGCAACTCCTCTTTAAATCTAAATCACAAGAATCTAGAGCGAAACCTCGGGTCAGAAAACGTCCATGCACGTTCCCTTGCTACGTGCATGCTAAACTTTCGCGTCGATCTCCGGGGGACTCATGCTTCGACTGGCGCTGGTTTGGCTTTCTGGGATTGCCTTGTTGACGGCGGCTGCGGCCGCACAAAGTCCTGATATTCCTGAACACGATATTCCTGAACCAGGATCAGTTGCGGCCATTGCGGCGGCTACTACCGATCCGCATTATGTTTCGCCTTGGGTCTCTTACATTCCGCAATCCGATACCGTTCCTTCTCCGGAGAAATTCCTGGGCCGGATCATGGGCGCCCCAGGCGAACTGCTGGGGACAGAGAAGACATACGCTTATGCCCGCGCGTTAGCTGCCGGCAGCCCGCGAGTGCGCGTGTTTACGATTGGCCACAGTGAAGAAGGACGCGAAATTCTCATGCTTGCCATCGCGGACGAAGCCGGCATCCGCGATCTCGATCGGCTGAAGGAAGCTACGGCAGCGCTGGCAGATCCACGGCGCACGGACCGGGCAGCGGCGGAGAAATTGATTGCGGGCGCGCGTCCTATCTATTACTTCAATGCGGCGCTCCACTCGGATGAAACTGGATCCACCGAGGCGATGCTTGAACTGGCGTACCGTCTGGCGGTCTCGGAGCAGCCCATGATCCGGCGGATTCGCGAGCGCGTGGTGGTCCTGATCAATCCTATTTCGAATCCCGACGGCCGCGACAAAATGGTGGATTGGTTCTATCGCTATCTCAAGGGCAAGACGGATCGCGCATCGCTTCCCCGCCAGTCGCCTCCGTACTGGTCAAAGTACACCTTTGTTGACATCAACCGTGATACTCACCAGCAAACACACGAGACGACGAAAGCGGTGCACCGCATGTTTCATGAGTGGCATCCCACAGTGGTGCATGATCTGCATGAAGGCACGCCGTTGATGATGACGTGGAACGGCACCGGGCCTTATAACCCGAACATCGATCCCATTACGTATTCCGAATTTCTTGAACTCAGTTTTCACGAAGTGCAGGCGATGACAGCAATGGGCATGCCCGGCGTTTCTACGTGGAATTTTGGAGAGGCATTCGCGCACTTGTACCTGGATTCCGTAGCGATGAATCACAACAGCATTGGACGCGGCTACGAGACGTTTGGCAATGGCAGTGCGGAGACGGAGAAGCGGGCGGTTTCGCAGTCCTCGGCAACCATGGAGTGGTATCGTCCCCTGCCTGCGCCGCGGGAAGTGACGTGGTCAGCTCGGGACAATCTCAATTATCAGGAAACGGGAGCGCTCGCTGCGCTGGATGAAACGGCGAGCCAATCCAAGGAAATGCTTCGCAACTTTTATACCAAGGGATGGGACGCCTGGCAGAAGGGTCTAACACAACCGCCCTATGCGTTCTTGATTCCGGAAAGTCAAGGAGATCCGGCGCGCGTGGCGCAGATGGTGGAACGGCTCATGAGTCAGCACATTGAAGTTGGGCGAGCACAAGAAACGATTCAGCTTAAGGATGGAAGCTTTCCTGCTGGCACCTACGTAGTGCGGCTCGATCAGCCCTATCGCAACTATGCGGTAGATTTGCTGACACGACAACACTATCCCAAGGACGGAGAAGCTCCTTATGATGACGTCTCCTGGGAGCTTCCCGCGAACTATCATTTGCAGGCGATACCTACGGCCGATGGGTCCGTTCGTGATGCTGCCTTGACGCGTCTGACGGAAGCGCCGCGTACGGTTGGGCATGTCAGCGGCGCGGGACCGGTTTACTTGCTGAAAGACACTGGTCAGGAATCTTTTCTTGCCGCGCGTTATCGTCTGGCGAATTTCGAGATTCAAATTGCGGAGCATGAGTTCGAGGTGGGCGGCACAAAGTTCCCAGGGGGATCGTGGATCATTGCGGATCAACGTGGATTGCGCGACGTGGTGCAGTCCGCAGCGCAAGAGTTGGGACTCGACTTCACGCAAGTGGCTTCGCAGCCCGACGTTCAGCGTCACAATGCCAAAGCTGCGCGCATCGGCTTGTGGGTGCCGTGGGCTGATACTGACTCGATCGGATGGATTCGTTATTCGCTCGATCAGCGCAGAGTTCCCTACACATATTTGCGCGACGAGGACATTCGCGCGGGAAATCTGCGGTCGAGCATCGACGTTCTGCTTTATGGACACGTTGATCTGGAGCTGGCGGAGCAGATTGAAGGTCTGCCCAAGCGCTGGTCGCCGATGCCTTTCAAGAAGACAGCGCAATCGCCGAGCTTCGGAACTCCCGCCGAATCCGATGACATCACGGGAGGCATTGGCTATGAAGGCCTGGCGCAGATTCAACACTTCATCGACGATGGCGGGCTGATGGTGACGCTCGGCAGCGGCAGCATGCTCGCGCTCGAAGGCGGCCTGGTGCGCTTCGTGCGGCGATCTTCGGGAGGCGTCCCGCGCAGTACCGCGGGCGGAGGGGCGGCGTCGTCCGCAGCCGCACAGAACGCTACCACCCGAACGCCCGGAGCACACGTGCGGGTTACGTTTGATCGCGCCGATCATCCCATAGCATACGGGTATCCGCAGCGCACTTACGTCTTCCGGCAGAATTTTCCGCTCTATGACGTTCCGCGCCGCTGGATGCGCATGGCCTATTGCACAACGTGTCTGGACGGTCCCGAGGATCGAAGTGGCGTGGTGATGGAATGGGGCGATAGCGAGGGTAAGCCGTTCGTAGAAAGCGGCCAGGCCTGGGGAGAAGAGAATCTGATCGGGCGGCCTGCGATTCTAGACATGCCGGTAGGCAAGGGACACGTCGTGAGTTTTAATTTTAATCCCATGCACCGTGATATGAATCGAGGGGATCAACGCCTGCTATGGAATGCAATTCTGAACTGGGAGGCGATTGCCGCGGCCCATCCGAAGCTTGCCGAAAATGCCGCGCCTCAGCCGGAAGAATAAGCGCGCCGCCGTTGCCTCCACCTTGAATGCGGTCCCGTGCAGTACGGCGGCAAAGGATACGAAGCTACGACCGAGCATTGCTCGGCGGACGGGTCAAAGACCCGTCCCCATACAGAAAACTTTACTGCGCGCCCTTCAGGTATTTGTCAAACCAGGCCACCGTGCGGCGAATCGAGTCGATCTGGTTTTCGCGTTTTTCAAATCCGTGGCCTTCGTTCGCATAGTAGTGCGCGTCCACGGTTTTGCCGTCTTTCTTTAACAGATCGACGACTTGTACCGCTTCTTCTTTGGGCACACGCGGATCGTTATCGCCCTGCAAAACCAGCAACGGAGTTTTCACGCTATGGATAAAGGTGATCGGAGAAGCTGCGTCATAAACTTTCTTATCTTTAACCGGATCCCCTAAAAGACTCTTCTCATACTGCTGCAGCTCTGGATCGGAATGCTGGAGCATGGTCATCCAATCGATGATCCCGAACAATTCCACCGAGGCCGCCCAGATATCGGGAGTCTTGCCAATCGCCATCAGGGTCATGAATCCGCCGTAGGAACCGCCGGTGATCCCGATTTTCTTGGCATCGACGTAACCGGTCGCCTGCAGAAACTTGGTTGCGTAAACTTCGTCCTGCAGATCTCCGCCACCGAGATCCTGGTAGTTGGCTCGCTGAAAATCCATTCCGTAGCCCGTAGAGCCACGCACGTTAGGGGCAATGCAGATATAGCCTCGGGAGACGAGGGCGGCCACGCGCGGGCTCCAGTAATCCTGAACTTGTCCCGTTGGTCCTCCGTGAGGCAGCACCAGGGCGGGATTCGAGCCATCCCGCTTCAAATTAAATGGAACCCACATCAGCGCGCTGATGGTTTTTCCGTCGAAGGTCTTGTAGTGGACGATCTGCGACTCCGGCATCGCCGCCGAACTGAGACTGGCAATGGCGGTGTGGGTGAACTGGCTGGCGCTTCGGGCCGCAATGTCATAGACCCAGAAATCGCCGGGCTGAACCGAACTCTCGTGCGAGAGCAAGAGACGGCTGCCCGACGGCGAAAAGGAGTTGGGATAGGCGGCCAAGCTGTTAAGTCCCGTTCCGACGGGAATTTTCTCAGCGCGCATGGTTGCGACAGTCACCAGATAGACGTCGGTAAGGCCGTCCGCGTTGAGCGTATACGTGAACGATTCTCCGCTCGGCGAGAAGTCGCCGGAGCCTGCCTCCCATTTCGTGTCCGTAACCCAGGTCCGCCTTCTGGTGGCGACATCCAGCAGGGCGACGTTCTGGAATCCGCCCTTCTCATTGCTCGTGTACAGCAGCGTTTTTCCATCGGGCGAAAGCGAAGAGGCGACGTTCAAAACTTTGTTTTCGTGGGGAGTCAGATTGGTCGTCTTCCCGCTGGCCACATCAACGGCATAAACATCGGCATCCGTGAAGCTCACTTCAACCCGGTTAGCATACAAAGTTTTTCTATCGGGACTCCAGGCGACGGAGCTCCAGGAGTGATTGGGAGTCTCCTCGTGAGTCAGCTTGCGGACCTGACGCGTTTCCCAGTCGAGGAGAGCGAGGTCGTACACAGTTCCTTCTTTCGGTTTGTAACTTAGCGTGATCGTCTTGCCGTCCGGAGACCAGCGCGGAGACTCCTCGCGGATGTCGGGCGTATGGGTGAGGTTAACGACTTCACCACCTTCGCTGGGCACGGCGAAAATATCCCACAGCTCGTTGCCTGCGGTGTCCTGCTGGAAAACAATCCACTTGCCGTCCGGCGACCAGGTGCCGCTGTACTGGCGTTCGTCCGACTGGACAAGCTG
>Ga0210400_10003531_pt1 | contig 13859 bp, 7 predicted proteins | sample IncBWH26MmetaG_FD_155456 | JGI IMG/M metagenome (GOLD analysis project Ga0210400, IMG submission 155456) | Forest soil microbial communities from Barre Woods Harvard Forest LTER site, Petersham, Massachusetts, United States - Inc-BW-H-26-M | ecosystem: Environmental > Terrestrial > Soil >...
CTACACGCCTTGTTGTGCGCGTCATTCCCCAGAAACTCCAGAACGGGCGAATTTACTCTCTTGCCGCGTGCGAGTCAATGGCGGATTTGTAAATGTCGCGGAACAACCTCAGAAGCACTTGTCGAAGTTGAAAAACCTGGGGTCCCCGTGCAAGCTGATATCTATGCCGGAGCTCCCCGATATCGCCGCCTACATCAGCGCACTCGAATCCCGCATCGTCGGCCAACCGCTGGAGCGGATACGCCTGGCGAGTCCGTTTCTGCTGCGAACGGTGCAGCCGCCACTGGCCACCGCAGAAGGACGCACTGTGGAAGAGTTGCGCCGAGTCGGCAAACGAATTGCCTTTGGCCTTGGCAGCGACCTCTGGCTGGTGCTGCATCTCATGATCGCCGGCCGGCTGCACTGGCGAACGCGAGATGCTAAGCTGGCGGGCCGGCAGAACCTGGCGGCTTTCGATTTTCCCAATGGTTCGCTGGTCCTGACTGAGGCTGGAAGCAAGCGCCGCGCGTCGCTGCATCTGGTCAGTGGTGAGGAGGCCCTGCTCGCCCTCGATGCTGGCGGAATTGACGTATTTACCGCGGACTTAGATTCATTTCGCGCCGCGCTCACGGCAGAAAATCATACGTTGAAGCGGGCGCTGACCGATCCTCGCCTGCTCAGCGGAATCGGCAACGCATATTCCGACGAGATTCTGCACGCCGCGCAAATGTCTCCCATCACCCTTACCAACAAGCTCAAGCCAGACGAGTGGCAGAGGCTTTTTGATGCTACCCGGCAGACCTTGCAACTCTGGATTGATCGGCTTCGCGTGGAAGCAGAAAAGGCTTTTCCGGAAAAGGTGACGGCGTTTCGCAAGGACATGGCCGTTCACGGCCGCTACGGCCTGCCCTGTCCCAGGTGTGGAGATAAAGTTTTGCGCATCCGCTATGCGGACAAAGAAACCAACTACTGCGCGCGCTGCCAGACCGGTGGCAAAGTTCTGGCGGATCGAAGCTTGTCGCGTTTATTAGGGTCGGATTGGCCGCGCACGCTGGAAGAGTTAGAAGCTCTCAAGCGCCGGTAATTCTCTCTATACACCCACGCTGCTTTGCATTTCCTCAATCACAGCATCGGCAAATTCCGAGGTGCCGGCTTTGCCGCCGATGTCCCGCGTCAGCTTTTCCGGATGACTGTACACCCGCTCCAGCGCATTCCGAATCTGCGTGGACGCGGCGGTTTCGCCGAGATGCCGCACCATCAATAGCGCCGACCGCAGCAAGGCCGTCGGATTGGCGATATTTTTCCCGGCAATGTCGGGCGCCGACCCGTGCACCGCTTCAAAAATCGCGCATTCATCGCCCAGATTCGCGCTGGGAACGAATCCCAACCCGCCCACAAAAGCCGCACATAGATCCGAGATGATGTCGCCGTACAGATTTTCCATGACCAGCATGTCGTATTGGTAGGGATTCATCACCAACTGCATGCAGGTGTTGTCTACGATGTGTTCGCCGTAGGTGATTTCGGGATATTCTTTCGCCACATTGCGGGAGCAGCGTAAGAATAGCCCGTCCGACAACTTCATAATATTTGCCTTGTGGATGGCGTGAATCTTCTTCCTCTGATTCTTGCGCGCATACTCGAAGGCAAACCGAGCAATTCGAGTCGAGGCTTTTTCGGTGATGATCTTCAAACTCTCGACCACCCCCGGCACGACTTCGTGCTCCAACCCGGAGTAAAGGCTCTCGGTATTCTCGCGCACAATAATCAGATCGACATCCGGATACCGCGTGGGAACGTGCGGCAAATTGCGGATCGGCCGGAAGTTGGCATACAGCTCGAACTTTTTTCGCAGCGCAACGTTAATGCTGGGGAATCCACCGCCCACCGGCGTCGTTACAGGGCCCTTCAACCCGACGCGTGTCCGCTCGATCGACTCAATCAACTCCTTGGGGATATACTCGCCAGATTTTTCGAAGGCCTCGGCCCCCACTGCAAACTCTTCCCATTCAAACTTCACCCCGGTCGCTTCCAGGATACGCACCGTCGCCTTCGTGACTTCGGGCCCAATCCCATCTCCTGGGATCAGAGTTACTTTATGACTCATGAAAACAATGTCCTCGCTGGTAGGCCAATCGACGAGTGCAGGCTAGACGCCATTAACCGTTATACCGTCTTGACTTTCACCAAATCCTTCAACTCATTCATGAACTCTTTCACATCCTTGAAATCCAGGTACACCGAGGCAAAGCGCACGTAAGCCACTTTGTCGTAGCGTCGTAAGCGATTCATGATCAACTCGCCCAGTTCGCTGGTTTTGCGCTCGCGTTCTGCCGACTCCATCACGAACGACTCCGTCTCGTTGACGATCTGTTCCAGTTTGCTGATCGGCACCGGACGTTTCTCGCAGGCCCGCAGCAGTCCGTTGAGAACCTTCTGGCGGTCGAACTTCTCTCTGCGCCCGTCCTTCTTCACCACCATGTAGGGAATTTCATCGATGCGCTCGTAGGTGGTGAAGCGCTTACTGCACTTCAAACACTCGCGCCTCCGCCGGATGGACTCCGCTTCCTTACTCTCGCGCGAGTCCACTACCTTGTCATTCGCAAATCCACAAAAAGGACATTTCATGGCGCTGGGTCTTACGCTCCGAACTTCAAACTCGTGGACTTCTCCCTCTTTCCATTGTCATTCCGACACCCGAGCGCAGCGAAGAAAGGAGGAATCTGCTGTCCGCGATGTTTCCCCAAAATTGTAACAGTTGGGTGAGATCGCTAGCGGAGCGTGCGCTGCGACCAGTACCGAGGCATATACCTGTCAAGGAAACAAAACGACGCCCGCACCCCCTGCGGTGCGAGCGCCAGTTTTTCCCCAGGCCCTCCTGGTGACGGAAGGCGTGAAGCCTGCGATCCCGACTTACGGCGGAAGCGAAGTCACGCCAAGGATCTAAAATAGAAGTTGCCAGACCTCGGGTCCCGTTTTGTCACGACTGTGTCTGCACTTTGTAAAAAGTCGCAGTAAAAGGTCACGAAGAGGCGGTTTTCCGACCGCGCTTGATGCCCTTGGTATTCCAGCCCTCTGGGTTCGTGGCTGGTATCATGAAGATTCCCCCAAGCGAACACCCTTTGCGCTGGCCGCTTCACCTCGGAATCGTTCTCCTGGCACTGCCGCTGTCCGCGCAGAGCAACGCCGGGGAGCTCCGCCTCAAGATCGCCGACCCTCACGGCCTCGGCGTAAAGGCCGCGGTCACGCTCTCCAGCGACGCAGCGCAGCTCCACCGCCGGCTTGTGACCGACGATGCCGGCCTCTTGACGGCGCGTAATTTGCCCTTCGGTCCCTACCAGCTGAGAGTCGAAAGCGAGGGATTCTCCGCTTACGTTGGCATCATCGAGATTCATACCGTCCTGCCCACGGAGTATTTGGTCAAGTTAAGTATCGCGGCCCTCAGCACGGCGGTGAACGTGACTGCGGAGCCTCCGCTGCTCGATCCCAGTCAGACCACGTCCAGCAATCGGATCGATGCGCAGGCTATTGCCGGACGCGCGGCATCGCTTCCGGGCCGCTCGCTCCCCGACCTGGTGAACTCCCAGCCCGGCTGGGTTTACGAAGGCAGCGCCACTCTGCACCCGCGCGGATCGGAATATCAGACCCAGTTCGTCGTCGACGGCGTGCCGCTGACCGACAATCGCTCGCCCAGCGCCGGCCTCGACATTGAAGCCGATGATGTCGACTCGCTCACCATCTATACCGCCGGAATTCCCGCCGAATATGGCCGCAAGATGGGAGGCGTGGTTGAAGTTGATACGAGTAAAGATGACCAGCCCGGCCTCCACGGTCAGGCCGTGATCTCAGGCGGCAGTTTTGGCACCGCCAACGGATATCTGCTGATGCAATACGGCTGGAAAAAAAACACGCTGTCCGTCAATGCTGACGCTGCTCTCTCTGATCGCTACTTGAATCCGCCACTCCTCGAGAATTACACCAACCACGCGACCACCACCGACTTCGCGGCCCGCTATGATCGCGACTTTTCCAACCATGATCGCTTTGATATCACCCTCCGCCGTGAGTTCTCCAAGTTTCTGGTGCCCAACGAACAACTCCAGCAGGATGCGGGACAAATCCAGCACCGCGACGACTTCGAAACCATCGGCATCGCTTCCTACCAGCACATCTTTTCGGAAAACCTGCTCACCGACCTACGCTTCATGATGCGCAGTAATACGGTTGGCCTGGATTCCAATGCGGAGTCCACTCCCATCATCGTTTTTCAAGATCGCGGCTTTGACGAGCAATATCTGAAGGGAACGGCCTCCTATCATCGGGGACGAAACGAATTTAAGGCCGGATTCGAAGGCGATTTCATCAGCCTTCGCGAAACCTTCAGTGACGTAATTACGGACCCGACCCAGTTCGAGCAAGGCACTCCACTTACCTTCCGGTTTTCCGGACGCCGACTCGATCTTGAACAATCCGCGTTCATCCAGGATCTGATACGCCTCGGCAAATGGACTGTCAGCGCCGGGCTTCGTTGGGACCACTATCAGCTCCTGGTCAACCAGAATGCGGTCAGCCCGCGCCTCGCCATAGCCCGCTATTTCAGCTCGGCAAATGTCGTTCTTCATGCGTCCTACGATCGAGCTTTTCAGACGCCAGCCTTCGAGAACATTCTGCTGGCCAGTTCGCCGACGGTCGTTTCGCTGAACCCGAACTTTCTGCGGCTGGACGTACGACCATCGCTGGGGAATTACTACGAGTTGGGTCTGACCAAGACGTTCGCCGACAAACTCAAGTTCGATGGAAACGCGTTCCGCCGCGATTCCAACAATTACGCCGACGACGACCTTCTGCTGAACACCGTCAGTTTCCCCATCGCTTTCCGTAAAGCGATAATTTACGGAGCCGAAGGTAAATTCGAACTGCCGCACTGGCGCGGTTTTTCCGGGTTTCTCAGCTATTCCTATATCGTCGGCACTGTTTATCTCCCCGTTACCGGAGGGTTGTTTCTGGGCTCCGACGCCACCGCTGCACTGAACCAGACCAGCGGACGTTTCTTTGATTCCCAGGACCAGCGCAACACCCTGCACGGCCGGCTGCGCTACCAACTAAACAAGCGCGCATGGATCGCACTGGGCGGGGAGTACGGCTCGGGATTGCCGGCGGTTGTAGACGACTCGCTCCCGGCGATTCAGCAGGCGATCGCCGAATACGGCCAGGCAGTTGTTGACCGCGTTGATTTTGCTCGCGACCGGGTCAAGCCGTCACTGTCGATCGATGCATCTGCTGGCGTCGATCTGTGGAAGCATGACCAGGTGGCAACCCGGTTGCAGGCCGACATACAAAATTTGAACAACCGCCTCAACCTGATTGATTTCGCCGGCCTATTCTCCGGCAACGCGATCGCGCCGCCCAGAAGCTACGCGCTGCGCCTGCAGACGACTTTCTAAAGGGACGCCGAAGGCCCCAAGCCTTTCCCTGGTCCGGTTTATCCGTGACGATCCGCGCAAATCCGTGGCGAATCGAAGTTACACCACGAAGTACTTCGCTCCCGGATGATGCACCACAATCGCCGACGTGCTCTGCTCTGGTTCCAGCAGAAATCCCGAAGTCAGCCGCACACCTACATTCTCTTCCGGCTTCAGCAGAGCGAACAGCTTGGTCTGATCTTCCAAATTCGGGCACGCGGGATAGCCAAACGAATACCGCGATCCGCGATACTTCTGATGAAACAGATCGCGAATCTCCGGAGCGTACTCTCCGGCAATTCCCAATTCCTCGCGCATCTTCTTGTGATGCAGTTCGGCCAGCGCTTCGGCGGTTTCGACGCTCAGCCCGTGGAGGTAGAGATATTTCGTGTACTCTCCGCCTTCAAACAGCCGCTGCGTCTCCACGCTGGCCTTCTCCCCCATCGTACACAGCGAAAGCCCAATCACATCCATCTTCCCCGAAGCTCTAGGCGCGAAGAAGTCCGAGATGCACAGCCGCCGGCCTTCGCGCTGCCGCGGAAATGTAAAGCGCAAAAACTCGCTTTGGGTTGTGCTCGATACCGGGGATCCAGCACTCGGCGCCTGGTACACGACCACATCATTCCCATCCGCCTGAGCAGGGAAGTACCCATACACCACTTTCGGTTCAAATAATCCGGAGCCGGCAACTTCGTCTTCCAACTTGAACAAAATCGGGCGGAACTTTTCCTGCACCAGCCGCAGATAGTCCGCCTGCGAAGCGGTCTTCAACTGCCATTGGTTCTTGAACAGCGCCGTCTCGTTGATGTACTGGAAGACTTCGCGCAGATCGTAGTCCTTGCGCACGCGCACGCCCCAGAACGGCGGGTTCGGAATATTCGGAGCATCCCCGACTACAGCGCTTCGTTCCGCAAACACTGGTCCGGTTTCTTCATCTACTGCCGCGGCCTTCGCGTATTCCTTCACGGTTCGCCCTTCGGTCAGCCGCGTCTGTTTCGCGCCATTGTCAGTGGCGAGATCTTCCATGATGTGCAGGCCTGCGAACGCGTCGTCGGCGTAGAAGACGGCGTTCGCGTACTCACGCCGCAAGTCGTCTTCTACGTACTTGCGCGTCAGCGCAGCGCCGCCGCAGATCACCGGGAAGGCAAGCTTCTGCCGCTCCAGATCCTGGATGACATACTTCATTTCAAGCGTCGATTTCACCAGCAACCCGCTCAGTCCGATCGCGTCCGCTTGATGTTCCTGCGCCGAGCGGATGATCGTATCCCCCGGCTGCTTGATGCCGAGATTGACGACCTTAAATCCGTTGTTCGACAGAATGATGTCGACCAGATTCTTTCCGATATCGTGCACATCACCCTTCACGGTCGCGAGAACGATGGTCCCTTTCTGCGATCCGGCCTTTTTCTCCATCTTTGGTTCAAGGTAAGCGACCGCCGCTTTCATCACGCCCGCCGAGTCAAGCACGGACGGCAACTGCATCTTGCGCGCTCCAAAAAGATCGCCCACCGTCTTCATGCCATCGAGCAGCACCGTGTTGACCAGTTCCAGAGCGGAGTAATCCGCGAGCGCCTCTTCCAGGAGTTCTTCCAGCGACTTCTTGCGCGCGCCTTCGCCCACGGATTTCTCGCCGTTGATGATGGCGAACTTCAGCTTGTCTTCCACCGACAGCGCATCCACATGCGCGGTCGTCGACGCGGCCGGCTTGCCCTTCATGCCTGCGAAATGCGCCATGTATTTCTGCAGCGGATCGCCGTCAGAGTCGGCATTGCGATGGATTAACTTGCGTGCCAGTTCCACTTCTTCCTGCGGAATCTTGTACAGCGGATAAATCTTGGTGTAGTTCACGATGGCCATGTCGAGCCCGTGGTCGACCGCCTCGTGCATGAACACCGAATTGAGCACACGCCGCGGATAAGCATCCAGCCCAAACGAAATGTTGCTCACGCCGAGAATCGTCTTCACCAACGGCAGTTCTTTCTTGATCCGCTCCACCGCTTTGATGGTCTCCATCCCGGCAGTGCGGTACTCCTCCTGGCCGGTTGAAATCGGCAGAGTCAGCGCATCGAAAATAAGGTCTGTGCCATCGAGCCCATACTTCTTCGTGGCCAGATCGTAGATGCGGTGCGCGATGGCAACTTTCTTGTCGGCGGTCAGCGCCATGCCATCTTCGTCAATGGTCAGCGCAATCACCGCCGCACCGTAGCGCTTGGCCATGGGCAGAACTTTCGACGTCCGCTTCTCGCCGTCTTCCAGATTGATCGAGTTGATGATGGCCCGCCCGGGAATGCGCTTCAGCGCCTCTTCAACGACGTCAGCCTCGGTCGAATCCACAAGAATCGGCGCTGGTACGCGCGTGGCGATCTTTTCCAGGATCGAAGTGATGTATCCTTTTTCGTCCTCGCCCACGATCGCGCAGCACAAATCCAGCATGTGCGATCCTTCATTCACTAACTTTTTTGCAAGCGCGAGAATGTCGTCGTACTTCTTCCCCTGCACCAGCTTGCGGAAATGTTCGACGCGAGTCGTCGTGTTCATTTCCTCGGCGACGATCAGCGGCTTGGGTTCCAGGTCTAGCGGAACCGTGGTATACGCGCTCGAAGCCGCGCCCGCCCGCTTCACGTCACGCTTGGCAGGCTCCACGCCGGAAACCGCGTCCACAACGGCTTTCAAATGCTCAGGCGTCGTGCCGCAGCAGCCGCCCACAATGCGGACGCCGTAGTCCTTTACGAAGTGCTTGTGAAATTCCGCCAAGTCCTCCGGCGAAAGCTTGTACACTGCGTGTCCGCCGACGTTGATCGGCAGTCCCGCATTCGGCAGCACCGAAACTTCCTTAGTCGAATTCAGCGCGAGGTAGCGAACCGCGTCGTTCATCTCCTTGGGCCCGGTCGCGCAATTCAATCCGATGGCGTCTACCTCGAACGGTTCGAGCGCGGTCAGGGCCGCACCGATTTCGGTGCCCAGCAGCATGGTTCCGGATTCCTGCAGCGTGACCTGTACTTGCACGGGCAATCGCTTGCCCGCCTTGCGCATAGCTTCCAGCACGCCGATCGTGGCGATCTTGGCCTGCAGCAAATCCTGCGCGGTCTCGATCAGCAATATGTCAACTCCGCCTTCGATTAGGGCGGTGGCCTGCTCTTCATACGTCGCCACCATGGCGTCGAAACCAATGTGTGCCAGCGACGGCAGTTTCGTGGTTGGCCCCATCGACCCGGCAACGAATCGCGGCCGGTCTTTGGTCGAAAATTGCTGCGCCACTTCTTTGGCCAGTTGCGCGGCCTTCAGGTTGATCTCATGCACGCGGTCGCGGAGTTCAAACTCGCCCAGCACAATCCCGCTTCCGCCGAAAGTGTTCGTCTCGACGATGTCACAACCCACGCGAAAAAAGTCCGCATGAATGTCGCGAATGATGTCGGGACGGCTCAACACCAGCACTTCGCTGCAGTTCTCCTTGCCCCAGTAATCGTCCAGGGTAGGATTACGCGTCTGGATATTCGTCCCCATAGCGCCGTCGTAGACGACGACGCGTTCTTTCACGGTCTGTAAAAAGTCAGCCATATGAAAATCGCTCTTAGCTTGTAGCTCTTAGCCTTTAGCTCTATCCGCGTTGATCCGCGTTAATCCGTGGCGAAGAAGTGGCCGTGTACCATGCACGAACGCCGGTCTCGAGGACCGGCGTTGATCAAACTCGAAACCTGTTTCGAAGTTAGCTCCCCGGCACCATTTGCACCGGCGCTCCGCCGTCCACGTCGGCCTGGTTGAAGATGACGTTGGCTCCCATGTGTGCTGGCCGGGGGGCCAGCATTTGCTCCTTGCGGTAGACCAGGTTGCTGGCGTTGAACGTTGCCAGCTCAAATCCATGCCCGTGGGTGATCGCATCCGTTGGACACGCTTCCACGCAGTAGCCGCAGAAAATACAGCGGTTGTAATCGATGTTGTAAACCTTAGCGTAGCGCTCGGCGCCGCTGACCCGGTTTTCGGCCGTATTCTCGGCCGCCTCGATGTAAATGCAATTCGACGGACAGGCGGCCGCGCACAGGAAGCACGCCACACATTTTTCCAGTCCGTTCTCATCGCGTTGCAGCACATGAGCGCCGCGAAAGCGGGCTTCAAAGCGCGCGCCCTTCAGCGGTCCTTTGCCGTCGGGATAATTCTCCACCGTCGTGGGTTGAAACATCTCCATGAAGGTGATGCTCATGCCCTTGGCAATGGCCGCGATGTTCTTCAGAACCGGCATGTATTGAGTATACCGAAAGACGAGCAAACTCGTCCCGAGGCGATCTCAGGATGAGTTGTGACGGTGGTTCACTTCGTCGCAGGGGCCGCGGGCGCGCGTTCGGGCAATGGAACCGCGCTCTCCAGCCAAGCCGTGTACCACAAGTCGAGCAGCATCTGCGATCCGGCGGCGAGGCGCTGCGTGGTGAAATCGAACGCGGCAGGTGAGCCTTTTCCCGTAAACCCTCCAGCCTTTTCCAGAGCGTAGACGTTTTCGACCAGGCCATTCGATCGCCGGAGGTACGCGATGTACGCCGCGAAGGGATCTTCGAGGCGATCGGGACTCTTCACCAGCCCGGAAAAATCCTTATCTGTGATGTTAGCGGCAACATAGGTGCTCTCAAACTGGGCGTGAATGGTGTGCTGCGTGGTGTAGCCGTTGGGATTCGGCCCGACCCAGCCGTTGTACTGGATAGTGGTATGCAGCGGCTGCGAGGCATCGGCAACATAATGGCCGAGCCATCCAGCATAGAAAATAATCGCCTGCTGCACCGCTTGAGTGGGCTGATGGGCCGCTAGCCGCTGCCGGTATTCGCGGAACGCAGCTTTCAGCCGACCATACACTTCCATCGTGATATAAGGCTGCAGGCCGACGCGCTCCGGAAGATAGTCGTCAGGATTGTCCGCAGTCGAGGCGCGCTTCTCGTAGAGCTTGCGGTAAAACTCGTACCGTCCCCGCGGCAGCGGATCGAGCCACGACACGCGTTCGAGATCGATGAAGTGGTCGGGTTCCTGCGCGTTCTTTAACGCGAACTCCGAAGGACTGCGCCACCGGTCCGGTTCCGGACCAAGATAAGCGATCTCGACCACAGCCCGCCGCAGAAACCGCGGCATGGTCGCCGGAATTTTCTCCGCTGCCACACGGTTGATAGCAACGTGTCCCTCGTTGCCCCAAGCGCCTGCGACTTGGCTCTGGATCAGAACGAGGGCGATCAGCGCCAGGCTGATCACCCCACGTTGAAGCCGTCCGGTCGCCACTCCACCCCAAGGCTAGTCTGCTTCTTCGGGCGCGGCATCAGAACGCTAAATGCAGCGCGAGCTGCAGGAAGCGTGGGCTGCCAACCGTGTGCTGGATCACGCCCAAGCTACCTTGCGGGGGAATCTGTGGCGGACCTACGAAACCGGGAAAGAAGGTCACGTTATTGTTCGGAGCGTCGAAATCAGGATGGTTGAAAATATTGAACGCATCGGCTTCAAACTTCAGCAGGTAGCGCTCTTTGATTTGGAACATCTTGGACAAGCTCACATCGAAGCGAACCTGGAACGGGCCTCGGAAAGTGTTCCGGCCCGTATTCCCATACAAGGATTCAAATTCATCACAGCCGCTCGAATCGCAAGCTGGAACCCCGTTGGTCCCCGGGGCCACGAACTGAGGTGAGAAATCCGCGGAATTCAGCTTACAAAGTGTTGTCGAAATTCCCGCGCAATTCGGGCCAGGGTGTGCTGCCTGTTTGGCAGTTACGCCCGGTACGAGAGGCACAATCGGGTTCCCAATAAAGTTGCTGGTACCGTAGTACAGACTCGCCACTGAGCCCGAAAAGTCGTAGACGCTGTAGGGCTGCCCGCTTTCTGCTACCGTCTGGCCACCAATGGTCCAGCCATTGGTCGCGTAGCCCCATGGCCCGCTCTCCACGAATTTCGGAATTGTATAGCTGTAGTTCACCAGAAAAACGTGGGTCTCATCGTAATCCGAGGAGGCATAGTTGGAGCGGGGAATGGCCGGATTATTCCCGGTGAAAAACAGCCCCAGACCGCTCTGCTCGTCAAGCGAATGAGACCAGGTGTAAGACGTGGTGAATTGCAGGCCGTTGGACAAGCGCTTGTGAACCTGGAGTTGCAATGCCTCGAAGTTCGAGATGCCCTCCGCCTTATACGACACGGCGTTCATGTCGTATCCGGGATAGGGTACGCGGAGGGGCGCGTTGCCGGAGAATTCGTTCGTAAAGACCGGCTCGTTATCCAGAAACAGCGGAGAGGTACCCCCGTAGGAAGTAGTCTGCCCATTCACCACATTCGTCGCCGTGGCGATCAGTGGTTGGTTGAAGGGGATGGGCAGCACCAGATGTGTGCCGTGACTGCCGACATAACCGGCCTCGATGATCCAGCTGTTGGAGGGCTGAAATTGAAAATCGAGCGTCCAGTTCTGCATATAAGGCAGTTTGTTGTTGATATCGTAACCGCCATACAGGAAGGGACCAAAAAGATTGCCGGATGGCCAGCATCCCGGAAAACCGCAAGCGGTCTGCTCAAGGTTGGGAAGGGAGGCCTGGAAGGCTGCTCCCGTGACCGTAGGCGGCGCGGGCAAAGTCGTCCCGAACGGCTGTTCGAGGGTGGCGCCGCTAAACACGGAGATCGGTTGGACGAACGGGGGCGCGAGCGTAACGCCGAAGGGGCCGTTGAATCCGGAGCCCGCGCTGGGCGACAGGTAGGTGAAAAACTCGCCGCGGTCGAAGTAGATACCGTATCCTGCGCGCACGGTGAGCTTCGAGGTTGGAGCCCACGCGATGCCGATGCGCGGCGCGAAACCCCACTGGTGATTCTTCATGAGCGTATTGTTGGCTCCGGGCGTGGCGCCAGTCTTGTTATTCCCAGCGATCACCAGACCCGAGCCGGTAATCACGTCAGTCCCCGGATCGCAAGTGTTCACAGCCGGGTCCGCCGGAGTTCCTCCGACGGTGCATTGCACGTAACTGTATTTCGAAGGGTCGAAACCGGTGAGCTTGCCGTCTTTCTCCGAAAGCGCACCGTCGATGTCCCAGCGGAACCCGGCCGTTACCGTGAGGTTTTTCCTCATCTTAAAGTTGTCGTTGATGTAGGTGCCGACGGTATTGGCGCGATAGTGGCGGTCCGCCGCACCAGCGAACTCGGTCCCGCCGTGCAAGGTGCCTTCTACGAAGTCCTGGAAGGTCTGAATGTCAATCGTATCGGTGTTCGTGTTGGTATTGAGGATATTGAGCTGGGTGTGGTCCCAGGTTGTTCCCACACTCAGCACATGTTTTCCTTTCACCCAACTCGCGGAGGTCCCGTACTCCCAATTATTCTGGATCATACCGCCATCGCCAAAGCTGGTGCTGGGACCAAACTCTAACCCACTATTTTGACTACTGATCGTAGGGTCCCCCTGGGCAATATTGAGGTCCGGAAAGGTAGCCGCGCCAGGCAGGCTGATGCCCACTTCAGCCGGAGTAAATGCTTTCGTTGTGTTTGCGAGAGCTCGCAGGCGAGTAAACCCTACATGCTGCTCCCAGGTGAGGGTGGGGGAGAGCACGACGGAGTTCGATAGGGCAAACACCTGGCTGGCGGCGGCAAGCTGTTGGCCAAATCCCAGCAGCGAACCGACCGCGCCAAAAGGATTGTTGGTGGGATTGCTCTGAAAGTAGTATCTCGCCGCCAAGCGATCCTTGGGGCTTACAACGTAATCAATGCCGGCGATCCCTTGGTTTACGGTGGCTTGCGTATTGGGGCCTTGCACGACGACGTCGTAGCCGAGCAGTTGGGCCTGTGTCGCGTTGTACTGCGCGCTTGGTATCAAATACTGACCGCTGGGAAGTTTGGCATTCAGTAATTGCGACGCAGCGCTGTTGATCTGGCTCGCTGTAATGGTGGTGCCGTAGGTCGCCTGAATCATGTTAATGATGCCCTGCGAACTGCGGTCATCCGTCAAGGCCAGAGGCACGGTCGTAAGTTTGGTGGAAGCCTCCTCATCGGAAATGCGCATTCCCTGATAGGACCCAAAGAAGAACAACTTGTCCTTCATAATCGGCCCGCCCACGGTCCCGCCAAAAGCATTTCGGTTCAGGAAAGGACGAGGCAGATAAGGCTGATTGGTGACCGGGTTGATGCCGGCAGCATTGTAGAAGTACGGTGCGGCGTTCATATCGCTGTTCTGCCACTGTTCCCACAGGGAACCATGCACCGCGTTCGTACCGGACTTAGTCAGTACGCTGATGTGCGCGCCGCTGTTGTTGCCCTGTGTGGCATCGTACTGCGAGGAGTTGACGGCGATTTCCTGGATCGCATCCGTCGGCGGAGTGGGAAGAGCCTGGCCAATCGCTCCATACACCGATGTGCTGGTCTGGATGGTGCCGCCCGCGCCAAAATTCTCACCGGTGTTCAGCACGAAGCGGTTCTCACCGACCTGGC
>Ga0210400_10003532_pt1 | contig 13853 bp, 10 predicted proteins | sample IncBWH26MmetaG_FD_155456 | JGI IMG/M metagenome (GOLD analysis project Ga0210400, IMG submission 155456) | Forest soil microbial communities from Barre Woods Harvard Forest LTER site, Petersham, Massachusetts, United States - Inc-BW-H-26-M | ecosystem: Environmental > Terrestrial > Soil >...
GGACTATGCCGTCCCCTTTACCGTCATGGTGATCGCCGACCTCCTCGGCGTTCCCGACGAGGACCGGGATGCCTTCCGGGCCAACCTGGTGCACAAGGTGCGCCCGGCCCGCATGGAGCACAAACCACTCGAGTACCTGTACGAGCAGTTCACGCGCTACATCGAGGACCGACGCCAGCACCCGCGCCACGACATCATGACCGAGATGGCCCACGCCACCTTCCCTGATGGATCGTTGCCGCCGGTGGACGATGTCATGAAGATCGCCGCCAACCTCTTCTCCGCGGGCTCGGAGACGACGGCCCGGCTCATCACCATCTCGTTCCAGATCCTGGGTGACCGACCCGACCTGCAACAGGCGCTGCGCAACGATCGCGGTCTCATCCCCGCGTTCATCGAAGAAGCGCTGAGGGTCGAAAGCCCGCTCAAGGGTTCCTTCCGGCTGGCCCGCGTCCCGACCACCGTCGGAAGCCTCGATCTCCCGGCCGGGACGACCGTCTATGTGATGAACGATGCCGCCAACCGGGATCCACGCATGTTCGAGGACCCAGCCGAGTTTCGCCTCGACCGCGCCAACGGTCGCCAGCACCTCGGATTCGGACACGGCATCCACACCTGTGCCGGCGCCCCCCTCGCTCGGGCCGAAACGATCTGTACCCTCGAGCGGTTCCTGGACCGTACCGACGACATTCGCATCTCGGAGACCCATCACGGCCCTGCCCAGGCGCGCCGCTACCGCTACGATCCGACCTATGCCCTCCGGGGGCTGATCGACCTGCACCTCGAGTTCACCACGGCGGCACCGGGAAGCACGTGACGTGCTAGCTGACGAACTGTTTCTGCCCGAACCCGAGCCCAAGGAGGCCACGTTCACGGTCATTTCGGTGGACGACCATCTTGTGGAACCGCGGCACATGTTCGAAGGCCGGCTGCCGAGCCATCTGCAGGACCGAGCACCGAGGATCGTGGAGAGGCCAGACGGCAGTGAGGCGTGGGCGTTCGAGGGTCGTGACCACTATCAGGCGGGCATGAACGCCATCGTCGGTCGACGGCGGGAAGGCATCGTGTTCGAGCCGTTGCGGTTCGAACACATGCGGCCCGGCTGCTACGACGTCCACGCCCGGATCAAGGACATGGACCTGAACGGCGTGTGGTCATCGGTCAACTTTCCGTCGATGATCGCCGGGTTCTGCGGTCGGGTGTTCTCGCAGGCCGATGATCCCGAGCTGGGCCTGGCCGTGACCAAGGCCTGGAACGACTGGTTCTTCGAGGAGTGGTACTCGCAGTACCCGAACCGACTGGTCCCCATGGGCATCACCTTCCTGACCGATCCCGTAGAGGGCGCCAAGGAGATCCGTCGGAACGCCGACCGTGGCTTCACCTCGGTATCGCTCCCCGAACGGCCACAGCGGATCGGCCTTCCCAGCCTGTTCTCGGGCTATTGGGATCCGATCGTTGCCGCGTGTGCCGAGACCGATACCGTCATTTCCCTTCACGTTGGCTCCTCGGGGAACTATGAGGCGCCCGAGGACGCGGGCCCGCGGCGCGCCCAACTGACCTCGACGCTGTTCGGCCAGCTGGCGCTGGCCGCATGCACCGAGTGGCTGTGGTCCGGCTACCCGGTTCGCTACCCCAGCCTGAAGATCGCCATGTCGGAAGGGGGCATCGGGTGGGTGGCCATGTTGGTCGAGCGGCTCGAGAACATCTGCGACCGCTCCGGCTACGGCCTCGAGGGGATGAACGGGTTGCGCCCAGCCGACGTGCTGCGCCGGAATTTCTGGTTCTGCACCATCGAGGATGTCGTGACCATGGACACCAGGTACACCATCGGGGTGGAGAACATCTGCGTTGAGGTCGACTACCCACATGGGGACAGCACCTGGCCCGACACCCAGGCGATCATCGAGAAACTCTGGGGTCACTTGCCGACGACTGAGTTGCGCATGATCTGCTGTGAGAACGCAGCCAAGCTCTATCGCTGCCCACTTCCTGACGTCGTACGGCCCTAGACGGCAGAATCAGGTACACGGTTCAATACTGGACTCAACCCAGGTCGGGTGTTGCCGTGTCACGGCCCGATCGGAGGAGGGTACCGGCACGCTGGTTGGTCAGTCTTCCCTGGCTGACCAGCACTTGGCCGTTGACCAGTACATGTTCGATGCCTTGCGCCCCCGCGTAGAGGCGGCCGGCGCCGCCAGGGACGTCGAAGCGCATGGCGATGTCATCGCTCTTGACGCGCTGGGGGTCGAGCACGACGAGATCGGCGTGCCACCCTTGTTCAATGCGGCCGCGTCCCTCCAGTCCGTAGAGACGAGCGGGCACGTCGGTCAGGAGATGGACCGCCTCCTCCAACGGCAGCAGTCCGCGTTGGCGGACCGCTTCGGCCAGGAGAACGGTCGGGTAATTGAACGTGGCAAACAGGTCGAGGTGAGCCCCGGCATCGGACGCCCCGATGACCACTCGAGGATCGCGCCAGAACTCGACTCTCGTCTTCCAGTCCTCGTCGGTCTCACGGGGGGCCGGGGTACCGAAACTGGTACGCAGGTCGTCAGCAATGACAATGTCGCACAACACGTCCCAGGGGTTGCGGCCCTGCTCCTCGGCGATGGCACCCACGGTGCGCCCGACGTAGTCGCGGTTCTCGTCGGCCACAACGTCGAAGATCACCTTGGTCGACCAGTTGGCCACCGGTCGCAGCGGGTTTCCCGGTTGCTGGGCTGTTGCGTCGAGGGCGGCCCGAGCGGCCGGGTCGCCCAGAAGCTCCAGCTTCTTCGATGACGACAGCGCCATGGGCTCCTCCCAACCCGGCATGGCGTCGAGCACGAACCCGGACGAGAAGTTCAGCCGGAGCGTGAAGTTCATGGGCACGGTGAGGGCGACCACCTTGCCGCCCCGGTCCTTGGCCACATCACCCGCCTCTAGCTTGGCCCGGCCCTGAGCGGCGTCGGCGGCCGACACCGTCAGCACGTTCCAGTTGAGTTGCCGCCCCGCCGTCACCGACATGTCGGCCATGAGCTCGCTGGCCCACGGCTCAAACGGGCCGACCATGGGAATGAACTCCAGCGACGTCCCCTCGTGCATACCCGCCACTCGACAGAGATCGATGAGCTCGTCGCGTCCGGCGTGGCGCGAGGGCACCATGTGACCGTCGGCATCGTTATGGGTTCGCGCCCACGAGGACGAGAAGCCGATGCCCCCGGCCTCCAAGCTGTCGTGCAACAGGCGGCCCATGTGGGCGACCTCGTCGGGTGTCGCTTCTCGACGGTTCGCCTCCGCCCCCATCACCACTCGGCGGATGGCCGAGTGGCCGACCATGAAGCCGGCGTTGATCCCGAGGTTGCCGTCTATGGAGGCGAGGTATTGCTCCGTTGAGGTCCAGGACCACGGAACCCCCTGGCGCAGCGCCTCGAGGGGCATCCCTTCCACCCGAGCCAGCATCCGCATCAGATACTCGCCGTCGGCCGGATCAGTCGACAGGGGTGCGATGGTGAATCCGCAATTGCCGGCCAGGGCTGTCGTGACCCCGTGGAATGGCGATGGCGTCAGAGCCGAGTCCCAGAACACCTGAGCATCGAAGTGGGTATGGACGTCCACGAACCCCGGGGTGACGACCATGCCGGTGGCATCGATAACCGAGACCGCCTCGTCGGTGATGCCGCCGACCTGGACGATATGGCCATCGGCCACGCCGACATCGGCCCGGCGTCGGGGAGTGCCCGTTCCGTCGACGACATCTCCGCCCCGAATGATCACATCCAACATGGGCGACCCTCCCCTTTGGCCTGTCCCGAGATTCCGACCCTATCTGGTGCGCTCAGACAAGTGAGGCGTGGGCGCCGGGCAGCTCATCGAGATCGAGCTGTACCTCGTCCTTGCGGATCAGGGTGCCGTTGACGAGCACGTGCCGGACCCCGCTGGGCTCCTCGTTGGTGAGGCGTTCGCCGTTGGCCGGTAGGTCGCGCAGACGTTTCTGGGGACCGGGACCCACCGTCGCCGGGTCGAACACGCAGACGTCGGCGAAGTAGCCCTGGCGCAGGTAGCCCCGACGTTCGAAGCCGAACATGTCGGCCGGCTCACCGGTCAGCTTGTTGATGGCCTGTTCGAGGGGCATGATCTTGCGCTCCCGGACCCACTGGCCGAGCAGGTCGGTGGGAAGCGGGGCGTCGCACAGTTGATCGACGTGAGCACCGGCATCGGTGAGGCCCAGGATGACGTGATCCTCGGTGAGCAGCAGGCCCACCGCGTCGGGGTCGTCGTTGGCGATATAGGCGCGAAAGCGGGTGGTGAGGTCCTCGGCCAGCGACAGCTCGCACATCACGTCGAGGGGGCTGGACCCGCGCTCGCCGGCAATGTCGGACACCCGTCGGCCCACCAGTTCAGGGAACCGCTTCGATTCGGAGACCTCGTAGGTGTCCCAGCGCGGCTTCATGCCGGTGGACCCGTGCTCGAGGTCGTTGAAGGCCAGGGCCCGCCACTTCGGATCCCGGAACGCGGCCTCCCGGACCGGGCGGCTCACCTTCATGAGCTCGGCGAACACCTCGCCCACGTTGAGGTTGTAGGCGTCGGCCAGGGTGAATTGCATGGTCAGCGGGCGCGGGGTGACCTGCGGCCACACGTTGGCGCCCCGGGCAATGCCCTCTTGGTGCAGCTTCACCGTCTTGAGGTGGCTCCCGTTCGAGGCGGCGAACAGGGGGCCGGTGAAGGGCCGGCCCACGCGGGGCTGCCAGGTATAGACGTCGGCATATTCGCACTGCCAGCCGGGCGTAGTCAGCACCACGCCTTTGCCTGACTTGCCCGCCGTCATGAACAGCGCTTCCACCTCGTCCATCTCGGCAAAGCGGCTGGGGACGGGCTTGCCGTCCACCCCTCGATGGGCAAACGAGAAACTGGTCGAGAACCCGGCGGCGCCGAGGGCCAGTCCCTCGCTCAGCAGCTGGCACATGTGATCGATCTCGTCGGGCGTCGCCGCCCGCTCATAGGCGGAATCGCCCATCACGTACAGCCGCAGCGCGGTGTGGCCCAGATAGGCGGTGAAGTTGAGCGCCGTCCCCCGGCTCCGGACCAGCTCGAGGTAGTCCGGGAAGGTCTCGAATTCCCACACGATGCCGGCGGAGAGGGACGCTGCGTCCATGCCCTCCACGTTCTCCAGCGTGTGCACGATTACGTCGTGGTGTTCGGGACGGCACGGAGCGATGGAGAAACCGCAGTTGCCGGCCACGACCGTGGTGACTCCGTGGTACGAGGAGGGCTTGAGCTCGGGATCCCAGAACACCTGGGCATCGAAGTGGGTGTGGATGTCAATGAAGCCCGGGGCCACGGCACAACCCGATGCGTCCAGTTCGACCCGGCCCTCGAGGTGGGGGCCGATCTCCTGGATCACGTTGTCGGTGATGGTCACGTCGGCCACACGGCCGGGGGAGCCACTCCCGTCGAAGACCGTTCCTCCACGGATAACCAGGTCAGCGGTCATGGGGCGGGCTCCTCCCGGTAGGTCATGAACTCGACAAGATTCCCGTCCGGATCGCGTGCGTACACGCTCGTCCCGGTCGCCTGACGGCCGCCGTCGCGGGCCACCGGACCCTCGACGATTTCGATCTCGGCGCCGTCCAGGAGCTCCCGCAACGATTCCTGGGAACCGTCCCACACCAGGCAGAAGTCGCCACACGGTGGCGTGGCTGCCGCCGCCCGCAGCGAGAAGCCCCGTTGCCACAACTCGGGGCGATGGAAGTTGATCATCTGGTGGCCCAGGTAGACCTGGACCAGATGGGGACTCTCGGTCACGGGTAGGCCCAGCGATCGATAGAAGGCGATCATGGCCTCGGTGTTGTCCATGGGCAGGGCCACGTGGTCGAAGCCGGCGATGGTCCCGCCCCGGATGGGGTCGGCCTGATCAGTCGACATGGTCGAAGTGGTAGAGCTTGGCGCAGTTGAGGGCGGTGATCTTTCGGCGGTCCTCGACCGGGAGGGCGCCCAACGTCTCCTCGATGGCCCGTTGGGACTCGGGGAACGTGCTGTCGGTATGGGGGTAGTCCGACGCCCACATGCACCAGTCGGCGCCGAGGAGGGGAATGAGCTGGGGTGCCAGCGGCTCCTCCTCGAAGGTGGCGATGACCTGCCGGCGGAACAGCTCGGTGGGCGAGATGCTGGGTGCGTAGTCGATGGCGCCTCGCAGGTTCTCCCATTCGCCGTCCATCCTGGTCAGGTAGTAGGGGAGCCAGCCCACGCCCGATTCGGCCAGCACCAGCCGGAAGCCGGGGTGGCGCTCGAGGGCTCCCGAGAAGATCATGATGGACAGCGCTTCGTCGAGCTGCAGAGGCAGGAGCGATGCGAACGCCGCCGATTGCCACTTGCCGATCTGGTAGCTGAGCCGGGGGGAGGCCCCACCCTTGATGTGGAAGCTCAGCGGCAACCCGGTCTCGTCCGCCGCCGCCCACAGCCGATCCCAGGCCGGATCGCCGGCATCGAAATCGAACACGTCGATGATGGCCCCACGATGACCGTTCGCCGCGCAGCGCTCGAGCTCGGCCACCGCGGCCTCGGGGGAGTGGCTGGGCAGGAAGGGGAGGATGCACAGTCGGTCGGGAGCGGCGGCGTTGAACTCCTCGATGGCCCAGTCGTTCCAGGCGGCGTAGCAGGCCGTCTGGAGATCGGGCTCGGGGATGGAGAGGGTCAGCGGCACCGGTCCATAGATGACCGAAGCCCACAGGCCGTCGCGGTCCATGTCCTCCAACCGAAGCTTGGGGTTGCTGGCCCGGAACCCGTCATCTTCGATGCCGGCACGTCCGATGGCACTGACGCTCTTGACTGCGTCGACGCCCGCCCCGTGCCCGCTGCGGCCAAGGACGCGGTCGTTGCATACCCAGGTTGGCTGGCCGTCCCGGTCCATCACCCGTGGCCCCCGCCCGGCGAGCTCCCTGGGCAACCGGGACTGCCATACCTCGGGCGGCACGGCTCGCAGATCGAGGTGATCGTCACAGGAGTAGATGCTGGTTGCGTCCATGTGCTCAGTTCCTTCCCCTTCGGCCTCTCCGCCGGCTAGGACAACCGGTAGCGGATGGGCAGATGCTTGATGGCTCCGTTGATTGACGAGTTCAGACGCTCTACCGGACCCGATTGCTCGAACGACGTCAAGCGGGTGAGCAACAGGCCGAAGATGGCAGAGAGCTCGGCTCGGGCCACGTGGGCGCCCATGCACAGGTGGGGCCCGAAGCCGAAGACCAGGTGCTGGTTGGGTTGGCGATCGACGCGGAACTCGAAGGGGTCCTCGAACACCTCCTCGTCGCGGTTGGCCGATGCCCAGTACAGGGCCACCTTGTCCCCGGCCCTGATCTTCGACCCGCCCAGCTCGCAGTCCTCGGTGGCCGTTCGGGCGAAATAGCTGATGGGCGTGACCCATCGGAGGATCTCCTCGACGGCGTCGGGGAGCAGCTCGGGTTCGGCCCGGAGCTTCGCCCACTGCTCGGGGTGCTGGCAGAAGGCGTGCATCCCGCCGGCGATGGCGTCACGAGCCGTCTCGTTGCCCGCCTCGACCAGCAGCTCGCAGTAGGAGACGAGTTGCCGTGAGGTCAGGGGCCGGCCCTCGATCTCGCTCTGCGCCAGTTCGGTGACCAGGTCGTCCTGGGGCTCCTGGCGTCGCTCGGCCACCAGTTGCTCGAAGTAGCGATGGAGCTCACCGCGGGCCCGCATGGAGGTCTGCCCCGGGCTCTCGCCCTCCTTTCGGTATTCGGAATCCTCCTTGCCGATGATCTCGTTGGTCCAGCGGAAGAGCTGTTCCCAATCGAGCGTGGGCACGCCCAGCACCCAGGCGATCACGGCGACGGGAAGGGGTGCGGCAAACAGGTCGACGAAATCGCACTGGCCCGGCTCGCCACCGGTGGAGGCCCTGTCGACAATGTCGAGGGCGATGCGCTCGATCTCGTCACTCCTGGCCCTGACCGCCCGCCGGCTGAACTTGCGGTTGGCCAGCTGACGCATGGGACCGTGTCGCGGCGGGTCGAGGTAGACGATCATCTCCGAGGCGGCGGCCACTCCACTGACGTCCTGGTCCAAAGTGATGCCTTGCGCGCTCGAAAAGAGCTGCGGCTGAGAGGCGGCCTGGACGATGTCGGCGTGCTTGGTGATGGCCCAGAAGGGCGTATGGCCCGGCGGCTCGATGTAGGCCACCGGGGCCTCGGCCCGGAGCCGGGTCCACACGTGGTGCGGGTAGCCATCTCGTGCGAACCGGGCCGGGTCCACCAGGTCGAGGGGATCGATGTCGACGGTCATGGACATGTTCGGCTCCTCTGCCGGCTCGCGCCCACGGGCCGCCTCCTCGCACTGGACTGATGGGTCACGACGAGCTTCCGGCCATGGGACGCGACGCGACAACTCGGTCGTCCCCGTCGTCGGACCGGGCACGAGAGACGGGTGGTGGGGCCAGGGAGGTCTCCGATATGCGCCCGGCCAGCTTGGTCAGGGCCCGATAGACGAGGTTGCCCGAGGGCCACTGGGTCACGATCTTCCCGGTTTCCGACTTGAAGTAATTGGTACTCATCGTCCACGACGTCCCCTTCATCTTGGACTGCAGCCAGGCGTACCACAGGGTTTCGAAGGACGGCCTGACCTCGATGGCGCTGACGCCTTGGCGTTGCATGCGCCGCAGGGCCCGCACTGCGTACTCGGCCTGGGCCTCGAGCATGGAAACGAGCTCCCCACCGTTGGTACCCGGCCCGTAGAGCATGAAGAAGTTGGGAAACTCGGGCACGGTGATGCCGAGGTAGGCCCGGGGCTCGCCGGCCCACCGCTCCTGGAGGCTCTGGCCCGTGCGCCCCACGACCCGGAGCCGGGCCAGATAATTGGCGGCCTGGAATCCCGTGGCCAGCACGATGGCATCGACGGAGCGTTCCTCCCCGGTGGCATCGACGATGCCCGAAGGGGTCACGCATGACACGGCCCGGGGAACCAGCTCGACGTTGTCCTGCTTGAGGGCGGGATAGTAGGTAGTGGCCATGATCGGTCGCTTGCCGGGGAAGGGGTACCGGGGGGTGACGGCTTGGCGGAGGTCGGGACGGTCGGCGAACTCTCGGGCGATGTAGTCGAGGCATGCCTGTTGCCGTTGCCCATGCAGCTTGGTACCGGGTCGGAACATGGCCCCACCCCAGAGGCTCGACTCGATGAGCCAGCGCAACCTCGAGCGGTGCAGGGCCCGCCGCCAGGGCTTGGCCAACAAGGCACTCTCCTCGTCGGTCAGGTCGCGTTCGAACTTGGGCGTCACCCACCCTGGCTCCCGCTGGAACAGGTAGAGCTGCTTGACCAAGGGCTGCAGAGCCGGCACGACCTGGGTGGCGGTGGAGCCGCTGCCCACGACGGCCACGACCTTGTCGGACAGGTCGTGGTCGTGCTCCCATCGAGAAGTGTGGAAGAGGGGTCCCTCGAAGCTGTCCAGGCCGGGCCAGTCCGGATAGCGGGGAACGTTGAGGAACCCGACGGCACTGATCACCGCATGGAAGTCGTGGGTGGATCCGGTGTCGAGGACCACGTGCCAAACGTGGCGCTCCCCGTCCCAGGTGGCTGACCGGACGGCAGTGCCGAGCTGGAGGTGGGGTCGGAGGCCGTACTCGTCGACGGTGTCCTCCAGGTACTGCTGTAGTTCGGCTTGCCCGGCATGGGTACGGGTCCAGGCCTGGGACTTGAACGAATAGGAATAGAGGTTCGAGTGCACATCGACCTCGGCGCCCGGGTAGGTGTTGTCCCACCAGGTACCGCCCACCCCGAGGGATTCCTCGTAGATGATGAAGGCGTCGAGGCCCGCTTGCTTCAACTTCACGCCGGCACCGATCCCACCGAACCCGGCGCCGATGATGGCCACCCGTGGTGTCCCGGTCGGACCGAACAGCCCGGTGGCCGTGGGGTTCACCGCTGCTGGTCCGGGCCAGGCTCGGAGGGGGTCGGGGGATCGCCGTTCATGAGGTGAGGACGGGCAGGGTGTCCCAACCTCGCACCGTCGATGTCCGGGCCTGGACGGCGTTGTCCCAGTCGATCTCCCAGTGGGGGAAGCGCTTCAGCACCTCTTCGAGGGCGACCCGTCCCTCCATTCGGGCCAGATGGGCCCCGAGGCAGAAGTGGATGCCGTAGCCGAAGGTCAGGTGCCGCCCGCTCTCTCGGTGGATGTCGAGGCGATCGGGATCCTCGTACCTGCGTTCATCGCGGTTGGCCGAGGCGTTGAGCAAGAGGACGATGCTTCCACCGGGCACGGTCTGGCCGTGCCACTCGGCATCGGCGGTGACCAGCCGGGCCTGGACGGGGGAGGGCGGCTCGAAGCGGAGGATCTCCTCGATGGCGTTGGGAATGAGGTCCGGGTTGGCCACCAGCTCGTCGCGCTGATCGGGGTGTTCGGCCAGGAGCTTGCCCGTCCAGCCGATGAGCCGGGTGGTGGTCTCGTTTCCGGCTCCGGCCAGCAGGCCGATGTAGCCGAGGATCTCATCCCGGGTCAGGGTCCGGGTGGACCCGTCCTCGTCGGTGAACTCGGCCTGCAAGAGCTCGGTCATCAGATCGTCGGAGGGGTGGTCGGCTCGCCAGTCGATGTACTCGGCGAACTCCATCCCCATGCCACCGCTCACCGCCGATTCCGGCATCACGCCGTCCTCGAGCCTGAGGCCGTCGTCGAGCCGGTCGCGGATGGCCTCCTGGTCGTCTTCGGGGATGCCCAGGAGCATGCCGATCGTCCGCATGGGCATCTGGGCGCCGAGGTCCTTGATGAAATCGAACCCGGGCGAGCCGACGAGCGGGTCCAAGCTGCGAGCGCAGAACTCCCTGACCTGGGGTTCGATCGAGGCCAGGCGCCGGGGGGTGAACACCCGGCTGAGCAGACCCCGGTGCAGGTCGTGCTGGGGAGGGTCCTCGAAGATGAAGAGCCCCGGCGGCATCTCCATCTTGGCCTTGATCACCTCGAGAACGGATCCCTCGGCCGAGCTGTAGGTCTGCCAATCGGAGAGGCCACGCTCCACGTCGTCGAAGCGACTGAGGGCGTAGAAGTCGTACTTCTCGTTGTAGTACAGGGGCGCCTCGTCCCGGAGCCGCTTCCAGACGCGGTAGGGATCGGCGTCGATCTCGAAGTCGTAGGGGTCGTAATAGATGTCGGATGTTGCGGTTGCCATGAACCCTCCCCTTGCCATGCCCGGGCCAGGAAGCCGGAGCTACACACCCGATTCTTCCAAGAACCCTTATCGCTCTGCCGATTCCCCCCGCCACCGCGGGCCCGGACGCACAGGCGGGCGCCAATGTTTTTTTGACATCGGTATCAATAGTAGCCGTGTTGCCCGGGGCTCGTCAGATCGCAGCCAGGCAGTGTGAGCCGTCAGGGGCGGCTTTCCTTCATGGCTGCCCTCAGCAGTCTGAACTGGTTCACCGGAGGCCCGGCTACCGTCCCCCCGTCCACGGGCATGACGATCCCGGTGATCTGCGCCGATCGGTCGCTGGCCAGGAACAGGACGGCGTTGGCCACATCCTCGGGTGCACCGTGGCGCTGCAGCGGTTGGGTGAGCTCGATGGTTCGATTGAGGTCGTAGTTGGTGATGCCGGTGGGAATGTGGCCCGGGGCGATGCAGTTCACCCGTATGCCGTGGTCGGCCAAGTCGATGGCAATCGACCGGCTGAATTGGATGACCGCCCCTTTGGAGATGCGGTACGCCAGCGGCATGGCCCCACCGGTGAGGGCGCCGATCGATGAGTTGTTGATGATCGATCCTCCGCCGTGCTCGGCCATATGGCGAGCGGCCCGCTGACTGCCCACCATCGTTCCGTACAGGTTCACCGCCATCACCCGGTCGAAGTCGGACAGGTCATTGGTCAGGAAGCGGTCGAAGGAGCTGGGTATGCCGGCGTTGTTGAACATGACGTGGAGCCCGCCGAACTGGCCGATGGCCAAGTCGACCAGGTTCTGGACGTCATCGACATCGGCCACATCGGTCTGTTTGAACACAGCGGTATCACCCAGGCCGGCGGCGACCTCCTGGCCGCGGGTGGCGTCCACATCGGCAATGACCACCTTGGCTCCCTCGGCCACGAAGAGCTCGGCGGTGGCCAGGCCGATCCCGCTGGCGCCCCCGGTGATGATCGCGACCTTCCCTGACAGTTCATGGGCCATATGCAACTCCTCCAGTCGGGTGGCACGGGTCCACAACACGTTCGTGGTGCCTCTCGTGAGTCCGGAAGATAACCGAAGACCGCCGTTGGCACCCGCCCTCGAATTCGAAGCGGGTACTTGACGGCACCGCTGCGACCTGATTCGACTGGTGGGCCACACGAGGAAAGCCGGTGGCGAGCGATGAGCGAGACGGTCGAGACATTCCGGGTCGACGTGGACGACTCGGTGCTCCAGGACCTGGATGATCGTCTGGGCCGGACTCGATTCCCGGACCAGATCGAGGGCACGGGCTGGGAGTACGGGATCCCCGTCGATTACCTGCAGGAGTTGGTGGAGTACTGGCGCCACACCTACGACTGGCGGTCACAGGAGGCGCGGCTGAACGAGCTGGCCCACTTCCGGACAACCATCGACCGGCAGCAGATCCATTTCATCCACGCCCGCTCGCATCATGTCGACGCCATGCCCATCCTGCTCACCCACGGCTGGCCGGGATCGGTGGTCGAGTTCCAGGACGTCATCCCTCGGCTCACCGATCCGGAGGCCTACGGCGGGGAGGCGGCCGACGCCTTTCACGTGGTCGTCCCGTCCCTGCCCGGATACGGCTTCTCCGAGCCGCCACGGACGCCCGGCTGGGATGTCCGGCGCATCGCCCAGGCCTTCGTCGTCCTGATGAGCAGGCTGGGATATGGGCGCTATATGGCCCAAGGTGGCGACTGGGGCGCCCAGGTGACCACCCGGATCGGTGTGCTCGACCCCGAACACTGCGCCGCCATCCACCTCAACATGCCCATCGGAACGCCGTCGAAAGATGGCGCACCGCTCACCGAGGTGGAAGAGGGCGACCTGGCCGCCATGCAACGCTTTCAACGGGAGGAAGCCGGCTATGCCAACGAGCAGGGGACCAAGCCCCAGACCCTGGGTGTCTCCCTCAACGACTCGCCCGCCGGGCTGCTGGCCTGGATCGTGGAGAAGTTCCGGGCCTGGAGCGACTGCGACGGTCACCCGGAGAATTGCTTCACGAGAGACCAGTTGCTCACCAACGTGATGCTGTACTGGGCGACCCAGACCGCCACCTCTTCGGCCCGGCTGTACTGGGAGAGGAATCACGGCGACGCGCTGGCCGAGCCGCCGCCCTTCATCACTGTTCCCACCGGCGTGGCTCGCTATCCGAAAGAGATCCTGCGGTGGCCCCGGTCGTGGGTCGAGCGGCAGTACAACGTGACCCACTGGGCCGACATGCCCCGCGGCGGCCACTTCGCGGCGATGGAGCAGCCCGAGCTGTTCGTCGGCGATCTCCGCCAGTTCTTCGCAACGGTGCGAGGTACCTGATGTCCGATACGGATGAGATCACCGCGCTCGTGCACTCCTACGCCCTGCTGCTCGATGGGGGCGATACCGAGGCGGTGGTGGCCCTGTTCGAGCACTCGACCCTGCGATCGGAGCCCAACGGTTCGGTGCTGCGCGGGAGCGATGAGATCAGGCCGGTGTACCAGCGCCTGGCCGCGGACGGCACCGCGCCAACCAAGCACCTCCTGACCAACCTGACCGTTGCTGTCGAGGCGGAGTCGTCCTCGGCCACCTCGCACTGCTACTGGACCGTGCTGCGCCAGGTGCCGACCGGGGGGATCGACGTCATGCTCTCGGGTCAGTACGTCGACCGGTTCGAGAAGGTGGACGGGAGCTGGCGTTTTGCCGATCGCCTCATCATTGTCGACCTGGGGGGCGG
>Ga0210400_10003533_pt1 | contig 13852 bp, 11 predicted proteins | sample IncBWH26MmetaG_FD_155456 | JGI IMG/M metagenome (GOLD analysis project Ga0210400, IMG submission 155456) | Forest soil microbial communities from Barre Woods Harvard Forest LTER site, Petersham, Massachusetts, United States - Inc-BW-H-26-M | ecosystem: Environmental > Terrestrial > Soil >...
CACCTGGCGCCAGGACGCCGTGGCTTGTGTACTTCGCCTCGAGAATGAACAGCCCCAGTGCCAACACGATCAGCACGATGCCCGCCGGGGCCACCGGAAGAATATGCATCGCGTACAGCGCCAACACCAGCGAAATTCCGCCAATCACTCCCGGAGCAACCATGCCGGGATGCGTGAACTCCGCGTAAAGCCCCAGCACGCCGACGATCAGCAGGATAAAAAATGCGTCCGGCTGCACGATGCGCGAAAGAAACTGCTGACGGAACGACATCGGCAGCGGCACACGCACAGGATTGCGGAGCGCGAGCCGGATCGTTGAGCCGTCGAACCGCTTGACGGTGCGGCCATCGAGGTGCGCCAGCAAATCATCGGGAGAATTCGCAACCAGGTCGATCAGTTTGCCGTCGAGCGCTTCTGTCTCGGTCCATGCCTTGCCTTCGGTGACGGCCGATTCGGCTAGCTCGACGTTGCGGCCACGCTTGGCGGAATAGCTGCGCAAAAACGCGGTGGCATCGTTCAGGATTTTCTTCTTCAACGCTTCGTCCACTTGAAGGGGGACTCCGCCAATTGCGAGCAGTGGGGACGCGGCTCCGGTATGCGTTCCCGGCGCCATCGCAGCCACGTCGGCGGAAAGCAAAATAAAAAATCCCGCCGAAGCACCGCGAGACCCAGCGGGATAAATATAGACCACCACCGGCACGGGCGAATCGAGAATGTGCTGGATGATGTCCTCCATCGAGGTCGAAAGGCCTCCGGGAGTGTCCATCGTGATCAGAATGAGAGGTGCATGACGCCGGGCAGCCTCTTCGAGTCCGCCGTCCACATACTCGGCCATGACAGGCTCGATTTCATCGCCGATGCGCAGCTCAATAACTTGCGGGCCTGCATTTGCAGACGCGGGAGATTGCGCGGCGCCCTGCGCTTGGGCAAGGCTCGATAGTGCGGCCAACAAAAGTCCCGCAAACACAATCGCAAAAACAGCTGAGCAGGCGCGACGCAGAGCAGAATCGGTTGCGAAGATTGTGCGACCCCCCCTCATGGGCGCCCTCCGTCACCTTCACTCTTCTGCGAGTTTACTCCGCGAGAAGGTTGTGCGGCAGGCGCATCTCCCCCGGGGCGTAATAGGGTACGATCGAACTTCATCGACAGGCGCACCATCGCAGCCGGATCTTGCGGCGCGGGCGGAGCAGAGCGGCCGCTACTCTCAGGCGATTCCGAACGAAGAGCAGCAGCGTCGGCAGTACGCCCCAATGATTCGAGTGTCGAAATCAACAAGGTTCGCGCACCCTTGTCTTCCGGATCGATTTTCCGTGCGCGTTCAAACGGTGGGATGGCCGCTGTAGGTTGTTTTGCGACCAGCTTCGCGATGCCGAGATTTACCCAATAATCCGGCTCCTCCTCGTCAATTGCCGCCGCCCATTCGAACTCCGAGGCTGCATCGGCCGGTTTGCCGGCGCGCAGGCGCGCCACGCCAAGGTTGTTGCGAACCTCGGGCATCTCCGGGAGCCGATCCTTCGGGTCCGCACCTCGAGTGCGTTCCATCAAACCGGAGAAGGACGCCTCGGCACGTGCCGCGTCGTTTCGCAGAAGATGGCACACACCTGTGTTGAAGTCAGCCTCGGGCCCGTCCGGACGATTCGGCGGCACGCGCGAATACCATGGCAGCGCCGCTTCGCAATTGTGCCGCGCAAAATAAAGCTGGCCAAGTTCGAACGCCGGACGATCCCAGGCAGGTTCCAGGCGCGCCGCTTCCCGGAGGGCGCGCAGGCGGGATTCGTCGTCTAAAGCGACGATGCCGTGAACGAAATTCTGGAGCGCATCGGTACGCAGAGAAGGGGGCGGGTCCGCGAAACTTGATTCGTCCGAATTTGCCCCCGGTTGCAGGCAATTCTTTTGCGCGAGAGCACACAATATTCGCCACGACAAACGCGCGTGCGAACGAAGCAGGTTCTCAAGCGGACCCGATTGTGTATACGACGGAGAAAGCCACGGCGGGCTGAGGCGAAGCACACGCGCTTCGAGCGTCACTGTCTTGCCGTCGGAAGTGAACCGGCCAAAAACAACTCCATCGGCGTCGGCTTCGGTCGCAATCTTAACGATCGTGGCATGAGAAAATCGGGCGGAGTCCGGCAGGCCGATCTTCTCAAGAGCCGCCAAGCGCTCCTGCCGAGAGAGTAAAATTATGCCTCGGTCGTGCAGGCGTTCGGTGGTCAACTCGGCCAAACCCTCGCCGAGCCAGTCGAGACTTGCTTCACGGGTGTCATTTTCGAAGGGAAATACGAGGAGCGTACCGGGATGGGATTCGCCGGAAACGGCGCCAGATGCGCCTTTAGACTGTCCGGACGGTGACGGCAGCGCAGTAGCTGCGGCAGAAAGAACCGCACAAACAATTAGGAGCCCAATGCGGAAAAATCGCGGGGCCATCGTGACACCATTGTAACAGAGGCCGTGAGGCGCGTGCGCAGCCTTACTCTAGGCGGGCTCCAAGTAGAGCCCGCACCCGACTCTAGGCGGGCTCCAAGTAGAGCCCGCACCCGACTCTGGCGGGCTCCACGAGGGCCCGAGCCCGAACAAATCGGTTACGAAGGTTCTACGCGCCAGGCGAAGTTGTGGAGGCCTTCCCGTTGTCTGGCGGAATCAGCAGCAGAACGCCTTGAACAGTGGGATCGTCCAAGACCTTCTTGAAGGCCGGATCGGTTTTTGCCTTCCCAACGTCTTTATAGCCTTCATCGAGGGATTTGCGCAGATAGTCGGCGCAATGTTCGGCGTCTCCCATTTGGGCGTATTCCTTCGCCATCATGTAGAAGAACAGTCCGTGATTCTCTACCGAGCGATCTTGCATCATCGTCCCAACGCGTTCATTGTGGTCGAAAGTGTGCGGATCGATTTCGAGCGCTTTGTGAAATTCGGAGGCCGCCTCGGCATATTTTTTGGTCTTGTAGTATGCGTACCCCAGATTTGCGTGCGTGCCGCCCTGGCTGGGATCAATCGCGACAGCTCTTTGATATTCGCGGATGGCGCGGCGATAGTTTTTCTGCTGATACCAGACCATGCCAAGATTATTCACGGCACTGGAGTATTTTTTGTCGGTTTTGGCGGAGCGGTCGAAGTATTTCTTCGCTTGATTGAAATTGGACAAGTTCAGGTAAGCGATGCCGATCATATTCATGTAGACGGCATTTTTCGGCTCGCTTTTCAGAAGGTCTTCATAGACATGTATTCCGGCGTCATAGCGTTTTTCCGCCATCATGATCCTTGCGCGCTCGACTTCCACGTCTCGCGCGTTGAGCGCGGGGCGAACCTCAGTGCCGGCCTGCGTGGAAGAAACAACTGCAGGAGAATTGGTGGCAGGCTGTTGAGCGTCCAGTCCTGGTATTGGCGCAAAGATCGGAAAAATGAGGGTGACCCATGTGAGAAGTTTCATGCGCATTGCGAAACCTCCGAGCACCCACGTTTTAGTGGGCTGGATCCTGTGTTTCCGGGTTTGGCTTGTCGGCGTCCTTCTTGCTTCCTCCAAAGATACCAAAAATGCGCTTGAAAAGACCTTTTTTCTTCTCCTCCTCGGGCTGCGTCTGGCCCTCCGCTGATTCAGGTGCCCCTGGATTCTTTGCGTTAGGCCCTGCGGTGCCCGAAGCTGCAGGCGCGGATTCCGAATCCTTCCCGCCGAAAACTCGCGACAGCCAGGAAGCAGGCGGCGCATCGCTGGCCATGTGCCCGCCGTGCAAAGCACAGAATTCGGTAGGTTCCGTGCCGTGAATGTAGACTTCCTCGCGCGTGATTGGACACTCAGGCGTGGCCAACTGCAGCGTTTCGGGATCGATGGTGACTCGCATGACGCCTTCCGGCATCAGGAAGGGCTGGACGTTACTGTAGGCGGGCAGAGCGACCGCACGCTTCATGAAATCCGCCCAGATTGGTGCGGGAGCATTCGCCCCGGAGAGCCCGAGGTCGCGATTGTCGTCGAACCCGACCCAAACGATGCAAAGCAGGTTTGACGTATACCCGGCAAACCAACCATCGCGGGAAGTGCCCGTCTTGCCCGCTGCCGGCGCTATGAACCCGCGAGCACGCACGGTCGCGCCGGTGCCGTGGTTGATCACATCCTCCATCATGCTGGTAACCAGGTAAGCGACACGCGGATCGAGCGCCCGGTGCGTGCTGATTGAGTTGTGCTCGATAGGTTGGCCGCTGGCGTCGACTACATTGCGAATGAACATCGGCTCGGCGCGCACGCCTTCGTTGGCCAAAATCGTGTAACCTGCGGCAACCTCGAGCGGCGTCATTTCATACGCTCCGAGTGCGACCGATGGCGTGGGCTGGATGGAGCGGTCCAGTCCGAATTGGTGCGCCATGTCTGTGACGCGCGTGTATCCAACCATCTCAGCTACCTTGACCGTGGCAACATTGAGCGAAAAGGTGAGCGCCTCGCGGATGGTGACCTTGCCATGAAATTTCTCGCCGTAATTGTTGGGCGTGTATTCCTTGCCGTCGAAGTCAAACGTCGTAGGCTCGTCCATGATCGTTGTGGCAGGAGTCACGATGGGCCGGATGCCGTCCACGCCTCCTTGGAACGCCGCCGCAAACACAAACGGCTTGAATGCGGACCCGGGCTGACGCCGCGCGAGAACATGGTTGAGCTGGCTTTGGCCGTAATCCCTCCCGCCGATCAGAGCTTTGATCTCCCCGCTATGCGGATCGAGAACAACAATCGCCACTTGCGCTTGAGGAGGTTCTTGGCCTGCCTTGCGCCAGCGTGCGTAACGCCGTGCCAGTTGGGCGTCTATGTTCTTGGCGCCGGCATCTACCGCATCCGCAGCGGCGCGTTGCAGCTCGGGATCGAGAGTGGTGTAAACCCGGAAACTCTGGGAGAGCAGATCCGCTTCGGAAAAACGGTCAAGCAGATGCTCCTTTACCATATCTACGAAATAGGGCGCCGTGCTTCCCTCGAGGCCGGCTCCTACGATGTGCAAGGGCATTTTTTTGGCGTCCTGCGCCTGCTGCTGTGAAATCGCCCCATTTTCGGTCATGGACAAAAGGGCACGGTCGCGTGCTTCGGCGGCCCTGTCGGGTCGGCGCTCAGCCGTGGAATACCGGTTCGGCGCGTGGATGATTCCGGCCAGGAAGGCCGCTTCGGGCAGATCTACTTCGCGGACGTCCTTATTGAAATAGGCCAGCGAAGCTTCGCCGAATCCATGGATGGCGAAACTTCCGCGATTTCCGAGATAGATTTCATTGGCGTAAAGCTCGAAAATCTGCGCTTTGGTGAAACGATGTTCGAGTTCGAGTGCCACTATGGTCTCGGCGATTTTGCGGCGCAAGGTTCGGTCACTGTTGAAGAAAAAACTGCGCGCCACCTGCATCGAGATCGTGCTCCCGCCCTGGATCCGCGCTCCGTGACGTAAATCAGCCCAGGCGGCGCCGAAAATACGTACGGGATCAAAACCGGGATGCTCGAAAAAACGCCGGTCTTCCACCGAAAGCACCGCTTCGCGCAGTAACTTCGGAATATCGTCGAAGTTCATGGCCCGGCGCTTCTCGCGCGAGCTGTCGAACAAACTGCTCAGGAGCTCAGGCTCAATCTCGGCGGAATCGACGGACGCACCTGTATCCAGCAGGCGAATCTTCTGCACCGCGTTGCCGCTGAAAGTGACCAGAAGCCGGTTCTTACCGCCAAAATAAGACTCATTCGACGGTCGAATTTCGATTTCCGTGCCGTGCAGGACATAGCGCCCGGGCGTTCCGTGCACGTCGAGTTCACTATAGCCGGCCCGTTCTAAGTGGTTTGCGAGTTCCGCGACAGTGAGGTTTTGCCCGGCCGAAATTCGCATAGGCGCGGCGTAGATTCGCGCCGTCGTCTGTTGGATATGGCCCGAAAGCCGTAAATCGATCATCCGGCCATAGGAAATCCAGTAATAGGTCAGTACGCCTGTGGCTGTAACTACAAGAAGAAGTGCGGTTCCGAGTAGGGCCAGGCCCAAACGGGATCCCCAGAAACCCTGGCTGATTCTAATGCGCAAGATCGTTCTCCGTTCCGCCGCAAAAAACGCTTTAAAGCACCCCTGATACTAAGATGCAGAACCGGAACAAGTGTACACGGGTCGCTACCAGATGTTGCAATCCTGTCTAGCGTGTAGAAACCCTCATCGCCGGCGGGCGGGCAATGCTTGGAACTAAATCTCCTTCGAGTTAGGTCAATGAATCGTTCCCCACAGAGGGGTGGAAGTTCAAAGTCCACTGGTAAACGGTCAGGTCTACCGTGACCGAATATTCGACATGGATTCTAACGTTGCCGCTCACGGCTTCGATTTTGACGTCCTTCGTATCGATAGGCACATCGTCCTTTTGCGCTTCCTTCAGGACGGCCGCGCGGATTTGTTCGGGAGTCTGCCGTGTCGCTGACGCGAACCGGGCAATCGTCTGCACCCCATCTTGGAACTCGAAATCATTGACCAACACGGGAACCACTTTGACCATTACATAAATAAATGCCGCGAATGCACATAACCATAAAATTGCTTTGAGCCGCGCTGCGCCACTCTCTGATTTGCGCGTCAGGTGACCCGCGTTACGGAAGTGTCCGCACTCGTGCGGAGCAGGTCGGCGTGCAAAGCTCTCGCTCCGACTCAAACTGAAACAGGGCCTCATAATTCGATGCTAGCACTCGACCCATAAGGTGTCGAGCAAGAGTCGGCCGCCGGTTGCTCTGCAGTTACTTTCTGTAAACGATTGATAACAAATGCGTTGCAAAAGAATCGCGCGGCGGCAGGGCCAGTCACGCGCTCGTGCCGCGGATCGAAGAAACCTGGGAAAAAACTAGTAAGCCTTCCCGAAGATGGCAATTTCTTTCGACGTCCGGCCGCAGAAAATACAGGGCCCGGTTCCGCCGGGCTGCTCGATGGGAATACAGCGGAGAGTAGCTTTGGTGGCTTCTTTGATCTGCTCTTCGCACTTGGCGTCACCGCACCAGAAGGACTTCGCGAAGCCTGTTTCCACGACCTGCCGGAACTCGTCAAAATTCTTCGGTTCAAACGTATGTGCCTGACGGAACGCGAGCGCACGGTCAAACAGGGCCTTCTGAATCTCGACCAGCAATTGCTGCACGGACCCGACGATGCCGTCCTGGGAAACGAAGCTCTTCCCCTCCTTGCCGGGCCTGTCTCGGCGCGCCAGCACGACGCTGCCTTTGGCGACGTCCTTCGGTCCGATCTCCATCCGCAAGGGGACGCCGCGCATTTCCCAATCGTTGAACTTGAAACCGGGGCTCTGTCCCTCCCGTTCGTCCACTTTGATGCGAACGTCCGCCTTCACAAGTTGGTCGCGAATTTTCTTCGCGGCCTCAAAGACCAAAGCTTTTTCTTCATCGGACTTGAAGATGGGCACGATGACCACCTGGTGCGGCGCGAGCCTTGGCGGCAGGATCAATCCCTGGTCGTCGCCATGGACCATAATGATCGCTCCAACGACACGCGTCGAAAGGCCCCACGATGTGGTCCAGCAGTGCTGCAGCGCGCCAGCCTGATCGAGATAGCGGATTTCGAATGCCTTCGCGAAATTCTGCCCCAGGTTATGAGACGTGCAGAATTGCAGAGCCTTGCCATCTCCCATCATCGCTTCAAGCGAATAAGTGATGTCTGCGCCCGCAAATTTCTCGGAATCCGACTTGCGCCCGGGAATCACGGGTATGGCCGCCTCGTTCATCGCGAAGTCGGTATACACATCGACCATCTGGCGCGTTTCGGCTTCGGCCTCCTCGTACGTTGCGTGCGCGGTGTGGCCTTCCTGCCAGAAAAATTCGAGCGTGCGAAGGAAAAGCTTGGTCCGCAGCTCCCACCGCACCACGCTGTTCCATTGATTGATCAGGACCGGCAGATCTCGGTATGACTGAATCCATTTCGCGTAGGCGTGACCGATGATCGTCTCCGACGTCGGACGGATGACCAGCGGCTCTTCGAGTTTTTCCCCGCCTCCGTGCGTGACCACCGCCAGTTCAGGCGAAAACCCCTCCACGTGCGACTGTTCTTTACTGATGAAACTCTGCGGAATCAGCAGCGGAAACGCGGCGTTCACGTGCCCGGTCGCCTTAAATCGCCGGTCGAGCTGCGCCGTGATGTTCTCCCACAGGGCCCAGCCATAGGGGCGCACGATCATGCAGCCGCGCACGGGAGCGTAATCCGCCAGCTCAGCACGCAGCACAAGCTGGTTGTACCATTCCGAGAAATCTTCAGAGCGAGAGGGAAGCTTCAAATCCGCCATGCGCGATGGTCCTTTTCAGGTGGACTCCACTAGAGCCCGTACCCGTTCCTGCGGGCTCAACTAGGGCCCGCACCTGATGTGCTGCTGATATCGAGCGGTGAGAATCAAGAAATGAAAGCGTATCCGACGCTGTCAGAGGTGTCAACCAAGGCCGGAATTTGCTCAGAAACTTCGCACAGCGTGTCTCGGTTGTCATTCATAGGTGTGCGAAGACGGCACTAAGCCACCGCAGGTGGTGTCGGGCAGATTCGCGCGGCGTTTTTCGCGCCGTCGGCGGCATGTCAAGGGCATGAGTGGGATGTCCAAACGGCAACGGGGAATAAGCGGCCGGGCTCAGTAAATGAGTGAGGGAAAAAGAAAGATTGCGAAGGTGACGTCGAAGCGATACGCAATTAAGGCGCACGGCGGGCGGCCGCTGCCACAGAGAGCGGTACAACTGCCGCGCAACCGCTTTGATACGACGTGTACTTGCTGTACATTAATCCTTGAAGTGGAACACGCCTTCACATGCCCGTATTGCGGGGAAGAAATTTCGATGGTCCTCGATCTCTCGGTTCGGCGTCAAACGTATGTGGAAGACTGCGAGGTCTGCTGCAACCCGATCGAGGTCGGCTATACCGTGCAAGACGATACCCTCGTTAATTTCAGCGCAAAGGTTCTTGAATAGGTTCCTGCCGCCTGACCCTAGATGACACTCAAATCGTTGAATCATCTGGCCAATGCAAACGGCCCCTGGTGATCTAGCGAGGCTCCAATGCCTTGGACTTCAAGACTGGCGCCGCTGCTGGTGAGGTGATGAACTTGATCAGCGCGTTGCCCGCGTCTGCATTGTGCGAATTCGTTGCGACGCCCGCGCCGAAGCTGACGTAGCTCTGCAATTCCCCAGGGATTGGGCCGGCAAGTTCCACACCCTTAAAGAACTTGATCTCGGGAATCAGCGTCAGGACGAGGTCCGCCTTGCCATCGGCAACATTCATTTGAGGGCGTCCCGGCTCCGCATCCAGCATGAGTTTGGATTTGACTTTATCGGCGATCCCCAGACGCTCAAAAATATCGTGGATATGCGTCGCACTTGCGCCACTCGGATTGAAGCTGATGGATTTTGCGCCGAGCAGGGCGCGTTTCAGCGCGTCAGGTGTACTGACGTCGGGCTTGGCAGCGCCGGCGCGAACGCCGACGCCCATCCCGGTGCGGGCGATCTCGGCGCGCGCGCCAACCGCGATCTTTCCTTGCTTAATCAAATCGTCGATGATATCCGACGTCAGAATCGCGACATCGAACGGCTCACCGGATTGGATCTTCTCTCTTATCGTTTTTGAGGAATTAAACTGTGTCGTGAGTTTGCGCCCGATCGAGTGCTCCATCTGCGGGATGAGTTCCTCCACGGACGGCTTCATGCCGTCGGAGACGACCACGATGAGTTCCGTCCCCTGCGCCGGCGTCTTCTGGGCAAACAGGAAAATAAATCCGATACTGATTGCCAAGATGGCTACCACGGTTGTGCTTAGCTTCATTTTTTTCGCTTTCAAGATTTCCTCCTCAACCAGCTTCCTCGCTTATTCGAGGGAACTCCTCAATTCGTTTGAAGCGTTCAGCGTAAAAACGGAGTCCGCATCTGTGCGACTATTTTACAGATGATCTGAGAACGACTCCCCAGATGCAACCATTATCTCGGTCCAAAGCTCCCGGCCAAGAACTAGTCGTCCCTCTAAGATCAATTGTCGCCGAGGCGATGCGAATTTGTAGATGTCGATTCGTTACTCGACTTCATCGAAATTGGAATTCCCCGGCAGATTCCGATAGAATCAACTTTATATATTTGTGGCAGAATCCTCTTCCAAGCCGCGCATTGCGCTGGGCGCCGACCACGCCGGGTTTCGCGCGAAGGAAAACATCAAGAAATATCTCGAAGGCGCGGGCTATGGAGTCGATGATGTCGGAACATGGTCGGAAGGATCGGTGGACTATCCTGATTTTGCGCGTGCGGTTGGGGAGCGCGTCGTCGCGGGGAAAGATTCCCTGGGTATACTCGTATGCGGCACGGGGATCGGGGTTTCGATTGCCGCGAACAAAGTGCAAGGCATCCGCGCTGCGCTGGCGCACGATTCGCTGACAGCGCGGCGGGCACGCGAGCACAATGACGCCAATGTACTGGCCCTGGGCGGGAAAGTCGTGGGAGACGACGAGGCGATCGCTATCGTACTGGAATTCCTGAGCGCGCAATTCGCGGGAGGGCGGCACCAGCGGCGCGTCGAAAAAATCAACGCAATGGATCAGGAGCGCGAACATATTTCCGGCGGGCTCCAAGTGGGGCCCACACCCGAATTATGACCAGAACTGGTCACATGATCGCCCAGACGCAGCGTGATTCACGTTGCGGGGCTAAAGCCCGGTTTTTATTGCATCTTTAAGGTCGCGGCTAAAGCCGCGACCCCAAAACCTGTGAATGACTTGGAGGGTGCGGCCCCGGTTTGGAGCCGCCAAAATAGATGGACACGAAGATTTCCCAACGCATGAACCGGCCGCTTGCGGAAGTCGATCCCGAGATCGCGGACGCTCTTCGCCAGGAAGGACGCCGCCAGGGTACCGGCCTGGAACTCATCCCCTCGGAGAATTTCGTTTCCGAAGCCGTGCTCGAAGCGATGGGCTCGGTGCTCACGAATAAATACGCCGAAGGCTATCCGGGCAAGCGCTACTACGGCGGCTGCGAATTCGCGGACCGCGTCGAGCAGCTTGCGATCGACCGCGCAAAGGCGCTGTTTGGCGCGGAGCACGCGAACGTGCAATCACATTCGGGCACGCAAGCGAACGTTTCGGTCTATATGGCGGCATTGCAGCCCGGCGATACAGTGCTGGGGATGAATCTGGCGCATGGCGGACACCTCACGCACGGACACCCTCTCAATTTTTCCGGGAAGATGTACAAGTTCATCCCATACGGCGTGAGCAAGGAAACAGAAACGATCGACTACGACGAACTGGACCGGCTGGCGCAAGAGCACCATCCAAAAATGATTGTCGCGGGCGCGAGCGCCTATTCGCGCATCATCGATTTCGCACGCATGGCCGCGATCGCACGGGCAGCGGGCGCGCTCTTCTTCGTGGATATGGCGCACATCGCGGGACTTGTGGCCGGGGGCATGCACCCGAGTCCAGTGCCGCACGCAGACTTCGTTTCCACGACCACGCACAAAACTCTGCGCGGGCCACGAGGCGGGCTGGTGCTTTGCAAGACACAGTACGCGAAGGAACTCGACCGCATCACGTTTCCCGGAACGCAGGGCGGGCCGCTGATGCACATCATCGCCGCTAAGGCGGTGTGTCTGAAGGAAGCGGCCGATCCAGGTTTCCGCGGATATGCGCAACAGATTGTCGCAAACGCGCGCAAACTGGCCGCGGAAATTGCGCGGGCGGGATTCCGCATCGTCACGGGCGGCACGGACAACCATCTCTTCCTGATCGATCTGTATTCGCGCGGAGTCACCGGCAAGGACGCGCAGCCGGCGCTCGACCGTGCGGGCATCACCGTCAACAAGAATTCGATCCCGTTCGATCCCACGCCGCCGATGACGGCGGGCGGAATTCGCCTGGGCACTCCTGCCATAACAACGCGCGGGATGCGCGAGCCGGACATGGAACGCATCGCCGCGTGGATTGCCGAAGTGCTCTCCCATCTGGGCGACGCCGAGCGGGAACGCCGCATTCGCGCCGAGGTCGCGGAGTTCGCGATGCAGTTACCTCTCTACAATCGACGCTGGGATATCACCCCATCCCTCGCAGGGAGTCCCGGCGCATCTCGCTGAGCGCCAGCGCTGATGCGTGTCGCAATCGATATCCGGCGCGCCGGCGATTTCGGAATCGGCACGTACATCCGCAACATCATCAATCAATTTGCGCGCACCGACTGCGAAACGGAGTACCTGCTGATCGGGCAACAGCGGCACCTGGAGCTACTCGACCCTCTTCCTGAGAATTACGAGCTGCTCGAATATGCGTCCATACCCGGTTCGTTCCATACGCACATGCATCTTCCCTTTCTGTTGCGCAAACACGGTGTGGATATCCTTCATATGCCTTGGTTTTACGCGCCGGCCATGGTTCCCACCAGGCTGGTGATGACAGTACACGATCTGACCGATGTGCTCGCGCCGCCGGTTGGAGCGACACCCCTGGTGCAGGCCGGGCGATTGTATTTTGCGCGCCGGGCGCTCGCACGTGCAGACCGCATCATGGCTGTTTCACATTCGTCCAAGCGCGAACTCTCCCGCGTGTTCGGCGTTCCTGAAAAGAAAATCGAGGTCGTCTACAATGCGCTCGACGAACGATTCGTCCGGGAGCCGATGCCCAACGACGCCGACCGCGTTCTGGAACGCCACGCGGTAACCGATCCCTTCGTGCTCTACGCGGGCAATATCAAGCCGCAGAAGAACCTGCCGCGCCTGATTGAGGCCTTCGCTGTGGCAAAAGCAGATCTACGTGATCACCCGCAGTACGCGAAACTGAAATTGCTCTTGATCGGCGATTCCGCAGAGGAGCATTCGGACTTGCGCCGCGCCGTTCTGCGATCGCGAGTGCAGGGCGAGGTGCGCTTCCTCGGATTCGTGCCGCATCCGGTGCTGCGCGTGTTTTATTCTCGCGCGGCAGCGTTCCTGTTTCCGTCCCTTTATGAAGGTTTTGGATTGCCGCCGCTCGAAGCAATGGCGCATGGCACGCCGGTGCTAACCTCCAACGCGTCGTCTTTGCCGGAAGTGTTCGCGGACGCAGCCCTGCTGGTAAACCCGGAAAACGTTTTTGAAATTGCGCGCGGAATTCGGCAAATCCTTACCGAGGACGTGACGCGAGAGGCGCTGATCCGCCGGGGACACGATTTGGTGCGGAAGTATTCGTGGGAGCGTTCCGCAGGCCAAGTCCGCGATGTCTACCGCTCCGTCATCATCGGTGGCCCGGACAAATGAAGGCACAGCGTGCCGTTCACGGAGAACATTCTCGGTGAAGTGTGCCCCTACACTTTAACAATGACAATTTCGAGTTCTTCCACGCGACCATCGCGAATGGAAAATGCACGGACCGGATGCGGCGCGTTAGGCAGCAGCGAAATGATGAAGTAGGCTTCGTTCGGATAGCCAGCCAGCTCGATGTCGCTCGGCGACGGGAAATTTTCGCTCGCTGGATGCGAATGATAGATACCTAGATGCTCCAAGCCTTCTTCGCGCATACGCCGGAATAGTGGGAACAATTCTTGAGGGGCAACTTCATAGGCGGTGGGGCTAGCGAGCGCGTTCTTCGCCGGAAAAATCTTCGTGATGACGCCACCGACACCGGCCAGCAGGCCGCAGCATTCCATGACCGGCTCGCTTCGCGCAATCTGCAGCATTTCTTCCACGATTCCTGGACGCACTCGGATTCTATCCGGCATGCGCGCCAGTGTACCTTACGCCGCTTCGCGGACAACAGAACGAAACCGCTCTGCATTGCAGCGTGTTTGGGAGCGGGCTGCCAGGGCACCGCAGAGGCACCCCGGCAGAAATTCAAAACGGCCGCTACGCTTTTTGCGCAGCGCGACGCAAGAACGTGGGAACATCGAGATCATCGCCGTTAG
>Ga0210400_10003534_pt1 | contig 13850 bp, 9 predicted proteins | sample IncBWH26MmetaG_FD_155456 | JGI IMG/M metagenome (GOLD analysis project Ga0210400, IMG submission 155456) | Forest soil microbial communities from Barre Woods Harvard Forest LTER site, Petersham, Massachusetts, United States - Inc-BW-H-26-M | ecosystem: Environmental > Terrestrial > Soil >...
TGGGCGCGCAGCCACGTAGCATTCTCACCAAGGTTCTCTTTGAGGGCGTGGTAATCGCGACCATAGGCGTAGCTTCGGGTTTCCTGGTTGGTTTTGGCCTCGAACGCACCATTGGCAAGTACCTTGGACAGGTGCAACTGCCGGGGGCACTGCCTTTGATTGCCTCCGCCTCGGTAATCCTTATTGCTGCTGTGGTCGCTTCGGCCCTCCCGGCGGCTCGCGCAGCCCGGGTGGACGCAGCGCAAGCCCTGCGCTCGGAGTGAGCCGCTCGAGCACTGGTGGAAGAACGGCCCTTTAGAGCTCGTCCTGAGGTTAGCTTGTCCTGAGCCAAGGCGAAGGGAAAAAACCCGTGTTAAGAGTGCAAAACAAAAGGGCTTTAGAGCATTTTCATAGTTTGCTATATCCCAGACCTCGGTGGAAGAGCGAGCCTTTGAACATCCTGAGAAGGACACCAACGCCCTTAGCCCATAAATCAGTTTTGTCCTCCATTCACCTAGTCAGAAGTTGAATCTGAAGAAGTAACTCCTCAAAAACCAGATACTGTAACTGAGGGTGTGCTTCGACAAGCTCAATGTCGAGATATGACACCAACGCTTTGGCGGGTAATGTGGTCGTGGCCTAGTAGTGATTTGGTAATTGCCCACATGCTTCTATTAACTTTGTCACAACGATCTTGTTTTTAGAGCATCCTCACGTTAGAGTGTAGAAACTTTCCTGTTTTGTACATCCAGGTGAACTGCCACTCCATTTTTCCTGGGAAATCTTTGTCTGTTCGGCGCAGGTCGAAAGATATCGCCTGCGGCCCTAGTCGTCTCGGGATGTCCCTTTAGTTGTGCGTGGAGGAAAAAGAGTGAAATCGATTAAGCTGTTGGGTGCATTGGTTCTCGTATTTCTCGCAATTACTATTTTCTGTGGTTCTACTTTCGGACAAACTAATGTGAACGAGGAACAAGGTTTAAAGCCATATGACTCATGGCATGGCGGTGACCTAGACAGCGTCAGTCTGACAAGCGGTGGCCTGGTGCTGCATATCGGACTAGTTTCTTTTCCGCAGCGCGGCAACATGCCACTTGACTTCGCGTTGCGATACAGCAGCAAACAATGGCAGATCAGAACCTTCTGCTCCGCCGGTAACCCTGACCTGTGCAACTCCAGATGGCAACCCTCTCTGGCCGGCGGAGCCCAAGTCGTCAGCAGTGTCGATTGGTGGCAGCAATACAGCAGCACTCCAGACGGGGCAGGAAGCGACTGGTCGCTTGGCGCTCTCTCTCCGGACGGCAACAGGCACGAGTTTGGAGTCGTCATGGGCGGTCCGGATCCCGTATACCCTTTGAGATCGCTCGACGCTACTGGATTGCTGTTCCTGGATGCCAATACGCTGATTCTGCCGAATGGCACCCGCCTCAGCTATCTAAACGGGGTAGGGCAAGCGGCAAGTGGAGGCAAACAGCCTGCCTCGATCACAGACGCCAACGGGAACCGCATCACCATTTCTACATCAGGTTGGACAGATACTCTGGGCCGCTTTATTCCGGGAAGCACGGGTGGATCTTCGGTTGGGCCAGGAGTGCCGACTTCGGATCTTTCAACCTGCCCTTCCGGGACTTCCTCAGCCCAGATATGGAATACCCCGGGCGTTGCAGGGGTGAATGGCGGAATCAGGAGCTTCAAATTTTGTTATTCCACTGTTACCCTTTCCACGAATTTTCATATAACAGGAGTCCTCGATTATCCTGCAACGAACACTCCTCTATTAAGCGCCATCGTGCTGCCCGACCTGACCATGTGGACTCTCAGTTATGACAGTTATGGTCAGGTTACGCGCCTGGGATTCCCCACTGGTGGCTCCATCTCTTATACCTACGTAGCGGGCCCTGCCAACTGCAGTCAAGGCACGACGCAAAGCATGGCCGTGGCCTCGCGGACAGTGGATGCAAACGACGGAACAGGAGGACATACCTGGAACTACAGCTATGCCTTGCAATCCGGCACTTTTAACGTAGTAGCTACTCTTACCACGCCTGAAGGAAACCAGAGTGTACACACGGCCACGAATCCCGTTTCTCGGATCGGGAGTTGCGGCCTCTACGAGACGCAAGTCCAGTACTATCAAGGCACAACTTCCACTGGTACGCTCTTGAAAACTGTCTCCACACAGTATTCTGGCAATGCCACCGGGTCTGAATCGGGGGACGGCACTTTTTTGGACATCAATGTCGTCCCTACCCAGGTCACAGTCAGCTTGCCTGGAGGCCACACGAGCAAGATCGTCAATGCCTACGACGCGACGAGCACCAATAGTTACGGTGATCCGGTGATGATCGGCAGCCTTCTGCAAAAGGACGAATACGATTTTTCCAGTTCTTTGGTCCGCTCAACACTCCATCACTATCTGTGGCAGGACAACACTACTTACAAGACCAATAATTTTGTAAAGCTGATGGCCTCAACTACTCTGCAAGACGCCTTGGGAAATCAAATGTCCAAAACCACTCACGGCTATGATGAAGTGGCGGTGACGGCTTCAGGAATCGGCACGTCTTTAGTGGCCCCTCCTGCAGGTGGCAATATTCGGGGTAATGTGACTACGGTCAGTCATTGGCTGAACACCACCAACTCCTTCATCTCCAATACTGCGACCTATTTTGATACTGGCATGAAGGCCAGCAGCACTGATCCCAAGGGCAATACCACGACCTACGCGTATTCGTCCGCTTTTGCCGGCGCTTACATGACCCAGACCAATCTGCCCAACACCCAGATGCCCGAGAGCGGCGCCCCGATAGTCCATCATGTCATCAGCGGCAATTACGATTTCAACACCGGTTTGCTGACCAGCTTTATCGACCAGAACAGCCAGACCTACAGCTATCAATATGACAACATGCTGCGGCTCACGCAGGGCAATCATCCCGATGGCGGGCAGACACTCTTGACTTATCCGAGCACCACGCAAGTCGAGCGCCGGCGTCTCATTAGCGGCTCTGTCTATGACGATTTCAAGGTCAACTTTGACGGCCTGGGCCGGCCCGTTCAGAGCCAGCAGGCAACACCCAGCGGACCGTTTTAACGGATACCACTTACGATTTTGTAGGCCGGGTCTCGACCGTCTCCAACCCTTACTATCAGGGAAGCAGTCACGGAAGTGATCCCACCTATGGCGTAACGCAGACGCAATATGATGCATTGGGCCGTGGCATCAAGACCATCAAACAGGACGGCAGCTTCACTACGGTCCAGCACGATGCTCCGGCCAGCGATGGCGCAGGTTCATCCGTGGTGTGCACTACGGCGACTGACGAGGGCGGCAAGCAACGCCAGGTGTGCGTTGACGCCTTGGGTCGAATGGTCAAGGTACTGGAGCCAAATCCCGGCGCGGCTGCGACCTATGCCACGGGTAGCGTGACTGTTTCTGGAAGCGAACAATCCAGCGGCTCCGCAACTTCGGGAACGGGCACCGTGACGATCGGCGGAGCGGAGGGATCCGTCTGTAATTCGACTTTCGGATGTCCGCCCTCAGCGCTCACTTACGATTCGGGACCTGTTTCCATCACGGTAAATGGGGTTACCAAGAGCTTCACTTATGGCCACTTTGATACTCCCACCACCATCGCCACGAATCTTGCCGCCGCCTTCCACAACGACGGTAACGCTCCCGTGGACGCAACCTCCTCCGGCGCTGTAGTTACTCTCACGGCGCGCTCGACCGGCTCGTCCACCAACTACTCGCTCTCAGTAACAGCGTCGAGTAATGATCCCACGGACTTTGTCCCGCCCTCATTCTCGGCCAGCGCTTCGGGTTCAACTCTCACCGGGGGCCGCGATCCCGGATATGACAGCGGCACCGTCCGCATCACCGTCAATGGAACGGCATACACGGTAAATTATGGCCAGGGCAGCACCTCAACATCAATTGCCTCGGCGCTTGCCGGAGCCATCAATGGCGACATCAATCGAGTGGTGGATGCCTCGTCCACAGGCAGCAGCGTTAACCTCACGGCGCGTACCCTCGGACCAGCAGGAGACTATACCTTCTCCGCCTCCTACACCTGGAATACCGGCATGGTCGTGAACCCATCTTTCACTACATCCACTTCAGGCAATACACTCACCGGCGGATATAACGCCAGTGATTTACAAAACAATCCCTACGTCACGATGTATCAGTACAACGCCCGCGGTGACCTGTTGTGCGTGCATCAGAAAGCGACGGATACCACGGCTGACGTTGCCTGCCCTGGCTCAACTCCGCCGCCGGTATCCGCTGCCTGGCGGCAGCGTTTCTTTACCTACGATTCTTTCTCGCGCTTGCTGACGGCTCTGAATCCAGAAGCCGGGCAGACCACCTTTCAGTACGACAACGACGGCAATGTGACATCGAAGACCGCGCCTGCCCCCAACCAGACTGGCTCCGCAACGGTAACGGTCACTTATGCCTATGACAATCTCAATCGGCTGCTGGACCAAACCTACAGCGATGGCACCCAGAACGCCAGCTACCGTTACGACTACGCCAGCTACATGGGTAACACTTTCCAGAATCCCATCGGACGCCAGGTCGCTGCCACCGCCGCCAGCGGCACGATTGGCTACTTCACTAGTTATGACGCGATGGGCCGCGTGACTCGCACCACGCAGTGCACTCCCGGTGTCACCACATGTCAAAGTTTCACAGCCGGTTATGACCTGCTGGGAGACCTGCTCACCATTGGCTACCCCGGCAATAACTTCAGTGTCACCTACAGTTATGACAGCGCGGCGCGTCTGACTCAGGCAACCGATTCCAACGGCGTCACCTACGCCCAGAACCCGGCTTTCCTGGCCTCCGGGGCCATGCAGGAGTTCACCAGCCCCAACTTCAACAATTTCAAATATCACACCAATTACAACAACCGCCTCCAGCCCATCGAGATCTGGGCGGGAAGCGCCAGCGGCTCGAGCGCGCTGTTTGACAAGCAATACTCCTACAACGCTCCCAACACCTCCCAGATGAATAACGGGAACGTCTATACCGTTACGAATGTCAAGGACGACAGCCGAACGCAATCGTTCACTTACGATCCGCTGAACCGCCTGCTCAGTGCCCAGGACAAGACCCACTGGGGCAACAACTATTCTTATGATCCCTGGGGAAACTTGTTGCACAAGGCCCAGATCACTGGTTTGCCTAATGGCGAGCACCTTGATGCGAGCGCCAGCGTTTCCAACCAGCTTACCGGGAATGTCTACGACGCTGCCGGCAATGTCACCAGCGATGGTGTCAACAGCTATACCTACGACGCCGAGAACCGGATCAAGCAGGTCGGGGGAACAGGAGGCACATCGTACACTTATGATGCTGACGGAAGGCGCGTCAAGAAATCCAGTGGGACAAACTACTGGTACGGCACGAGCGGCGCAGTATTCGCGGAAACCGACGCCAGCGGCAACTGGACTAACTACATCTTTTACGGCGGCCAGCGGCTGGCTCGTAACGTGCCTCAACCCTCGCCCAACCCCGCGGATATCAAATACTACATCACCGACCATCTGCACTCGACCGCCGTCTTTGCCGACAAGAGCGGCTCAGTCCTGGATGATAACGATTTCTATCCCTGGGGTGGCGTTGTGCCCGGCGTAGGCATTGCGACCAGCAGCAATCATTACAAATTTACCGGCAAAGAGCGCGATGCGGAATCCGGGCTGGATTATTTCGGCGCCCGGTATTATGCCAATACCACCGGGCGTTTCATGAGCCCCGACTGGGCGGCCAAGCCAACATCCGTTCCTTATGCTGATTTTGGCGATCCTCAGAGCCTGAACCTTTATTCGTATGTTCGCAACAGTCCGATCAAACGCGTCGATCCCGATGGTCATATGAATATAGCTGGAATGGATGGGCTGAATCGGAGCGAGGAAGGCGGCTTTACCGACCGTGAAAGCGAGTTTGAGGCCGCAGAGGACTACGATTCCTTTGAAAAGGAAGCCGCAGAGCAAGAGAATAAAGCAGCAAGCCAGGCGCAGCAGCAGCAACTATCAGCTCAAGACATCACGAAGATCATAAAATCGGCCCAGGCAAGCTCCTCAGATCCGGTTACGACAGCTATCAATATGTTTAATAATCTTGGGGAAAACGTGACAGCCAGCGGTGATGCTCTCCGGCAAGGCATGAAACAAGCGGGCTTCGCCATGCCTGACACTCTCGCTCCAGTGGTCTCGAATGCGACGTCGATTTCGAAGTCGGGCCGTGCGGTCACCATTGAGAGCGCGAAAAGAGCCGAGTATAAAGTAGAAGGCAATACGATAAGAGTAGACAAAACAGTTAGATTCAACGTTGAAGTCGGTAAAGGGACCGCGGCCCTAACAGGTATATCAGGACTCAGCGCCAAGGCTGGCTTTTTATGGCCAGATTTTCATGAGGTGCGATTCACCAGCACAGGACAGAATAAAGGGAACCTAGACATAAAGGTGGGACCGTTGACCAAACACTTAACATGCTCGAGTGATGGATGTCAGTGAATGTCCGCGATTAGGAACGTTGTGTGTCTTCTGTTAATTTTATGTTTTTGTCGGTCTGTTTCTTCTTATGATCACCATGAACTGCATCAGTTTGCCCAAATAACCGCAGGACCTATGGGCGAAATTGGTCCACGATGCTCACAAGATCGGCGACTCCTTGCTTTCGAGTATTTTTCATCGGCACAACCGAACGCGGTACAAGTTTGGCTAATGCCGACCAAAGGGAAATTCGCTGATGCAAAGCCGCTTCTCGGTGATACAGAGAAGAGCTATGGTGAGATTAGTTGGTCACCAGATGGCGTTTGGTTGAGCTTTATTGGCGGGTCACCAGAATCAGGCGGAATCCTATCTGATCAAGTCTTCAAAATCAACGTGGCTAATCGGCAGATCACTCAGTTGACTCATCTCCCTGCACAAACTGCTCTAGGGGGAACAAGTTGGTCGCGAGACGGAAGAATTCTGTTCGAGATGGATGACGACCTCTATACTGTGCCACAGATCGGGGGGGCCGTTGTCAAGCTTGTCAATGTGCAGGCCAAGCTACCTGGCGTCTCACCTGGATTTCCGTCGTGGTCCCCAGACGGATCCCGCGTAGCGTTTGTTGGGCGAGGAAGATCATCCGGCAGGCCCGGTGCTGGACACGATCTTTACATCGTAGACCTACCCAGCGGAAAGATCGCTAAAATCCTTGCAGGTCTAGGCGACGACGCGCCATCTTGGCTCGACCAGGACAGGATACTTTGCTCGCGCATACATGGTGCGGCTGAGAGTTCAATATGGTTAGTTCACGTCTCAAGAGGGAGTGCCGTGCGTCTCACCAAGGGCTCTTTCGACATCTCTCCTGCCGTGTGCCCCGGTGAGCGCGATGTCTACTTCGCACGGAACATGCATGTCGCTCCATCAAGATTTCTCATGGAGGGATTCCATATCTGGAGATTCAAATTGAAACGGTCTATCAGGCTGGCAACGACGCAAGAGTCTGACTAGAAAGTCCGGTGGAAAAAACTACTGGTACGGCCCCGGCAGCGTAGTATTCGTTGAAACCGACGCCAGCGGCACCTGGACCAACTACGTCAACGGCCATCAAGATGTTCAGCAACCTTGGAGAAAACGTGACAGCTAGCGCTGACGCTCTTCAAATTCAACATTTACCCCGTAATGTTGCTGTCGCAGATCAACTCTGTCACTATGCCAAAGACGGATCAAAAGCGCTTGTGCTGAAGGTTCGCTCGCCAGAGTATTGACAACTTGAATTGACAAAGGCGGACGGCTGGCATCTGTGACAAGAGCAACCCTAGGGTTGCGGGAAAAGCTCTTTGACAACTGAATAATTGAGGGCAAGGAACCTTCTGGGAGCGGGCTGGCCACGCTGCATGTGTGTGTCAGCCCTTGGAGCCGGCGCCCTCTAGTTAAGCCGGTCAAGAAGAAGGTTCTGCGGCTGAATCCACACTGCGGAGTAACTGACGACTCTTGCCTTCGCCTTGAAATCGCATTAGCCCCCGAATATTCACGGGGGCCAAATTAGGGGCGCTGGCATTTTTCTGGCCAATTGCTAATTGCTATTTGCCATTTGCTTGGGTGTAGCGGGTTGTAGCGGCATGTAGCGGCTCAAAAAGGCGCCATTTTGAAAGCTGGTTTATGGCCATAAGTAACTGTAGACAAATAGCTTCCGGGCAAAAGAGAGAAAAAATGTAGCGGCGTAGCGGGTGTAGCGGCAATTTCTGGCATTTGGGGCATTTGGGTCCCTCAACCATTCCCATGTCGGGAATCTCAAGTCGTCATGACCTGATTCCAGGTCGTCATAAGCCGAATCTCAGGCCGTCACAAACGACCTCCAGGACGTCAGAAAACCTCCTCAAGGCGTCAGGAATAGCTCTCAAGGCGTCAGAAATAACCCTCAGGGCGTCAGAAATTGACCTCAGGTCGTCACAAAAAGGGCAGGCCGGAACACAAGTTTTCAATGTTTTCAACGGCTTGCACTTGATGTGTCGGCCTGGACAGTAGAATTTAGACTTTACCGGCTCAAGTTGTTCAAAATCACTCCAACAAACTTTTACTTCTGTGCTTCTGATCAGCGGTCATCAGCGCAAATCAGCGGTTAAAAAACGCCTTGTTTTTCGATCAGTCCTCAGTGGAATCAGTTAGCTTCCCAGATTGCTCTGGGCGTTGGGGCTGGAACCAATTTACTTTGATGGGGCGTTTGCCCGTGCGCAAAGGCAGCCGCAATAACGGAAGCGGCGATCGGCAGTCAACCTGTCAAAGGCTCCCGAGTGCCGGCCTCGAACGTGGAATGTGTCTACCGGCTTCTTTGACTATACGGGCTTCCTAGCGTCCCACTCGGGTATAAAAGGCATGGGTTCCCGTTCGCAGGTCTAGTCCGAAAGAAAATATTGCGCTCACTCCTAGTACCTGCACTGTCAATTGGCCACCTGTGTCCAACAGCCATTTATGTGGACCGAGTGCACTCGAGAAACCTTCGATCTTGCCGGTATCAACGAACGGGCCAAACCTTAGCCTTACGAAACCGTTGGACCAGATGTTCTTTTCGATCTCCCAATTGAAGACTAGATAATTGCTTCCCAGAGGGGCGTTGCCCTTGCGTCCATCGCGCGTACCGGTATGAGCGCGCATCAGAAGATCGTTGTCACGTTCCAGGCCGAGCATGTACAACTCGTCAAACGGAAGGGGGCCGAAGGTCCTGCCAGCCCGGAGCTGCCAGCCGGTTTCGAAATCGTCACTACGGGAACGAGGAAACCAGTGTGCGTCAACCGATGATTGAAGCTTTTCAAATGATTCAGGGATCTTTGACCAAAGCCGCCCACTCTGCAGACTGCTGTTGCCCGAAACAGTGAACCTGCGCTCGGGAGACCGCCACAGGTAATATTCGAGACGGGCCGTCTGTTTGAGCTGATCCCCCTGGGCCAGCATGTCCGCCCCTAGGGCGGTCCCCGCCAGAACGTTACGGTAGTCTCGGTGAGAAAGCTCTACTCCCAGCGCCCATTTCCAACGTGCGCCCACCAAGCGGCTGATTTCGGTTGTGATTGCCTGGCGGCGCAAGTTCAGCGCGGCCAGTAGCTGTGCCGGGCCGCCCAAAGAATTAAATACGTCCCAGTTCTCATCTCGCAGATCGACACCGAGTCGAAACCGCCAGCGCGGGTCCTGCGCGAGCGGACTGGACACTGCGGCAAACAGACGGCGCTTGTCCGGGTCCCAGCGGACCAGCGAGATGAAATTGATGGCCGAGCGACGGAGATTGAAGTACTCAGGGGTGACTTCTTGAAATGGCAGGCCGCGGAAAGTTCTGAGCAGGCCTTCCATCCGGGTTGCGCCCCAGCCGTTCGCCTCTTGTCCCTGAAAAGAAATATCAAATGTTCCATCCGGGTTGGCCATCAGATCAAAACGGTAGTTGGGAAAAACCTCCAGGGATTGCACACGGGCTTTGCTGGCTCGGAGCTCTTCCAGCTTGAGCGTAGTCGCCGGAGCGAACGCAAACGCATGATCGAGCAGCGCGGTGCTAAGGCGGGGCAGAGGTTCGCTGCGCACTGCCTGTATTTGCGGTTTGAGTTTCTCAACGCGGTTCCAGTACCTCACCGCGGCTTCGAGATTTCCTTGCAGGAAATAAATGGTTGCCAGAAATTCATTGGCGTAGCTGTCCTTGGGATCAAGACGCAAAGCGTGGCGAAGATAATGAATGGCCTGGTCTTGCTTCTCCAGCTTGAATGCAACTCCGGCCAGTTCGATGGGGAAGCGCTTGTCATGGGGAGCTAGGCGGGCACCGGCCCGCAGGACCGCCTGTGCCTGTGCCAGTCGCCCAAGATGGGCCAGCGCTACTCCGTACTCATAGTCGAGCTCAGCGGAGGTAAACGACGAGGCTGAAGCTTGGGCGGCAAGTTGCTCCCAGCGTTCTTGCTCAAACAGCTGCTTTGTCGTGTCCTTCGGATCGCTCTGGGCGCAGGCACACGCAGTTGAACCAGCAATAAGCAGGGCAACGACCTTGTGGCGAAAACTCGAAAATGTTCTTTGCTTCAATGGGCCGGGCTTTAAACGACGGGGCTTCAAACGACGCAACCAGGATGCCATGGTCACTTCTGGGGCTGCGGAATGGCGAGCAGCGTCCAATTGCCCACTGCATTCCATTCCTTCTCAAAACGGCTGCGGTCTTCCTTCAATAGTTTGCGCTGTGCCGGATCGTTCACTATTACCGTATGTTGCTCCCAGTCCAGACCAACCACAACAAGATAATGCAGGGAGGTCTCGGCAGGCCGGGGTTTCAGAGCAACCAGGAGAGGGCGCCCTTTTTCCAGATGCTGCTTCAGGTCGTCCCACTTTCCATGGAAGGTGAATGTCCGGAAGCCATGCTGTTGAAAATACCGTTCCACGCTCGAGGCGTAGATGCCATGGGCATCGTTGGAATAAAGAGCATGGTGAATCGTCAGAGGGTCAGAGCCCGGGTCATCCGGTCCGGCCTGCTGCCTCTGCCAATATTGCATCACCATGGCAATGCTTGCCGCACCGCAACTATTGTTGTCCTGTTTGATGAAAGGTACGTCCAGCCAAACGCCGGGAATCTGAACAGCAGAGAGAGCGCCGCAGAGACCCAGCAAGAGCCCGAGTCTCCGCGACACAGAACGACTCATGGAACTCCCTTCAGCGCACAGCGACGATGATCAGGACGAGCGCCGCGATGGCCAGGATGATCAGGATTAGATCGCGATCGCTCAGTCTGCCGGCTGCGAAATCGGCTTGCGCCTTGTCCGAGCGAGAGGCGAGCTGTGCCAGTTCCTGATCGTCAAGGGTGGAGACAGCTGTCTTCACTTGCCGCGGGTCTACCTGTGCCGACTTCATGGCCTTTTCTGCCTGCGGCGTCGATAGAAACTGCTGGACAATTTGTACGTTGCGCTGGCGGGTCTGCGCGGCTTCCGCCACTTGCTTCTGCAGCTCAGCAGGGCTCACGACATGGCTTTGCGCCAGCAGCTCCGCAGGGACAAGAAAAAGGACGGCCAGGACACAGGCAATGGCCGCACGGCCAGATTGCCGCAAACTCAATTGCATAAGTTGTAGCTCCTTCAAGGATTATGTTCCGGCCAGAAAAAAAGTATACACGACCCAGCGCGCACCGATGGGACTGACAACCGGGAGAGCGGCCATTTCGTTGCGGAAAATCATACTTCTAAGACAAATTCTTAGTTTCACGGCAAAGGACTAAAAAGAAAAAAGGCCCCGATGTGCTGGGGCCTTTTTTCTTACGTTACAGGTTTGTTATTTCGGCGGCGTGCCGCTGTTTTGTTGAGGCGGCGGCTGAGTAGAACTCGGAGTGCTTGGAATGCCGGTTGCCGGGGTTGTTCCGGCAGGAGCGGTTATTCCGTTTGGATTGGTTGCTGGTTGAGCGGAACCAGGTTGAGCGGAACCAGGTTGAGTTACCTGGATACCGGATGCTGAGCCGGAAACGCCTCCCGGCATTGAGCCTGGACCGGAATTTATGCCCTGCGCGCCCGCGTTGCTGCCGATGGCTTCTCCACTCACTACCATCTCCACGCGGCGGTTCATCTGGCGGCCCGCTGCTGTGCGGTTAGAGGCCACGGGATTGTCCTCACCGAAGCCACGCTCGGTTACGTTGACGGCGGGGACGCCTTGGCTGATCAGGAAATGGCGCACAGCTGCGGCGCGCCGCTCTGACAGGCCCATGTTGAATGCGGGTGTACCTGTGCTGTCGGTGTAACCATCAACCTCCAGCTTCAGATCCGGATAGGCAAGAATAATGCCGGACACCTTGGCCAGCCGCACCTGGGCGCCGGGCTTCAAGGTGGCCTTGCCGGTATCAAACAAGACGTCAGAGACGTTTACGATCAGGCCTTTAGCCGTGTCCTTGGTTTGAAGGACCTGGTTGAGTTGCTGGAGGAGTCGCTGGCGCTGTTGGTCTACCTGCATCGCCTGGAGACGGGCCTGCTCCGCCTGTTGGCTCAGCGCCTGTTGCTGTTGCAACGCAGCCTGTCGGGCGGCTTCGGCTTGCTGAAGTTGCTGCTGCGCATCTAAGCGGGCCTGCTCGGCCTGGGTCTTTGCCTGTTCCGCGGCACGGCGTTCCTGTTCAGCCTGCGCCCGCTGATCGGATTGGCGTTGTGCCTCGAGGCGGGCCTCATCAGCTCGTGCGGCTTCGCGGTCGGCCTCGGATTTCGCCTTCCGGATTTGCTCTTGCGACCTCTGGCGTTCCCTGGCAACCTCCTCCTGCTGCTTTTTCTCCAGGGTAATTAAACGGGCATCTTCAGCGGATTGCGCCGCGGCCCGAGCCACTGTGCCGATGGGAGTCCGGCCCTGCTTACGCCGCTGGTAATCTTGCGCCTGGCTCAAATAGTCTTTGGCTTTTTGCAGGGTGTCCGGAGCGTATTGATCGGCGCCCGAAGCCTGCGCGATAGCGATGGCATTTTCCGCCTCAAGTATTTCCAGCGGTGTTTTCTTGTGATGTTCCATGTTGGTCGCAGGTAGCTCCGCCGGACTGATGCTGACCGTGTACTGGCCTTTCTGCAGCAACTCGTACTTCGCTGTGATTGGGTGAATTCCGCCCGCGGTATCCGGACGAACAATGTTTTCCGCCACTAAGAGATCGCTGGGACGCGTCACAGCAAAATAGGGCTCGGCGGTCAGGATCATTCCGAATTCCTGCAGTCCGCTGGTGACTTGCACGTCGGCATTGCCGTCATTGCTTGGGACCACTTCTCCCAGGTTCACCGCCCGGCCTTCCGGCGTGATTGCCCACAGGACGTAGGAGAGATATTCCGGGCCGAAGCTCCGTGCCGGTTGCAAATGATGGAAGCTGGCGGAAATTGCAAGCCGTCCGGTGTGGCCGGTCACCTTGGCGCGGCCATCCGCTCTGGGCGTGAGTGCCGTGCCTTTGAAGTCCACCTGGGTTGTGCCGCCACGGTCACGGTAGTCGATGGCCTGAGTCGAGCGCTGAGTAACGTTCACCTTGAAAGTGAACGGATGGTCTGTTTGCTGGGCCGAGGGATTGTTGTTCTGGTCGGAATTCTGGGTGGCGCCCGAAGTTTGGTTCTGAATTGCCGTAGGGTCATTCGGTTGCGTGTTTTGTGCGCCAAGCGGCAACACTGCGGCTGCCGAGAATGCGAGAAGCAGAATGAGCTTGTTTTTCATGGGGACACTCCTTCTTGGACGATTCATGGCTGTACCGTTACCTATACATGGCTGTAGCGTTACCTATATAAGATGGTTCAGAAAGGGGCGGAGTTTTCCCGTCAGGTACTCGGGCCTGGTACTCGCGACGGAAGGTACGACCATTCACAAGCGGGCAGAGTTGCCGAAGCTGGCAACGAAAAAAGCCGACATCACTCAAGCCTGAATCC
>Ga0210400_10003535_pt1 | contig 13848 bp, 10 predicted proteins | sample IncBWH26MmetaG_FD_155456 | JGI IMG/M metagenome (GOLD analysis project Ga0210400, IMG submission 155456) | Forest soil microbial communities from Barre Woods Harvard Forest LTER site, Petersham, Massachusetts, United States - Inc-BW-H-26-M | ecosystem: Environmental > Terrestrial > Soil >...
CATTGGCCAAGCCCGTGAAAGTGTACGCGCCGGAGCTGTTGGCGGTGGTGGTTGCGCTGACGGCTCCACTGAGCATCACCGTTGCCCCACTCCCGCCTGCTGAGGGACTGATCGTGCCTGAGATGGTGAAGGTTTGTCCGCCTTGCGCCGTGGCCGCGAAGTTCACTCCTGTTACATTCGCGCCAGCCACAGTTGCGGCTTGGATATTTGGGCTGAAGGTGTAGCCTACCCGTGTGGGTGTGACCGTATATGAGCCATCCGGCAAACCCGAAAATGTGTATACACCAGCGCCATCTGCGTTTGTCGTGGCGTTTGCCGCTCCGCTCAGCGTGACTGTTGCTCCCCCGCCACCCGTGGTCGGAGTTATGGTTCCCGTGAGGCTATGCGTCTGTGCCGGTCCCGGTGTAGAACCGCTAACAATGCCGGAGCAGCCCCACGTCATGGCCAGTACTGCAAGGAGCAACGTAGACAGAAGGGAGCATCTCGCGCCAAAACCTGTTTTGTGGACCTGTGCCTCAACCGCCCTCGCAACCTGTAGACTCATCGAATGGGTCTCTCCAAAGCATCGTCTACAACAAGGCTAGGAGGCTCTTGACGGTGGGTCTACTGGTTAAACGTCTAACTGAAGTACAGGTTGGTTAGACTGTACTTCGCCGCGCCAATGTAATTGGACTCAAAGGTTCGAGGCGGAAGCAACGCTCAGAGCTGACGATACGGTGACACCGTAACACAACTCACTTAACTAATCAATTCGTAGTTAACTCCGCCAGAGCATGGCGGACATCCTCGGCAAGCTTTGATCCAGAGTCGATCTGTAGCGCCTGCTGAAAACTCTGCCGCGCGAGCGAAACTTTGCTAATTCGTTGGTAAGCCAAGCCGAGATGGTAATGGTACGTCGCATTCTTTGGAACCTTCTTAACGGCTTCCCGCAGAAGTTCGATAGCGGAGTCGTAGATACCTTTCTGGTAGTACGCCCATGCCAAGGTGTCGGCGGAGTTTGGAGATTCAGGCATGCCGCGCCGGGCTATCTGGGCCAAAGAAAGGGCATAGTTCGTGTCGCCACCACGTTGCAGAAGGAGATAGCTTAGGTTGTTTGCCGCCGTGGCGTTCCCTGCATCGAGATCAAGTGCCTGCTTGTAAAGCTCCTCGGCGTGCTGCCAATTGCCCCGCGCCTCTTCCACGACGCCGAGAGCAACGTATGGCTTCACTTCTTTGGCGTGCTCGCGAATCAAGCGCTGATACACAGAGGCAGCTTCATCGAGCTGGCCGGCCTCCTGTTGTGTCTCACCGAGCACAAAGAGCGCATTCAAATTTGTAGGATCGAGCTCGACAGCTTTTTGCAGTTCCGCCTTAGCTTCTTCTACCTTGTGGGTAAAGAGCAAAACTTGGGCAAGCAGGAAGTGGAAGCTGCTGTTCCCCGGCACCTGCTTCACCTGAGTCTGTATACGGCTCAATAGCTTGTCGGACTGCTTCTGAGCCATCAGGAGATTGGCGATATCTTGCAATGCTTCTGTTTGGCCGGGATCGAGCTGGAGCGCTTGCTCATAGAGCTTCTCCGCTTCGGGAAAACGTCTTTGCAGCACGCGCACGTCGGCGAGCCGGGTGTAAGCAACAGCATTCTTGGGTTCAAGCTCGATAGTGTGTTGCAGATCCGTCTCCGCGCCAGCGATATCGGATTTGCTCGCCCGAACGGTCCCTCGCATCAGGTATCCCTGGGGAGCCGAAGGCGCATACTGCAACCATGCGGAAGCGCATTGATCAAGCAGGTCCATATCCCTTTTTCGCAGAGCCAGATTGGCGAGTTCCTCATGAGCGTCCAGCAAAGAAGGGCGCAGCTTGACCGCCATGCGGAGTTCTTTCTCCGCTCCGTCAAAATTGCTTGTTTTGTCGTATGCAGATCCCAATTCAAAATGGGCGGCACCATCTTCCGGAGTGTTTTTGACCGCCTGCTCGAGCACAGGTATGGCTTCCGCGGCCCTTTGCTCCAGGTTCAAGACTCGCCCTTTCAAGACGAGAGCGTCCGTATCCTTTGGATTCTCTTTCAAAAGTTTTTCATCGATCTTGAGAGCCTGTTCAAACTGCTTGTCCTGAGTCAATAGCTGCACGTAGCGCTTTTTTACAACCAGGTCGTGCGGGTGCTGCTCGACCAGAGAGGCAAACTCCGATAACGCCTTCTGCCTTTCTCCTTGGCCAATATACATGTCACCTAGGAGCCGGTACGCATTTGGATCGTTGGGCAGAGTCTTCTTCGTTTCCTGGAGGGATTGCTCCGCCTGCTCCTTTTTACCTGAAGCGAGGAATAAGGCTGCGAGGGCCGTACGGGCTGCGGCATTTTCCGGTGCGATCTCAACCGCACTGCGATATTCCGCTTCGGCTTCAGCCCACCGCCGTTGCCGCTGATAGAAACTGCCGAGGGCTAGATGTGCCGGTAAGGATTTGGCGTCCGTTGCGGTCGCTTTCCTATAGTTCTCCTCAGCAAACTGTAGTTGTTTGGCGCGTTCTTGCATGAGCGCCAGGGCCAGGTAAGGCGCCGGCTTATCGGGCGCCATTTCAACGGCCTTCTGCGCTTCTTGCATCGCTGCTTGCAAATTGCCGAGCTCCGCATCGCTGCTTGCCAACAGGAGTTGGGCTCCCAGGTCGTTGGGATCTTGTTTCAGAATGTCATCAGCGTGCTGTTTGGCATCCTCGAAGCGTCGACTTCCGAAATAGAGGTTCGCGAGATCCAGATGAGCCGGCAAATTTTGTGGCGCCAAGTCGAGGGTGACCCGCAATTCGCGGTAGGCATTCGGCCATAGCCCCTGCTGAAGGAAGCACCGGGCCAATTGGTAGTGCGCATCGGCGAAGTTCTTGTCGATCTGAATAGCGTTTTGGAACTGAATCGCTGCTTCCTGATATTTGCCCTTTTGGGCGTATTGCAGGCCGCTGTGGTAATACTTCTGCATGCGGACTTTTGGATTGCGGAAGCAGCCGCCGGAAAAAATCACCAGCAGTAAGCCAAGTGAGCAGAATAGAAACTTAGAGGAACTTTTCATTATGTTATACAGCTATGGCAATTGAGGGGCCAAGCGACCCCGAGTTCAGGCGTGCCCAACCCAATGAATTTATTGAACATAGGGAGACGTGGAAAGCCTTTAGAAAAAACCATTTTCGAGGTACTGGAAGTGCGTTGGTGCATCCACGCCGGAAATCCGTCTCCCCTAAGTCTCGTAAAATAAGCGAATTACACGGATATGGTTGGACTTCGTCCTTTGCTGCCGAGACCGCCCTAAATGTTAAGCCTCGTGTTTGTAATGACATAGCAAATGGGCGTTCATTAGACGAGAGAGCCGGAGGAGAACGGCTATGAATTGGGAACTTTGTGGAACTTTGCTGGACTTTTTGGAACCCCACCGTTTCTCGGAAAGCCAGTCGCTCGGCTAAAACCCACAACCTAAAGCTCTTATCGTTTTCAGATCGGCACAGCGACGACGTTCAGCGTGGCACGCACCGTGCTTTTCCAATCCGCGCTGTTTTGTCGAAGCAAATCGAAGTCTCGTTTTTCTTAGGACCTCCGTGATTTTGAAAGAGCTCCATAGCAACGGAAACGGCACCAATGGGGTGCCACTTATGGCGTCCAACGCGTACATTTCTGGCGTAAGCGCCGAAATGCAGCCTGTCCAGCGGCTGATCTCTGAGATTGCGCCGACCGATATACCTGTCTTGTTGGTTGGAGAAAGCGGCACAGGCAAAGAAGTCGTCGCAATGCAGATTCACAGCTTGTCGCAATACCGAGATCTTCGCTTTGTGAAGGTACCGTGTTCGACGGTAATAGCCGAATCGCTGGAAGGTCATTTCAGTGTGGCTGCCAATGGAAAGAGCGACAAGAACACCAATCACACGGGAACGCTCTTTTTGGACGAGATAGGGGAACTGAACGAGGATTGCCAGCGGCGGCTCCTTCATTCTGTTCCGGATGGTAGCGTCGCGGCCGGTCAATCGATGGGCGGCCGGATTGTTTCCTGTAGCACACGCGATCTCGAAACTGATGTTCACCACGGGAAGTTTCGCAGCGAGCTTTTCTATCGCCTTAGTGGAGTCTGCGTGGAACTTCCGCCTCTACGCCGCCGCCGGGACGACATTCCGGTACTTGTTCAACATTTCCTAGGCAAGTACGCAAGGGTGTTCCACCGCGCAGAAATGACGCTGAGCGATCGTGTGGTGCAGCTCCTGATTGAGCACCCCTGGCCCGGGAACATTCGGCAGTTGGAGAACGTGATTAAGAGAATTGTGGCTTTGGAGAACGAGGAACTCGGAATCGTGGATTTGAAGGTATCCCCGATGCTTTCGGTTCCGCCACAAAGCAATATTGCACCGCCCACACGCTCACTAAAGGCGGCTTCGCGTGCCGCATCCATGCAAGCAGAACGTGAACTCATCCTGCAAACGCTAGAGAGGACGCACTGGAACCGGAAGAGGGCAGCCGAAGCGCTTCAGATCAGTTATAAATCGCTGCTTTTTAAACTTAAACAGATTCAGGTGCCTAAATCGGAAGAAGTTTGAGCCGGAGAAATTCAATGCGAATCGTCAGATTCATAGCAGTCATAGCGGCGGCCGTAATTACGGCCAGCGTGGGCTATGCGCAGAGCGCCTCGATCAAAACGCAGCCCGACACAAAACTAGCTATCAATAAGGATACGGGTGCGGTCAGTTCAGCGGCAAACCTGGCCGCCAAGCCCGCAACCGATGACCCGAATTATGTAATAGGCCCGGAAGACGAGCTGATCGTGAGCGTGTGGCGAGAACCTGACATCTCCCGCACGGTGCCGGTGAGACCGGATGGAAAGATTTCCCTGGCACTTCTAAACGACGTGCAGGCAACGGGTCGTACGCCGATGCAGTTGGGCGCGGACATAACGGAAAAGCTTAAGAATTTCATTTCAGAACCGCAAGTAACAGTAATCGTGACGAAGATCAACAGCCAGCGGATTTTTGTCGTTGGTGAGGTGCCCAGAACTGGCGCTTACACCCTGCTTCCAAATATGACCGCCGTTGATGCGATTTCGAGCGCTGGTGGCTTTACGCCGTTCGCGAAGAGAACAAGGATCTACATTCTTCGCAAAGAGAATGGCAAGATGACCACCATTCCGTTCAATTACAAGGAAGTGGTGCGAAATCGTCGACCTGAACAGGATGTCGTCTTGAAACCCGGGGACCGGATTGTCGTTCCTTAGGAGCCGATATGCTTTGGAAACCACTAAGACTCGGGGCACTGCCGCTCTTACTTGTCCTTTGCGTTCCAGCGGCGCACCCGCAGGAGGTAGGCGATGCGCCGAAAGCCGCGATGGTCGGCGACAGTGTGGCCGCATTGCAGTCGAGTGCGCCGGCAGATATTCCAGACACGCGTCCCGTGGCAGGAGTACAGACTATCGGCTTGGGTAGTCAAGCCACGAGCCACAGCTTTCTGCTGCCGAGTTTCGGTGTAACAACCCAAGTTCAGTTCAATCCTTACAATTCCGGGTCGGCCGGCAACCCATCGCCGGGATCGACCACGTATCTCAGCGGCCGGCTGGCGCTGAACAAGATATCGGCGCGGTCGGAGCTGCTGCTGGACTATCTGACAGCGGGAGGATTCGCCAACTATCCCAATGGAGGCAGTTCGGCGATTCAGAGCCTGGATTTTGCTGAGACTATTAGAGGCGGACGCTGGACACAGACCTTCGGTGAGCAATTCACATATTTGCCGGCATCTTCCTTTAATTTCGGAGGAATGGGTGGCCTCGGCAATTTTGGCGTTGGCCTTGGTGGCGTGGGTGTCGCGCCGGGATTTCGTCAGGATCTCGTTCCAAACCAATCTATTCTGACGAACGGAGCAGCGCGCATCAGCAATTCGGCTCTAGCGCAGACCACCTATGCGCTGGGCTATCGTTCTTCTTTGAGCTTCTTTGGGACGTACGGAACGCTGCATTTTCTTGACGGCGGTTTGCAAAATGGCACCAACATCGCTTCCGGTGCGGGCTATAACTATCTCCTGAGTCCGCTCAATTCAATGTCACTGTCTTACGGGTTCAGCAGATTCACTTTCTCGCAACTCGCTGTCGGCGCCGAGAGCCATACCGCGCTCATTTCATTTGCCCGCCGAATCACGGGACGACTCGGCTTCCAAGTCGGGGCTGGCCCGGATTTTCAGGTGTACCGATCACCATTGGCTGGCCCCCGATCAACATTCAGCTGGGCGCTGAATAGCGGACTGAACTATCAGCTCCGAAATTGGGAAACGGGCTTCAATTACAGCCATTCTCTTACCGGAGGAAGCGGAGTCCTGCCCGGAGCGGAAACTGACATGTTTTCAGGGCGCATAGGTCGAGCGTTCGGGAGCTGGCAAGCGTCCGTAAGTGCGGGGTATTCGAGAAATAAGGCACTACTGCAAACGTCTTTCGCCACGATTAGCCCGCAAGGCTGGTACGGTGGAGCGCAAGTGAGCAGGCGATTTGTGAGCTTCGGGAGTCTGTTCATTTCGTACAACGCTTCGGGACAATCTAGCTTGGCCGCGGTTTGTCCACTTCCCGCCTGCGCAACAAATCGTGTGACCCAGACGGTCTCTCTCGGCTACAACTGGGGATTCCGGCCAATCGTCTTGCAATGAGAGTGCTTGGACATTAAGAGAGGATCGATTCCGGAATGGTAGTACAACGCGAACTGACACGTGAAGATTACATAGGCATTGCGCGGCGACGCTGGTGGATCATCGTGCTCCCCGCAATCGTGTTTGCGGTCGGCGGGTATACGGTTTCCCTGTTTCTGGCGAGCCGCTATACATCGGAGACGGTCGTCCTCGTGGAGGAGCCGGCCGTACCCGAAAGCCTCGTAAAGCCCGTAATTGGCGGCGACGTGAATCAACGGCTGGCCACAATGCAAGAACAGATCCTCAGCCGTACGAGGCTTCAGCAGATCATCGAGAAGTTTGGTTTGTACAAAGAGGAAGGCGGTCGATTGTCAACGGAAGATATGGTCGCGCGCCTTCGCAAGTCCATCACGGTCAGTGCGGTGCGGCCGATGGCAGAGACTCGGGCCAGTGGACTCCCTGGGTTTACGGTAAGTGTGGTCGCGAGTCAAGCCTACACCGCCCAGCAGATCTGCACCGAGATTACGTCGTTCTTCATGCAGCAGAATGTTTTGATACGAGAGCGGCGCGCGGAAGACACGACTCAGTTTCTTACTAAACAGCTGAACGAGTCTAAGCGGAAGTTAGATGAGCAAGATGCCAAGCTTGCCGATTTTCAGCGACGCTACATGGGCGAACTTCCCGACCAAATGCAGACGAACTTCAACCTCTTAACAGGATTGACGTCTCAGCTGGAAGCCACATCCCAGGCACTCAATAGAGCGCAGCAAGACAAGATGTTCGTTCAGAACCAACTGGATCAGCAGCCACTAGCACAATCTCCGCAAACCGCGGTGTCCGCTCCAGCAGATCCGGATGTATTGCAAAAACAGCTTGAAGGTCTCCAAAGCCGTTTGGCGGCGCTGCAGCCACAATATACCGACGCTCATCCTGACGTCCGACGGCTCAAAAAGGACATAGCGCAACTGCAGAGAAAAATAGAGGAAGAATCTGCTCGTCGTTCCCAGTCGCCTGCCGTGGAGAAGGACGCGGTGGTGGCAGAAACGCCGCGTGTCCAGCAGCTTCGAGGCCAGCTTTATCAGATTAACCGCACGATACAAGAAAAAACGGCAGAGCAATCCCGCGTCCAGCAAGAGATCAGCAAGTTGCAGAGTAAGCTGCAACTCACGCCGGCTATCGCGCAGGAATATAAGGCTTTAACCCGCGATTACCAAACCGCTCTGACCATTTACAACGATCTGCTGAAGAAGCAGAGCGATTCAGAAATGGCAACCGATCTTGAGAGAAGACAGCAAGGCGAGCAGTTTCGCGTCTTGGATCCGCCGAGCCTGCCGCAGAGACCGACTTACCCGAATCGTCGGTTTTTTGGGTTGGCTGGATTTGCGGGTGGACTGGCATTTGGCCTGACAATCGTCGTTGCCCTCGAGGCTCAGGATACGACTTTCCGGACTGAGAGAGACGTGGAGCGCATATTGAAACTGCCGGCATTGGCCATGATTCCTCTGCTCACGATGCCAAAAGGCGGCAACAACGATCTGGAAGCCACTATTCCGCAATCTTCTCAGCCGGCAATTTCAGGCATGGCGAGCTAACAGGACATGTATAAGAACTTCTTTGGACTAAAAGAACTGCCGTTCAACTTTAGCCCTGATCCCCGGTACTTGTATTGGACACCGGCAGCGCAGGAGGCCCTCTCATCTTTAACGTATGGGATTGAGAGCCGCAAAGGCTTCATCTTGCTCACCGGCGAAGTCGGAACGGGTAAAACTACCCTGTTGAACGGGTTGTTGGACTGGTTGCGCGAGCACGATGTTGCCACAGCATTCGTCTTCAATTCTCAGCTTTCCAGTGCAAAGCAGCTCTTTGACTTCATGATGGCGGATTTCGGGATTACCTGCGAGTCTCGTTTGAAGAGCCATGTTTTGTTGAAGCTCAATCAATGGCTGCTCGACCGATACCGCGCGGGAAAGACCACAGTTCTAATCGTGGACGAGGCGCAAAATCTTTCTGAGCAGTTGCTCGAGGAGATCCGGCTCCTTACTAATCTCGAGACTTCCACCGAAAAATTGCTGCAGATCGTGCTGTCCGGTCAGCCAGAGCTCGAGGACAAACTCAACCGGCCGCAATTACGACAACTGCTACAAAGAATTGTGTTTCGATGCCGAACCGTTCCGCTCACGCAAGAAGAAACTTATGGTTATGTGAGCGAGCGCCTGAAAATTGCCGGTGCTAACGGCGATCCGATTTTCTCCAAAGAAGCGTTGGATGCGATTCATAGGTACTCGAAGGGCATACCAAGGATTATCAATCTCCTCTGCGAGCATTCGCTGATCAACTCCTTTGCAGAGCGACTGAAGCCGATACCTGCCAAGGTGGTGGAGGAAATCGCTCGTGAATTCACACTCGGGGAGTTTGCGCCTACACCGCGACCAGTCGTTCGCCTGGGTGCCGACAGAGAGCCGAGTGAACGAGTTGAGGGTTTGCTTCGAGACATGTTTTCGTACCTGAGGCCAGCGGACAAGCCCCAGCCGCTAACAGGAACTTCTCGCGAGAGGAAGTCATGAGCAAGGTCCATGAGGCATTGAAGAGGGCGCAAGAAGAACGGGCTTCGTTGGCACAGCACGTTGCGGAAAACGTGAGTAACACCACCGGGGCGCAAGCAAATGCGACAATTTTCGTCGCGCCGACTGTAGACCAAAGGTCGCCTGCAGTACCTAGCCCTTCTTCAGCCGAACGGCAGGTAAGCGACGACGTAGACGTGAACGCGCATTCAACCTATGCAAGGGCCGTGCGCGCCGACGGTCCGATCGCTCCAAGCTTAAGTGCGAAGGCCCCCGCGTTTCCTGTGCCACCAGACCACCGGCCACATACACCCGCAGCCGGCAGGGACCCGAGGACGGGACAATTCCTTCGGTTTGAGGATCTGCTGAAGAGCTGTGCCAAGCGCCCGTGGGTTCTTGACCCAAAGACAGTTGTGTTTTCCGAAGCGAATGAGCGGCCAGCGGGAGCCGAGCAGTTCAGGACGCTGCGGAGCCGCCTCTATCACCTGGTCGAGACAGTGCCCCTGAAGAAGATTCTTATAACCAGTGCCTTGGCGGCTGAGGGAAAAACGTTTGTTGCGACCAACCTCGCCCAGGCCATTGCCAGGGGAAAAGAGCGCAAAGTTCTACTGATTGACGGCGACCTGCGCAGTCCGGCATTACACAAACCACTGGGAGCTCCTTTAACTCCCGGACTTTCCGATTATCTTCGAGGGCAGGCGAGCGATCCTGAAATAATCCAGCACGGAGAAGACGGAAATCTCTGTTTTATCCCAGCGGGAAACCCAGGAAGCGACCCCAGCGAATTATTGTCCAACGGGATGTTTGACAAACTGCTTGATCGACTGACGCCACTGTTCGACTGGGTGATTATCGATTCCCCACCATGCTTGCCTGTGGCGGATGCCAATCTTCTAGCCGGGCATTGTGACGGCGTTCTGCTCGTTCTTCGTGCGCGATCGACGCCATCTGTTGCCGCGGACAAGGCGCGCAAAGAGCTTCAAAAGCGCAAAGTGATCGGTGTGGTCGTGAACGGTGTGGAAGAGAGTGCTATCTACGGCGGGTATTACGCCTACGGTGGCTCAAAAAATGGGAAGGGCACAGCCACGCTGAAGCTGAGTTAATGCGCTGAAGTGGGCCGCCCGCAAGGAAATACGGTAAATACAAGATGAACTCGTTTTCCCAATTGGATGAAGGCTCGGACCGGATTAGACGTTGCACGCTGAAACTAAAGGTCTTATGACGTGGCTATCTGGCTTGCGAATTGCGCTTTGACAAGCGGAGCAGTAGTCGGACTTACAAGCCTCTCCAAGGACTATTTTAAGGACTTAGCTTAGAATGCCGCGCATAGGTACACATGAAGTCCCCGCCAGAACCCTCCTCCTCGCAGGAGTGGATGGAGCAGCGATCATTCTGTCGCTGATGGCAGCGACGACCCTGCGTCTTCCCGAAGACTTCGCGGTGGATCTGCAAGACAGCGTCTACTGGGGCAAACTCGGAATTGTAGCCGTTGTATGCTGGCTATCACTGTATTACAGCGACCTTTATGATTTTCGTGTGGTGCGAAGGAGAACCGATCTTCTTGCTCATACACTGCAAGCTCTCGGGGCTGCTTGCCTGACTCTTGCCGTTTTGTACTTTCTGGCACCATCAGCCAGCCTGGGGCGTGGCGTTACTCTTGTGGCCGCCCCTGTCATATTGTTTCTACTACTCAGCTGGCGTCTCTCGGCGAACACAGCCAACCTTCTGGCACGCGGTGACGAACGCGTCTTGATCATCGGCACCGGTGAAGCCGGAATTTCGCTGGTGCGCCATATTCTTGACCATCCCGAATACAACATGAAGGTAGTCGGATTCTTGGACGAGAAAGGTCAGGACATTGGGAAGTCATTGGTCAATCCGCGGATTATAGGTGGAACCGCGGATGTCGAAACAATTGTCGCAAGCGAAAAAGTCGATCGGTTAGTGCTGGCTTTAAAGGAACGAAGGGGCAGTACGCCGGTCCGTGAGTTGCTGAATCTGAAGCTTGCCGGAATTCGCGTCGAAGACGTGCATAACTGTTTTGAACGGCTTTCAGGCCGCATTACTCTCGAACACCTCTCCCCTAGCTGGCTAATTCTCTCGGATGGCTTTAAGAAATCCCACACCTTATTGGCGCTCAAGAGAGTCTTAGATATTTTCGCGTCCGCGGTTCTCCTACTGCTGGTCAGTCCCCTGTTGCCGCTTGTAGCTTTGGCGATTTACGTTGAGTCCGGTGGACCCGTTTTCTTTCGACAGACGCGCGTGGGTCACAACGGCCGCGAATTTGAATTGCTGAAGTTTCGGTCCATGGTTCAGGACGCTGAAAAGAATGGGCCCAGGTGGGCTACGGCACAAGACAGTCGTATTACGAGAATTGGCCGAGTCCTGAGGAAGACCCGTTTGGACGAGATTCCGCAGTTGTTTAACGTTTTTCGGGGGGAGATGAGCCTGGTCGGTCCGCGACCCGAACGGCCCCTGTTCTGCGGCATGCTCGCGGAGAAGATTCCATTTTTTAACCTGCGTCACTCCATTCGTCCTGGCTTAACAGGGTGGGCCCAGGTGAGATTTCGCTACAGCTCGAGTCTTGAAGACGCCAAGGAAAAGCTGGAACTGGATTTGTTCTATCTAAAGAACCTGTCGTTAATGGTTGATTTGGCGATCTTGTTCGAAACGGCAAAAGTGGTGCTCCTCCGGCGTGGCGCGCAATAGAGGCTACCCAGGTCCTTTGTCAGATCAAAAGTTCTTCCATGTACTAGCGGCCTGCTCCCTCGGCCACCAGATTCCTTTGCAGAGTTTCCCCATCTAGTTCTTTTTCCCAGCGGGCGACGACAAGGGTGGCAACGGCATTGCCCATCATGTTGACCGCAGCGCGGCACATGCTGAGAAAGCGATCGATACCGAGAATCAGCGCCATTCCGGCGACGGGTATGGTTGGGATGACCATCATCGTGGCCACCAGTGCGATAAAGGCGGCTCCTTGAACACCACTTGCACCCTTTGACGTGAGCACAGCGACGCCCAGGATTGTGAATTGTTGGGTGAGGGTCAAATGCGTGTTGGTCGCTTGAGCCACAAATAGCGCTGCAAGTGTCATATACAGGCTCGTACCGTCGGCATTAAAAGTGTAGCCGGTCGGCACCACCAAGCCGACAAGGGCTTTGGAGCAGCCGAGCCTTTCGAGCTTGGCCATGAGATTGGGCAGCGCGGGTTCCGACGAACTCGTGGCCAGCACGAGAAGGATTTCTTCACGAAGGAACCAGAGGAATCGCAGGATTCCGAATCCCGCCAACCGCGCGATGCTTCCCAGCACAACAAACACGAAAAGTATCGATGTGATGTAGAGCGTGGCCATCAATTTCACGAGAGGACCCAGTGAAGCCAGGCCGTACTTGCCAACGGTGAAGGCCATGGCACCGAAGGCTCCGATGGGAGCGAAGCGCATCAAGATGGCAACCACGCCAAAGACTACCCGAGTCACACTGTCTAGAAGGTCGACCAACGGTTTGCAGCGCGGGCCCGCGAGCGACAACGCGAAACCGAACAGAAGAGAAATGAACAGCACCTGCAGGATGTCTCCTCTTGTAAACGCGTCGACAATAGTGTTTGGAATAATGTGGACAAGGAATTCCGTTACACTTTGGGCTTTGGCCTGCCCGGCGTAGTCGGCCACCGCCCTGGCGTCCAGCGTGCGAGGGTCGATATTAAAACCGCTGCCTGGATGCACCACATTCCCCACCACGAGCCCGATGAGCAGGGCAAGCGTCGAGACTACTTCGAAATAGAGAAGAGCTTTGCCTCCGACTCGGCCAACCTTTTTCATGTTGTCCATGCCGGCGATTCCGCTGACCAAGGTGCAGAAAATGACCAAGGTGATGATCATGGTGATCATTCGGATGAACGTATCGCCCAGCGGTTTCATGGCAACAGCCGTAGCGGGACTGACGGAGCCCAGGACGATGGCGATGGCAACGCCGAGCAGCACTTGGAACGAGAGGCCCATGTAGAAGGGCTTCTTGTGCGGAGGCGAAGTTTTCTCAGGAGCCGCGGCGGTGGAGGCCAGCATCGCTTGCATTAGCTCCTTTGAAGCGAAGGCCGGAGTTCGCGGACATCGCGCACAGTCTCCAAAGCGAGCAATTTGCCGATCAGGGTCGAGGTGGCCGCAGTTCCGAGAACAGGTGCGATGAGGTCGCGAGCTTTATCGACGACCTCGTCGCGGGTCATGGGATTGTCCGCGGTGCCCCGAACATCACGGACCCATTCGGTGAGTTGCGTTCCATCGGCAAAGGTTAGCTCGACGATGGCTTCGCGCCGCGGGCGGCGCGCGTCAATGCGCGGATCAGCCACGACATCTACCTTGGCGCGCTGACGGAGCACGGCGGGATCCTTCATGCGCGCCCTATCATGGACAGAATGGAACGTAACAGTCTTATCGAGGAGCATGATAGCCACCATGTGCTGCATGCAGATGTCAGGCATGTCGCGATTGCTGACCGTATTGGCCTCGTCGCTCGCGATGCGGACAACTACTTTGCTCACATCATCCGCGGAAAAGGAGCGCTGCTTGAAGAAGCCGGCGAGGGCGTCAAGCGGAGCCTGAATCGGCGAACCTACCGTCCACTTCTTGATATTTGTGCGGGCTATCTCGTAACGCTCGCCAAGCTTATCGACCAGCGCCGTCGGTTCTGC
>Ga0210400_10003536_pt1 | contig 13848 bp, 23 predicted proteins | sample IncBWH26MmetaG_FD_155456 | JGI IMG/M metagenome (GOLD analysis project Ga0210400, IMG submission 155456) | Forest soil microbial communities from Barre Woods Harvard Forest LTER site, Petersham, Massachusetts, United States - Inc-BW-H-26-M | ecosystem: Environmental > Terrestrial > Soil >...
AGTTCCGTTCACCCACCCGGCCTAGGTCATAAACCCATAAAAGGGATTCCCACGGGAATCGCGATGTGATTCAAGCTTCCCAACGAGGGGGAGCTTGATCATGCGGGGGTACGAGCTGAGCGATTTCGAGTGGGGCGTGATGGCGCCGTTGCTGCCGAACAAGCCGCGCGGGGTGCCGCGGGTGGATGATCGGCGGGTCCTGAACGGGATCTTCTGGGTGCTGCGGACCGGCGCGCCGTGGCGCGCCCTGCCGAAGGAATTCGGGCCGCCCACGACCTGCTACAACCGCTTCGTGCGGTGGCGCAAGGCGGGGGTTTGGGACCGCATCATGGCCGCGGTCAGCCAGGCCTATGACGGCAATGTGCAGATGATCGACAGCACTTCGGTGCGCGTGCATCAGCATGCCGCCAACTCAAAAAAAGCCACCCGGATCGCTGTATGGGTCGCTCGCGCGGCGGGTTGACGACCAAGATCCACGCCCTGACCGATGCCCACGGTCTGCCGCTCGAACTGGTGCTGACGCCGGGCCAGGCGGGCGACTGCCCGGTCGCCGAACAGCTGCTCGGGCATTTGCGCGAGAACACCATCGTGCTCGCCGACAAGGCTTACGATGCCGACTGGCTGCGCCGCCAAATCGAAGCCGCCGGTGCCGCACCCAACATCCCGCCGATGGTGCATCGCCGATGGAAACCCTGCTTCAGCCCGGTGCTCTACCGCGCACGCAACCGCATCGAACGGTTCTTCAACCGCATCAAACACTTCCGGCGGCTCGCCACGCGCTACGAAAAGCACGCCGCAAACTTCCTCGCCATGCTCAAGCTGGCTGCCGTTCACCTCTGGCTGCGCCATAATGAGTCTGTGACCTAGCGTTAACGCCGCGGCGGATTAAGACGGCAAGACGTTAACGAAAAGTGGCCCGAGCCGCCCGCGGTCATCGCCGGCACGAAGACGCTGCGAGTTCTCCACAGCGCGCACGGTCACCGCACGATCACCGCGTCGACATTGAGCGGCCTAGCGTAGGGCCAGCGAATGAGGGCGGGCGCCATCGTTTTCAGCATCCGCTTCACCATCGGATTTGCGGCGCGGTTCATTTGGGGATTGCCGGGTGAATTCCTGGCCGGGCTGCTGGCCGGGCACAGAGCATTCGGCGGGCCGACCCCATGGCCGCTTGTAGCGCCGTTTGATGCAGCCCGCTATCAGCGCGCGTGTACGGCTCCGCAGGGGCGCGAACGAGGGAGATTTCTGCTCGTTAGACTGGGTGGGCCAAAACGCGACTGAGGCTTGTGGTCGATATGGCGCGAGACCTCGTCCTTGGCATATGACCACAAGGTGCTGCTCTCGTCCCGAGCATGGTCGATCAGATCATGCAAACTCGCTACGCACGGTTGCCGCAGACCGTGGTACTCGACCAGCCCACCGACGGACTGGAAATCCAGGTCAAAGCGTTTGAGCAGGCGAATGAGCGGGGGCTCCATGACGGCGGTGATATGGCTGAGCCCGCTCTGGAGGCAAATGCCGACGATACCGCGTAATAAGCCGAAGGTGATGAAGGGCATAACCCGCTGCTCGGCTAGTGCTCTAGGCGCGCTCTCGCCCACATCAGCATGGCGGTCTTCGCCACGGCGCCGCCGAAAAGCCTTGGAGACGGCAAATCGTGACACCTCCCCAGTCGTCGGCGTTGGCAAGCGACCGAAGAGGCGCTGTCCGCCCGGGTCAAGGATACGCTCGACCGGCAGCGGGCGCCGACGGTCGGGAAAAATCACACGTGCTGTACCCGCGGCTTCACCACTCCCGCGGTGGATCAACAGCACATGGGCGGCGCGATCGTCATCCGTATCAATCTCGCGCCCACCGAGGCTCTGGGCCGGATCCTCGAACGCATTCTCGAGGCAATAAACTTGATAGCGGATTTCGTAGACCCGATCGAGCAGCGCCGGTGTATCGGCACGAATAACATCGAAGTGGTTGGTGTAAAGTCTAGACATCTCACAAAAATTGAGGGGCATGTCTAGCATATTGCTGCCTCACGTGTGATTTTGCACGCTTGGAGGCAACATCATCGATGTAGAATAATTACACATTTGTGGCTGCGCCCCCTTTTTAAGCCGGCGATATTCCCCTTGCCGACGATGCTGTCCGCTAGGGGCGTATCAGGCAAGTTAAACACAGTCAAACCAAGCCCGTCTTTCCCTCAAAATTGCCCAAATAAAGTCACAGCCTGTGGATAACTACGCGACTTCTGCTTCGAACTTGGGCAGTGCGAGAGACAGAATCCGCCGTCGTGGCATGGGTCTGATTCCTATTCTCTGGCCACCACCCCTGCGATTCGGTGCGGAAGCTGTGCAACTGAGGAGGGGTTGTTGTCGGCCTAAGTGAATACAGTATGGCGCGCTTGGCTGCCTAAAAAGCGTGGCTTCTTTGTCGGGGATGTGTGATGCACTTCACACTTGCAGAACCAGTGAGCCGTTATAACCGCCTCGGGGTGTTGGCTAGGTGAGCCTTATGGATACAGCTGATCCAATCGTCAACGATTCTGTCAGAGTCTTATTGAATCGTACAATCGAGGCGCTACTCTCGGACAGTTCAATTGAACAACGGCTTCGTCAGGCCAAAGTCAGTATTACGAAATTAGAACGATTCGCTAATGAAGTTACTGAGGAATTGAACGAATTAAAATTCGTAGTGGACAGCTTGGAATCCTCCTCGGAGGATCCTCTCTCGCTGGATCGTGAGTTAGAATTGACCGAAAGGCTTCTCACGCTATACGTCAATGCAAGTGAAGGCGCATTGATTTTTTGAAAGATAACGCGTGCGCAGCGCCGTAAGACCGCCCAACTCCACCCTGCGCTTGGGACCTCTTTCCGGATGATCGGAGGCCTGCGCGCGCCCGGCCGGGCTTCGTCCTCGACTGCCACCCCAGCGCACAGCCGACTAGCCCCGCCCCGCTCGCCCGACGCCTGATCTGCGGGCTCGCCTGACGATCCGAGGCGGTGGGCTTCTTTCCTCGTAGTGCGGTGCTCTTGGCCGGCTATCGTGGTGTTCTGCTGTCCGCGTGCCCACCGACAATTTAAGTCCCGGCCGCCTATCCGATCAGTTAATTTTGAATGAACGGCGACAAGTCATGAGCCAAATTTAATCGCAATACGTCGGAAGTTCTCACAACACTATAATAATCAATACTAACTCAGGAAATTTTGTCTGCGGTAAGATTGTCGCGATGTGTTCTTGGGGAAGTAAGATGATATATGAAAGGCACGACAGCGGGATACGAAAGCCTTTAAACGATACGCAGCAGGAGACTCCTGCGCCCAATACAGACGAGGCAACACGCGGGCGACAATCGTCTCCTCGCGTGGTTGAGCCTTCAATCTGTGATGAGGGGTACTGGGGGCGTTTTTAAAAAAAGTGGGTAGGTGGAAGCTTGCCGATGGTTCGAACTCGACGGTCCTGAAGGCGCAATGACGCCCTGAGCCTTTGGTAGGAGCGTGGTGGTTGCTATCACGTCGAACAACCCTTGGAAAGGCCCAAACGTAATCGGAGAGTTGCGCGGAGCCGGCTCCGGGAGGGCCGGTCTTCGCGTAGGGATGACACAAACCCCGCTCGGGAACGGGGTTTTCTAATCTGACGCTGTGTCAATTTTGGGCCGCCGCTGGATTAACGATGTTCCGACGTTGATGATCCGCAATCGTGGAGATGTAATTCGCCCGCACAACAAACGGAGGCGACTATGCCTAGTTTTACCTTTATCGAATATGGCCTGTTTGCCGTGTTGGCTTTCATTGCACTGGTGCAATTCGCGAGGCCCTGAAGGTGTTGATAAGTCTTGCGGGACGCTTCGGCCAATTTCGCTGACAGCCGAAGCACCGGGCCCGGAGCAGGGGAAAGCACAACCTCCGGCCCGTCTTTCGGGGGAAGGAGAGCCCCACTGGCGACGGCGGGGCTTTCTCTTTTTGCCCGAAAGGGGCTCCTGTGAGCACGCCCTACCGGGTCGCTCTCCGATCACGACAAAATCGGCATCCCGAGTGCCGCCCGGATCGCGAGAAGCAGCACCCAGATCATTGCCCAGAGCCCCAGCGACAGCAGCAAAACCAGGACGATCGCCTGTTTGTTGTTCAAGCTGAGGGCACTCTTCAGGGGGACCAGGGGACACGGGTCACTTCGCGCGCGTCTGTAACGCATCTTAAGGGTTGTTGTGGGGTGGCCCTTTGATAATCCCGGCCAAAAAGTTGATAGAGCCGGTTTGCTCTCGACACTTGGGTTTCGCTGGAGTCCAGCCGGCCGACGGCGGGGATTTTCTTTCTGTAGGCTGCTGTCTGATCTTTTTGTAGGCTTACGGTCGGATAGTTGGTGGGCGCCGTCGGCGTGAACGCATTCACTCGTCAACCGTTTTGAATTGGACGATCGTATTTAGAGCAACTGATCGAGTCCAACCCAATGGGCAAGATCCAAATCAAAGTGCTCGCCGTGCTGGAAAACGAACCGGCCCCGCTCGATGCAATCGAGATCGCGGCTCTGGTCTACGGCATCAATCCCTGCTCCGCGGCCGCCTATAGCGCCGTGCGGCGGGCCCTCGGCAAGCTCAGCCAGAAGGGGCTGGCCCGCGCCGGCAGCCGCCATCACCCCGACCGCCGCCGCCGGTGGTGGGCGAGCCGCAGCGAGGCTACCCGGGCTGCCATTCTGAATAAGCACGGCCCTCAGCTCCCAGAGAGCAGCCGCGGTCGCCGCGTACGGGGCCGCTACCGTGCAGAGATCGACTTTGCAGCTCCCAGCGGGAAATCGCCGGCAATCGCTGACCGAAATGGCGCGGAGGATGGCGAGCGGCTGATTAGGCGGTCAGTCTGCGCTTGAAACTGGCCCCGTTGTCACGACGGGGCTTTCTTTTTCTCATCATTTCCACAGCGCTGCGATTGAGCTCAATATCCCGGCCAGCATCCTCGTGATTTCGCGAAGCCGGGCCTGTCGTGATCGCCGGCGCCGGCGATCTTCCGCCCGCTGGGCTGCCCGAATTTGACCATATGCTTCATGCGAGTATACCAGCGTGAAGCTAATCTTGTCGCAATGAGGACAAGTCGGGAAACGACGGCCTCGAATGAACGTGACGAGCTGCGGGCCTCCGCTGTGCTCCGGATCGTGGGTCACTCGGTACATGCCAGATTCGGGGACGAACTGGCCGCCACTGAAGTCTTCGGACAAGTGCCCTCCGGCATACCTACTTTGTGCCAAGGACCGACATAAGATGGCGGAATTTTGATAGCAGGGATGATCCTTCGCCCTACGATTCGAATATGGTCACAGGAGTTTGCCGCCGGCTTGGAACCTTCCATCGTCATCCTGACCCTATCGGGGCTGCTCGTTGCCTACGTTGCGAGCCGGCGCCGGGGCCGAGCCCGGTGGGATTGCCATCCCGCATAAGTGGCCGGGCCGGGCGAACAGGCCGGGGGGAACAGTCCTGGGTCCTCTGAGCACGCTAACGCCGCCGGCCGCGGCCTTTCAGCTTACGATAGAGCAGGCTCGGCGTACCGGCTGGCTTCGGTGCGGCAAGCGATGACCGCCATTCCTAGAGGGGCCCACCGCCCAGGTGGCTCGATCCAGGCTGGCTAACGGCCTCGGAGGCACAGCCAAAGTATCGCGAACGCGGTGGCGACGGCGACGATCTCGATGAGAAGGGCGTACGCGTAATCTATGATCATGTCGTCGTGAACAGGGTATCTGGCGCTGCCGTCGTTCGATCCTACTTTGGGACGCCATTCCGATAGGGCGCACGGCCCTTTCCCGCTTTTAATGCCACGCCGCTATTTGTTGAAGCCAGTTTCAGCCGCTGGCGCCAACAGTTGGTTTGCCTATATCAATCGGCAAAATGAGCCCGGCCCTTACCGACATCGACCGCGCCGATCTGGCGCGCTTCCTCCGCGAAGCCATCGACGCCGACCGCTAACCCGTTCTCGTCCAGGGTGCGGCGGCTCAAGGAGCCGCTGGCGAAGATCATCGATACGACACGACAAGGAGATAGTTGTTCTCGCCCACACCCTGCTAGTTCGCAAATTTGGAGCCGAATCCAGCCGTCTTAAGTAAGCTCCTAAAGCGCACTGCGTTATCAGGAGGTGCATTTGCATTTTTGACGCCGAATAGTAGACCTTCATCTGCATCGATGAAACCGTTGCCTGACCCGGATACAACATTGATGTTGTGTCCTATGCCTTCACTCCGTTGACGGTCATACCGGCCGCGTCATGAAGATCACGGCGTAACCCGGAGCATTAGGCGACGCGCTCACGGCTTGAACCTGAATATCGGGCAGTTCTGCCGCAACGGGGTGCGAATGTGGCGACAATTCTATCGAACTCCGATACATGCATCCCGCGGTCAGATTGTTGATCTATTATCGATTGGGCAAATTGGGGCGTCTTGGCTTTCGACCAGAAACTCGTTGAATAGCATCGTGCTTAATATCGCGATTAGTGCGCCCGCCACGAAGGTCCATGTTCGGCGGCGGCCTCGGTGTCCAATGGGACCATCGCCCCGGGTTGGCTCGAAGTGCGGCGGCAACGCGACGGTGTCAAGTGAGTCCTATCACCGCGTTATACGCGAAGCGCTCCAACATTATCGCAATCAGCCGAAAGGGGGTGATCGTATCTCCGGAGAACGCAATGCCTGACCAACAGCCAAACGCAGCCCAATCCCGTTACCCCGCGTTGGTACGATACGGAGGGCGCTTTCGACGAAGCCTTATCGCTGTATCGCAAGGCGGCCGATGACATCGAACATTGTGCGCCCGTTGCAGATCGCGAGCGAGAAGCTGCTCGACGCGCTCGGCACGATTCGGCTGCGTGCTCGCAACGAGGGGCGCGAATGCCGCCTCCAAGATAGCGAGGTGGTGCGGGCGCTTGTGAACTTCCGAAATGCGGTTTGGATGCTGACACCCAGCACCAACCAAGCGCTCAAAGGGTACCTGTTTCGGCTTGATCAGATCCTTGATCAAATCCGCGACCGGATGCTCCAGATCCTTGTTGAGCGCTTGTTCCGTGGCGAGATGACGGCCGAGGAAGGGGCGATGGCTGTTGCGCTGCTGAGCGGCCGAGAGCGGCAGTGGCGCGACCCTCGGGGGGACTTGGATCGCTTGGAAGCACTGTCCCCCGCCCGCTCCCTCGATGAATCACCAGCTGGATTCGGCTTTGTCTAGGAGCATCCAACCTGGACAGCAAGCCGCTGGAATCCTATGCCGCTCGACCCGACCTCGACGGAGCGTGCGTCACACCTATCCGCCGCCGAAGCCGAGTGCCGAACCGAGCCTGCTGTATCGCGAGCTGAAAGGCGGCCGGCGGCGTTAGGGCGCTAAATCCGGTCGGTGCGTGGCGAAGCTTCGGCCCGGTGCCCTGCAATAGAGCACTGCGTCGCTAGCGAGATACGCGAGGCCGGTACTGCAGGGCACGACAGGGAGGAAAAAACCAGATCGAGAACCCGCCACGTCGCAAAGCCAAGTGCCACGACCAATAGCGAAAGCGCGAAAAAAACGCGGATTACGCGGATTCTATTCATTCTGGAATCTTACTATAAGGCTTCACTACAGCAAGAAATTCGTATGCATTGCGTCCGAATTTAGCTGATTGCTTTGCCACCATTCATTCAAAATTAACCGCCCAGATTGTTATTCGTCTGTCTCTAGTATTGGAGCGAGCCGTGGAAAAATCCAATCAGGTACGGGCGGAGATGGTGGCCGATTTACTACGCCGTTACATGTGGGCGCGGGGCCGATGCGTAGGCGGAGAATCACCTCCCGGCCAGCTCAGCGAATTGGCCAGCCGCCTTCAATGGGGTCCGTGTGAGTTCGATGGTGTTCGTGTTGAGCTCAATCTGGAACCTGCGATTGTATGGGATCGGGATCAACCCGAGTTTCTCGGCGCCATCATCGAGCGAGACAATAACGCAATGCCGGAGCTGGCAGACTTGGCCTACTGGCGCGACTATGTCCACTTCGATGGCCCTATGCCAAGAGACCCGGGGCTTAAATCGTCGTTAAGCACACGGACGGAAGTGCGCCACGATAGAGAGCGGATCGATGTCGTATAGCCCAGTCCCAGCTCAGCGGCGCCCTGCGGTCCCATGCCGCGTGAGGCAGCTGGCGGCCGGGTTAGGGAAGACCGCAACAAACCGCAGGATCGGGTGCAATCATAGGGCGGGGGGCCGGTAGGACAAAAGAGAAAGCCCCGCCGTCGCTAACGGGGCTCCCTTTGCAAGCCGATTCAGGTATGCGTCTTAACGCAGCTTCTTCATCGCCAGCAGATGACGACGCTCGCCTATGTCATTCCCTATCGCGCATCCGCGGAGCCTCCGGCTTAGCGCCCCACAACTCTGCGAAGAGGAATTCCGAAGTTTGGAGATATTTGCTGAGGAACCCGAAGACCGGAAGAGGACGCATCATGTTGTGCTTCGGGAGCGCCAGCCGGAGGGGCGTGCTCTTCAAGCGCCCCCCGATAAGTCTCAGTCGGTTGGTCATCGGACGGGGCAGTCGGGTGCCCTGCTGATGTCGCATAGGCATATTTCTCGGCAAAAGCGGCAATCAACCGCTCCAGTTCCGCGATCCCGCCTCGCTCGGCATCCAAGCTCTTCAACTCCGCCGCATGCCTGCTCAGGGTCGCGGCCCGCGTGAGGGACAATTCATGTTTCGCCCGCGCGATATCGTCAGGTGTTAGCTTCTCCCACATCTGAATGTTCCCCCGGTAAGGTTTTGGGCGGATCAGGACCTAACGTTTCGACGGGACGCATTTGTGGATGAGGCACCCTCGCCACCCTGACCCGTGGCGCCATCTTTACTGAGTAGCTACGACGGTGCCTAGCCAACCGACTAACCTCAGACAATCCGCGCGTCTGCGTCCACAGCTTTGCGCGTTGGCCGGGTTCCTTCCTCGAATCACCCGAGGCGTTCGCCACGGCGCGGAGCGTTCTGATAATGAGCCAGCGCCAGCGCCAACCCCGAAACGACGATGGCTGGTTCTCACCGGCGGCGCGACAGCGAAAGTTGCCTAGCCAACTTACCCTGTGCGGTCGCCATCGATCGCCTCGCGGATCAGGCGCACAAGTTCGGGGCGTTCCTCTTTGGTGAGATCAGGCAGGGGCATTGACCTGATAAGCCGCGATAAAGGCGAGTCGGCGCCGATGACCTTGGGTCAGGCGCTCGCGGCCCAGGTGCGGCTGATCGTGTGGTGCAAGAGCTGCAATCACAGAGACGAGCCCGAAGTTGCCACGCAAGTTGTTCAGCACGGCTTTGAGATGACGGTTATCGATTGGGCGCGGTTGTTGCGATGTGCCGAGTGCAGCGCTCGGAATGCCGATTTCATCGTTACCGGGGAGCGTCGATAAAAGAGAAGCCCCGCCGTCGCCAGCGGGGGCGGACGACGCGCGTCAGGGCCCCGGGCGGGTATTGCGGATGATTACTGGGATGGGTTTGCCACGCGCCTCGGTAAGAAAGTCTACATTTTAACCCTGAAAAGCATCGACCTAATTCCAGTCTTTTATTTAAACTACAAATTTCATAAGGATAAAACTACGTGTTTTTGGTAACAAAAGTTAAGAGGTCAGCGCTTCTTCACTAACTTCGGCAGCATCGGATTTAGGCAGGGATGGGACGTAGCCGAGACATCGCGGGCGCATGCTTCTTATTGTTTGTTACCTTACCGCTTATGCTCGTCGTTTCGCTTCTGATCAAATGGGGCAGTCCCGGTCCGGTTTTTGAGAAACGAGAACTTATCGGCAGAAACGGCTGTCGTTTCCACATGTTGAGCTTTCGGACCACGGTACAGCAACCAGGGGAGCTTTCTTCGCAAGTGACGCGCGTGGGTCAGTTCATTCGAGAGAATCGTATCGAGGGTCTCCCGCAGCTGATCAATGTGCTTCGGGGCGAGATGTCTTTGGACGGTATGTCGCTCTTTGATTGATGCACCTCCGAACCTACGGGAGCGCATCCGGCAGAAGCGACAGGACGGAGTAAATCGCCAGAGCTGCGGTGATCAGCGTGGCCCAGCAGAGCGCCGACAACACGATGATCACGAGGAGCGGATGTCCCGTTCGGGTAGAAGCCAGCATTTCACTCCCAACCCGATGTTTCTCAACAGCGGGCAAATCAAGCGTTTGGGTTGCTGTAAGCAAGGCATGGGCCATATCGTTAATAACAATGCCTTAAGGGAAAACCTGGAGCTTCGAGGGGCTAAAGCCTGTAAAGCTTACCGACAGTCGTCATTCCAGCAAATGAAGCCTTCGTGTCACCGGCGGGCCTTTCGGTCAGCGCATACCGAGCCCGAGAATCGCGACCAGCAGCGCCAGGCCGACCAGGAAGATGCTTATCTGAGATGCGGGGTCATGCCGGCGCTCGGCAGCAATAAGGAATGCCATCGGGGATCCTTAACCATCGGTTAGGGTTAATCGGACAGATTCCGGTGTGCGGGGCTCCTTCCACCTCGCCGCCTACCGACGCGACCGGGCCAAAGTTCAGCCGCTCTCCTGGCCCGGTCGTTTCGATGGGACTGCCGGGCCGAATCGTTGGTCGCTACCCCGGGAGCCGAAATCGCCTTTCAGCGCGTCGCGGCGGACGGGGCGGGTATTTCAGGCGCTGGAGCCGAAGCCGAGGGGATGCAACCTTCAGCGCGCGTCATCAATGGTACAAAAAAGAAAGCCACGCCCGTTGCCGGGCAAAGCTCGGAGGATTGTCCACCCGGCTCGGCGCACCGGGTCAGCCGAGGTGCGGATCGCGGTCCCGAACGTCATCTCGGCGGCCCAAATTTCTCCACAAGCTGTTGATGCCAGATCTCTTCGGCAGCGTCAGCGATCTCGATCATGAAATCGGCCGCACCAGCGCGGCCAGATCGATGGGCGGTGGCTGCGGCCTCGTAAATGCTCCAGATCGCCTCAATACCGTCGCGCGCCAATGCCCTTCGGGCGATGTTTGAAAGAAGAGGATCGTCCACAGCCACCGTCTCCGATGCGCAAATTCAGATCAGATGCACCATTTGCAGAACCGCGAGAGCGCCGACCAGGATCAGGGCGGCGCTAAGGCCATATTCGATCCCTGTGGGACCACTCTTGTCGCGAGGGCGTTTTAACGAGTGCATTGCGACTCTCCCCAGTTGAACGACTGCGGCCGCATTAACTGCTCATTTAGCTTAACAGGCTGTTGAAGAAGTCGGTGGTGTTTGGGCCATGGGGATGATTGTCTCGATGAGGGCATTCGTCGAGGGGAGCGATGCGGGGATCGGACCAGCGGTCGGGGGAGCTGTTCTCCTATGTCGATCTTGAGAAGCGGGTACGATTGGATCATCCGCTGCGCGCCATACAGGTGCTGACGGATTCGGCTCTGGAGACGCTGTCGGGCGATTTTGCGGCGCTTTATTCCGGCCTGGGTCGGCCGTCGATCGCGCCCGAGATGCTGCTGCGGGCGATGCTGTTGCAGGCGTTCTACTCGGTTCGCTCGGAGCGTCAGTTGATGGAGCGGTTGGAGTTCGATCTGCTGTTCCGCTGGTTCGTTGGGCTCGGTATGAACGATCCGGTATGGGATCACTCGACCTTTTCGAAGAACCGCAACCGGCTGCTGGACGGCGAGATCGCAGCCAAGTTTCTCAGCGCGGTGCTGGCTCAGCCATGGGTCAAACGGTTGCTGTCGAGCGAGCATTTCTCGGTTGATGGGACGCTGATCGAGGCGTGGGCTTCGATGAAGAGCTTCAAATCGAAAGACCCGCCGGAAGGCGGTAGCGATAGCGGCGGGCGGGCGCAACGCCCCGGCGGACTTCAGGGGTGAGAAGCGCGGCAATGAAACCTATCGCAGCACGACCGACCCGGATGCCAGGCTGTACCGCAAGGGGCCGGGCATGCAGGCGAAAACGTGCGCCCGCATGTCGCCCGCAACCTCAGTGGCCGGCGCTCGGCGATTGATCGTCGCACCACCCGCCACCCCGGCTATGCCGCCAGTCAGCGCGTCCGCAAGCGGATCGAGGAGGCGTTCGGCTGGATCAAAACGGTTGCCGGCTTGCGCAAGACCAAGTTGCGCGGCCTGCCCAAGGTGGACTGGAGCTTCACCTTTGCCGCGGCCGCCTACAATCTGGTGCGGGCGCCGAAGCTGATCGCGGCGGCGACATGAGCGCCGCGAAGGATTGCGAGTTGATTGGCCGGTGGCGGATCGTCGAGGCCGATCTGTGGGATCGCGACTACCTCGATCTGGTCGAGCCGGCCTACATGACCTTTGCCAAGAACGGCCGCGGCGAGTTCGCCTTCGGCGTCGTCAACGCCACCATGGAACTCGGATACGGCCAGCGCATTGTGTTCTTCAATGGACGGGTTTCGACGAAGGCGACGAGATCTGCGGCTCAGGCTCAGCCGAACTCGAAGACGACGGCACCGTCAAATCGAACTGTCCTTCCACAACGCCGATGACGCGGTCTTAAAGGCCCGTCGCGAATGATTTCTTCAACAGCCTGTTAAGCCCTAGCTCTACAGCTTTGCGGGTTAACCCCTCGGCCTCGCCTTCGAACAGTGCCGCGGCTGCGAGCGTGCTGCGGTTGCGAGCCCCGGAGGGCCGGCCGCTTGGGTTCGGAGAAGGTGCGCCTCTTTGAAAAGGGCTGCCCTCGTGGCATCCTATCTCCTCTCGGGTTCCGACACGATGCTCTCAAACAGACCTCATGTGTAAACGATCTTTTTGACCAAGAGTCTCAATGAAATATCCCATTATCTGGATGGCTCTGATTTATCGTGGATGCCTCGATCACTCTCGATGATAGGGCCTTCGCTGTATTTTTGCTGTATAAACAGCGAAGCGGGCGCCTCTCAGAGCCGATCCGGGAAGTTGCGATTCAGGTTGAATGAGTTGCCCGGGTCAGGCGTCGGAGCATGATGCGGATCATGGCCAGTCTGACGAAGGCAGCGACGGTGCGGGCGTAGCGCTCGAAATCGCGTGCCAAGCGGCGATTGCGGCTGATCCAGGCCAGGGTTCGTTCGACGATCCATCACGCGCTCTATCTCGAGACCCGCGAGCGCGAGGGACGCGAGGTGAGCCCGACGGCCGCGATCATCGACAGCCAGAGCGCCAAGGGCGCTCAAAAAGGGGCTCCGCGCTTGACCCGCAAGGGTTTGATGCGGGCAAGAAGGTCACCGGGCGCAAGCACCATATCCTGGTCGATACGCTCGGCCTCCTGCTGAACGTCGTCGTCCATCCCGCCGATGTTCAGGGCCGCGACGGGGCGCGGTTGGTTCTCGATCGACGCACCCGCTGCCTCTTCCCCTTCATCGAGCGCATCCCCGTCGAGAGCACATAGAAGATCGCGTTCAGAACTTCGCGGACGTTCACCTCTCGCCGACGCCCACCACGCTTCGCCGGCGGTATCCCAGGTTTGATCAGCGCCCACTCGCCGTCGCTCAGATCACTCGGATAGCGCAAGCCATGGCGGTCGGCGGCACGGCGGTGTTCAGGCTTCCACATTCGGCACCCCTCAGCAGCGATGCGGGTGCCAGGGAAGGAATCACAACCGATTCCTCCGAATCAACAACTTTGTGGATCGGCTCTCAGAGACCATGTCGGCGGCGCATGGTTGCGTAAGAAAACTGAAGGTGGCGGTCGTCCGAGAGGGGGTACCACCTGGCGGGGTGAACCGCCATGAACTCGGAAGTGCGGAGCATCCGTTCGGGATGATCCAACAGCTGATCTGCAGCCATCGCCTTTTTGGGGGCAGGCCAGCCGGCCCGGGCCCAACGGACTAGGGTTCGTACTCAATAAGGGGATTCTCGGGGCGGCTGATTTGTGATTCAAGCTTCCAAACGGTGGAGGCTTGGATGGGCAAGCAGCTTTACTGGTTGAACGATGCAGAGTGG
>Ga0210400_10003537_pt1 | contig 13848 bp, 10 predicted proteins | sample IncBWH26MmetaG_FD_155456 | JGI IMG/M metagenome (GOLD analysis project Ga0210400, IMG submission 155456) | Forest soil microbial communities from Barre Woods Harvard Forest LTER site, Petersham, Massachusetts, United States - Inc-BW-H-26-M | ecosystem: Environmental > Terrestrial > Soil >...
CGCGGCTCTTGACCATGCTCCCCCGCGGGGCCGTCGTCACCCGCCCGTACCCGCCAAACCCGATCAAGCCAGTGCTCCCCAGCTGCGTCCCGAGCAGGAACGAGGCTTGGGCATCGAGCGAGCTCGTGACGTTGCCGACGACGATCAGATACTCGACCGATGTATCGGACGCCGCGAACTGCAGGCAACTGAGCGCGGTCGGCCCGCTCAGCGCCACCACCTGCCCGACCTTGAGCGCCTCCGGCGCGATGGCCGGCACGACGCTGGCGCTGTCGCTCCCCGCGGAGCCACGGGCCACGACCACGAATTGTTGCACCTGCGCCGGCACGCATCCGACAGTGGGCACGATAATGTTGAGACGGTTCGTGTCCGCCGCGGTCGGCGTGATGCTATCCACGCCGACAACCACGACGTTCCCCGTCGGGAACCGGCTGAAGTTGTGGCCAAAGATGACGGCCGCCTGACCCTGGACTAACATGCCCGGCCGGATCGAATCGATGGACAAGGGACCCGGCGCCAGCGAGTCTACCGTGATCGTGATGGTGTCACTCACCGTACCTGACAGGCCGGTGATGACCGTCAGACCGGGCGCGAGCCCCTGGACGATACCGCTGTCGTTGACCGTGGCGACGCTCGGCGCGCTCGTGGTCCAGGTGACCGGCGCTTTGGGGATGACGACCCCGTTGACGTCAACGACCTTGACGGTCGCCTGCTCGACGCCGCCCACCAGGAGATCCGCGCTCGGGAACGAGAAAATGATCCCGGCCGCCGTCGTCGTCGGACTCGTAACCGAGTGGCTGCTGCCGCACGACGCCGCAAGGAGCGCGGCGCACAGGACGCCGCCAAACGTTAGTGCGCGGCGATATGGGCCGAGCACGCGATCATCATCCCCACGAGAAAGGCCGCCACGAAGCGGTGATACACCGCCCGGCGCCAAACAGCCGAGCGAGAACCGACGTGGGAGGGGACGACGAGACGCAGCATGACGTGAGACAGACGACACAGGGGCGGCTCGGGTTACGCCGGTTCCAGCCGGGCGTCATTGCATTTACGGAGAGTGCGCATGGCGAACGACACGGCACCGTTGACGTGGGAAGAGTATAACGAGAGCGGGCGCCGGTTGTTCGCCGCGGGCGACCTGGCGGGCGCCGACGAGGCATTTACCGCCGCGATCGCCGAAGCCGAGCGGGGCACCGCCAACCCCCTCCACCTCGCGTCGAGCCTGAGCAGTCTCGCGCAACTTAAATACCAACAGAAGGATGCGCTCCGGGCCGAGGAGCTGTTTCGGCGCGCGCTGACCCTGCGGGAAGAGGCGCTCGGGCCGGACGACAAGAGCGTCATCACCAGCATCAACAATTTGGCCGCGCTGTACGTGTCGCGAGGCGCGCTCGATGACGCCGAGCCGCTCCTCAAACGGGCCATGACGGCCAGCGTCAAACGCGTCGAGTCGTCGCAGGGCGATCTCGCGATCAATCTGAACAACCTGGCGCGGTTGTACTTCAAGCGCGGCGACTACGTCCAGGCGGAGCCGCTGTTGCTGCGGCTGTTGACGCTCAAGCGACCGATGGGGCCGGAACATCCCGAGGTGGCGACCGTGCTCGTGAGCCTGGCCAAGGTCCGCCAAGCGCTCGGCAAGAACGACGCGGCGGAGCGCGTATGGCGGCGCGTGCTCGCCGTGCGCGAACGGACGATGGCCGCGACCGATCCGGCCGTGCTCCTGGCGCTCGACGGACTCGCCGACACGCTGGCGGCCCAGGGCAAGCTTGCGCCGGCCTGCGAGCTCCGCGACCGGGCGCTCAACGCGCGGATCGCCACGCTCGGCGGCGAGCACGCCATCGTCGCCGCCGGACGGACCAAGCTCGAGGAAACTCGTGCGGCCCTCGCGGCATCGACGTCGTCCACGACGATCCCGATGCGCGTCAAGCGGCCCGTCACCCTCGAGACCAACGGCAGCAGCGGGCTCACTCCCCCCACCGACCGGGCCCCCATCGAGTTGGATACGGGACCGATCGTCGTGGCGACACCCACCACGCGGCGATCGTCCGCGGTGCCCGCCATCACGTCGGTGCCGGAGGCAACGGAGAGCGCCGACACGGGCTTCGGCGGCCGGATCGCAGCGGCCGCCGGCAATCGTGTGAGCAACGGCGTCGGGATCCCCGCGGCACGCCGACAGTCGACAGAGGTGAAGCGCGCCACCACCCCCGCGCCCAACGCGACACCCGCCGTGGACTGGATCGAGCCGGAGAGCAAGCCGGGTCGGACCTCGCGCACGAGCACGCGGAAACGCGTCCTGAACTTTGGCAACGTCATAGGTGGCGGTGAGAGTGGCGGTGGTGGCGGACGGACCCTGACGATCGCCCTCGGCGTCTTCGCCGTCGTCGGGTGCCTGGCCGTCGGCGGCATCGTGTTCGGCCCGTCAGTACTCGCGCAACTCCACTCCACCGCGCGTCCAGTGGCCGTGCTCCCCACGCCTCATCCCGCTCCGCCACCACCCGCACCTCCGGTCGACTCGACGCCGGCCCGGTCACCCGTGGCCGTCGCACCGACACCGGTCGCGCCGACGCCCGTCGCGCCCACACCGGCCCCCGTCACGCTTGCGGCAAAACCAGCCCCCGTCGCCACTCGGCCCGCGGCAGGCCCCGCGGTCCCGGCCAACGGGTTCGCCTCGCACATGGGCAGCGCCCCAACCGTCGACGCCCCCGCACCGGACCAGGATCAGCTCCCGCCGCCCCCGTCGGTGGACATCGACAACAACAAAAAACCCTAGGACGCAGGGCCCCGCCGTCGGATGGCCCGCGGCTATGCCCCTGGCATAGCCGAGCAAATAGACCCGGGATTGTATTCCGTCAGGAATACAATCCACTCACGTCGTCGGCGTGGAGCGTGAACCGGGGAATCTGCGCGTCGAACGTCGACCCGTCCGGCCGCACAAACCGGTAGTGCCCCTCCATGTACCCCCGCGGCGACCGCAGCTGACACGAGCTCTGATACTCGTGCACGTTCCCCGAGAGAATCAGCGGCTGCTGCCCCACCACGCCGTCCCCTTCGACGATGCTATCCTCTCCGTCATTGACATCGTCATGGATCAACCACCGCCGCCACACCAACCGCGCCGCCATCGGCCCAACGTTTTCAATGCGCACGAAATACGCAAAGAGGAAATATCCCCGCGTCGGGTGTGACTGCTCGCGAAGATAGACCGGACGGACCGTGATGCGGATGCCGAACGTCTCTTTGTAGAAGAACGGCATTCCGCGCATGCAGCCAAATGTAGCTACTGCGTTATCTGGAGCAATCACCGGCTCCGACTACTACTTTCCGGGGCATATGCGCACCGCTCCCCTGCTCCTGCTCGCTGCCCTGCCCATCGCCGCCGCCTGTAGCAGCTCGACCCCGTCCAGCGTCGCCAGTGCCGGCACAGACTCCATCGCCGATGTGACGTACCTGACCGGCGAAGCCACCCGCGACCAGTACGGATTCGTCCAACCCTACGTCAACACCGACATCCTCGTCGGCGACGAGGACGCGTTCTCGCCCAACTTCACCATGCGCGGCCTCGTCACGTTCAACATGAAGGCCGTTCCGCAGAAGGCCACGATCAGCGCGGCCACGTTGCAGCTCGCCCAGTGCGACATCGTGGGATCGCCGTACTCGACCCTCGGATCCATCCTCGTCGATCACGTCCCCGTGATGACCCACCTGGACACCGCGAGCTACGACACCACCGCCACCAACGCCGCCATCGCCACACTGGCGACCGATTCCACGCTCGGACTCAAGACCGCGGCCGTCACGTCGAGCGTCGCGGCCGATCGGGCGGCGGGCGACACCCTCGTCCAGTTCCGGCTGCATTTCTCCGCGGCCGACGGCAATAACAACGGCGTCAACGACTACGCGGCCTTCAGCGCCGACTCGGCCCTGACCACGCTCTGCACACCGGGCATCCAGGCCCATCGGCCGCTGCTCATCGTCACATTTCAGTGACCGTAAACATGCGTGTGAGATTGCGAGGGGAACGGGCGGAACGTTTCTTACAGTAATCTGTCTGATATATGGATAAGGCGGGCAGCCGCGTCCTTTCCCCCGCCCCGACGATATGCCGAACCTGAGTCTTCCGTCGGTCGACCCCCTCTGGCTTTTCACCGGGGGCGGGATCGCCGCTGTGTTCGTGATCATAGCCGTTGCGGCCGTTGCCCGTAACGTCTTGTCTCGGCGCGCCCTCCGAGCCCTTGAGCCATCCGACCCGCCGCCCCTCGTCATCCCAGTACACCGTCGCGGCGTGGCCGACGTGCCGCTCCAGCCGCTGCGACGCGCCATGCCGCTCCTGAACGACCAGCCCCCACCCCCGCCGCCGCCACCGCCACCCGCGCAGGCCGGCGTGTACGCGGCCAACGGCGCAGGCCGCGCCGACCGGCCGGCCCCGCCCAATGGCAACAGCGGGCCTATCACTCCTCCCAACGGAACGGTCGCCGCCGGCCTCGGCGGTACCGCGGCGCGCGTCATCCAGGAAGTGGCCCCGGCCGAAGGGACCCTCCAGTTTCTGCCCGGCCGCCTCGAGATCGTCGATGGCGATGTGCCGGGCCGCGACATCCGATTTGTCCGCACCTGGGGCGAGGTCCCCGAGGTCACCTTTGGCCGCGTTGCCGGGCCCCCGTACCGGCACGTCCAGCTCCGCTCGCAGACGGTGAGCCGCCAGCACGCGCGGATGCAGTTCGCCGACGGGCGCTGGAAGCTCATCAATCTCTCGCAGACCAACCCCGTCGTCGTTAATGGTGAACCACTCGACACGGCGCACGGCCAGCGGCTGCTCCGCGACGGCGATGAGATTGAGATGGGCGACGTGCTCTTTCGGTTTCGCGAGCGCTGACGCGTGGCCGAGGGCGCGACGCTGCCTGAGGTCCGCGAGCTGGAGGCCGAGTACGAGATTCTCGCCGAGCTCGGGAGGGGCGGGATGTCGGTCGTGTATCTCGCGCGCGACCGCGAGCTCGGACGCGACGTGGCCATCAAGGTCATTCACGCCGCGATCGGTGTCGACGAAGTCGTCGTGGCTCGACAGCTGGCCGAGGCGCGGACCGTCGCCCAGCTCCAGCACCCCAACGTCGTCGCCATTCACGCGGTCAAGCGGCTCAGCACCCGCGGGCTCGCGCTCGTCATGCAGTACATCCCAGGCCGGAGTCTGGGCCGGGCGATTCACGAGGACGGCCGATTCTCGCCGGAACGCGCCGAGGCGGTGCTGTCGGATATCGCGGCGGCACTGGCGTATGCCCACGCGCGCGGGGTCGTGCACCGCGATGTGAAGCCCGAGAATATCTTCTTGAACGACGAGACCGGCCGGGCGCTGCTCTCGGACTTCGGCATTGCCCTGTCGGCGGAAGCCGGGCGACAACAGGCCAACGCCGACCTGCTCGTCGGCACGCCGGCCTACATGTCGCCGGAGCAGATCGACGGCGTGATGATCGACGGCCGCAGCGATTTGTTCAGCTTGGGGCTCATTGGGTACGAGATGCTGACCGGCATTCGCCCCTGGGTCGATGACCCGGTCTCCGACGTGATGTACCGGCAGAAGTTCGAGGCACTCCCGTCGCTCGCCGAGCAGCGTCCCGACGTGCCGGGCCGACTGCGGGCCGTCCTGGACCGCGCCGTCCAGAAGGAACGTGACGATCGCTGGGAGAGCGCCGCCGCCTTTCTCGGCGCGCTGAGCGACGATGAATGGGTGCCCAGCTCATCGAGTCCATCGGGCGGACCCGGCACCAACCGCGTCGCGGCGCATCTGAGCGGCGCGCCGAGGCCGCCGGCCACACCGGGCGCCACGCCCAGGCCCCTCGAGACCGTGCAATTCCGCCGCCCTGGCGGTGCCGGCCCCGTCCCCGGAGCCACGACGCCGGTCGAAGGCACGCGCCCGCGCCCGCCGCACCGCGGGATGTTCGTCGATGAGCAGCGTGAGCCTCGCAGTCGACTGAAAACGGTCGGGTTTGTGCTGCTCATGGTGGTGCTCATCGCGGTCGCGGCCTTCCAGTTTGACCCCGGCCTGATGGGTCGGGCCCGGGGCCTGGTCAACCGGCCCGCGCCACCGCCGCCGATCAACGCCGACAGTGTGCAGCAGGCCACGCAGCAAGCCACGCTCGCCGCCGCGCAGGACTCGGCCGCGCAAGCCGAGTCGACCAGCGTGCACCGCGCAGCCGACAGCGTCGCCGCGGTCATGGCCGCCGCGGACTCATCGCGCTTGGCCGCCGCCCACGATTCCCTGATGCGCAAACAGGCGCGCCAAGCCGAGTCGACGCGCGTCGCCAATGCCAAGCCTGTGACGCCGCCGCCCCCGTCGCCGGCGCCGGCGCCCGTCACGCCACCCCCTGCCCCCGTTCCCGCCGTTGTTCAGGCGCCAACGCCGCAGCCGATCCACCCCCTCTCAGCGTCGCCGGTCTCGGCTGGCGGCGCCCACAGCTGCATGGTCGCGGCCAGCGACGTGCTGTGCTGGGGCGCCAACGACCGTGGACAGTTGGGCGACGGTACCACGGTCGGCCGCACAAGCATGGCCCGCACCACGAGCGGCGTGGCGTTCGCCGCGGTGTCGGTCTCCGCCGATCACTCCTGCGCCCTTACCCGATCGGCGGCCGTGTACTGTTGGGGAAGCAACGACGACGGGCAGCTCGGCACGGGCGACAATCAGGACCATTCGGTCCCGACGCACGTTGTTGGCGAGCACGCGTTCAAGGCGGTGGCGACCGGTGGCGGCTACTCCTGCGCCCTCACCATGACGGGTGAAGTCTACTGCTGGGGGCGGAACAGCTATGGCCAACTCGGTACCGGAAGCACCGCCAACGCGTCCACGCCGTCCAAGGTCGCGACCAGCGTCAAATTCGTCGCGCTGGCCGCCAGCACGAGCCATACATGCGCCCTCGATGCGGTCGGCGCGGCCTATTGCTGGGGTCAGAACGCCTACGGCCAACTTGGCGACGGCTCCACGATCCTCCGGACGGTGCCGGTCCCCGTCTCCGGCGGGCTGTTTTTCCGCGCCATTGCCGCCGGGAATGCCCACACCTGCGCCGTCGCCACGGGCGGCGTGCCATATTGTTGGGGGCGCAACAGCTATGGCCAGCTCGGCACGGGGGGCATGGAACAGCACGACGCGCCGATCGCTGTGACGACCAATGAACACATGATTACGATCACGACCGGAACGGTGCATAGTTGCGGCCTCGCCGCATCGGGCGCGGCCTATTGTTGGGGACGCAACAGCTATGGCCAATTGGGGGACGGTACGACCGCCGACCACATGACACCGATCAAGGTCTCGGGGGTGACCGGGCTCACAGCAATTGACGCCAGCGGGTCTCACACTTGCGCAGTGACCGTCAGCGGTACCACAGTCTGTTGGGGAGACAACAGCGACGGTCAGCTTGGGGACGGGAGCACGACCCACCGCTCCATTCCGGTCGCCGTGAGTGGCACGCGATAAGACGGTTCACCCGCAATTCACAAATGCACACTCGACTCGGTCGGCTGGCACTACGCCACGCCGGTCTCATTGGCCTGGCACTGGTATTCGGCTGCGGCGGGAGCGGAGACAACTCCCCGACCGGCAGCGGCGGCCTATCCAAGATCCTGCTCACACCGAGCACCGACACGATCCAGATCGGCGACACCGTCACGATCGCCGCGCAGCCCCAGTCGGCAAACGGGAGTCCGATCGCGGGCGTGACGCTCTTCTGGTCGACCAGCGCGGCGGGCATCGCGACCGTCAATCAGAGTGGCCACGTGACCGCTGTCGACTCGGGCACGGCCGTAATCGCCGCCAGCGCCAGCGGCGTGTCGGCCTCGGCTACGATCGTCGTGACCCACAAGAACGTCGCGTCGATCACGCTCGCACCGGCATCCTCGAATCTGTTCGTTAACCAAAACGTCCAACTCGCGGCCACGCTCAAGGATTCCTCTGGGAACGTCCTGACCGGACGCCCGATCACGTGGACGAGCAGCAACACAGCCGCCGCCACCGTCGATCAAGCCGGCTTCGTGCTCGCCGTCGCTGTCGGGTCGGCGACGATCACCGCCAAGTCGGGCGGGGCAACCGGCACGGCATCGATCACCGTGAGCAACGTGCCGGTGGCGTCCATCACGATCACCCCCGCCGCGCCGACCGTGATCGTTGGGCAGACGACCACGCTCACCGCAACGGCAAAGGACGCCGGCGGCAACGTGCTCACCGGACGTCCGGTGTCCTGGACCTCCGCCACAACGGCCGTCGCCACGATCGACCCGGCGACTGGTGTCGTCACCGGCGTCGCCGCTGGTACATCGATTATCACCGCCACATCCGGCGGCATCTCTGCGCACGTGACGGTCACGGTCCAGAACCCGCCCGCGAGCAGCGTCGTCATTTCGCCTAGCGTCGCCAACCTGCTTGTTGGCCAGACGTTGCAGTTGACCGCCACGGTCACCGATGCCAGCGGCAACCCGATCACGGGCGCCGTGGTGACCTACACGAGCGGCACCCCGGCGATAGCCTCCGTCACGACCAGCGGCTTGGTGACGGGCGTTGGGGTGGGCACGGCACTCATCACCGGCAAGAGCGGCACAGCGACTGGTGCCGCGGCAGTGACCGTCGCAGTCGTCCCGGTCAAGACCGTCACCATCACGCCCTCCCTGGACACCCTCACGGCGGGCTCGCAGGTGCAGTTGACCGCGACGACGCTCGACAGCGCCGGCAACGTGCTCACCGGTCGCCCCGTGACCTGGACCTCGGGCAACACTGGGGAGGCCACGGTCAGCGCGACCGGACTCGTCACCGCCTCCAGTTCGGCGAGCATCACGACCAACCGCACGTTGACCATCTTCGCCGCGTCGGGATCTGCGCAGGGCGCGGCAACGATCGTCGTCCGGCCGATCGGCATCGCGTCCGTGACCATCACTCCCGCGCTCGATACCGTCGTGCAGGGCGGCACACGACAGCTCTCAGCAACGGTCATCGACTCGCTGGGACGGACGGTCACGCGCACGATTAGCTGGTCATCGGCCAACCCCAGCATCGCCAGCGTCAGCGGCTCGGGAGTCGTCACCGGCGGCGTGGATACCGGCTCGACTCAGATCACCGCCACGACGTCAGGCGTCTCAGGCACCAACACTACCGTGGTCATCCCCACGGCCACTACCGGCGTGACCGTTTCGCTGAGCCCGGCCAACGACACCTTGGTCGTCGGCGGAACGGGTCGCGCGACGGCGACGACCATGCCTACCGGCCGCACCGTCACGTGGTCGTCGTCCAACACGTCGGTGGCCACGATCGACCCCAGTGCGGGGACGATCACGGCTCTTGCCGCCGGATCGACGACGATCACCGGGACGTCGGGGAGCGCATCAGGCTCCGTCGTGCTCACCGTCGTGCAGACGCCGACCACTGCCGTCACCGTCACGTTGTCACCTCCGAACGACTCGCTGGCCGTTGGCGCGAGTGGTCAAGCGACCGCCACGACTACTCCGGCGAATCGACCCGTAACCTGGTCGTCGTCCGCCACGTCGGTTGCGACGATCGATGCCAGTTCTGGCGCGATAGCCGCCGTAGGCAAGGGTTCGACGACCATCACTGCCACGTCAGGTAGCGTGTCGGGATCGGCGGTGCTCACAGTAACCGCGCCTCCGCCGGCGTCGGTCAGGCTCGCCCCAACCCCGGACACGATCTTCGCCTCGGCGCCCGGCAACGCAGTGACCCTGACCGCGACCGTGCGCGACGCGAGCAATAACGTGTTGACCGGTGTCCCTCTGACCTGGGCATCGACGTCCAACGTCGCCGGCGTCGTGGGCGGCGTCGTGACCGCCAGCGGCGCGGGGGTTGGCTCGACGACGATCTCCGCGACGACGGCCAACAACGTCGTCGGGCAAGCCTCGGTCGTCGTGTTGGGCCACGTCGGCACCGTGGTGCTCTCACCCGCGGCCGGTACCACGACGCTGAGCACGATTGGTGTCGTCGACCCGAGCAGCGAGCCGGTGTCAGCCACCGTGCTCGATACGTTTGGCAACGTCGTCACGACGTCGGAGACGCTGACGTGGGCATCGTCCGACCCCGCCAACGCGCCACTCACCGTCAACGGATCTCCGCCCTCTGGTGCGATTCCTGCTTCGACTGCTGTGACCGTCACCTCGACGGGTGTCGTCACCGAGACGGTGACGATCACGGCGACCGCAACCGACGGCAGCATCGTCGGCACCACGACCATTAACATCGTACCGTGACGCTCAAAACCTTCGTCGTAGCGGCGGCATGCGTGCCCGGCATACTGGCCGCCCAGACGCTCTCCCTCAAACGGACGCCGCCGGCGCCGACCGCGGCGGCGTGCCCCGTCTTTCCCCCGCCGGCGCCACCCGTCCGCGAGCAGACGGAAGAAGCCAACCGCCTCGGGACCGTGGCGCGCGAATCAGCGCTCGAGGGCGACCACAAGTCGGCGCGGGATCTGTTCAGCCAGGCGGCCCAGCTGAATCCGTCCGACCCGAGTCTCGCCTATCGGCTGGGACGCGAGAACGAAGAGCTAGGCGACACCACCAGGGCCGTCCACGAGTACTGCCGGTATCTCTCGATCGCGCCCAAGGGCGGCGAGGAGCCCGGCGTCCGCGGCCGTCTGACGGCGCTCCTCGCGCCGGCCGTCAATCAACAGGGCACCACCCTGGTCGCGCAGTTCGAGTCAGGCCTGAAGGCGTACGATGCGGGCGATTGGGATGCCTCGGGGACGGCCTTTGGCAACGTCACCCACGGCGCGCCCGGATACGCGCCGGCGTACTTTGACCGCGCCCTCGTCCGCGCGCGCCAGCACCACCAGGGCGACGCCATCCGCGACTTCAACGCCTACCTGCGCCTGGCGCCAGCGGCCGATGATCGCGGCGACGTCGTGCAGCGCATCGATCAGTTGCGCCACGAGATGCCGAGCGCGGGCGCGGCGTTCGCCTTTGGACTCCTCCCGGGCGGTGGTCAATACTATACCGGGCAGTACATCCTCGGCGTGTTCGTCACCGGCGCGGCCGGCGGCGGCGTCGCCTTGGCGCTCACGACCCAGACCGTGACCAAGCTGCACCACTACGTCGACGTCAACGGCGTGCCGTACACCGCGCCATATCAAGCGACCGAGCACAAGAACCTGGCCGCCGGCATCGGCATCGCTGGTGGGGTGACGCTGCTCGGCGCGATCGAAGCGGTCATCGTCGCCAACCACCGGAACGCGCAGTTGCCGCCGCCGGATAGCACCCTCACTGCCACGACCGACACCCGGCGCCCGGCGCTCGCGCTGCAGTTCCCGACCGTGGTGCCCAGCGCCGACGGGCTCCGCATCGGCATGCCGATCCACCTGACGTTCTAGGACCCGGAGCTAGGAGCCCGGGCTAGGACCCGGGCTACCAACCGCGCGCGCAGGGCGGCCCGCGACGACGCCCTCGTGCCAGTTCTCGCCAGGCACCAGGTAGCCGACAACGCCGCCCGCCACAAACCCGCCCGCGATGCCGGCCTCGCCCAACTGCGCGGCGTTGTGTTTCGACGCGTTGCCGATGATGACGCCAGCCGTGCCACCCGCCAAGGCACCGATCGCTGCGCCGATCAACAAGCCCTTCCACCGCGCGGCGGAGCGGACGCCCTCGCTGATTTCCACGTGCCGGACGTGCGTGAGCGACAGGCCGATCACCGGCACATGCGACGGCGCCAGGAACAACGAGTCGCGACCAATGTTCCGCACGGTCCCGACCAGATCGACCGGCGCCTCGTCGCGCTCGCGCACCCACACCCGGACCCGTTCGCCGGTCTTCACCGTGTCCGGGGGCGCGATGAGCGGTCGACTGGCCGATTCCAGCGACACGGCTTGCGCGCCGAGCGTCCCAACGCTGGCCGCCTCGATGAGCAGTACGACCAGACTCAGCGCGATCCGCATGCCCCCAAACTTCATCCGGCGCGGACGACTTTGGCAGTGGTGATGATCTGAGCGGCATGCCGCTGCGTGTGCTCACCGATATGGAACAGGAGCCCGAGCAGCGTCGTCGGACGCGCCTTCCGCCCAACGGTCCGCGCCTCGAGGAGCCCATCGGCCGGCGTATCCCTCAGGACCGCCAGCGCGCCAGCGATCGCTGCGCGCGCCTCTCCCACCAGCGCTGCCGCATCCCCTGTCCCCGGCCGTGACTCGGCGGCGAGCATCTCGTATTGGCGTCGATCGAGCGCCGCGCCCCGCGCATAGGTCAGCAACCGGTCGATGCTCCCCGCGATGTGCCGCAGGTGATACCCAACCGACGCCGCACCACCCGGCGTGGTCCATAGCTGATCGCTCGTGAGCCCCTCGGCGGCGCCCGCCATCTCCTCGCCCGCCTGTATCAACGCGTGGGCCGCCGGCTGAAGCCACGGATCAACCCCCGCCACGGGTCCTCTCAACCAGGCTTCTTCTGTAGTAGCCACTGTAGGAAGCTACGAGTGGCTACCCCACCGTTGCCAGCTTCTTCACCGCAGTCCCACCAGTCCGCCGATGCGTGCGGCTCCCATCGTGCCCCGTCAACCGGAACCCATTCACCAACCCACGCATCTCCTCGGCTTGACTCTGGAGCTCCTGCGCCGCCGCCGCCGACTCCTCGGAGCTGGCCGCCACATTCTGCGTCGCGTGATTGACCTGCTCCATCGCCACGCGAATATGCTCGACCCCCTCCCGCTGCCGCTCACTCCCGCTCGCCATCTCCTCCATCACGAGCGACACCTCACTCGCAATCGCCGCCCCATTCATGGCATGCCGGCGTGCATCCTCGATGAGCCGCGCCGTACTCTGCGCCGCCTCGGCACTCCGCGTCGAGAGACTCCGTACCTCCTGCGCCACCACCGCAAACCCCCGCCCCGCCTCTCCCGCCCGCGCGGCCTCGATGGCGGCATTGAGCGCCAACACATTCGTTTGCGTCGCCACGTCGTCCATGGCATGCACAATCGCCACAATCGCCGCCGATGACGCCTCGATGCGCTTCATTGCGTCCGACAACTCCCGCATCCCAGCCGCCCGACGCGCGGCGCCACTCGCGTTTCCATTGCCATCCCCACGCACGGCAGCCGCATTCTCGGCGTTCTGCTGCACGAGCGTCGCCAACTCCTGCAGTTCCTCAAACACCGTCCCAATCGCCGCGGCCTGCTCCCCCGCTCCGTGCGCCAACGACTCACTCCCGATCCGGATCTGTTCCGACGCGGCGGCCACCTGCTCGGCGGCCCCGCTGACCTGAATGAGCGCGTCGTCAAGGTTATGCACGGCCGAGTTGAGCGTCGACTTGAAGTCGGCCATGTCGCCTGTGTAGGTATCGACCATCCGCGCCGTCACATCCCGCCCCGCCGCGCGCTGCAGTACCTTCGACGCCTCGGCCAACGGATGCACCATCGCATCGAGCGTGTCGTTCATCCCCTGCACGACATCGTGAAAGGCTCCCTCTCGGTCAACCGCCCCGCCTTGGCCGCGGCAATCAACCGCGCCATGACCTCGAGCAACGACCCGACGGTGGCCTGCAACTGCGACACGGCCTGCCCCGTGACATCGAGCTCCCCTCGCGGCGTGATCGGCGCCGACACATCTCCGGCCGCCAACGCTCCAACCGCCCCCGCCATGACCCGCTCAGCCGAGATGATCCGCTCCAACGCCCGCGCCAGCTCCCCAAACTCGTCGCGCGACGTGATCCACACCTCGAGATTGACCTCGCCGACCGCCAGCCGCCGCATTTTTTCCTTGAGCTCCTGCACCGGCCACGCAACGCTCTGGTCGATGAGCCAGGCATTGAGTAGCCCGAGCGCCAGCAACGCGGCGGTACTCAGCCAGAGGAGCGACCGGGCGTGCCCCCAGTCATGCGCGTTCAAGGCCTGAACAA
>Ga0210400_10003538_pt1 | contig 13847 bp, 9 predicted proteins | sample IncBWH26MmetaG_FD_155456 | JGI IMG/M metagenome (GOLD analysis project Ga0210400, IMG submission 155456) | Forest soil microbial communities from Barre Woods Harvard Forest LTER site, Petersham, Massachusetts, United States - Inc-BW-H-26-M | ecosystem: Environmental > Terrestrial > Soil >...
CTGACTGATTACCGATTACTGATTACTGATAACCCTCCGCGACATGTGCTAACGTAACCCCTTCGCATCCCACTCGGAGCCAAGCAGCATGCCCAACATCCCCCTCCGCAACGGCGGTCCCAACGCCCGCATCGCCGTCATCCCCGGCGACGGCATCGGCAAGGAAGTCACGCCCGTCGCCGTAAAATGCATCCAGGCCGCCGCTGCCAAACATCATCGCCCCCTCGAATTCGTTCACTTCGACTGGGGCGCCGACAAATTCCTCCGCGAAAACGTCACCCTTCCTCCCGGCGCCGTCGAAATGCTTCGCGACGAATTCGACGCCATCCTCTTCGGCGCCCTCGGCGATCCTCGCGTCCCCTCCAACCAGCACGCCGCCGACATCCTCCTCGGCCTTCGCTTCAAGCTCGATCTCTTCGTCAACGCCCGCCCCACCGAACTCCTCCACCCGCGCTACACCCCGCTCCGCGATATCACCACCAACGACATCCGCCTCATCGTCTTCCGCGAAAACACCGAAGGCCTCTACGTGGGCATGGGCGGCTTCTTCAAAAAAGGAACTCCCGACGAAATTGCAACGCAGGAAGACGTGAACTCCCGCAAAGGCGTCGAACGCATCATCCGCCACGCCTTCGAATTCGCCCGCGCCCACTCCGCCGGTAGCGCCGGATTCCAGTCGGCACGCGGTTCTTCCACCAAGCCATTGCGCGTCTGCATGTCCGACAAATCCAACGCCATGACCTACGCCGGCGACCTCTGGCAGCGCGTCTTCAAATCCGTCCGCGCCGAATACCCCGACGTCGACTCCCGCCATCTCTACATCGACACGCTCGCCATGGAACTCGTCCGCGACCCGCGCCAGTTCGACGTCATCGTCACCAACAATCTTTTCGGCGACATCATCAGCGACCTCGCCGCGCAGCTCGCCGGCGGCCTCGGCCTCGCCCCCTCCGCCAACATCCACCCCGGACACACATCTCTCTTCGAACCGGTGCACGGCTCCGCCCCCAGCATCGCCGGAAAGGGAATTGCCAACCCCTTCGGCTCCGTTCTAACTGCTGGCTTGTTGCTGGAATTTCTAGGCTGGAACGACGAAGCTCACGCGCTAAAGCAATCCGTAAAATCCGCCCTAAACGACAACATCACCACCCCCGACCTCGGCGGCTCCAAGACCACCACCGAAGTCTCCGACTACCTCCTCAACCACATCTCCAAGCACTCTTAATCTCATGTAGGCGCTGGGCTTCAGCCGAGCAAGCCCTTTACCAAAACCTTCAAGTAAAACATTAATCTTCGTTGCTTACCTTGCTGGGCTTAGCTAACACTAGGAATCCACCGGTCTGGTCGGTCAAAAACAGGTGATCAACTCTCTCTAAAATGTATAATTGGGGTCGAGTGATGCATGAGCAACTGGCTGAGAAGATGGAGCAAGAGACAGGGTGAGCTCAGTCGCGGTGTCGATTCAGATCTGGTTCAAGAGAATCGTGCACGATGGATACGCGGCTTGGCGATGCTGGCGTCCGCCTATTTCTGCAGATGGCTCCAGGGGTATGCCCACCTGTCAGGGATTTTGAATGTTACTGTAATCACGATTGGTATTGGTTCACTGGTCGGGGGATTCATCCTCCTCCTATGGGCTCGACAGCAGCATGTATTTTTGAACAAGCCTGAACCTGAAAAACCGCTGGCATTGTTCAAGGACGAATAGCCCTCTGTCCTTCACCTCTTCTTCACCGCCCACGCAATCACCACCCCCATCAAGAATCCTCCGATATGCGCCCACCAGGCCACTCCTCCCGCCGTAGCCATCCCCAACCCATTGATCCCTGCCACAAACTGCAGTACAAACCAATACCCCAGAATCAAAATCGCCGGCACCGGAATCAGAAAGATAAAAAAGAACGTCAGTATCCTGTGGCTCGGGAACATCACCGCGTACGCCCCCATCACCCCGCTGATCGCCCCGCTCGCCCCCAGCGCCGGAATACCCGAACCCCAATTGAAAAGCACGTGAATCAACCCCGACCCGATCCCGCACAAAAGGTAAAAGAACAAATACCCGATATGCCCAAACGTATCCTCGACGTTGTCCCCGAAAATATAAAGGAACAGCATGTTCCCCAGCAGGTGCATCAACCCGCCGTGCAGAAACATGCTGCTGAACAGGGGAAAGATCGCCACGCTCGCAGGGGCATGCCCCGCCAGAAACGCCGGAAACCGCGCCGGCACCGTGGCATTCGCCATCACAAACAACTTCTCCGCGCGAGGCGACAACGTAAGCTGGTACAAGAACACCAGGACATTCGCCGAAATCAGCATCACATTGACAAAAGGAAAATTTCGAGTCGGATTAATATCCTTCAGCGGAATCATTCAGCCAGTGTATCGTGCCTCTCGCTCCTGCGCGCAGCCCCTTGGAGTGCAGTAGCTCAGCTACCGCTTTTACGGTGTAACGATCCAAGCCAAAACAAAAATTAGCAGCCGGCGTGAACTTCTCAAAAGCGGAGGCTCCACCTCCGCACTCAATAATAATCATTCCCATCTGCCACTAGCACGGGATGCCCTCGGTTGAAGCCTCGACTAGCGCCGGAGGCGCGGCAGAGTTTAGCCCAGTGCGTAAGCACTGGGTCAACTAAGAAAAGCTCCGCAAGCCCCGGAGGGACGACACTCGATTGATACCGTAGGGTTGGGACGCCCCAATGAGCGCCCCGCACAACCTTCAAGTATTACCTTCAATGTCGGCGCGCCGACATTTCTCCTCTACCGATACTCTTCGCAAAACCGCGGTCCATCCCGACCCAACAACTGGCATCCCCGCCGGATCTCATCCGTTAGCACCCGGCAAGAGTTCTCGTCATTGCACGCCGCGCGGTTCCCGGGCGCTACCTCCCTGCATTGCCGTTCCATTTCCTCTGCTCTCTCCTGCCCAATCGAACGATTGCACGCCCTTCCATGCCGATGCTCATCGTCATGCCGCTCCTCGCGGCCCTTCGCCACAAAGTCCGCACGGCATCCGTGGTCCACCCAAATCCCTCGTTCGTCGGCTCCCCACGAATAACCTTCCTGGCATGCCGCCCCGCTCCGCTGCTTCACCAGTTGTACCTCGCCGCGCACATCCACCTGGCAGTAATTTCTTCTTCCGTTATTCGAAGCGCAGTACAGCGACTGCACAGGGCCATGTGCTTCTTCCCGCCGCGCCGGCCGTTCATTCGGCTGTGCCACAAACTCCGCTCGGCAGCCATGGTCCACCCAGATCCCGCGTTCATCGAACCCCCATGAAACTCCCTCATCGCAAGGCGCCTCGCTATGTTGCCGGATAAGGTCGACGTCTCCGCGGGTGTCTGCCTGGCAGTAGCGCCGCCCGCCATCATCCGACGAGCAACGCACAATCGATTCGCCTCCCCGATTTTCTCCAGGCCGCTCGTACTCCACGCGAAAGTAAGCCCGGCACCCGTGGTCCACCCAAATTCCGCCTTCGTCATAACCCCACGAATATCCCTGCTGGCAAGCCGCTCCACTCGTTTGCTTTTCCAGCGCCACACCCGCCTGGGTGTTCGCCCTGCAATAATTTCGTCGCCAGTCGTCCGAAGAGCAGGGAACCTGCCTGCCGCCACTCGGAACGTTCTGCCCCCTTACCGCTGCGGCGAATGGACACATCAGCGCGCACAACACGATCAGCGTTCTCAGATTTCGCATGTTGATCTCCGTCTCCGATTCCGTCAAATTCCCGGACTGCCTGTCTCCGTCAACCTACTCTCCGTTCCCCCGAACCTCAATCCATTTGTTACTTGCCTGTAGCCGACAATGCACGCGCCCCAATTGAGCCGCATCCGCCCGGGAAGGGAAGTGCGCCTTCTGTGTCCTATAATTTTCCCTGCAAAAATCCTTGGTTAACAGAATCTTTTCATTCGAATTTCGCAGCCCCCGGAGCGATAATCCGGCCTGCGAGGTCGCGGAAGTGTTCAATTCCATTTCTGGGTTTGGTAAACCTGCGAGTGGAGTTTAAGGAGGCCTTGATGGTCAAGATCAACGTGTTGTACCCAAACGGCGAGGGCAACGTCTTCGACATGAGCTACTACCTGGCGAAGCACATACCGCTCGTTCGGCGGCTTTCCGGCGCGGCCCTCAAGAAAGTTGAAGTGGAGGAGGGAGTGGCGGGTCTTGCGGAGGGTTCGCCTCCCGCGTACCTGGCATTAGGGCACCTATACTTCGAGTCCGTCCAGTCATTCAAGGCCGCCTACGAGCCCCATGCGGCCGAAATCACCAAGGACATCCGGAACTACACCAATACGAAGCCCACGATTCAAATTAGCGAAGTGAAACTGTTTTAAGGCCCCTCGGTCCTGCCCATCCGGCTTGGGTACATGACACGGAATAACCCTCCACCCCGAAAAATGTCGGCGCGCCGACATTGAAAGTAATACTTGAAGGTTTTCCCGATTTGAAAATTACCTCCTAAAGGCGGAGGGTCTGCCTCCGCTCTCAAACTGTAATCTCCCTCGCCCCAAAATGGTTGATGGCCCCGCAGCGAATCCCGGACCAGCGCCGGTGGCACGGCAAAGTTTAGCCCAGCGCGCCTGCCCTGAGCGAATCCGAAGGGTAAGCACTGGGTCAGCTAAGAGGAGCACCACAAGCCCCGGAGGGACGACACTCTTCTCCACCAACCCGTCGCTCCGCTCGCCCTTCTTTTCTCCCTTTTCTTCCACAACTCCCCCACGCCAACATTGCGATGCTTCCTTACCTGTGGTATTCAATCTAGTCCTGCATGTGCGTCCCGCTTGCTCAGAGACTTTCCGTACCGCTCTTCCCAAGCGATCGCGCCGACATTTCATGCCTGCCCGCGAAACGGAAGCCATCATCCTGAAGACCTTCGCGCTGGGCGAGGCCGATCGCCTGGTCAGTTTTCTGGGCCGAGCTTCGGGCCGCATGCGGGGAGTAGCCGCTGGCGCGCGCCGCATCAAGAACCGGTATGGCTCCACGCTGGAACTGCTCGCTCATGTCCAGCTCTGGTATGTCGAACGCGAAACGCGCGACCTGGTCCGCATTCAGCAGGCCGAGTTGCTCGAGTCCTTCAACAAGGCTCAGAGCGACTACGAACTCTCGACCAGCCTCGCGCTTGTCAGTGAAGCCGTCGAACTCGTTCTTCCGGAGCACGAGCCGTCCGAGCCGATGTTCCGGCTCATCCTGCTCACGGTGCGCGAGGTCGAGCGCCGGGGGAATGGCATCCTCCCGCTCAGCTACTTTGCTTTCTGGACGGTGCGCCTTGCGGGCTGGCTGCCGCGCTTCGATGTCTGCGCCGACTGCGGCAAGCCGTTCGGGGATCGGCCGGCCTTTCAGTCGGCGGCGTATCCCGGCCTCGTCTGTGAGGAGCATCGCCACTCCGGCATGAAGCCGGTTTCAAGCGAGGCGCGACACCTGGCCGAGATATTTACGAAGGAGCGACTGGACAAGCTGGACGCCGCGCTGGAGTCGCAACCGTGGGCGAGGGAATTACGCGAGGCGGCGCTGAATTGGATTGAGCATCACACCGAGCGCAAGCTCGCAACGCGCGAACTCTTGGAGACGCCGTGAACGAACGAAACCACTGTAGTGGCCAACCTTTAGGTTGGTCAGTCCGAAAAGCTAATCACAAAGAGACCAGCCTGAAGGCTGGCCACTACACGAGCGTGGTGTGATGATGCAAGCGCCAACCAAATCGGTCGCAAAGCCCAAGGGTCTCACCTTCCAGGAACTCATCCTCAAGCTCATGCACTTCTGGGACGCTCAGGGCTGCGTCCTCCAGCAACCCTACGACACCGAAGTCGGCGCCGGCACCATGCACCCGGAAACTTTCCTCCGCGTCCTCGGCAAGGACCCCTACCGCGTAGCCTTCGTACAGCCCTCCCGCCGCCCAGCCGATGGCCGCTACGGCGAAAATCCCAACCGCCTGTACAAGCACTTCCAGTATCAGGTGATCCTCAAGCCTTCGCCCGCGAACGTCCAGGATCTCTACCTCAAGAGCCTCGGCGCCATCGGCATTGACCTCCGCGTCCACGACATCCGCTTCGAAGAAGACAACTGGGAATCGCCCACGCTCGGCGCGTGGGGTATCGGTTGGCAAGTGCTGCTCGACGGCCTCGAGATCACCCAGTTCACCTATTTCCAGCAAAGCGGCGGTATCGATCTCGACCCGATCTCCGTCGAGATCACTTACGGCCTCGAGCGCATCTGCGCCTTCCTCCAGGACGTCGAAAGCGTCTACCAGATCCGCTGGACCGGCGACAAATCCTACGGTGACATCCGCCTGGCCGAAGAGCAGCAACTCTCCGAGTACAGCTTCGACCGCAGCGACGCCAAGGCCCTTCGTTCCGAGTTCGACCTGCACGAGAAGGAAGCCAAGGAACTTCTCGACGCCTGGAAGAACCGCGGCGAAACTGTGGGCGCCGCTCCCGCCGCCCTGAAGCGTTTCCCGATCCTCGCCGCCTACGACCACTGCCTCAAGTGCTCCCACCTCTTCAACCTGATGGACGCCCGCGGCGTAATCTCTGCCACCGAACGCGCCGCCCTGATGCAACGAGTCCGCACCCTCTCGTGCCGCGCAGCGGCCGCCTACCTGGAGCAAGCCACCGGCGCAGCCCCCAAACCCGGGGTGCGCGCATGAACTCACCTTCAAGTATTACTTTCAATGTCGGCGCGCCGACATTTGGAGTGTGGTTTACCCTGAGTTCCGAAGGGCAGCTCTGCTGCCGCTTTTACAATAAAAGCAATATCACCCCATTCCCAAATTGGAACGGCGCTCCCGGCCATCCACCAATAAATTTGAAAACAAACGCTTTCGAAAAACCTTCAAGTAATACTTTAAATGTCGGCGCGCCGACATTTTCTCGTTCTTCCTCATGTAGGGGCGGCTTTATGCCGCCTTCTTCGCTTTCGTCGGAAATGGCCGACCTGAAGGTCGACCACTACATGCGTCCGAGCGTAGCGCCGGCATCCTGCCGGCCAGCATGCACGCCGCCAAGATGGCGGCGCTACCAACCGGCGGTGTCCCAATGACCGCCGCCAAGAAGGGAACCAAGCGCTCCTCTCCCATGCCCAAATCCGCCAAGTCTTCCGCCAAGCCCGACCACCGCGTCGAACTCCTCTTCGAAATCGGCGCCGAGGAAATTCCCGCCGGCATGCTCCCTCGCGCCGCCAGCGAACTCCAGGCCATCTTCGAACGCCACCTCGCCGCCGAAAATTATCAGCAGGGCGTCACCATCGAAACCTTCGGCGGCCCCCGCCGCCTCACTGCCTGGGTTCGTGGCCTGATCGCGAAACAAGCCGACGTCGAAAACGAAGTCACCGGTCCGCCCAAGTCCGTGGCCTACGACGCCAACGGCGCCGCCACCCGCGCCGCCGTCAGCTTTGCCGAACGGCAGGGCGTCGCGCTCCACCAGGTCTATCTGGTGCAAACTCCCAAGGGCGAATACATCGCGGCGAAAGTCACCAAGCGCGGCCGCACCGCCCACGAACTCCTGCTCGAAATTCTTCCCCGCGTCATCCACGATCTCCCCTGGCCCCGCACCATGACGTGGACCGGCCTCGAAGGCGCGCGCTTCATTCGCCCCATTCGCTGGCTCCTCGGCGTCCTCGACGGCAAGCCGTTGAAGTTCTCCTTTGGCGGCATCTCCGCCGGCGATACCACGGCCGGCCACCGATTCCTCGGCAAGCCGCAAATTCGCGTAACGAATTTCGCCGACTACGAAAAGAAGCTCCGCGCCAACGGCGTCATCGTCCGCCCCGCCGAGCGCCGCGAAAAGATCGAGCGCGAGCTCGCCGCTTATGTGAAACGCACCGGCTTCCACGTCCACCCGGATCCCGACCTACTTCAGCTCGTCGCCTATCTCAACGAGTTCCCGCACGTCATCGAGGGCAGTTTCGACCCTGCGTTCCTCGAACTCCCCGACGAAATCCTGATCACCGTGATGCGGGGCCACCAGAAATACTTCGCCGTCGAAAGGCGCAGCGGGGAACTGGCGCCGCACTTCCTTGCGGTCATCAACCTCGCCAAGGATTCCCAGGGGCTCGTCCGCGCCGGGCACGAACGCGTCCTCCGCGCGCGTTTCGCCGACGCCCGCTTCTTCTGGGAGTCCGACCAGAAGGTGCGCCTGGCGGACATCTTGCCGAAGCTCGACAAGATCACCTACGAATCCCGCCTCGGGAGCTATCACGCCAAGGTCGAGCGCATGCGCGCCATCGCCCGCTGGCTCGCCGAGCAGTGGTTCAACCTCGGCATGATGCAGGCGCACGTCGCCGATGCCGACCGCGCCGCCGAACTCGCCAAGTGCGACCTGGCCACGGAAATGGTTCGCGAGTTCACGGAGTTGCAAGGCGTCGTCGGCGGCCTGTATGCCCGCGCACAGGGCGAACCCGAAGTCGTCGCCGATGCTGTCTACGATCACTATCGCCCCGTGGGCCTCGACGATCCCATCCCGCGCAACCTCACCGGCTGCGCCGTTGCACTCGCCGACAAATTTGATTCCGTGGTCGGCTGCTTCAGCGTGGGTGTGATCCCCACAGGTTCCAGCGATCCCTACGCGCTCCGGCGCGCCGCGCTCGGCATCGTAAAAATTATTCTCGACCAGAAGCTGCCGGTATCGCTGTCGCTGGCTGTTGCCGCGGCATCGAAGGCGCTCCTCACCAATCCACCAAAGAAGACCGTCACGCCTGCGCAGGAGCAGCAAGTGCTCGACTTTCTCCTCGACCGGGCCAAGTTTGTCTTCAAGGAAAAGTCCGGATACGCTTACGATGAAGTCAGCGCCGTCTTTCGCGCAGGTTCCGACGACCTTGTGGACGTGGAGAAGCGCCTCAAAGCGCTGAAAGCCATCCGCAAGTCGCGGAACTTTGAGCCGCTGGCCGTCTCCTTCAAGCGCATCCGTAAGATTCTGGAGAAGGCGAACCTCCCGGCGGGCGACGTGCAGCCGGTCAACACGCAGCTCTTCGAGAAGGACGCCGAGCGGAACCTGTACGCCGCCGTACGCAAAGCCGCGGCCAGCGTCGTCGTGGACAAACGGTTGGGGAAGTATCAGGAAGCGCTTGAAGAGATCGCCGGTCTCCGCAAAGCGGTGGACGGCTTCTTCGAAGAAGTGATGGTGATGGCCGAAGACGAAGCGGTCCGCAAGAACCGCCTGGCCCTCCTCGCGGAAATCCTCCGCGAGTTCACCACGATCGCCGACTTCTCCGAACTCGGCGGCGAAGTGTAGCCAGGTTTTTGTAGCGGCCGCCTTCCGTGGCGGGCGCCTTTGGTGTGCGGTAGCTCTGCTACCGCTTTTACGATGAAAGGTTCGACGAAGAAATGAATATTTGGGGTGACGGTGGAAGTTTCAAAAGCGGAGGCGGAGCTTCCGTACTCCAAACAAAACCTTCAAGTATTACTTTAAATGTCGGCGCGCCGACATTTTTAGGGGCTGAACTGTAGTGGCCAGCCTTTAGGCTGGTCAGGCCATTACCGGAACCGACCTAAAGGTCGGCCACTACAACCAACAATCGTCTTCGGGCGAGCTGAGCACGGCACTCCAATCTCAATCGGGTGCCGACTCACTCGCCAGTACATGCAAGCAAACTCAAGTGAGGCGTAACGTGAAAAAGTGGGTCTATTTTTTTGGTGCAGGCAAATCGGAAGGCGACGGGGAATGGCGGGATCTCCTGGGCGGCAAGGGTGCGGGCCTCGCGGAAATGACGCGCATCGGCCTTCCCGTTCCCGCGGGTTTCACCATCTCGACCGAAACCTGCGACTACTTCTACAAGAACGGCAAGAAATATCCGAGCGAACTGAAAAAGCAAGTCATTGACAACGTCAAGAAGCTCGAGAAAGTCACCGGCAAGAAACTCGGCGATCCGAAAAGCCCGCTGCTCGTCAGCGTCCGTTCCGGCTCCGCGCGTTCGATGCCCGGAATGATGGAAACCATACTCAATCTTGGACTTAACGACAAGTCCGTCGCGGGCCTTGCGGGAGCTACGGGCAACGAACGCTTCGCTTACGATGGCTATCGCCGGTTCGTGCAGATGTATTCGACCGTGGTGATGGGCATGTCCAAGGAAGACCTCGAACATCGCCTGCGCGCGATGAAGCAGCGGATCGGCGTGAAGGAAGACACCGCCGTTCCCGCGAGCGGCTGGAAAGAACTCGTCGCCGAGTACAAGCAATACTTCAAGGAAAAATCCGGCCAGGCGTTTCCCGACGATCCGATGGAGCAACTCTGGGGTGCAATCGGCGCCGTGTTCGGCTCGTGGATGGCGGAGAAGGCCGTCACCTACCGCCGCGTCGAGAAAATCACCGGACTGCTCGGCACCGCCGTCAACGTCGTGCAAATGGTGTTCGGCAACACGGGCGACAACTCCGGCACCGGCGTCTGCTTTACGCGCGACCCGAGCTCCGGCGAAAAGATTTTCTACGGCGATTACCTCACCAACGCGCAGGGCGAAGACGTGGTGGCCGGAATCCGCACTCCGGTGCGACTTGCCGAGTTGCAAAAGATTATGCCCAAAGCTTACGCGCAACTCGAAAAGGTTCGAGTAAAACTTGAAGGTCACTATAAAGACATGCAGGACATGGAGTTTACGATCGAAGAAGGCAAGCTCTACATGCTGCAGACGCGCACCGGCAAACGCACGCCCGCGGCCGCCTTCAAGATCGCCATGGACATGGCCAACGAAAAGCTAATCACCAAGGAAGAAGCGCTGTTGCGCATCAAGCCGGAAGATATCGAGCGGCTCTTCTACCCGGTGATCGATTCCAAGGTGGACAAGAAGACGCTCAGCGGCAAGATCGTGGCGCATGGCATTGATGCCGTGCCCGGCGCGGCCGTTGGCAAGGTCTGCTTCTCCGCGGCCGAAGCCGAAGAGTGGGCCGCGAAGGGCGAGAAGGTGATTCTCGTCCGCCGCGAAACCAGCCCGGAAGACGTTGGCGGCATGGCCGTCGCGCAGGGCATCCTGACCGCAACCGGTGGCAAGACTTCGCACGCCGCTGTGGTCGCCCGCGGCTGGGGCAAGTGCTGCATCGTCGGCGCGGAAACGCTCGACATCGATTACAAAACCAAAAAGATGACCGACGGCAAGAGCGGCAAGGTCGTCAAAGAAGGGGAGTGGCTGACGCTCGACGGCAGCGAAGGCGTGGTCTACGCCGATAAACTGCCGCTGGTGACACCGGAATTCCCCAAGGCCTACGAAACCATCATGAAGTGGGCCGACGGCATCCGCAAAATCGGCGTGCGCACAAACGCGGACACCCCGCAGGACGCGCGCAAGGCCGTCGAATTCGGCGCCGAAGGCATCGGCCTGACGCGCACCGAACACATGTTCTTCACCGACTTCGAGTTTCCGGAGAAGGGCGCCGAGCGGCAACGCGCCATTCAGGAAATGATCGTGGCGGACAACCGCGAAGCCCGCGTGAAGGCGCTCGACAAGTTGCTGCCGTTCCAGCGGCGCGACTTCATCGGCATCTTCAAGGCTATGGATGGCATGCCCGTCACGATTCGCCTGATCGATCCGCCGCTGCACGAGTTCGTGCCACACGAGCCGGAAAAGCAGGCGGAGCTTGCCCGCGAACTGGGCATTCCCGTGGAGACCGTGGCGCGCCGCGTGGCGCAATTGCACGAAGCCAACCCCATGCTCGGCCATCGCGGCTGCCGCCTGGCGATCACCTATCCGGAAATTCTGGAGATGCAGGTGCGCGCCATCATCGAAGCGGCCATCGAATGCCAAAAGCAAAAGGTTAAAGTAATACCTGAGATCATGATTCCGCTCACTCTCGATAAGAAAGAGATGTGGATTCTCGAACAGGCCACGCGCAAAGTTGCCGATGGTCTCATCAAAGCCGCCGGTGTGAAGATTCCGTACACGGTCGGCACCATGATCGAGCTGCCTCGCGCCGTTCTGCTCGCCGACGAAATCGCCGAAGTCGCCGAATTCTTCAGCTTCGGCACCAACGACCTGACGCAAACCGTGATGGGGCTCTCGCGCGACGACGCGGGACGCTTCCTGCCAGACTATGTGGACGAAAAGAAGGCCGGCATTTTCCCCAGCGATCCGTTCCAGTCGCTCGACATCAAGGGCGTTGGCATGATGGTTCGCATGGGCATCGAAAAAGGCCGCAAAACGCGTCCAAAACTGAAGATCGGCATCTGCGGCGAGCATGGCGGCGACGCGGAAAGCGTGAAGTTCTGCCATCAGGTTGGCATGGACTACGTCAGCGCTTCTCCGTTCCGCGTGCCCATCGCGCGGCTGGCGGCGGCCCAGGCGGTTGTCGAAGAGAAGAAGGCCGCGAAGAGCAAACGCAAGTAGCGCCTTTGAGTGCGGGAGCGGAGCTCCCGCTTTTACGGTTTATATTTGTAAGCCAAGTGTTAAATTGGTGGCGCGCTTCAAACCGTAAAAGCGGAGGCTTCGCCTCCGCACTCAAAAGGGTCTCCTCGTGTTCCATGGTCTGCGAGTTGCGGCTGCAACGGTGGCGCTTCTGCTCTCGGGCAGTTTTTGCGCCGCCGACACTCCGCTTACACTGCGCGGCCGGGTGCTGGATGAAAACGGACTGCCCGTCGCAGGGGTTCAAGTAAAACTTGAAGGTTTGGGAAAGCCCAAAATTTCCGCAGAGACCGACGATGCCGGATATTTTGCCATTCCGAATCTCGCCCCTGGTGAATACTCCCTGCAAATGGAGAAGGTGGACTTCTTCGTTTTGCGCGGGCAACCCGTTCAACTAGCCGCCGGCGCCACCGAATTCTATTTCACGCTGAATCATATCCAGGAAGTGCGCGAAAAAGTGGACGTGGTGGCCGATCCCAACCGCATCGAGCCTACCGAGACGCCGCAGTCAGCTACGCTAACCTCTACGGAATTTTTCTATATTCCCGTCCCAAGTTCCCATGACTACCAGCAGAGCCTGATCGCCCTGCCGCAGATCGTGCGCGACAACCAGGCCTTGCTGCATATTGCTGGCGCGCGCTCCACTCAGTCGCAATATCTGATGGACGGCTTCGAGGTTGGCGACCCGGCCAGCGGCGCTTTGACGCTTCCGATCATCGTCGACGCCTTGCGCACCGCCGAAGTCGAGACCGGCAGGTTCGGCGCGGAGTACGCCCACCCGGGCGCCGCTATTCTGAAGTTTGAAACGCCGGAAGGCGACGACCACTGGCGCTTCAACGCCACGGATTTTATCCCCGGAATCGACACGCAGCAGGGTGTGCGGCTGGGGAATTACTATCCGCGCTTTACCTTTTCCGGGCCGATCGTCAGCGGGAAACTCTGGTTTCTGCAGTCATTCAGCGTGGATCACACGGTGAGTGTCGAGCGCGATATCGCGACGGGCAGCAACACCAGCGAGCAGTGGATCGGCGACACGTTTTCGCGCCTGCTGTGGCACGTTGCGCCGAATGACAGCCTGCATTTCACCCTGCTCTACAACAACGAAAGCGATACCAACGTGGGCCTCGATTCGCTGCATCCGCAGTCGACCACGCTGGATATACCCAGCAACCGGATATTTGCTTCGGTAAAAAACCAGCTGTGGTGGAACCACACGCTGTTTGAAGTGGGCTTCGCCGAAGACCGCACCAATCGCGATTTAGACCCGCAAGGGAACGCGCCTTATTTATTGCTGGTAAATGGCGCGCGGGGAAATTTCTTTCAGCGTTCGGATCAGTTGAGCAAGCGCCACCAGTTTTTCGCGGACGCTATCCGGCCCGGCGGTCATTGGCACGGCCTGCACACGTTTTCCGCGGGCACGAATATTTCCATTGTGACGCTGAACCAATCGAGCCAGCGCGGCGAAATCCAGGCGTTCAACGCGGCGAACCAACTGGTGCGGCGGACCACATTCACGGGAAACGCGACCCTAG
>Ga0210400_10003540_pt1 | contig 13835 bp, 8 predicted proteins | sample IncBWH26MmetaG_FD_155456 | JGI IMG/M metagenome (GOLD analysis project Ga0210400, IMG submission 155456) | Forest soil microbial communities from Barre Woods Harvard Forest LTER site, Petersham, Massachusetts, United States - Inc-BW-H-26-M | ecosystem: Environmental > Terrestrial > Soil >...
GCGGACTTGCATGGTCCCTCCTCCGGCGACTGTTGCACCGGAGCCAAGTTTATGAGTTTATGTCCGCGTGCTGGGGTAGATGGAACGTTCGGCTGGCTAGTCCGGTTATGCCTGAAAACTTTGGTGTGGTTCGTGCAAGTCGAGAGCGCGAACAGGTTTTTTGCGGTAAAGAAGCATAGAAAGGCGCCGCTTCCCTGATTATTTCTAACCCACAGTCCAACCCACAGCGTGCCATGTCTTGTACGACTTCCGCGTATTTTGGCAGTCCCCGCGGTCTTCTAAGCTGTTGTAAAACCTATCCCGGCTCGATTGACACGGTAGAGGTCTGCGGTTCGAGTCCGCACGGGCCTACCATTCTTTTCAATACTTTAGAGAGCTTTGTTGAAAATTCGAGAGAAACTTCACCTGTAATTCTTCACCTGTAAATTGGTGGTTTTTTTGGCAGCCTTATGCGTCGACTTAACGCAAACACGCACCTTAAGACTGCATCACCGCTACTCGCAGTGGAGTTTTGGCTGGTTGGGGAAATCCTAACTTCCGGTTTGCCGACGATACGCCCGGAATGTGGAAGGTCATAAGGCACTTCTATGTGCGGCGCGACTACTCAGTTCGGATGGGAATCGGGAAGGGCCGTGCGCTTCCTGGCTATTTTGTCGATGCGGTACGCGAGGGCGCGTCCCGCTAAAGTAATCCGAGATGGTCGGGATACTTGGCTTGCAATGAGCTCACCAGAACCTCAAACTCTGGTAGCTCGCGTAAATTTTTTAGGTATGGGTCCTTAAGGAAAAAAGGCCAGCACGCGAACCCACTCGTGACGCTCCGCTCCAACCACTCAAACCCAGCTTGACGCCGCTCCAACAATGCCAGTATGCAGGCGATTTGATAGTAGCTGTGGTGCGCATGCCCAAAGGATTTTGGGCTCGCACAAGCCGTTGTCAGGCAGTCGAGCGCCTTTCCGGCTAGTCCGGTCGACGCGTAGTAGACGCCCTCCAAACTGACAATGAGCGGTTCTTCCGGCAACAACTGAACCGCTTCGTCCAACAGGACTCTTGCTGCTTTCAGATCTCCTGTCAGTAAGGCCAGTTGAACAGCAAAGTAGACAGGATACTTGTTATCTGGATTTTCGGCGCGCCAAGCTTCGATCTCCTCGCGTGCCGAGTCGTATTCGTGGTTCCAAACGTACACTTGTACGATGCTGTGACTAACAGCTTTTCTGGGATGAAATGGCCGTGCCCGCTCGTACATTTCCCGAGCGTGCTCGAGTAGCCCGATGTGAGCCAGGATCGTGCCCAGGCGGTTGTAAGCTTGGGGCTGATTGTTCTGAAGAGCCAGGGCTCGCTTGAGTTCGTCAATCGCTTCTAGGTGCTGGAAGTTCCTGGACGGCCCCCAATAGAGAAACGCGCGGGCGACGTGGCCCTCGGGCAAATTCGGATCAAGATCCAGCGCGCGGCAACAATGAAACTCGGCCTTCTCCCACCACCCGCTCGATGGATCAAGTTCAAAGTGACGGGTCGCGCAGACCACGGAAAGTGCGGCGTGCGCCAGGGAAAATGCTGGATCTCTAGCAACCGCATTGCTCAGGTGCCGAGCAGCTTCCTCCAGCACCGCTGGATTGCCAGAGGAGCTGAGCTTGTAACCACGCATGAACTCCGCATAAGCCATAGGGTCCTTGCTATAGCGCGGGGAGCGTTGAACCATCGCTGCACCCAGCGGCCGGTTCAGTGCCATGGCGATTTGCTTGGCGATCTCGTCCTCGAGGTCGGATACGCGGTTGAGGTCCAGATCGCGTTTCCTTGTGAAGCAGACACTTTGCAGATGCGTGTCAAACATTTCAAGAGAGAGGCGCCAAAGTCCCTTGGATATTTGAATGCCACCGTGAACGACAAAACGCACGCCAAGTCGAGAAGCGGCATCCACAGGCATCGCCCCGGCCGGCACACTAAGCACTGCGGAAGTTGGAAGGACATCCACGCCCGGCAAATTCCCCAGGCGCACGACCAGTGCATCGGCAAATCCCAGACACACGCCATAGTCATCTGTGGCCCTGCCGAGAAGCATCAGGGGCAAGACGGCCAGAGAAGTACGCTCGCTCCACCCGCGCGTCTTCTCCGGGACAGCCGCGCGTATGACACCCGATCCAAAATCGGATTGTGGATAACGCGCGTCCAGCACTCGCACAGGTCCGACAAATCTGTAACCTTTGCCTACCACGGTTTCGAGAAAACGAGGCTTAGCGGAATCGTCACCCAGAGCGGAGCGGATTTTTCGCACAATGTTGTTGATGTTGGGCTCGGTATCGAGGAACAGATCTGAGCCCCACAATTTGCTTGCGATCTCCTGGCGCGAAACCAATTGTTCTCGACGGCTAACCAGAAAAATCAGCAGTTCCATCGGCTTCTTTTCAAGTTTGACTCGCTGGCCCTGGCGGCGAAGCTCATAACGGCCCAGGTCCAGTTCGATCTCGCCCGTCGCCGATCGTGTGGTTCGCATAAGGGTCTCGAAGGGCATTATCCCGTAAGAATCAGTAATTTGCGACGATATAGAAAAGATAGGCAATCTGTATAAACAATTCATTGGAATAGCCCTCCGCTCAAGACATGATTCCCGCAGTTCGATATCAAACGACGGAGGTTCGACAATGAAACGATACTTGTTCCTAACTCTTGCAGTGGCTGGAATGTTCTCTTGGGCGGGGCTGGCATTCACCAGCGCCGCACACGATAACCCGCACGAAAAAAACGCATTCACCCCGGATACCATTTCCTGGGGGGCGGCACCGCCCGTTGTGCGTCCTGGTGCGCAGTTTGCTGTACTCGAAGGCGACCCAACCACCTCTACCGGTGACTTCACGATTCGTTTGAAGATGCATGATGGGTTCCGTATCGCGCCCCATTGGCACCCGAACCGGGAAAATGTCACGATCATTTCCGGGACATTCAAAGTTGGCATGGGCGATGAGTTTGACCCCAGCAAGATGAAAGCTTTCGTTGCCGGGAGCTTTGCTTTCCTCGATCCCAACATGCACCACTTCGCCATGGCCTCCGGAGAAACCATTGTGCAGGTCCACGGACAATCTCCGCTTCAGTTCAACTACGTAAATCCTGGCGACGACCCCAGCAAGAATAAATAGTCGGTACTCGCGCACGTCAGGTGAGCACGCTAACCAGCTTAGGAGGCGGCAGCGATCGCTTCCTGAACGAACCCAAGCGAGCGGCATCGTGGGAAGCCCGCATAAAGCATGACTGAACGAAGAGTCAAAGAAGTCGCAATCCGACAGAAACTTCACCTGTAATTCTTCACCTGTAAATTGGGTAAACCGCGGCCGCCGCTCCTGATCGCTAGCGGCATATTCGCTCTTGCACATCCAGTTTCGGCGCGTCGATGCATTGGATCGCGGCGCAAGTCCTCGATTCTGTTACGTTTTCGAGAAGGACCGTTTGTTGAAACCGAGAATTTTAGAGCTTAGGTATTACAGCGTTATAACTGGGACAACTTGCTGAGGGGGAAGGTGAGACCAACAGTATGCGGAAGACATTTTACGGAAAATGCTTCGTCCGTCTAAACTCCCTCCTACGCCCATGTCTTTAATGGGTACCATGCGGGGCCGCAAACCGGGCGTTCAACCAGGCGTAGAAAGGTCCTAGGGCATTCATTGGCACAACAGCAATCAGAGCCGCTAGCGGGTTATGCGGGACCGGTCCAAAACCACCGAACATGGTGGCGAAATAGGAGGCAAATCCGAAAAACATACCCGGAATGAAACCTAGCCCAGGTAGCCTCCCCAACAGCATCATGCCCGCATTCAAACAGAACAGGATCACCATCTGAGCGACAATGACTGAGGTGCCCGAAAAATATTGGGCGGCCAGATTAAATCCGAGAACGATCAAAAACGCAGCGATCGAACCGATCGGCATGACAACCCAAATTCGCTTCAGGTTTTCTTTCGAAGGACCTCCCATCGCAAAAGTTCCAGCCCAACTGATAAAAATGGCCCACGGAGGCAAATAATAGGGCGGCACGGAGATGAGCACTGTCGTAGCTGCTAGCAGTGACGCAACGATTTCGGTCGGCAACTTTCTCATGGCATCTCCCAATCAGCGAGTCAGTGAGAATGATGACGGTGGATGTCGCAGGAATGATGGGTGACTACTGTGATCTTGCCTCGCTTGATGACCCAGGAGCGTGAAGGTATATCCAATAAAGCATCAGCGACCTGGTAGGTGTCTAAAATCACCAAGTCTGCGTGCTTGCCGACGGCGATACCGTAGTCCTGCCCGATTCCGATTGCGCGGGCGGCGTTTTTCGTGCCCATATCCAGGACGGCTGCTTGATCCTCTGGAGTGCCAAACTGAATTACGTGCGCGAGCATGTTGCCAATGACCAGCATGTCCGCCTTGCCGAAAGGCGTAAACGCGTTGCGTACATTGTTGGACGAGTAGGCCACGTTGACGCCCGCGTTGCGCAACGCTCTGACTGGCGTAAGGCCACGGCGTTGGTTCTTGGCATCTTTCCTACCGCCTAGATAAAGATCTGTTGCGGGTAACGTAACGACGCTGATATCCGCTTTACATAGTAAATCCGCTATCGGCTTGAGTTCCTCCATCGTAAGTGCGCCTAGGCTGGTGACATGGCCGAGGGATACCCGGCCCTGGTAACCGGTGTTGATCGCCTTCTGCGCGATGTATGCGGCACACGTAAAGCGCTTGTCTGCCGCCTCATCAGAAAAGTCAGCGTGTATGTCCACATCGGCGTCGTGCTTTTGCGCCATCTCGAAGACCAAATCGATATGTCGCTGTGTGTCGTCCCAGGAGACCTCGTTATACGGACATCCACCGACAATGTCTGCTCCCATACCCATAGCTTCCGCCATGAGGTCGTAAGTTCCCTCCGATTTGAGGATGCCTTCCTGGGGAAAAGCAACGATCTGGAGATCGAGAAGATTTTTGTATTCCTCTCTAAGCTGGAGCAATGTTTCGACGCCGATCAATCTTTGGATGTGGTCGACATCGGGATGCGCGCGGATCGCAACCGTACCATTTTGCACGGCCATATCAAGAACTCGGCGAGAACGTTCCAGTACATCTTCGCGCTCCTGCTTGCTTTTGAGGATGCCGGTCACTCGGATGGCCTCATCCAGCGTGCCAAGCGTCGCGGGCAGACAGCGATGCAACATCGCTTTGTCCAGATGCAGGTGGGGTTCAATCAGTCCTGGAATGACAGCGCGGCCGCCGACGTCGATGATTTCCGCAGCATGTCCTTCAATCCTCTCCTCAATTGCGGCGATCTTGCCATCTTTAATGGCAATATCCGTGAGCGGCTGATCATCCCACACCCTTACGTTGTGAATCAGGAGATCCATTTTTTCTCCAGTTGACACCGAGAGATTGCCTCTGTCTTTTCGGTTCGTTAACTGACCGACGGCAAATTATAGATACGAGGCAATCGGAGGAATTATTTCGCGAGGGGATCGGGTCGCATCTGGACCTTTACCACTTTGTCCCTGGTTCCCTTGCCCCCTTCCAGGTGCCAGGGAGTGTTGGGATTGTAGCTTGTCCAGAAACCGCGGCTTCTCCACCCACCGCTGGGATCGTCGATGCGGCCCTGCATGGAACGCGAATAGTATCCCAGTGGATAGGGGATCCGGATGGTCACGAACTGGCCCGTTTTCGGAATCAGCGCCACGATAGCATCGGAATTGACGGCTCCCACCATGGGTATATCTTTCCCGAGACCCAAAATGCCGTGACGGTCAACGAAGATTAGATAATTCAGGTCGGAATTCACCGGCAGCCCACCCTGAAAAGTCGGACCCGGCTTGCGATAGACTGTCCAGCCCTCCGGACAGTGTTGGCCAGTGGCAGTTGGCCCATTCAACACTTTGCATTTCCGACGATCGAAAGCGGTTATCTGGTCGCCCGCGCGCCAATTTTGCCAAGCCACGCCATTGCTATCTACAGAGATTCCACCTGCGCTAAAAAACGGTGGATCGGTACCTTTGGGCGGTTCGTAAACCTCAGCCTTGCTCGTTTCAGGGGGATTTGATCCAGGCTCTAAGCGGACCAGGTTGGTTTTGTCGAGTCCAATTCCCGAGCACCACACGCTGCCATCTGCGGGGCTAACAGAAATTGAATAGCAACCGAAGTTGATGCGGTGGTCCTTAGTTGGATCGATTGGTTCGTCCGGCTCGGTCCAAGGCTTGGTGATCTTGCCGTCACCATTGGTGTCCAGGACTCCCGGAATCCAGCCCTGCGAGTCTTCGTCCTTGTGGGTTTTATCCCAGGTCGCCGTGTTGATCCAGCCTACCGAGCCCGCCTGACCAAAAAACAGTGTGCCGTCTCCGCCGAATTCATTGTGGTCGGTTGTAAAACAAGTGTCGATCTCAGAAATTTTCTTCTTGGCAGGATCATACACCGCTACTTGCTTGTCACCGTGCTCCAGCGGAAAGTACTCGGCAAACTTGTTCCCCGATCCCGCTTTGCAAAAATCCGGCTGTTTGCCTCCATCCGAAGCACTGTTCCCGCCGCGATTTCTACTTGCCCACCATACACGTCCCATGTGGTCCATCGCGGCACTGCGCGGCTGCGCAGCCGCTAGCCAGATGTTCTCCTGCCCCCAGTATGGAGAAGGCATATTCATCGACCCGGTTGGCTCCGCTTGCGATGGGATTTTTAGCTCGGAAGTCGCATTCTTGCGCGGGTCTAGCCATACAAGGAAGTTCCCGCTGGTCATGACACCGTAGACAGAGCCATTCGGATTTACCGCTGGATTCCGCACGTCAGTCGCAGCTTCGTCGTGCATATAATTTGATGCCGAGCCCCAGTCCCACATCGTAAGCACGATGTTGCGCTCAATGCCGCTCGGCCGCGGCGGCGCTTCCTTTGGATATTCTCCCGCCGCAATGCGATCGGACCAATCAGCGAAAATTGACCGCTGGCGCCCAAGAGAAAGAAACGTGCCGCTCATTGCTGCGCCCAAAGGACCCGATTTCGTCCGGCGATCCCACGCCGCTAAAGTAGTCTTAAACGGTCCAAGGTTTTGGGTGACAGCGGGAATCTCGCGTGTTGCGGGATCTCCTAGTTGATGACAGTTCATACAGCCCTTAACGGTACCCGCGACATCATAGGACGATTCTATACCGCTCGGTATCTTCAACAGACTTAACCAATAGTTAGCCGGATAGATCTGAGCGGCAGCGCGCCCGTCTGGAGCGAGGGTAGCTGTGAGATCGAGGTGCTGGCCAGGTTTTGCCACTACCCGAGCCGAGTCCACCAGCCCGTAGCCTCTTACGAATACCTGATAATTTGCCGTAGGCAACTCGGGCAAAACGTAGCGCCCTTGATCATCCGTTACGACGATCTTGGCGTATTTTGTGGGAAGGTCGGTTGTTTCGGCGATCACCCAGACACCGGCTTCAGGGCCCTTCGCACTTGTAACTATGCCCTCAATATAATCGGAAGTAGCTGCTAACGCGGTGTTGCGGCACTCCGTCGCGACGAACCAGCAAAAACAAGACAACAGGCCTACAGCGATCATCCCAAGGATACAGTTCCTCTTCGTCACTTCAGACTCCAGTAGCGCAGTATTTCGATCATTAGCAAGAATTTCCGTTTGAACGCTTGGCCGTCCCTGAATCGCGATACGTACGCCACGAGAGCCTCTCGTCGAGCCCTCGACTTGATTAGGGAACAGCCGTTCGCCTATAGGGCTCGAGACAAAGTAATCAGATTGTCCAGGCTTACTGCGCTCACGTCACCAGATCAGCTTCAGCGCGAATTGGATTTCCCGAGCTGTCGTTGTAGTGGATGTCAACAGGCCAGTGACGCCAGTTGGAGCCCCGCTTGAATCAAAGACATCTGTGTTGTCGGGGTTTATCGGCACCGCAAAGTTGGCACGGTTCAAGGCGTTGAAAACTTCGGCCCGGAACTGCACGTTGAAGTTCTCCGAAATCCGAGGGATGTAGTTGTTTTTGATCATGAAAAAATCCAAGTTTGACGTTCCCGGTCCCGTGAGGATGTTGCGACCGGCATTGCCCTGCAGATTCGAACAATATACCTGACTGGCTGGTGGAGGTGTGACAGCGGGATCGATCCCTGACCACCCGTTGCATTGAGCCGCGTAAGAAACAGGCGCTGTCGGAAGAGCGAAGCACTCGGTTTTTATATAGTTGTTGGGATTGCCGGGGTTAGTCAGAGACTGGCACCCTGGGCCAGTGAGACGATTCGGAAAATCGAAGGGAGCGGTGTTCTGAAGTCCGAGTGGATCGCCGTTCGATCCTAAGGTAGCGGTGAACGGGACGCCGTCACTCGCTCTGTAGATTCCCCCTAGATCCCAACCCTTCGTGAACCATCCGACCGGTCCCGAGAACGCCTTAGGAGAGGGGATATGCCACATACCGCTGATTACGAGCTCCCGGCCTACGTTAAAGTCGGAGGGAGCACGCATAGATCTCAAATTGTACAAGGGCAAGCTAATCGAATTGCCAAATTCGTCGCCGAAATTGGTTGCTGAACCGGTATCAATGCTCTTGCCCCAGGTGTATGAAGCCTGAAACTGAATACCGTGGCTCATCGTTTTTTGCAGTCCCACCAACAGCGCATCGAAGTAGGAATCGCCCCCATAAACCAAGCCGCGAATGATGCCAAAATTCGGATTAACTACAATCCCACCGGATTTCGGGAAAAGGTCTCCCAAAGAAGTTGGCGTTGGGAGTACGTCATTGGCATCATCGGATCGTACTGGCTCATGGACCCCGCGAGAACCTACATAGCCTACCGTGGCCGTAAGCCTTGGGAGCAATTCGCGCTGCACGTTGAGATTCCATTGCATAACGTAGCTACGACCATGAAGCTGTTGAAAGTAGGTGTCCTGATTGGAGGTTGGACCGAGCAGCGGAGCTGCTCCTGAATAGAACGTGCCCGGAGGGAGGTTCGAAACCGCGCCAGCATTGTCGAAAGGATAGTTGCTACCCAGTATTACGAACACGCCGCTCAGAGGTAAGATGTCGTAAATTCCGAAGCCTCCCCGCACGGAAGTTTTGCCATTACTAAATGGGTCCCAAGCAAATCCCACGCGCGGATCGAAGTTGTGGAGTGTGAAATTGGAGATCGGAGATGAGCCCAGGTGGGGTGTTGCGTCGGTGATATTCGCCAGATTCGACATCTGGCCCTTTACCTCGGTGGGGACCGTAATCATTTCCCAACGCAAACCTATGTTCACCGTGAGGTTTGACCGGACGCGCCAATCATCTTGGACGTATAGGCCCACCAGGGTCTGCCGCATTCCCGTTATCTGCGGCCCTGGTAATGTCGCACTGGGCAAAGAGTCCGCCTGGAATCTTTTGGGATTACCCTGAAGGAAGCTTGCCAATGTTCCGAAGTTGAATTGCCCGGTGGGATTGGTTAGAGCGACCTTGTTCATCTGCGTTCTCTCCACCGCTCCTCCGAATTTCAAGGAGTGTGTTCCGCGGGTCAAAACAAGGTCGTCATATCCCTGGAACGAATTCCAGTGCACCACATTCGTCGAGTTTCCATTCACGCCACCCGTAAAATTCGTAAGCCCTGTCACTCTTACCTGAGCCGCAAATCGTCCGGGTATCGCACCTAACGAAGGATCAGAAGCCAGGGGATTGATGGCCGAGAGCGGAGCAGCGTTAACGACAGAGTCGCGGCTGTAGCCGACGCGAGCTGAATTGAGCAACGAGGGACTAAAGACATGGGTCTCTTCAATCGTCGCGAACGTCCTGAAAGTCTTGGAAGAGATCAGCACTGCATCGAGGGTGTCGGGCGCGCTATAGTTCGTGGTATCGCCCAGGTATGTAGCTGCCAGACTATCCTTATCCGAAATGGTGTAATCGCTTCGGGCTGTGCCGAAGTTTTCGCTGACGGCTTGTTGTGCCGCAAAGCTCAGAAGTCCTATGTTTCCGTTTGTGCCTGGTTTGATCCCATTGTTAGCTGTGGGCCAGAATGGAAGATACTTCTGGGCCGATGCTGCCACTGTCAACTGACACTGGTTCGGAACAGAGGTTGCGCTGCACCCAGAGGGAAATTGTGTTGGATCTGAGAAGTTAAGTATCCCGTTGCGCGCCGCATCTGATGGCACGGTATCCACGGTCGTGATACCTTTCGATTGACGTATCCCTTCGTAGTCACCGAACACAAAAAGCTTATTCTTCCGCATCGGCCCGCTGGCGCTGCCTCCGAACTGGTTGCGCCTGAACGGCGGAATCATTGACCCGTCGAAAAAGTTGCGGGCATCCAGGGCGCTGTTGCGCAGAAACTCATAAGCGGAGCCGTGGAATTGGTTTGTCCCCGAGCGCGTGATGGCGTTTATTATTCCTCCAGCGCTCTTTCCGTACTCGGCCGAAAAAGTGCTGCTTAGGATGGTAAACTCCTGGATCGCATCCACACCTAAATTGCCGCCCAAAACGCTTCCTGGACCCGCGTTCGTATAATCGTTAATGGTAATTCCATCTAATCGGTAATTACTCTGGGCGGGGCGTGAGCCGGCCACAGTGACTTGAGAACCAAAACCTCGGTTTCCACGATGCCCCCCATCTGTGAAGGAGGCTTGGGTTTGGACTGGAACGACGCCCGGTTGCAGAGTTGCCAAATCCGACCAACTCCTTCCATTCAAGGGCAACTCCCGAACTGTCGTTGCGTCTACCTCGGCGCTCAGTGTCGACGAAGCTAGCTCAACGGTGGGTGCTTCCGCGGTGACCCGAATTGCGTCCGTCACCTGTCCCACCTGCATCGTGTGATCAAGAACCTGATGAGCCCCTACAGTCAGCGTTATGCCCGTCCTCACCTGCGAAGCGAAACCCGCCGCCGAAACCGCGACATCATAATCCCCGGGCAAGAGATTAGACATCGTATAGAAGCCCGCCGTGTCAGTAATGATCTTCCTATTTACGCCGGTCGCTACGTTTGTGACGGATACTTCCGCATTTGGGATCACTGCGCCGGAAAAATCCTGGACTGTCCCGGTGAGCGTTGCTCCCGAGATCTGCGCGAACGCACTACCGGTCCGAAGAATGCTGAAGGCCAAAATCATAAACACCGAGAGACCAACATTCACACTGATATGAAATCCCCTGCGTCGCATGGATCCCTCCTAAGGCCACATGCATTCGTGAACCCGCACAGCAAACTTGTTCGGCCGGTATGGGGACACGACGCAGTGTCCGGAAAGCGAGAGCTCTGACCTGGGGGAAATCCTCGTTTCGTCGCGGAAAATCGAGTGAAGCTTACGGCGCAAACAGATACAACACACAATAGAACATGTCAAGACAAATCGGAGTTGCTGACATATCGGATTGACATTGCGTGAAGAAGAAAGTAGCTTGACTGCCGCCATGAATGAGAAATCACGCCGGAATCTTCCAAGACGAGGCTGCGACGTGTGCGTTACCTGGATTCTAAAAAAGAATATTTGATAACTCACAAAAGGGGGCTATTGCATTTTATGAAGTTGAGGAAAATCTTGAATGTTTTATTTGCCTCGGTCGTCTCATGTTCACTGGTGATGTTGACATTTGCCCAGGAGCAAGGGGCCGAGCACAATGCCGTCCCGAATAAGACTGCGCCACTGAAGCTGGTCGGCAAATATGATCTCCCGAGCGACGTTAGCGGCAAGATGGACCAGCTCATGGTGGACATTCCACGGCATCTTCTGTTTACTACCTCCTACGGATCGAAATCAGTTTTCGTTTTTGACATGCGGACTCATAAGCTAATTCACGCTATGAACGGATTTGGGGTCCCCCATGCCTTACTCTATCGCGAAGACATAAACCGCCTCTACGTTACCGATGGTGGAGCAGGAGAGGTGAAGATATTCGATGGAAAAACGTACGAACTGATTAAGAGCGTGAAACTGCTTCCGGACACAGATGCAATTGCATACGATTCCACCACCAAGTATATCTACGTTGTTAATGGCGGTGGTGATGCGAAAATGACTTATTCAACGATCAGCATCATTGATACAACCAAGGGCGATAAAGTCGGCGAAATGAAGATCGATGGAGAAACACTCGACGCTATGGAGATTGAAACATCGGGGCCAAAGTTGTATGTCACCAACGTTGCCAAGACCCAAGTTGAGGTAATTGACCGGAATACTCGCACCGTCGTAGCAAGCTGGCCGCTTACCCTGGGCAAGCACAACGTTGCGATTGCGCTCGACGAAGCCCATCATCGTTTGTTTGTGGGATGCCGAACGGGACAAATCGTAGTCTTCGACACGGAGACTGGAAAAGAGCTTCAAGCCCTTCCCATTAATCAAGGCATTGACGATTTAACTTACGATCCGAGCACCAAGCGTCTGTATGCCGCGTGCCCGGACGGCGCCGGAACCGTCGACGTGTACGAAGAGACAGATCCTGACCATTACAAGTCCCTTGGACAGATCCCCACTGGGCCGGGGGCGAGGAATGGACGCTTGGCAGCCGAACTTATGCGATATTTTGTGGCTGTCCCTCAACGCGAAGGTGCCAACGCCGATGTCCTGGAGTATGAGGTGCAGCGAGGAAGATAGAAAAGCGTGTCTAGTGGCAGCGCCTTCTCCGCCTCATCCGCTCCCAAATCGTTTGGGAAGTTGATACGGTAGAGGTCTGCGGTTCGAGTCCGCACGGGCCTACCATTATTCTCAATAACTTAGAGAGTTTTCTTCGGAATCCGAGAGAAACTTCACCTGTAATTCTTCACCTGTAATCGGACTGATCGTGTGTGGATGCGCTTCCGATTCCCAGCGCGATCGTTCTTCAAATTACTTCCGATTTGCCGACAAACCGGGAGTTGACGCGATATTCGTAAACACAAGCGCGTTTGAACTAAGCCGCTGGCGCGGCAGACGCTTGGCGTGCTAGACTCCGCGAGTCATGCCTCAACCTGACGTTTTGATCACGTTTTCCACTTTCGCCCCCATCTTGGCAACTAACGTAAATTGTGTCGCTTACAAGGCGAAAGCCCATTCAATCCCCATAGCACCGCATCTGCCGCAATCGCCAGCGGCTTAGTTCAAACGCCCCAATCGAAAGTGCCCCGGGATCACCCCTGAGGGCGTGAAGCTCCCGCAGGCGTTGACGGAGCTGGGATTGATCGATGAGTACGAGTTCGTGGTGCACCCCAGGCTAGCGGGCCACGGGCCGACGTTATTCGCGGGGCTGTCGAAGCATGTCGACTTGAGGCTCGTGAGCCGGCTGGAGTTCGGCTCGGGCGCGGTGGCGATGCGGTACGAGCCGAGAAGTTAGCCATTGGGCTTGTTAACCCAATGGGCCGCACCACTCACCGAGCAGAACTTGAAAAAGCTCGCCAACCTAAAGCCCAGAACGCTCGCTATCATGAATGGCTCTAGCTTTACGGGTGACTGCGCCCGAGCACTCGATGACCTCAATGTCGTGTTGCGCGAGGTCTTCGGCCCGCGTGAGTAGAGCCGGAAATCTCCGATGGCTTTCAAGCATCTTCAAGGTGAGGAGGAATGAGCCGTGAAAGCAGCCAGAATTCATAGCTTCGGGACGCCCGATGTTGTAGTGGTCGAGGATGTGCCGATGCCGTCGCCGGGTTCTGGCGAAGTTCTGTTGCGCGTGATGGCTGCAGGCGTCGCGGCCTGGGACGCGATCATCCGTGAGGGTAAGAGCAAGGTCAGCCCGCAACCTCCGCTCACCCTCGGCTCGGATCTCTCCGGTGTCGTCGAGCAGGTCGGCCCCGGCGTTACTGGCTTCGCGCCGGCCGACGAAGTCTATGGCGTCCCTACAAAAAACCCCGTCTGAGTCGTGAAAAGCTGATTCGACACGGAGGCAAACAATCCAAACCGATCTGCGTGCGATATTCCCT
>Ga0210400_10003541_pt1 | contig 13835 bp, 11 predicted proteins | sample IncBWH26MmetaG_FD_155456 | JGI IMG/M metagenome (GOLD analysis project Ga0210400, IMG submission 155456) | Forest soil microbial communities from Barre Woods Harvard Forest LTER site, Petersham, Massachusetts, United States - Inc-BW-H-26-M | ecosystem: Environmental > Terrestrial > Soil >...
TCGGTCGGGTCATAGCCTGCGGTTTTCAAGAAGATTTTTATCCGTGAAGAATAGTAGAGTTATCAAGGTATTGCGGCGTCGGATGGTAGATGAACAGGCAGCTTCCTTCCTTTACAGTCCGGATGATCCTGCCGCTTACTTCCACCGGTAGCGCCGGGCATCCCAGGCTCGTCCCGAGGTTGCCATAGTCCTGCATATACTTCTCTCCGGCGTAAGGGGACCCGTGGAGCACGATCTTCCGCTGCATGGCGTTATCATTATAACCGCGATCGACTCCATCGAGCCGCAGCGACAGCCCATTGCGGCCCATATAGGTCTGCTGGGTGATATAAAAACCCAGGCTGCTCATATAAGAGTCCTGTTCGTTGGAGAAGTTGTCGGCAAATTCATCACCGGAATTCTGGCCGTGCGTGACATATGTTCTATAGAGCAGTTTCTTGTGCTGCACGTCGATAACATACATCCTTTTGTTGCGGGACGACTGGCTGAAATCGCAGATCGACAAAATGGACCGTTTGCGGATAATGCCTTTTTTCACGAGGTTGTGATACCCGCGCCACGCATATTCAAACGCCTTCTGATCCAGCCCGCAACTTTGCAGGTCCATTGCCGTATAGATCAGACTCGCCTGCCTTACTACCATCCGGAGTTCAGCGGCCTTCGCCTCCGCGGCCTTCGATACGACCGACTTGCTGGCAACCACCGTCGCCGCCGGTTTATCGGCGGGCACCTCCGCCCTGGTTGACCCGGTCAGAACAGGCGTAGCCGTCAGGACTGGAGTAGCAGCCAGGACAGGAACTCCGGTCGGGACAGGTGTCGCGGGAAACGCCCGTACGGCGATCACCGTAGGATGATCCACAAAACGTTTAATGACGGTAGCAGAGAAAAAAGACAGCGGGCTCTTTTTGTTGCGCAAAAGCGTATTCCTGGCCTCCAGGCTGGAGTTGCCTGAGATCATGGCCGGGGCAGTCAGGATCATCGAAGATACCGTGACCTTATACAATAGGTTGGTTAATAGACGCATCGGAATTGGATTTATTCAAGGGTTAAGGATTTATCCGAAAACTGCCTTTTTCGACCAGGCCGTTATCCTTGTACAACTCGTACCCGAACCGGCCGGCATGACCGAAATTGTATTTCTCGATGATCAGCAGGGGATCGCGGATCTGGCGTATCTCGAACAACAAAGCCTCTTTTTCATCATAGAACCGGATCTTGTATCGTCCCATCGCATCCGCCGGTGTGGCGATCACGATATCTCCATTCTTTTCATGCCGTACGATGCCTCCATGGACGCGCCGGACCGTATCCCTCTTATATAACGTATTTTCGATCAGATTAGGTGTGCCGGCGGGGGAATATATGGCCTGGAAATTCGCCACGAAATGACCGGCCTGCGCGCCGGGCGCAAGGAACAGGAGCAGGAATGCGGGAAAATAGTTTTTTCCCGGCGGAATGGACGGGTACGACATTGATCTACAGGTTGTTAATAGGGCGCTTGATCGGTGCCGGTTGCCCGGTTGTTCTTCTGCTGCGGCTCTTCCCATTTGTTGCTCTTCAACGGGATCACCGGGTTGCCGGTGTTTTTCAGGCTGGCTTCCAGCTGGCAGAAGTCGCGCTGGCTTTCCAGCAATTCGGCATGAGCCTGGACCATTTCCCGTTCAAGCTCGGCGATCTTGCGTTGTTTGCGCGCAATCTGTTTTGACCGCGGCATATGGCCAATCATCGCCGCACCTGCGATCAACAGAAGGAATACATATATGTTCAGCGTTATGTCGAAGTTAAGCATACAAGGATCATTTGGTTAGAAAATGGTTTATCGGAAATGATCTGAATGAACTACTAACTCCGACCGGGTGGTAAGAAGGCGCGCACGCGCGCGTCCTGCGATGGGTGACGTTGGTTCATAGAATACTGATTTTTTCTCTCTATAAAAGTACCCACCGGGGACAGGGGCTTTTACCCGATTCCTGAAAAATACACACGCAATAAGACAAAACAACGGATAATCATTCGGTTATGAAAGACCGGGAGGGTCCGTCCCCAACGCAGCCATCCCTCTTTGCTCAATCGTTTTTTTTCTGCTATATTTATCGCTTAAGGTTAAGGCATGATAAACAGGTTTATCCCGTTATTCGCCGTTATTGTCCTTCTATTCTTCGCCACGCCTGTCATGTCCCAACCTGAAGCGGCGAGCGGCTATTCCATCCGTCATTTCACCGACGAAGATGGTCTTCCGCAAAACAGCATCAACGATCTCCTCTTCGATAGGGACGGCTATCTCTGGCTGGCTTCCCAGGTGGGGCTGGTCCGCTTCAACGGCAACTCCTTCACTTTATACTATCCCGATGACAAACCGGTGATGGAGTCCAATGTCGTGACCCTGGGTAAGGATGAAGAAGGACATATCTATTTCCAAACGCTGGATCATCATCTCTATTGTTATTCCGGCAACAACAGTCAGTTCCTGAGCCCCGTGAACACCCCTTCGGACCAGCGCCCCCGGCTCCTGAACAGGTGCAAGCAGGTCTTCGATTTCAACCGTTTTCTGCAGGACGCCGGGCCGGATGAGGCACGGCGCCGTCAGGCCATCTTTCAACGGCTTTTTGCGAACCCGGAAAATTTCTTTGTGGCCGATACCGGTAGCGTATACCTGATCGACAGGGATAGCCTTTATTATTATGATGGCAGCCTTCATCTCCTTTCGCCGATGGAAGGTCATGCCGCCCAATGCCTGGTCTATGACCACCGGCTCTATGTGCTCCACCGGGATTCGGTGAGTTCCGTTTATGCCGGGGGTATCCGGATCGGGGCGGCGATGCCGATAGAGGGCGACCTGAAGCGAGATGGCCCGGCCCGGCCCGGCGCCCCCGCTCGCTCCTACAGACTGTATTCCTGCGGCCGGGTAGACCATCTTCTTTCCGATCACCGCCTGTACCGCCTTTTCCCCGCGAAGGATGGTCATATCCGGAGCCAGTACCTCGCCGATCTCGATTTCATTCCCAACATCTCCTCGATAGAATATAATGCCGGCCTCGATCTCCTGCTGATCTCCACCCATACGGAGGGATTTTATTTTCTGCGCCGCAATCATTTCCGGATCAACGGCTGGACACCTGCCCTGCAGGACCAGCTATCCCGGCACCGGTTCGGACCCATGGCGCTTCATAAGGACAGGGAGATCCTGACCGACAAGTTCATTTTTACCCCGGCGGGCAGCATGGCCCCGGTGAAGGACAGCGGCCCGGTCTGGCAGCGTTGTCTCTTTATCGACAAAAAGGACCAGGTCTGGGCCGCCCGCGATGCGGTCCCCAGAAGGCTTAGTTCCGCCATGGACCCGATAGCGGAACTCCCCGCCCTCGATGCCAATATCGTAGACTATGCGCAAGACAGGGAAGGAAATCTGTACAGCCTCACCGAGCGTTCGCTATGGCGGCTGGATTCGGACGGGTTCCGGAAGGCGTACACCCCGCCGGTACAGGCGGAGCAGCAACAGAACGAATCGATGGCCTTCGTCGGCGCCCACCGGCTTTGGATCGCTTCGACAAACGGCCTGATCGAGTACGATCCCGAAAAAAAGACCTCGCATCCCATCCCGGAACTGTCGGGCACCCATGTCCGCGCCATCCATGTCTGCCGCGACGGCTCGGTCCTTATCGGCACCTATGGCGCAGGTTATTTTTATTATTATCATCAGCGGTTCTTCCGGATGCCGATGGACAAGAACGGATACCTCGTCACAGCGCATTGCTTTCTGGAAGACCGGAAAGGGATGGTCTGGATCCCCTGCAACAAGGGCTTGTTCAAGACGCCGAAAGCGGATATGGATGCCTGGTGCAAGGGGGAGAACGACCAGCTTTATTATTACTATTACGGGCGTCAGGATGGACTCCGGACGAACGAATTCAATGGCGGTTTCAATGCCAGCGGCGTGATCACCCCCGAAGGTTTTGTCGCCCTGCTTTCCATGAAGGGCATGGTCTGTTTTTATGCGGACTCCCTTGAAACCGATTTCCCGCAAGGATCCATCGTCATGGCCCATCTCGAAGTCGACGGGAAGGCCGTCGCCCGGACCGATACGGTCCGGCTCTCCGCGGGGTATAACAGCCTGGTGCTGGAGATCTCCTGCCCCTATCCCGGTGACCGCAACAACCTCTATCTGCAATACAATCTGTCGGGGCTAAACGATGAATGGAAGGAAATACCCGAAGACGGCCTCCTCAACCTGAGCCGGCTGGCGCCGGGGAATTATTCCCTTCGGGTCCGGAAGGTGAATGGCTTTGGCAGGAACAACTATCAATACCGGCTATGGAGCATCATCGTTCCGCCGAATTTCTACCGGACCCCCTGGTTTTTCGTGCTGCTGGGGTTGCTCGTGCTGGCGATGGCGATCTGGTTGATACAGCTTCGGCTAAAGCTGGTAGAGAAGAAGAAGGAGATCCGCATTTCCCAGCAGGCCCTGCTCAAAACCAATAAACAGCGGGAGAAGCTTATTTCGCTGGTCATCCACGATCTGCGATCTCCCCTGCGTTTCCTGACGATGCTGGCCAGCGACCTGCATGACAACCAGGGCAGCCTTTCCGAAACGGATCTGAAGGAGCGAACGTATTCGGTAAAGAAAGGCGCGCAGGATATTTATCATTTCTCTGAAGACTTCCTGCTGTGGGTGACGAGTCAGAAAGATAATTTCAAGGTGAGCAAACAGTTGTTCTTCGTGCGTCCGCTCCTGCAGGAGATCTATGACTTCTATCTGGAACAGGTGCAGCAAAACGGCAACCGGTTCTCCTATGCCGCCGACGATACGTTACAGGTGTGGTCCGACCCGCACCTGGTGATCACCATCATCCGCAACCTGACCGATAATGCCAATAAGTTTACCAGTCAGGGAGAGATTCGGATCATCGCCCTGCGGGACGGCGTGGACCTGCTGATCCATGTCGCCGATACCGGTCGCGGGATGAGCCCGCAACAGGCTGCCGCCTTCCTGGGCGAAGACAATCTGGACAATGTCAGGAGCGGGAGTCAGCTGGGACATACCTTTATCGTCGATCTTACCCGGCGATTGAATGGCGCCTTGTCCGTGGAGACGGGAACTCAAACGGGCACCACCGTCACCCTGCGGATCCCGATGGACCCGCCTCCGCCACCCGGCGAAACCGGCGCCGGTTGATCAGGCCAGACTGTCGATCTGTTTCTTGTATTTACCCGGCGTGATCTGGTACACTTTTTTGAAGGCGAGGATATAATTGCTGATGCTGGAATACCCTATCTCATAAGCGATCTGGCTGATGGATTTGACATTGTCCGCGATCATTTCCTTTGATTTCTCGATGCGCTTGTTCCGGATATACTCCGAAATGGTCATGCCATGGATCGACTTGAAGAGAAAATTCAACCTGTGATAGCTGGTATAGGTCTTTTTCAAAATGGAATCCACGGTAAAGGTATCGGAACAATAATACTCCGAAATATACGACTCCACCTCCCGGATCAGGCTGAGATCGTCCTCGTTATCGATATCGGAGCTGGGGTTGACGCCCAGCAGGCTCCGGTGGCGGTTGCAAAGGAAGAATTCCATCAGGGACAGGGCGTTGTTCTGTACGTTCAACAGGTGCAGCTCTTTTTCGGTCAGCACGGCCAGCGCCAGGGATAGCAGGGAAAGTTGTCTCCTGCCCAGCCGGCAGGTGAGCACATTGGGTTCCTCCTCGAGCAGTTGTTCGATCTTGCGGAACTGCGGGTTGCTGCCGAGGAAGAGTCTTACCCAGCCCGCGGGAATAAATAAGACGAGGGCGGCGAAGGAGACGGGAGCGCCCGACCGGAACATTATCCTGCGGCCCGCAACGCTCATCAATCCCAGACCGGGGCTGGCCGATTGCTCACGATCTTCGGGCCGGCTGCCCGTCTTGATCCGCAGATCGCCTTTGTGATTGATAAAACTGAGGGTAAAACCCTGCCCGTGGAAGTCGGGGAGGGCAAGATCCAATCCTTCTGCCGAGCCTTTTACCATGGCCGCCCGGAGGCCCAGCGGAAACGAAAATTCCTGCCAATGCAAGGCCTTGATGGTCTTTTCCTGGTCAGGATCCTGGGATTTCATAGTCATGTATTTCTGGGGTTAGAGTTGAGGGTCAGGCGGGAGATCAATGGGGGTTGAGATAATGCCAGGGCGAGAACCCATATTCCTTCTTGAAAGCCAGCGTAAAATGGGAAGGGTTGGAATAACCGATCTCGGTTGCCACCACTTTTACCGGGATCTTGCTGTCCAGCAGTTTCCGGGCATGTTCCAATTTGTTCTTCTGGTAATATCCAAACAGGGTTTCGCCGTAATATCTTTTGAATTTTGTTTTTAGACTGGTGGGGCTCATGGCCGAGATGCGGGACAGTTTTTCGATGCCGGGGAATTCCTTTTTGTAATGAAGGCAAAGATGCTGTTCCACCCGCGAAAGGCTCTGGGTATCCTGCGTGCTCAATTCATTTCCGTCCTTCCGGAGCTTATCCATCACGAAGAATTGTTGCAAAAGGAACTCTACCAGCATCGATACACTGCGGATAGTATATAACTCCCGGAAAGGGTGCTGGACTATCTCCGTCATGAAGTCGTTGAGCAGAAGCCTGTACTTAAAGGTGATCGGCCAGGAAAGGGATGCCGCGCCTTCGGGTGATTCGAGGATGGCGGCGATCGTGCCGGCATCAAAATCCTTGATGAGATGGTCAAGGCTCGATTGGCGGACCCGCACGATCAGGCTCCGGATGATCCTGTCCTTTGGGAAGGTGATCGTTCGACCCGCGGCCGCGTCGGTGATCGAAATCGCGGAATGCCCTTTCTCGAAAGAACTGCTTACCTGATTGAAAGGCACATCGTTATCCCCTTTGCTGGGAATTTCTGTTTCATCAAAACCAAGTATATAGGAAGTTGCGCCCGAAGACGGCTGGAAGCGGATGGTCAGGTCTTCCGTCAGCATGGAAACATTGACGGCCAGCACCTCGATACCGGTGGCGATACCGCCGACGGTTATAAAGCCTTTGCCTGTTTTTCCGGAAAAATAAAGTACGGAATCCGATATGATACAAGACTTGTCTTCTGCAATCACCTCAAAACATTTCAGAAAATTTTCTGAATTTTCAAGAGATACATAGCTCATTGCGTTAATTTTATTCGCCTTCCAATAAAGATCTACCTCTGGCTACTAATCCGCGACAAGGTATACAATTAGGCCTTCTCGCCGTTATAGTAAAAGCCTGAATTGGCGGTAGTTTTTTTACTATACATGAGTCTGTAAAAACACTTAGTGGTTTCTTTCCTCCCAGTCGTCCATACCATTTGCCGGTCTTTTTACGTTATTAAAAAGCGTCGAACGGTTATCCGAACTGGTGAATTTTGAAAACATTTACGCCCGGATATAAGTTTATGCATAAAAATCCATACCCAAATGAACAATTCTACAAAAAAGGACGGTCCTGACACCGATTTGCGTTCCTTGCTGAAGAACCAGCACAAGCGGGTGTACTCTATTTGCCGCCTTTTTACCCACAATTACAAGGAACACCAGCATCTGTTTACCAACATTATCGCTGCCGCTTCCCAGAATATTCGTTCCCGTAAGGATAATAGCGACGACAAGCAGACGATGCTGCTGCGGGCCTGTATCAATATGGCGGCGCTGCATTCGATAAGCCTCGAACTGGAGCCTGCATTCGACCGGACCATCCAATTTAAGTCTCCTGACTTTCAGCGTAGTATGACCAATTTCCGGGATACGCTGGGGACCATTTCCGATCTCGAGAAGTTTCGTCTCTTTTTGGAATTCGAGAAGGTTTCCCCCGATGAAATGGTCAACCTCACCGGCCTCCAGCTCAATGACCAGTCGGCCGGCAGGAAGAAGGAAGCCGAATCGGCCAGAAAGAATTTCATTCCCTACTTAAAGGAAAAACTGATATGGAGCTAAAGAAGCTGCTGCAGCATTGGAACAGTTTTCCTGAGATCTCCATGGAGGAGCGGCCGGTGCTGTCGTCCGACCTGGAAATGATCGTAGTGAAGAATCCTTTGTCCGATGCCTTCTATCTCAAGAAAAAACTTACTCTCCGGATCGCCATCCTGTCTATATTGTGGCTGTACAATGCCTGGCAGTTCCGGCACCAATGGCAGACCCAGGGCAACGAACTCTATGTCCAGGGAGCGCTTTTCGTTGTACTGACCGGTTCCCTCTACTTCCATGTCCGGCTACTCCTGTTCGCCGACTACCCCACCCTGTTGGCGTTGCCGCTGATCAACTTCTTACACAAACTGGAAACGGTTCTGGATAAATACATCCTGTCCTTCAAATTCGTAAGCGCGCTCGCCGGATTCTATCTTCTTTTCGGGGTGGAACTCCTGCTTTCCCGGCTCAGTACCGGGGCCTACGATACCCTAAGCCGCAATGATTGGTATAAATGGTTGATCCTTATCTTTCTTTCCGTGTCTTTCTATATTCTCACGCTCCATACCATCATTCCCCGGTACCGCAAACTGCTGGAAACGGTGAAAAAATACAGGGATGGGATATACGCCAGGGCCCAAAATAAATAAAAAAGGGAAACGCTATTCCTACTTCCCAATATAATTAATATCCTCTATATTTGGGTCAGCTTCGCTTTAACACATGAACATGCAGAATATTTTAATCGCTGATGATCATTCCATCGTCAGGGCCGGACTAAAACTACTGATCAATAGCTGTATCAGAGATGTTTCTATCGACGAGGCCGAGGACGGCGAAGCCGTCATCAAAAAAATGAAATCTTCGCATTTCGATCTGCTGGTTCTGGACATCAATATGCCGCATACCGAGTCCTTTAGCCTGACGGCCTATCTGCTCAAGGAATACCCCGGGCTGAAGATCATTATCTTCACGATGAATCAGGAAGTTTTTTTTGCTAAAAGGTTTTTGAAGATCGGCGCTCATGGTTACCTGAACAAATACTCCAAGGAATCTGAGATCAAATATGCCATCCAGAAAGTACTGGGCGGAAAACGTTATATCAGCGACAACCTGGCCGAGATCCTTTCGGGGGAGTTGACCAAGAAGCTAAAGGATAATCCTTTTGAGGACCTCTCCGACCGGGAGTTTGAAGTGGTTTTGCAGATGCTGAAAGGGAGTTCGGTCTCCGAGATCGCGAATACGCTCAGCCTGCATAAATCTACGGTGGGCACACATAAAACACGCATTCTCGATAAACTCAAGATCTCCAATACTGTGGAATTGATCAACCTGGCCAGGCTCTACGAGATCATCTGATCCAGGCTAAAGACCGAAGAATTTTTCCATCGCCTTTCTCACACCGTCGTTATTGTTGGTATCGGTGACATAATCGGCTACCGCCTTTATATCATCCGGCGCATTTCCCATGGCTACACCCATGCCCGCGAACTGGATCATTTCGACGTCGTTGTAGTTATCGCCCATGGCGATAATCTCCGCCGGCGTGAGGCCAAGGCGTTGGCTTACGAACTTCACGGCATTGGACTTGGAGCCTTGGGTGTCCATTACTTCCAGGTAGGTGGCCTTGGAGGGATAGATGTTCAGCCGGCCGTTGTAGATCGACCGTAGGTGTTGCTGTATCAAGGTAATATTGTCGGGCTCGCTCATCACCATCATCTTGTTGGGTCCTATCTTCCGCGCGGTCCAATCCCTTACGAGGCTGGCGATCGGCGCCACTTCGATGGGCACGTCCATGATCTTCTGCTCATGATCCGTCCAGGCATCCCTTATTTCGGAGAACCATTCCCGCTGGAGGTAATACGCGATGGTAGCCTTGAAGGGTCTCACTTCATCTGTGACGCGGGCAGTGGTCTCCGGGTCGACCATCGCCTGGAAGATGGGCTGGTCTTTTTCCACGATATAGCTGCCGTTGAGGGTGATCACCGGGGACGTGTCCGGAAGCCCGAGATGCCGGAAAGTCGGCAAAACGGCATTGACGGGCCGGGCCGAGACCAGGATGACCGAAATCCCTTGCCGGGTGAGCGTTTGGATCGTCCGGATCGTCTCATCACTGACGGAATGATCTGATCTCAGCAGGGTCCCGTCCATATCGAGGAAAACAGCTTTGTACATGAATTCGCTTTGGGGGCGCAATATAAGACAAGGCGCCCACTACACCCGGATATAGATCTTCTTTTTATCCAACATAAGGCCCACGGACCAGCAGATCATCATAAAGGTCAGGGAGTACAGCAGCGAACCGAAGGCGCCGGGAAACCATTGCTGATAAAAGGACCCATTCACCCATTCCTTTAGATCCGAGTCGCCTTTACCGGGTATCAGGGACAGGGTCTCGGCCAGGAGTTCCGAGAGAAGATAGATGAACAGGGGGTTCTTCCCAAAGACCGAGAAGAAATACGTCCAACGTGTTTTTTGGCAGAATTCGATGATATAGATAAGGAAGGACAGGAGGACGAGGTCAAGGCCGATGGTGATGAATACGAAGCTGTCGGTCCAGAGTTTTTTATTTACAGGGAAGAAGAAGTTCAGGACATAGGCGACAAACAGACAACCGGCCCCCCAGAGCAGCAGTTTGGCCAATCCCTCGTAGGTTTTGCCCTTTTGAGCGATAAAGACCCCGGCATAATAGCCCGCTACGACATTCACCACGCCAGGCAGGGTGCTCAGGAATCCTTCCGGCTCGAAGGCGACTCCTTCGCCGTGATACATATGTCCCTCGCCCAGCAGCCATTTGTCAAGCCGGTAGCCGGCGTTGCCCGTCATACTAAAGGGGTCGGCGCCCGGGGCGTGTGCCAGCGCCAGGATGACCCAGTAGCCGATGAGCAGCAGGGCCGAGACGACCAGTACGGTCCGGGTGGACGTAAAATAGATCAGCAGGGAGGCGATGCCGTAGCAGAGTGCGATCCGCTGGAGCACGCCCATGATGCGGGTATGGTCGAGGGGATTCAGCGCCCAGCCGCCGTCCGCGGTATGATGGAAGAAGGGGAACCAGTACATGAGGTAACCCAGCAGGAAGATCAGGAAGGTGCGCCGGAGGATCTTTCCCACTACGGCGCCGGTGGCCATCGGCTCGAATTTCTTCATCGCGAAGCTCATGGCGTTGCCGACGGCGAACAGAAAGGACGGGAACACCAGGTCGGTGGGGGTAAAGCCGTGCCAGTGGGCATGGAGCAAGGGAGAGTAGGCAAGCTCCTCGTTACCGGCGTTATTGACGATGATCATGAAGCAGATGGTCATTCCCCGAAAAATATCGAGGGAAAGGGAGCGGTTGGAGACAGTTAATTGATTCATTTTGCGGCAAGAAGGAGAGAAAATAGGGATTTTCCGGGAAGATACTGAAAATAAAATATTTGCCTTCCTTTTGCGTTTAATTATTGCTCCCAGACCCATTTCCCTAAAATCCATTCCGAATACCTTGATAACCAGAACTATAATTAAAGGGTTCCGATCCTTTCTCCTCCTTTCCCTTTTGTTCACGGTTCTTAGCGGTCGTGCCCAGCGGATCAACAAGCCGCCGGTGGGTGTGCATTTCCGTAATGGGCTGCTAAAGACCCAGCGGAATATTGCCGAGGGTGGATTTCACCGGGATTCGCTGCGCGCGGTACGGTACCAGCAGCATTATTATCTCCTCGCCCAGTTTGACCAGTTGCCGGACTCCCTACTTAAAGAAGAGATGGCCCGTACGGGCTTCCGGCTTTTCGACTATGTAGCCGACCGCACCTGGCTGGCGGAACTGCCGGACAGCTTTTCGACAGACCAGTTGAAAAGATATGCCGTGAGCGGTATCACGCGGCTGCCACCAGAGATGAAGATATCCCGGCGGCTCCGGGAACATGAGGAAGACCTGCATAATCCTGAAATGCTGGTCGCCGTCGGTTATTTTGGCGACCTGAGCGAAGCAGAAGTACGCAACGGGATCAGCGGCACCGGAGCCGTGATCGAACCCACAAAACAAAAGCCCCCCCGCATCCTGTTCGTGCGGGCCGCCAATACCGCCATCCTCCAACGGCTGGCTGCGCTGCCCTTTGTCAGCTTTCTGACGTCACAGCCGATGAAACCCAGGGTGTTGAATTTCAACAACCGGGGAATACATGGTGCGGACGCCCTGGGCGCCTCCTCGGGCAGAAGGCTCTTTGGCGACGGGGTCGTGGTCGGGGTCGGGGATGATTCCGATCCCTCTACGCATATCGACTTTGCCGGGCGGTTGATCCAGCGCAATTCCCAGCCCCCGAACAAACACGCCACCCATGTCTCCGGTACGGTCGGCGGCGGCGGCATCCTGAATCCGCTGTATGCGGGAATGGCGCCGCACGCGACGATCATCAGCCAGTTCTTCGACGACATCCTCCATAACGCTCCCGTGTATGTCAGCGACTACGATATGGTGTTGACCAACAACTCCTACACCTATTACCCCGGCGGTTGCCTCTATGAAGGAGAGTATGATGCTCTCGCCTATTATGTCGATGCCCTTTCCCTGGGGTATCCCCAGCTCCTGCATACGTTTGCGTCGGGTAATGACGGCAATTTTACCTGCAGCCCCTACCCGCTTCAGTATGCCACCGTCAAATCGGGCTATCAGTCGGCAAAGAACATCCTGAGCGTGGGTAATATCGACGGCAATCACAGCTATATCATCAATAGCGGGTCGAGCTGCGGCCCCACGCTGGATGGCCGGCTGAAGCCGGAGGTCGTTGCCGGCGGCTCGGCCATCACGTCCACCTTGCCCTACAACAACTATGGGCAGAGCTGGGGAACGAGCATGTCCTCCCCAACCGTGGTCGGGACCATGGCCCTGCTCGAGCAGCGCTATCGCCAACTGCATGGAAGCGATGCTCCCGCCATCCTGTTAAAGGCCCTTACTTGTAATACGGCCGTCGATCTCGGCAATCCTGGACCGGATTATGTCTTCGGCTTCGGGTCGGTGAACGGCCTGGCTGCCGTACAATCGCTGGAGGCCGGCCAATATGCCTTTGGAACGGTGGGTAATGGCGGCAACGCAACGCTAAGCATCCCCGTACCCGCGGGCCTGGCCCAATTGCGGGTCATGCTCTATTGGGCGGACTATCCCGCCACCCCCTTTTCCGCGGCGGCACTGGTCAACGACCTCGACCTAACGGTAACGGACCCATCCTCGACGACTCATTATCCACTTATCCTCAATCCCGACCCGGCGCACGTGAAAGATCCTGCCGTGGAAGGCGTGGATCATCTCAACAATATCGAACAGGTGGTTGTCAATCATCCCACGGGCGGCGGTTTCACTATCAACGTCTCCGGCGGCAGCGTCCCGGCAGGCCCGCAGACCTTTGTCCTCGTCTACCAGTTCGTCCAGCCCACCATCACCGTACTATACCCCTATGGCAATGAGACGCTGCTGCCCGGCTCGGCGGAGAACATCAGATGGGATGCGGAAGACGGGGATAACAGCACACTCACCATATCCATTTCCACCGACAATGGGGCAACCTGGACCCCGCTCGAAAGCGGAGATCCCCCGGCAACCCGGACGACTACGATCGTCACTCCCAACACGGCTACTACCCAGGCCCTGATCCGTGTCACCCGGGACGGAACGGGATTAAGCGGATACAGCACCTACCCTTTCACCCTCCTCGGCCAGCCCAATCTCGTCGGCAGCAATCCCTGCCAGGGCTATGCGCAGCTCAACTGGAATGCCGTGCCCTCGGCCACCGGTTATGATATCCTGCAGCTTATCGGCGATTCGATGGTAAAAGTGGGCAGCACCCCCGGTACGACCTACCTGGTTGGAAATCTCAACCGGGACAGTTCCTATTGGTTCGGGGTCAGGGGCGTCAACGGCGCCAGCCCGGGGCGACGGTCTATTTCGGTGAATAT
>Ga0210400_10003544_pt1 | contig 13832 bp, 5 predicted proteins | sample IncBWH26MmetaG_FD_155456 | JGI IMG/M metagenome (GOLD analysis project Ga0210400, IMG submission 155456) | Forest soil microbial communities from Barre Woods Harvard Forest LTER site, Petersham, Massachusetts, United States - Inc-BW-H-26-M | ecosystem: Environmental > Terrestrial > Soil >...
CAAACAAATCCAAAATGCGGAAGTGCGCCTTGCACCAGTTCAGCAACTTTAACTCCCAATGGCGGAACCGGCCCTTTTACTTATGCATGGTCCTGCTCCGGCAGTGTAACAAATACAATAAGCGGACAATGCGGAGGAACAACCTGTAATTACACGGTTACTGATGTGGGCACAAATTGTAAGTATACAGGATCGGTTATTTTTGCCCCGGCACCACCAATATTAAATGTAAATATAAGTGCAACCGCGCTGGCCTGTAACGGAGATTGCAATTCTGTAATAACAAGTACCGTAACCGGCGGAACATTAGGTTATACTTATTCATGGTCAGGTACAGGAGCTAACCCTGTAGTTGTCGGTTCAAGCAATCAAATAAATATGTGCGCGGGTAATTATACCTGCCAGGTAACAGATAATTTAGGCTGCGTAAAACAAGGGACTGTAAACATTGCTTCGCCTCCGGCATTAACAGTAAATATAGCGGCAACGCAACCTTCCTGCAGTGGAATTTGTAATGGTTCGATGTTAGCAACTATAACGGGCGGTACCGCTCCTTATCCGGGAGTGAACTGGTCTCCTTCTGTATCACCACCTAATCCTCCCGGAACATTAAATCCAACCGGTTTATGTGGCACACCTGCTCCCGGAACAACATACACTTTAACAATTACAGATAGTAAAGGTTGCACAGGAACCGGAAATGCAACTTTAATAACTCCACCTGCTTTAACTATTACGGTTAATACCGGAAGTGTTACCTGTAGCGGATTATGTAACGGAACAGCAACTGCTGTTGTTTCCGGCGGAGTATCTCCGTATACTTATAGTTGGAACGGCGGAGCTTTCTCAAACAGCGCAACGGCTTCCGGTTTATGTGTCGGTTCACACACTTTAATTGTGAAAGATGCAGGTGGTTGCATTGGAGCAACACAAATTTTTAATATAGTCGGGCCAAACCCGATTTCAACAACGGTAATTAATATAACAAATACTTGTGGTGCATGTTCGGGTTCTGCAACCGCGAATCCTTCAGGAGGAACTTCTCCATACACCTACACGTGGACACCATCCGGCGGTAACGGGGCAACGGCGAACGGTTTATGTATTGGTAATTATACTTTAAGTGTAGGAGATGCCAATGGTTGTCCTCGGGCAACCGCAACCTTTACTATAAGCCCTATTGTAATTATTTCAATTGCTGCCACGTCTCAATCTGTGTCTTGTAATAATGCCTGCGACGGAGTTGCAAATGCAACTGCTTCCGCAGGACTTGCGCCTTATACAATGGTTTGGACTTCCAGTCCTACCAACACAGTTGTTACAACTTGTAATAATGTAGTGAGTTGTTCGGCCACCAATTTATGTCCCGGCACCTATGTAATTACTGCTTCTGATGTAAACGGATGTGTAAATAAAGACTCTGTTGTAATAGGAAACCCACCCGCTTTAACACTTGGCGGAAGCAGTACCAATACTACTTGTTTTGGACAATGTAACGGTTCTGCAACAGTAACTCCCGCGGGAGGAACCCCCGCTTATACAGTAACATGGAATACAGGAGCAAGTGGAAATACGATAAGTAATTTATGTCCGGGAACATATACCGCGAATGTTACCGACAGCAAAGGATGCCCTGCAACAAAGACATATACAATAACAAGTAAATCGCAACTTAATATTACAAATAGCACAGTAGCGCCTCTTGCATGCGGCGGATTAACCGGAAGCATTACTTCCACTGCATCAGGGGGAACGGCACCATACACATTTGTATGGAACCCGGTTGGTGGTGGAACAGTTACAACTGTCAGTCCTACTTCAACTTTAAGTGGTGTGCCGGCAGGAAACTATACTGTAACCATTACAGATGTTAACGGTTGTGATACTGTTGTACAAATTGGTTTAAGTGATCCGGGAAGTCCTACTGTAACGGCAACTACGCAATCTGTTTCTTGTTTTGGATCCACTAACGGATCTGCAACTGTTACGGCAGTTGGTACACCCGCGATTGTTGTTACCTGGCCGGGCGGTGTTCCAACGGGCCCTTCGCCTTTAACGGTAAACAATTTAGGAGCGGGAGTTTATGTGGTGCAGGTAACAGACGGAAACGGATGTCATGCATTTACAAATGTTACTATTACAGGGCCTTCAAAAATACAGGATAATGCAAACATTGTTCAACCTAACTGTTCAGCAGGAGGAACGATAACTTTAAATCCGAGCGGTGGAAGTGGAGGAGGTTATACCTATAATTGGGATGGCGGAGCATCAAGCAGTAATCCACTTTCCGGAGCTTCGTCAGGAACTCATACCTGCGTAGTTACCGACGGAAATTTATGTACACAAACATTTACATACAGTTTATCACCGCCAGGTTCACTTACCGTAGCGGTTATTTCAAATAACACATTGTGTTCTTATTCAAGCAACGGCTCGGCAAGCGCAAACGTTTCGGGTGGTACACCACCGTATTCGTATACATGGACACCTGTTGGCGGAAGCGGAGTGAACCTTTCAACTGTATCCAACTTACCTGCCGGAAATTATACGGTTCATGTTGCGGATGCAGGCGGTTGCGCCACGCAACAAACATTTACAATTAACGCAGCCCCTGTTATTATTCCTAATTTCAGTAAGACAAATAATTTATGTAACGCAGGTTGCACTGGTAGTGCAACGGTTGCACCAACAGGTGGTGCCGGTACTTATACTTATAACTGGAGCCCGGGCGGACAAACCGGCACAACCGTAAGTAATATGTGCCCTAATAACTATACGGTAATTGTTACTGATGCGAATAATTGTAAGGACACCACCAGATTTACTATTGTTCAACCTCCGGTTCTTACTGCTTCTGTAACTTCAACAAATCCAACTTGCTTTGGTATGTGTAACGGCTCTGCAACAGTTACCGTTTCGGGTGGAACAGGTACAACATATACCGTAGGATGGTCGCCAAATATATGCTTAAACTGCCCGGTTGCAAATAATCTTTGTGGTGGAATACCTTATACGATAACATCTACTGATTCTAATGGTTGTACAAATGTTCAGACTCTTAATTTAACTTCACCTACAAAAATACAATCGAACCCAACAGTTACCGACCCGGTTTGTTTTAGTAATTGCAATGGTTCTGTTGTTTCAAATACTTCAGGCGGAACGTTACCTTATACATATGTATGGAGCCCTCTCGGTGCGGGAACGGTAACAAATACACCAACAACTTCTACCTATACAAATTTATGCGCGGGAACTTACACACTTATTACTCATGATGCCAAAGGCTGTGCGGATACTTCAACGCATGTGGTAAATAATCCGACACAATTACAAATGACTGCTTCTGCGACTTCAGCCAGCTGCGGACAAACCAACGGTTCAATTACAATCAGCAGTGTGAACGGAAACGGTGTTGTAACTGTTCAATGGATTAACCCCGCTATATGTGGCTCTTCATTAAATTGTAATAATCTTGGTTTTGGTGTATATAGCGTGCAACTTACCGACTCTAAAGGTTGTACCGACACATTCTTTGTAGCTATAACGAATCCCAATGGACCCGATGTTGATTCATTGGTTGTAAATGATCATTGTAACGGAATTTGCAACGGTTCAATAACAGTGAATGTTGTTTCGGGAATTAATGTTACCACTCCTTATTCATTTACGTGGACTCCTTCCGGTTTGGGAAGTGTTACAACTACTACAAACTCCTCTACTTATTCAAATTTATGCGCGGGTGTCACAATTATTTCTACTGTAAAAGATAGTTTGGGTTGCGGAACTGCAACTACTTTTGTTTTAACTCAACCTTCCGCCATACAGGATAACGGTAATTCCACAAACGCAACCTGCCTGGGAATTAATAACGGAACTATTCACAGTGTCGCATCAGGAGGTACGCCGGGAACTATGGGTTACACTTACACATTAGACGGTGGAGCAACAAACGCAACCGGGATTTTTACAAACCTTGCAGCAGGGACACATACCGTTTGTATCAAGGATTCTTTAAATTGCTCCAAGTGTTTTACCTACCAGATTAACGGAAACACTACTGTCCTTTCAAATATAAGTTCAACTAATCAAACCTGTGCGGGTATTTGTAACGGAACGGCAACACTCTCTAATGTAAGCGGTGGAAATGCCCCGTATGTAATTTCCTGGAGCAACGGGCAAAGCGCCGCTATTGCCACGGCATTGTGCGCAGGAACTTATACGGCAATTATTACAGATAACAACGGTTGTAAAGCTCAGGATACAATAACTCTGATTGCGCCGACGCCTATAACTCCTCATGCAACAATTACTAACCCGGCATGCGGACAATGCAACGGAACAATAGCGGTTGCGCCAACCGGAGGAACTCCCGGATCAATAACAACATATACTTATTCATGGAATACCGGCTCCGCTTCTTCTAACATCAGTAACGTTTGCCCCGGTGTTTACCAAATTGATATTACAGACAGTCTGGGTTGCAAACAAAGTTTCCAATTACCGGTAAGTAATAGCGGCGCCCCAAGCGTAACAGTTACTACTTCAAGTCCCGTTTGCTCCAACGCTTGTACAGGCTCTGCAACCGTAACCGCAAGTGGTGGCGTTGCACCTTATTCTTACTCCTGGCCAACAGGCGGACAAACAGGCACAACAATCAGTAACCAGTGCAGCGGACTTTATTTTGTTCAGGTGAAAGATTCATTAGGTTGCATTGCTACTGATTCGGCATTGATAAAGCAAGGCACCGTTTTAAATGTTGTTGCTACAATGAGCAATCCTCCCTGCGGTGTTTGCACAGGAACTATTACTGCAAATGTAAGCGGAGGTTCGGGTAACTATTCATATAACTGGCAACCAGGCGGAGCAAATACCGCAAGTATTACTAATGTTTGCGCCGGTAATTATACATTAACCGTAACAGATAACAGTAATGGTTGTACAAAAACAAGTATTATCGGTTTAAATAATAATACAAACGGCCCTACACTTAATTTCTCTACAACTAATGTACTCTGTAATAATATTTGCAACGGAACCGCAACTGTGACAGCAAGTAATGGAACGCCGGGTTATACATATTTGTGGAGTAATTCGCAAATAACACCATCTATTTCAAATTTATGTCAGGGTGTTTATGCTGTGCAGGTTAAGGATGCAAACGGATGTATACAAACTGGGCAGGTAATAATTACTCAACCCAATCCGCTTATTGCAAGTTTCCCGGTTATTTCTCAACCACGTTGTAACAATGATTGTAACGGAAGTATAACAACAATAATTTCAGGCGGTACTCCTTCGTATACGTATGCATGGAATCCGGGAAGTATCAGCGGATCGGGCGGCATTAATTTATGTGCGGGTAATTACAGTGTAACAGTTACCGATTCTAACGGATGTACCGTAAGCGAATCTGCTACATTAATTAATCCTGCTTTACTTTCAATAACAGGAACAGTTACTCCTGCAAGTTGTAACAATGTAGCTGATGGCGCAATTAATACAACCACAACCGGAGGCACGCCAAGTTTAACGGCGCCGGGGTATACCTGGCAGTGGAGCGGCGGTTCGGCAGCAACAACTGCTAACCTCAGTAATATTTTAACCGGTAATTATACAGTGATTGTAAGCGATTCAAGAAATTGCACTGATACAGCAAACTTCACTGTTGTTTCAACGATAACCGTTAGTGTTAATGCAGGAAAAGATACTACGGCCTGCGCAATCGGCACACTTGTATTAAACGGAACAGTTAGTTCCGGAACAAATGTTCAGTGGTTACAATTACCCAATCCGCCCGTAACAATCGTTGGCGTAACGCCTTCGGTAACGGTTACTCCCGCACTGGGTACAACCCAATATGTTTTAATAGGACAAAACGGAGCTTGTACAAACAGCGATACAGTGAAAGTTACATCAAATGTGTTGCCGGTTCCTGAAGCAGGTAATTCAACTTCTACGTTTACTGGTGTAAGTGTAAGTATTGGCGGTTCTCCGACAAATTCGTCCGGCGGTACAATTACCTGGTCGCCGGGAGCAGGAATGAGCGACTCTACCATGGCAAATCCGATTGTTTCTCCTACTATTACTACAACATATACGGTTTTCGAAACAAATTCCAACGGATGTAAAGGTTGGGACACAGTTACGGTAACCATACTTCCCACATTTGTTATCCCTAACGGCTTCTCTCCGAATGGCGATGGATATAATGATATATGGCAAATAGATTATATTTATTTATTCCCCGATTGTGAAATTGAAGTATTTAACCGTTGGGGCGAACCATTGTTTTACTCAAGGGGGTATAATACGCCCTGGAACGGAACGTATAATGGCAAGCCTGTTCCCGTTGGTACTTATTATTACCTGATACGTTTGCACGATAAGGATAAAAAATTCCCGGATCATTACACAGGCCCGTTAACGATATTGAGATAACATGAAAAAGTATTTTAAATACATAGCTGTCGTATTCATGGGAGTTTTTGCCGGGCAAAGCTTTGCGCAACAATTACCCCAATACACGCAATATATGTTTAATGATTTTGTGATGAATCCCGCCATTGCCGGCCGCAGCGATTATTGGGAAGCAAAATCCAACAACCGTTATCAGTGGGTGGGTATTACAGATGCGCCACGTACATACATTCTTTCTTTGCAAGGCCCGTTAAAAAATCGCAAAATGGGATTGGGTGGCACTTTGTTTACGGACATTGTTGGCCCTACCCGCCGTACCGGTATAAATATGGCTTACGCTTATCATATTAAATTAAATGCAGAATATAAATTGTCTTTCGGTATAAATGCGGGTATTTTGCAATACGCGGTCGACGGTTCTAAAATTACACCACACGATGCCGGCGACCCGATTTTATCGCCCAATTATCAATCAGCCATGGCACCCGATATAGGAGCCGGAGTTTATTTATACAGCAGCAAATTATATGTAAGCCTTGGTTTTCCTCAGCTTTATCAGTCCAACCTGAAGTTCTTTACATACCAAACCACCCAAAATAGCACGTTGGCAATTCACTTTTATGGATTAGTTGGTTACAAATTAAACATAGGTGAAGATTTTATTCTTGAACCGGCCGTACTGGTAAAGTATGTTGACCCCGTTCAATACTCCATTCCGGTTAAAATAGACGGTGGATTAAAATTCAGTTACCAGAATAAGGTATGGATTGGAGCTAATTTCCGTACAAAAGACGCGGTGAGTGCCATGCTTGGCTATATGTTCAATAACTGGATGATGGTGGGCTACTCGTACGATTATTCCATTACTCATTTACGCGGTTATAACAGCGGCACGCATGAGGTAATGCTGGGACTGCGCTTTATGCCCCCAAAGAAAAATCAAGAGCCTAAGGTAAAAAATCCTTAACATTGGCTTAAGATTGGCAAGCGTCTTTCTTAGTACATTTGCCTTTGTGAGTATGAATAATTTAACAAAAATTTTACTGGTTGATGATGAACAGGATATCCTGGACTTTTTAAGCTACAACCTTGAAAAGGAAGGCTACCTGGTGGATACCGCCACTAACGGAAAAGATGCCATTGTAAAGGCAAAAAAAACTCCACCTGATTTGATCGTGCTGGATGTTATGATGCCGGGAATGGATGGCATTGAAACCTGTCGGGAAATAAGGCAAATTGAAACTTTAAAAAATGTACTGATTGCTTTTTTAACCGCACGTAACGAAGACTACTCGCAAATAGCCGGTTTTGATGTGGGTGCCGACGATTATATTACCAAGCCGATAAAACCGCGTGTACTCGTAAGCCGTATTAAAGCCTTGTTAAGAAGGGCTTCGGTTACCGGTTCGCAAAACGAAGTGCTGGAGGTTGGGGGGATACGTGTGGAGAAAGACCGTCACATGGTAGTAAAAAACGGAATAGAAATTTCTCTTCCTAAAAAAGAATTTAAATTATTGGCACTCCTCATAAGCAAACCCGGTAAAGTATTCAGCCGCGAATATATTTTACAACATGTTTGGGGCAATGAAGTTGTTGTTGGCGATCGTACCATTGATGTGCATGTGCGTAAACTCCGCGAAAAAATAGGCGATGATTATATCAAAACCATTAAAGGGGTTGGATATAAATTTGAATTTTAGGTTTTTCTAACCCGAATTTTGTTTGGTTTTTTATTTTAACTTGCAGCACAGAACATGCCTGCAGGAACAAAAATTTTATCTGCCTTCTCTTCTTTAATTCTGCTTTGTTTTTTTGTCAAAGCTCAGAATTCTGTTATTGAAAAAAAATTACCGGATAAATTCAAAGCACTTGAGAAATATAATAAACCCTTAGAGTTTAAATTTGATTCGGTAACTGTTTATGCAATTTGTACCGGTTTTATAAGTACGGATAAAAAATTTCCTGAACCGGTTTTTGTGTGGCTTGTTAAAACTCCGGTTGGGAATTATTTGATAGATGCCGGCCTCGCACCGAATATCACAGACCCTGATTATTTTAAAGGGATCAGTCATAGTTTTTTTAACAAGCAGTTTGATTTTTTTATTTACAAAAGTAATAACCTCATTTTTCAACTCCATAGTCTCGGAGTTGACTCAAACATAAAATCAATATTTCTTACTCACGGCCACTTTGATCATATCGGGTACCTGCCTGAACTTCCTTTAACAAAAGTGATACTTAGTGAAACAGAGAAAAATCAAATAAAAACTCTGGGCCAAACCGCGGGTTATGAAAAGGGAACAGATAAGCTGATTGATTTTAAGAGAACGGAAGCAATTAATATTGAGAAAGACGAAATAAAGCCTTTAAACCGCTGTATAAGTTTAATCAAAACAGGGAATCATACCAAGGGACATATGATGGTTCTGATAAGTACGGCAAAAGAAAAAATACTTTTCACAGGCGACATCAATTTAAAAAAATTGCCGAAGGAAGACGTGCTTTACAAATTTCTTAACTCTGAATTTAAAGTTGATTCCCTGAAATTATTCTTTAATCACGACCAGGATCTTTAATCTGTTATTTGTTTTTTGAGAGTAAAAATAATCCCGCGAAAGTAATTCCGCCGTTTATCAAAATTAATTCGTTTCCTACCTCATAACCTATCTCAGGTAACGAATAACTTATTAAATAGGTCAGGGCGGGAGCAAGCACGCAGATTGCCGGAATTATTTTATCGTTTACTTTTCTTTCACAAAACATCCCGAAAGAAAATAAACCTAATAAAGGCCCGTAAGTATAACCTGCGACTAATAAAACGGTTTTTATTACCGCGCTGCTGTTTACTTCGTTAAAAATAAGAATGCAGAGTAAAAGTAAAACAGCAAAACTTATATGGATGATGTGCCTGTACCTTGTTTTTTTATTTTCGTCGAGAGAAGTTTTTTTATCCAGCTCAAACATATCTACGTAGGTTGAGGTAGTAAGCGTTGTCAGTACAGAATCGGCGCTGGAGAAAGTGGCAGCCGTTAAGCCAATAATAAAAACAAGCCCCGCAAAAATTCCCAAATGGTTAAGCGCAAGGTTAGGAAATACCCTGTCGGAAATAATTTTCCCTGCTTCACTCACAGGCAAAGCAATACTCATTTCTTTTTGGTACATGTATAACAAGGCGCCCAGCGAAAGAAAAAATAAATTTACAATGACCATCACAATGCTGAACCAGAAAATATTTTTTTGTGCTTCGCCCAGGCTTTTGCAACTCAGGTTTTTTTGCATCATGTTTTGATCGAGCCCCGTCATGGCAACCGCAATAAATACACCGCCTAAAAATTGCTTACCAAAGAAGGAAGTTTTATGCCAGTCCCAGAAAAATACCTGCGAGTATTCCGAATGATACAGTTTACTTACGGCATCGCCAACGCTCCAGGAAGTATTTGAAATAATTGCGGTAATTGAAAGTACTACCCCTAAAACCAAAAACAGCGATTGGAAAGTGTCGGTCCAAACCAAGGTTTTAATTCCACCTTTGTAAGTGTAAAGCAACATAAGCCCGATAATAATGGAAACGCTTAGCGCAAAAGGAACTTTTATTTCCATCTGGTCGAAAACAAAAAATTGTATTACGCCTGCCGCTAAATAAAGTCTTGCCGCCGCCCCCAGTGTTCTTGATAAAATAAAAAAGAAGGCTCCTGTTTTTTGTGTGACGCGCCCGAAACGTGTTTCTAAATAAGTGTAAATAGAAAGCAAATTCATCTTGTAATAAAGTGGCAGCAGCACATGCGAAATAATGAAGTAACCCGCAAAATAGCCAAGTACCAATTGGAAATAAGAAAATTGTGAATTCGCTACTTCACCCGGAACGGAAATGTAAGTAACTCCACTGAGGGAATCTCCTAACATGCCAAACGCTACCGCGTACCAGGGTGATGCTTTGTTTCCTATAAAATAAGTAGCGGCATTGCTTTTTCGGCTTGTAAGCCAGGCTATAAAAAGCAGGGCACCGAAATAAACGCCAATACAAACCAATATGAGGGTGGCCGACATAATTTATGCTAAGATGAATATTAAAACTAAAAGAGGACCGCCGCAAATTGTTTTTTACCCACAATAAATGTTTAATAATTATGAAAGGGTTATGTGGTTTATTACTTACCTCTGCGTAAATTTACAAAGTGGAATTACCGTCAAAATTATTGGATACCGCTGTTAACGAATTTGCCCGCCTGCCGGGTGTAGGGCGTAAAACTGCTTTACGTTATGTGTTGCATCTGTTACGCAGCGAAAATGCTACAGCCACCGGACTTGCACAATCTATTGTGCGGATGAAAGAGCATATTAAGTTTTGCAAAGAGTGTTATAATGTAAGTGATGCCGAGATTTGCGGTATTTGCAATAATACGAACCGGGATAAAAAAATTATTTGTGTGGTGCAGGATGTTCGCGATGTGATGGCGATAGAAAATACCGGCTTATTTAAAGGGGTTTACCATGTATTGGGGGGATTAATTTCTCCGATGGAAGGCATTGGCCCTGCCGATTTATTCATTGACGCCTTGATACTACGGGCAGCAAACGATGTTGATGAAGTTATACTTGCTTTAAGCGGAACTACCGAAGGAGATACAACTTCTTTTTATCTTGCCCGAAAGTTGCAGGGTTTAAATGTAGAAATATCAACCCTCGCGCGCGGCGTGCCTGTTGGCGATGAACTGGAATATACAGACGAAATTACTTTAGGAAGAAGTTTGCAGAACAGGGTTCCGTATAATAAATAATTTTTGTTAACCGGGTAAAATTATTGCTTTATTATTTTTTGTATAAATAGTTGTTGGTTGGAATTGTCGTTTGCAACTACTTTAATGTAATACATTCCGTCAGCAAATTTTTCAACAGGTATTTCCAATGAATTAAAACCGTTTATTAAATCGAAAGATTGGTCGCTTATCAACTTTCCGAATAAATCATACATTAAAATTTTTACTTTGCACGGAGCATTTACCTCAGTTTCAAGAACCAAAGAGGTTGAAGCAGGATTTGGATATAAACTGAACGGAACAAAAACAAGAGATGGCCTTTCAATGACAACCAACCCTGATTTTTTTTGATCGCCCGAAAAATCCAAACTTGTAAGGCGGTAGTAGTATGTTTTATTTTTATCGGGGAGATTATCCGTATAGGAGTAAATCCATCCCTTAGGATTATTTTTGCAGGGAATTGTTGAGATTGTTTCAAATGAATTACCATCTTCCGATCGCTCAAGAATAAACTCCTTTACATTTTTTTCTGATGCTGTTTCCCATTTTATTAAATTATTTTTTTCGTCAAATTTCTTACCTGTAAAAGAAATTAAATCAATTGGCAAAATAATAGCGCAGGTTGCACAGGCCGTTTGAAAGAGCCATGCTTTATTTGTGGCAGTCCATTGAGTCGGGGCATTATATCCTCCGGCAGGTACTACGGCAATTGTACCGTTATAATTATGCAATCCTAAAATAGCCTGGCCCCCATTCCAGGAAGTACAAAGATTTTTTGCTGCAAGGTGCACTTCAATATTATTACTGGTTTCAAATAATTTTATCTGACCGCTGAATAAGACAGTAGTGCAACTATACATGGCTACGTTTTCGTAGGATACAACAAAGCGGCGGTTTGGACTACTACCATACATAGTATATCTAACGTTGCCAGCAACTCCCGGGTCAATATCCTGCCATGGTCCTAAAATAGCATTTCGTGGGGCATTAGTAGTGTTAGGAATGGCGCCACTTATTGACCATGCAGAATAACTTGAAGGCGTGGCATTAGATCCGGGGAGATTTGTTGCGCAATTAATAGCATCAAAAATCAAATAACCATTTGATGAAACAAGCAATTGGCTGTATTGCACTCCGTCAAAGCAAAAATTGAAACCAATTGGAGTATAGGCAGTAGCAAAGTGATCATCCGGAAAAGCTAACAATGTTCCGGTAGTTAAAGGGTCGGCTGAACTAAACGTAGTAGTGGATGCCGTATAGTTAAGATTGCACGTGGCAAGTGCGCCGGATTGAGTAATAGTAATATCAAAAGGTGTGCAAGAAGGGCTTGGATCCGTATCCACAATAATATAATATGTTACTCCGGCTGTTAATGCAACCCCGCATAAAGAGGGATTACCCGATGGGTTTGTATTACTAGCAACACAAGTGCCAACATCCGGGCACCCTTGAGTAACAAATAAACCCGTATAAGAAAGCGTATTTGCTAAAGTAATATCAATACTAATATTGGAAGCAGGGGTATAACTAAAAACGTAATCCTCCCCTCCCATATAAACACTTGTGCATGCACTGGCTGAAGTATAGTCATTTACTTTACAACAGGTTGTAAGACCGGTTTTAGAATAAGGAATAGAAGTTATCGGATCAGCTGAAGCGCAAGCAGTCCCTACCGGTGTTCCTACAACAGGAGCACTAATACTAATATCATACGAATAGCAAGAAGGAGAAGGCCATGAATCAATTACTAAATAGTAGGTAGTGCCGGCTGTTAACGTGAGGCAAATAGTGCGTGATGCGTCACTGTTTTGGGCATTGGAAACACAGGTTCCGGAGAAGGGACAGCTCGAATAAAGCATCATTCCCACTGTGCCGGATGTATTACTTTGTGTAATTGTAACAACACCCGTTGTTGAAGGGGTAAATACATATACCGCGTCTTCACCTCCGTAATAAGAGGAGCTGCCGCAAATATTTGTAACATTACTGGAAGTAATGTCATTAACTAAACCACATGTTGTATTGCCTAAGGAAGAATAAGGTAAAGAACCAATATTAACTACGCCGGTACCTAATGAAGCCGGACAGGTTGGCGGATCCGTAATACAAATCGTGAAAGTTGTAGTGGTTGGAGTCCCTGAGTAATAATCATAAACTCTTACATAATAAGTAGTGCCAACAGTTAACCCCGAGGCTACGGCTTGTCCGGATGCACCATAAGGAAACGAAGCATCATTGCACCACACGCTTGTTAATCCTGCGCATGTTCCTGAAAAAAATTCAACTACAGGATCAAAATTAGCTGAGGCGCTTACATTTATATACTCAGTCGTGTTAGAAGCTGTAAACTTATACCATATATCATCATTAGCTGTTCCCAAACAACCTACCTGCGATTGAGTGGCACATGTAACATTTCCCGTAGTGCCGGTACAAGACGCACCGGAAATTAAATTGACTGCACCTGAGCAATTATCATTAGAAGGGGCACTCGCACCCGCAACTGTTTGAGTTACCGTAAGCGAAAAAGTTCCCATTGTACCACTGCAGGCAACCGCATCATCATCAATCGCAATGTAATAAGTTCCGGCTGCCAAACAATTGGCTGTTGTTGAAATACTACCGGTTAAACCCGTTCCTGAACAATAACTATTA
>Ga0210400_10003545_pt1 | contig 13820 bp, 11 predicted proteins | sample IncBWH26MmetaG_FD_155456 | JGI IMG/M metagenome (GOLD analysis project Ga0210400, IMG submission 155456) | Forest soil microbial communities from Barre Woods Harvard Forest LTER site, Petersham, Massachusetts, United States - Inc-BW-H-26-M | ecosystem: Environmental > Terrestrial > Soil >...
CTCCTGTGTCACCCCCGTTCGTCGGCTGGCCGGCCGCGAGGTGACGACGGTCGACGGCTTGCCCCCCGACGTGCGCCGGCGGTGGTCCGATGCCTTCACCGAGGTGGGCGCCAGCCAATGCGGGTTCTGCACTCCGGGGATCATCATGCGGTTGGCCGCCCTGGGCGGCCCGGGCCCCGACGGCCCCCGGGCGGTTCCCGAGGCCAAGGTCCACCAGGCCCTGCTGGCCCACCTGTGCCGGTGCACCGGGTGGCAGACCGTGGTCGAAGCCGCTCACCTGGCCTTCGAGGGCTCCGGGGGTGCGGACACCCCGACCCGTGACCGGGTCGCCGCCGCCCGGCGGGCCGCCATCGAGGGGCGAGCGACCCAACGGGTGGGCCCCGAGGTGGCCCTGGGCGCCGGTTGCTTCGCCGATGACACCGCGCCGCCGGACGCCGCCGTGGCCCTGCCCGACGGTTCGGGGGGCTTCGTGGTCGCCGACTCGCTGGCCCAGGCCCGGTCCCAGAGCCACAAGGTGCAGGGGCGGCGCACCACCATCGAGTTGTCCCATCCCGTGGTGGTTCCCCCCGGGAGCTGGATGCTCACCCTGCAGACCACCTGGGTGGAACCGGCCTACGTGGAGCCGGATGCCTCGTGGTGCCTTCCCGGCGGTGAGCCGGCCTCACCGTGCGCCAACGGTGGGGCCTTCGGCGGGAAACGGCACTCGCCGCTGCCCGAGGTGGCCCGCCGCCTGGCCACCCAACACCAACGAGCCGTCCGTGCCCTGTGGTCCCGGGAAGACGTGGTCCGGCTGGGCCCCAAGCGGCCTCCCGTGGCCGCCGGCCTGGCGCCCGACGGCTCGGGCATCCTGAGGGTCGGGGTGTCCGGCGACGGGCCCCACGACTGGTGGGAGGAACTGCAGCAGGCCGTGGCCCGCGTCGCTCCCGGCGTGGCCGTCGAGTCCTTCCCGGTCTCCGGCCCTCCCGTTTCGGGTGACCCCCGGGGGGCGGGTTGGGCCGAAGCCGCGGTGCTGGCCGCCTGCGTCTCCGTCGTCGGGTCACTGGGCCCTGGCCCCCATCGGGACGTACCCGTCGAGGTCGTAGCCCCCGACGGGGGCCGGGCCGTTGTGACCTGTGGTTCCGACGATGCCCTTACCGTGTCGGTGGCTGCCGGCGAGGTGCTCGATGAGGTGACCCTTCGCTCCTATTGCATCGGCGCTGTCCATCAGGCCTTGGGCTGGGTGCGCAGCGAGGGGATCGCCGTGGATGGCGAGGGGGCGGTCCACGACCTGACCATCCGCTCGTTCGGGATCGTCCCGGCCCGATCGGTGCCTCCGGTCACCGTCACCATCGATCGGCACGGGAGCGGCCAGCCGGTGAACGGGTCCGACGCCGTCTTCGCCGCCGCCGCCGCCGCCTGTTGGCTGGCCGACGGCCTGGCTCCGACGTGGCCCACCCGACGGACGGCGGGAACCCGGTAGGGCTCGACGATCGCCGGCGCCGTGGCGGCCGGAGCGTCATGGGCCCGACTAAGAAAGACGCCATGAGCGCTCCCATCGGCCCCTATTCCCCCATCGTCAGTGTCGGCCCCTGGCTGATCTGTTCGGGCCAGCTGGGCCTGGTCCCGTCCGAGCAGGGGCCACCGGCGCTGGTCGAGGGGGGCGTGATCGCCCAGCTCCGTCGGGCGTTGGCCAACGCCGAGACACTGCTCGACGGCGCTGGCGCCGACCTCACCACCGTGGCCAAGACCACGGTGTTCCTCGCCTCCATGGCCGACTATCCGGCGGTGAACGACGCCTACGCCGAGTTCTTCGGGACGCACCGTCCGGCCCGATCGGTGGTCGCCGTGGCCGGGCTGCCCATGGGGGCCCGGGTCGAAGTGGAGGTGTGGGCCTACCGGGGAGATGGGTGACCGGAGGGCCAGGGACCGTAGTGCCGCGCCGGGGTCAGGGCGTCCAGGTGGTCTGGCCGAACCGGTAGCCGACGGAGCGCACCGTCTGGATGAGATGGGCGTGCTCCTCGCCCAACTTGGCCCGGAGCCGGCGCACGTGCACGTCCACGGTGCGGGCCCCGCCGTAGTACTCGTAACCCCAGACCCGGCTGAGCAGGGTCTCCCGGGTGAACACCTTGCCCGGTCGGCCGGCCAGAAAGCGCAGCAGCTCGTACTCCATGTAGGTGAGGTCCAGGACCCGGCCGGACACCGCGGCCTGGTACGTCTCCAGGTTGAGGACCAGGGGCCCGTGTTCCAACAGGTCGGGGCGCAGGCCCCGACCTGTCCGCCAGAAGAGGTGGGTGAGCCGGGCGGTCAGCTCGTCCTGGTTGACCGGGTCCAGGCACAGGTCGTCGAACAGGTCCTCTCGGAGCTCGAGCGCGCCGAGTTGCGAGGACCGGACCACCATGACCACCGGGGCCAGGGGTACCTCCCGCTTGCGGATCTGGCGGCACAGGAGCACGGCTCCCGTCGGGTCATCCACGGCGCTGATCACCGCGCCGGACCAGCCGTCTTCGGGCTCGTCGGCCTCGGCCTGCTCGGGCCGGTTGATGGCCCGCCAGGGATAGCCGCCGCGGTCGAGGACCTCGATCACGGCCAAGGGGGGCGGGTCAGGAAAGCACAGCAGCGGTTCCATATCGCCCTCCTCTCCTTCGCCTGGTCTCGAGAGCTAATTAGAGTAGGGGTAGGTACCGGTCGAGTTCGAACTGGCTGACGTGCGCCTTGTACCCGGCCCATTCCTCCCGCTTGTTGCGGATGAACCACTCGAACACATGATCGCCCAACGTGGTGGCCAACAGCTCGGAGGACTCCATCACGGTCAGGGCTTCGGACAGGCTGGACGGGAGGTGGACGATATTGCCGGCGGCCAGCTCCTCGGCGGTCAGGTCGAACAGGTTGGTGTGGGCCTCGTCGGGGAGCTTGTAGCCCTCCTCGATACCCCGGAGCCCGGCGGCCAGGATCACGGCGAAGGCCAGGTACGGGTTGCAGGCGCTGTCCGGCGCCCGGTATTCGATGCGGGTGGACTCGGTCTTGCCCGGTTTCACCACCGGGACCCGGACCAACGCCGAGCGGTTGTTGTGGGCCCAGGACACGTGGATCGGCGCCTCGTAGCCCGAGACCAGCCGCTTGTACGAGTTCACCCACTGGTTGGTCACCGCAGTGATCTCGCTGGCGTGGCGGAGGAGGCCGGCGATGAACTGATCGGCCACCTCGGAGAGCCCGTGGGGGCGGCCAAGGTCGACGAAGGCATTGGTGTCCCCTTCGAACAGGGACAGGTGGGTGTGCATCCCCGAGCCCTGCACCCCGGCCAGGGGTTTGGGCATGAAGCTGGCGTGGACCCCCTGCTGGCGGGCCATCTCCTTGACCACCAGCCTGACCGTCATCACCGTGTCGGCCATGGTCAGCGCGTCGGTGTAGCGGAGGTCGATCTCGTGCTGGCTCGGAGCATCCTCGTGTTGGGCGTGCTCCACCGGGATGCCCATCTCTTCCAGGGTGATCACCGTGCGCTGACGGATGTCGCTGGCCCGGTCGGCCACCGTCAGCTCGAAGTACGAGCCCGAGTCCAAGGTGCGGGGGGTGTGGGACGGGTCGGCGTCGGCGAAGTAGAAGTACTCCATCTCGGGCGCGGCGTAGAAGGTGTAGCCCAGTTGGCGGGCCCGCTCGAGCGTGCGGCGGAGGACGTGGCGGGGGTCTCCCTGGAACGGCGAGCCGTCCAGATCGAAGATGTCGCAGAACACCCGGGCCACCGTCCCGGCGGGGGCATCGACGTGAGGGGCGCCCGACACCGACAGCGGACCGTGGCTGTGCCAGGGAAGCAGCTGGAAGGTCTTGGCGTCGGGACGGGCCAGCACGTCGCTCTCCTGGACGCGGCTGAACCCGTCGATGGCCGACCCGTCGAACGTCATCCCCTCCTCGAGCGCGTTCTCGAGCTCGGCCGGGGTGATGCTGAAGGTCTTGGGGGTACCGAGCACGTCGGTGAACCACAGTTGGACGAAGCGGATGCCCCGCTCCTCCACCGTGCGCAGCACGTACTCCTCTTGACTCCTCATGGGGTACCTCGATGCCGGCGACCGGCGCGTGCCCGGGTGCGGTTGGTCCGATGGGGGAGCAGCCGGGGACGGCGTAGGGGGTGTCTCAGTTCCCCGCCGCCGCTCCACAGACGGTCTCGGTGATCAGCCGGGTCACCACATAGGGATCCATGTTGGCGTTGGGCCGGCGGTCCTCGATCCAACCCTTCTTGTTCTTGGCCACGGCCCACGGGATGCGGATCGACGCACCGCGATCGGAGGTGCCGTAGCTGAACTGGGTGAAGTGGGCCGTCTCGTGGGCCCCGGTCAAGCGGGTCTCGATCCCCACGCCGTAGTTCTCCACGTGCTCCTCGATCCTGGTGCCCAGCGCCTCGCACCCGGCGATGATGGCGTCCCAGCCCCCGTCCTCACGCATGGCCTTGGTGGAGAAGTTGGTGTGGGCGCCGGCTCCGTTCCAGTCGCCCATGATCGGCTTGGGCTCGAGGGTGGCATAGACGCCGAAGTCCTCGGCGATACGGAACAGGAGCCACCGGGCCACCCACAGCTGGTCGGCGATGAGCGGCGGAGGCAGGACCCCGATCTGGAACTCCCACTGGCCCATCATCACCTCGGCGTTGGTGCCCTCGATGCCCAGGCCGGCCTCGATGCAGGCCAGGGTGTGGAGCTCGACGATGTCGCGACCGGGCATCTTGTCCCCGCCCACGCCGCAGTAGTAGGGGCCCTGGGGGGCGGGGTAGCCGCTGGTGGGCCAGCCCAGCGGGCGGCCGTCCTTCATGAAGGTGTACTCCTGTTCGATCCCGAATACCGGCTCTTGGTCGGCATACTTCTGGGCCACGGCCACGCATTCGGCCCGGGTGTTGGTCTCGTGGGGGGTGAAGTCGGTGAGCAGGACCTCGCACATCACCAGCTTGTCGCCGGGGTTGCGCAGCGGGTCGTCACAGACGAAGACGGGCTGGAGCACGCAGTCGGAGTCGTTGCCCACGGCCTGGTTGGTGCTCGAACCGTCGAAGCCCCAGATGCCCGGCTCCTCGCCGTCCTTGACGACCTTCGTCTTGCTGCGGATCAGCGGCGACGGCTTGGTCCCGTCGATCCAGATGTACTCGGCTTGGTAGGGCACTCCTGCTCCTCTGCTGCTTGATTGGGGCTGGCCATTCCGACCGGACCACAGGCTAGCGCCGGGCAGGGACGTTACTTCCTGTGCCGAGTGGTGCAACCGCGGTCCGGTGTTGTGCGGTCGTACCCTGGCAGGCCATCGTTTCGCCGCCGTTACCCGATTGTGAATGCTCGGTGAACACTTGGGCCCGCCGGTTGAGTCGGGCCCGCCGGCCGGACCGGGTATCGGGCCCGGGCCAACCCACCGGTAAGCTGGGTCGATGCCCCGACTGCGGCTGGTGGCCTGCCAGCTCAATACGGTCGTCGGCGACCTCGACGGGAATGTTGACCGCATCGTCGGCGCCCTGGCCGACGCCGAACGGGCGGGAGGGGATCTGGCCGTCTTCCCCGAGCTGGCCATCACCGGGTACCCACCCGAGGACCTCCTGAGCCGGCCCGGGTTCATCACCGACAACCTGTCCGCCGTCGATCGCGTGATGGCCGCCACCGGAGCCTGCGCCGCCGTGTTCGGGTTCGTGGACATCGACGAGGAGGGCCGTCTGTTCAACGCGGCCGCCGTGTGCGCGAACGGCGAGATGGTGGGGACGTACCACAAGCGGCTGTTGCCCAACTACAGCGTGTTCGACGAGCAACGCTGGTTCGCCCCGGGCACGGAGCCCTACGCCCAGTACGTCGTGGCCGGGGTGCCTGTCGGCGTGTCGGTGTGCGAGGACGTCTGGTTCGCCGGAGGCCCGGTGGCCGATCAGGGACGAGCCGGGGCCCGGCTGGTGGTGAACCTCAACGCCTCGCCGTATTCGATCGGGCGTCGTGCCGACCGACTGGCCGTGCTGGCCGACCGGGTGACCGAGGCGGGATGCGCCATCGCCTACGTCAACCAGGTCGGCGGCCAGGACGAGCTGGTGTTCGACGGCGCGTCCGTGGTGGTGGGGGCCACGGGCGAGCTGGTGGCCGCCGCCGGCGAGTTCGTGGAGGAGGTCATGGTGGTGGATCTCGAGCTCGACGGCCCGGCACCGAGTCACTCCGGCGACGCCGGGCGGGAGCCGGTGCTGGTCAGCGCGGTGACCCGGTCCGACGCGGGCGGCCCGCCCTCGACCGGGAGGGTGGGAACGATCGCCCCGGTGCTCGATCCCGTCCGGGAGGTGTACGAGGCGCTCGTCCTCGGTACCGGCGACTACGTGCGCAAGAACGGGTTCACCGACGCGGTGATCGGCCTGTCCGGCGGGATCGACTCGTCCCTGGTCGCCGCCATCGCTGTCGACGCCTTGGGGGCCGAGCACGTGCACGGGGTGGCCATGCCCTCCCGGTACTCGAGCTCGGGCTCGATAGACGACGCGCTGTCCCTGGCCCAGAAGTTGGGGATCGACATCGAGACCGCGGCCATCGACGAGGCCCACCGGGCCATGGCCGGCCTGATCGGGCCGCTGGTCGGGGGGGAGCCGATGGGGCTCACCGATGAGAACCTCCAGTCCCGGATCCGCGGCGTCTTGTTGATGGCCCTGTCCAACGCCAACGGGTGGATCGTGCTGACCACGGGCAACAAGAGCGAGATGGCCACCGGGTACTCGACCCTGTACGGCGACTCGGCCGGCGGGTTCGCCGTCATCAAGGACGTTCCCAAGACGCTCGTCTACCAGTTGTGCCGGGACCGCAACCGCCGGGCCGGCACCGACCTGATCCCCGAGGCGGTGCTGATCAAGCCCCCCTCGGCCGAGCTCCGGCCCGAGCAGCGCGACGACGAGTCCCTCCCGCCCTACGACGTGCTCGACCCCGTCCTGGCCGGATACGTCGAGGGGGACAAATCGGCCGAGAACCTCATCGACGCCGGTTTCGATCCCGACGTGGTCGACCAGGTCATCCACCTCGTCGACCGGGCCGAGTACAAGCGCCGCCAGATGCCGCCCGGGGTGCGCATCACGGCCAAGGCGTTCGGCAAGGATCGGCGCATGCCCATCACCAACCGGTACCGCTCGCACGTGGACCGGCCGGCGGAGTCGAGCGCCGGTGCCTGAGACCCCCGACGGGGGCGAAGCCCGAGGTTCACTCCCGTTGGCGGTTACCGCGTCGTTGGTCGGCGGGTACCGCTGGATCGAGCAGCGACTCTTCGAGCTGCTGGGCGGTTGGGCCGCCGAGGCCACGAGCGCGGAGCTCCGGATGCACCTCGATGCCCAGAGTGCCCGGCACGCTTGGCACGCCTCGTTGTGGGCCGACCGACTTCCGGTGCGGGACGGGGTGTCCGCCGACGAGCTGACCGTCGCCGCGGCCGCCGCCGCCCGGGTCCTCGCTGTCCTCGATGGGTCCCGCTCGGAACCGGCGCCGCTCATGGCCGGCCTCTACCGCGTCGTCCTGCCCCGCCTGGTCACCGGCTACACCCTCCATCTCGGGGCCACCGCTCCGGTCAGCGACGCCCCGGTGATCCGGGCCCTGCACCTGGTCCTGACCGACGAGATCGAGGACTGGCACGCCGGCGAACGATTGGTGCAGGGCCTCCTCACCCGGCCCGACGACGTGGCCGCCGTCTCGGCTCTGCACCTGAAGCTCGAATCGGCGCTGGTGGAGGCCGGTACCGGCACAGGATTGACCGGGTGGCCGGTCTGACCGCGAGGTGGACGCCCGTCGCCCGTTGTCCGAGGCGGGGGGCTTGACGGGTCCAGTACAGTTTTCAGTGAACACGGATTGCGCCGCCATAGGCGCCTCAGCTCGATCCCTCCCCCTTCCGGGAGACGCCCAGCTGCTGTTCGGCCGGAGCTCTGACCAGGGGGGTCAGACGAAAGATTCGGTGAAGCTTGGCTAAGGAGCGCCTCGAGCGAGATGAGGAGGACTTGGTCAGGCTGTACCTGACCGACATCGGGCAGTACCCGCTCTTGACCAAGGACGACGAGGTCTCGTTGTCGCAGGTCATCGAAGCGGGCCGGGAAGCGGAGGAGATCCTGGCCTCGCCCCCGAAAGGGCTCACCCCGGCGAGGCGCCGGGAGCTACGGCGGGCCTCCCTCCGGGGCGAGCAGGCGGTGCAGACCTTCGTGCAGTCCAACCTTCGCCTGGTGGTCTCGATCGCCAAGAAGTACCAGGCCTCGGGGCTCCCCCTGCTCGACCTGATCCAAGAGGGGAACCTCGGGCTCATGCACGCGGTGGAGAAGTTCGACTGGCGTAAGGGCTTCAAGTTCTCCACCTACGCCACCTGGTGGATCCGTCAGGCCATCACCAGGGGCATCGCCAACACCGGGCGAACCATCCGGCTCCCGGTGCACGCCGGCGACACCTTGGCCCGGGTGCAAAAGGCCCAGGCCCGGCTGGAGCTCAGGTTCGGCCGGCCGGCGACGCTGGCCGAGCTGGGCCAGGAGGTCGAGCTGCCCGAGGACAAGCTGGTCGAAGCGCTCCGGTTCCGAGCCGAACCGCTGTCCCTGTCCGAGCCGCTCCGCGAGGACGGCGACGCCGAGCTCGGCGACGTGGTCGAGGATCGCTCGGTCGAGTCCCCCTTCGAGATGGCCGCGGTGGGGTTGCTCCCCGAGGAGATCGGGCGACTGCTCGCCCCTCTGGACGAGCGGGAGCGTGAGATCCTCCGTCTCCGGTTCGGCCTCGACCGGGGCGAGCCCCGCACCCTCGAAGAGGTCGGTGAGCACTTCAACCTGACCCGGGAGCGGATCCGCCAGATCGAGGCCCGAGCCATGTCGAAGCTCCGGCACCCGTCCTCGGACACCGGCGCCCGTGACCTGTTGAGCGTGTAGCCGCCCGTACGGCCTCCTCGCCGACCCCTCGCTCGAGTCGCTTGGGCGCGATGGCGGCGGACCGGATACGATCCCCGACTATGAAGAAACTGTTGATCCTCGCCATCCTCGTTGCCCTGGGCGTCGTCGCCGCCAAGCGGCTCCGTCCCTCCTGAGCCGACCCGGGCTCAGCTGAGCCCGGCCTGATCCGACCCCTCCCGCATCGAGCGGGTCAGAGTTGTGCCCGTAGACGGTTGCGCGCCAGTCGCCACGCCACCACTCCGGCGGCGCTGGTGGCCAGGGTGATGCCCGCCACCATGGCTGTGGCCGGCAGGCTGGGGACGCTGACCCGATCACGGAGGCGAACCGGCTTGGTGAACTGCATCACCTCCCACTCCCGCTCCTTGGCCACTTTGGCCAGCACCCGATCGGGGTTGACCACGACGGGATGACCCACCGCCTCGAGCATGGGCAGGTCGGTGTAGGAGTCGGAGTAGGCGTAGGAGGCGGACAGGTCCAGACCGTCGGCCTCGGCCAGCTCCCGCATGGCATCGGCCTTGAACGGACCGTAGGCGTAGAACTCCATCTCCCCGGCGTAGCGGCCCTTGTCGTCCACCACCGCCCGGGTGGCGATGCAGCCGTCGACCCCCAGGTGCTCGGCCAGCGGCTCGACGATCTCCTCGGGCGAGGCCGACACCAGGTAGACGCGGTGGCCGGCGGCCCGATGCTCCTCGATGAGGTCGAGGGCCTCGGCATAGATGATGGGCTCGACCGTCTCCTCCAGTGCCTCGCGCACGATCTGGCGGATCAGGGTCTGGTCCCAGCCCTTGGTCAGGGTCAGCATCGATTCCCTGACCCGGGCCAGCTTCTGCTCGCTGGCCCCGAGGTGGAGATAGATCAGCTGGGACACGACGGCGCGGACCACCAGCCGCCGGTTGATGAGTCCGCCCCGGTAGAAGGGCCCGCCGAAGGCGGCGATGGACGCCTTGGCGATGACCGTCTTGTCCAGGTCGAAGAAGGCCCCTTCCACCGGGCTAGTGCCCCACCAGCAGTTGCTGCACGCCGTCCTCTGCATCCTCGGTCACCAGGACCAGCACCTCGTCTCCCGCAGCCAGCCGGGTATCGCCGCGGGGGACGACCAGTCGGTCGCCCCGGACGACCGCGACCACGGTGGCCTCTCGGGGGATGCCCAGATCGACCAGGGCCTGTCCGGCCGCCGGCGAATCGTCGGCCAGGGTCACCTCGACCAGGTGAGCGCTGCCCCCTTCGAATCGCAGCAGCCGCACCAGGGACCCGACCGACACCGCTTCTTCGACCAGCGCCGTCATCAGCTGGGGGGTGGACACCGACACGTCGACGCCCCAGCTCTCGTTGAACAGCCACTGGTTCTTCGGGTGGTTGACCCGGGCCACGACTCGGGGCACGGCGAACTCCTGCTTGGCCAGGAGGGAGACGACCAGATTGTCCTCGTCGTCGCCGGTGGCCGCCACCACCACGTCGACTGTGGCCAGGCCGGCGGCGTCGAGCGAGCTGACCTCGCAGGCGTCGGCCACCACCCAGGTGATGTCGAGCTCCCCCTCGAGCCGGGCCACCAGCTCGGGATCCTGCTCGATGATCAGGACATCGTGGCCGCCGTGGTGGAGGTCGTTGGCGATGGCCGTCCCCACGCTGCCGGCCCCGGCGATGGCCACCTTCATGGCGAGTCCTCTTCGAGATCGGCGGTGGGAACGGGGACGCCGGCGATGACGGTGTCTCGCCCGGCTCGTCCGTTGCCTCCCTCGGACTCCTCGGCCGCCCGGTCGTCGAGGCGGTGCATGGCGGCGTTGGTGACCATCAGGTGGAGGACGTCCCCGTCCTGGCCGACCAGGTCGTTGAGGTCCAACCGGGCCACACCGGCCCGGGTCACCGAGACCAGGGTGATGTCACCTTTGGTGTTGACGTCGGACAAACGCTTCCCCGCCCATCGTTCGGGCAGGGGGCGCTCCACCAGGGACAGGGTGCCGGTGGTGTCGGTCCACTCCACCCCCTTGGACGCCGGGAGCAGGCGCCTCTGCACCTGGTCGATGGTCCACGACACCGTGGCCACGGTGGGAATGCCCAGGCGCAGGTAGATCTGGGCTCGACGGGGATCGTAGATGCGGGCCACCACATTGGGGATCTCGTAGGTCTCCCGGGCGATCCGGGCGGTGAGGATGTTCGAGTTGTCCCCGCTGGTCACCGCGGCCAGGGCGCCGGCCTCGTTGGCTCGGGCCCGGTCGAGGTCGTCCCGGTCGAAACCGGACCCGACGATGGCCGTTCCCGGCCATTCGGTCGGAAGCCGGCGAAAGGCCTTGGCGTTCCGATCGATGATCGAGACCGAATGGCCCTGCTCGACCAACCCGATAGCCAGACCTGATCCGACCCGGCCGCAGCCCACGACGATGACATGCACCCGGACCATGCAACACGCACGGGACGCCGCTGACAACTCGGGGGCCCGTAAGCCCGTGCTGACGTACATAATTCGAAGCTCGTGTTTTACTGACGGGATGGACGGACCGGTCGGCGAGCAGGGCGAGGACCGCGTCCCCGGGACGACCGAAGCGCCCGTCCCGCCCGAGGTCACGAGCGTCGGCCGTTCCCGCTTCGTGCGGCCCTCGGTCGACGTGCCGCCCGCGGTGGACCTGCCCGAGACCCTGCGGTACCGGCTCAAGAACGTGCTCCTGGGCCCACCGCTGGCCTCCGAGCGCCAGGCGTCGGAGCGACTGGGACGTCCCACCGCGCTGGCCGTGCTCTCGTCGGATGTCATCTCGTCGTCGGCCTACGCCACCGAGCAGATGCTCCTGCCCCTGGTCCCGCTGATCGGTGTGGCCGCGTTCTCGCTGGTGGTCCCGGTGGCCGTGGCCGTGATCTTCGTCCTGTTGTTCGTGACCCTCTCCTACCTCGAGGTGGTGAAGGTCTACACAAAGGCGGGCGGCGCCTACGTGGTGTCCCGGGAGAATTTTGGCCCGAAGGTGGCCCAGATCGCCGCGGTGAGCCTGCTCATCGACTACACCCTCACGGTGGCCGTGTCGGTGGCGGCCGGCGTGGCCGCGCTGACCTCTGTCTTCTCGTCGCTCACGCCCTACACCACGTGGATCGCCATCGGGCTGGTCGTCGCGCTCGCTTACGGGAACCTGCGCGGCATCAGGGAGGCGGGCCGGACGTTCGCCATCCCCACCTATTTCTTCGTCGTCAACATGGTGATCCTGATCGTGGTGGGCTCGTACAAGGAGATCGCCGGAACGCTCCGCGTCCACGCCATCACCGGCCACCCGGGATCGGTGCCCATCGGGCACCCCGGATCGGGGCTGTTGCTCGGGGCCACCGTCTTCATCGTGCTGAAGGCGTTCGCCTCCGGTGGTTCGGCCCTCACCGGCACCGAGGCCATCTCCAACAGCGTCAGCGTCTTCCGGCGCCCCGAGGCCCGGAACGCCCGCATCACCATGACCATGATGGCCATCATCTTGGGGTCGCTGGTCCTCGGGGTCACGTTCCTGGCCGCCGCCACCCACCCGGTCCCCTACGTGTCGGGGACGCCCACGGTCCTCTCCCAGGTGGCCAAGTACGTCTACGGCGGCCACGGCGTCGGCGAGGTGTTCTACGTGCTGTTGCAGGCGGGCACCATGTTCATCCTGGTCCTGGCGGCCAACACCAGCTTTACCGGGTTCCCCTTCCTGGCCAGCTTCGCCGCCGAGGACTCCTATCTGCCCCGGCAGTTGACCAAGCGGGGTCATCGCCTGGTCTTCTCCACCGGCATCATCGTGCTGACCGCCGTCGCCATCGTGGTCCTGCTGGTCACCCAGGCCAAGGTGGACAAGCTGATCCCGCTGTATGCCGTGGGCGTGTTCACCGGCTTCACCATGGCCGGCGCGGGCATGGCCAAGTACCACTTCACCAATCGCGAGGACCATTGGCGTCGGCGCCTGGCCATCAACGGGACAGCATCGGTGCTGTCGTTCATCGTCCTCGTGATCATCGCCGTCACCAAGTTCGCCGAGGGGGCGTGGGTCGTGGTGGTGATCCTGCCCCTCGGGGTGTTCGTCCTCCTCCGTCTCCACCGGCAGTACGCCAGCGAGGAGAAGCAGCTGGAGGCGGGGGTGGCGGCCGCAGCCGAGGCTCCCGTGCTGGACAAGCACGTGGTCATCGTCCTGGTCGATCGGCTCGACCTGGCCTCGGCCCGCGCCCTCCAGTACGCCCGGACCCTGCACCCCGACGACCTGCGGGCGGTCCATTTCGTCTTGGACAACCGGGTGAGCGAGGCCCTCGAGGCCGAGTGGAGCCGCTTGGGGCTGACCCGGCTGCCGCTCGACGTGATCGAATGCGAGGATCGCCGGCTGGGGCGATCGGCGCTCGAGATGGCGGCTGAGACGGTGGCCGATGGCAACACCGAGCTGACCATGCTGCTGCCCCGGCGGGGGTTCGCCACCGGGTGGCATCGACTCCTGCACGACGGGACCGCCGATCGGATCGCGGCCGGCGTGAGCAAGCTCTCCCACGTGACGGCCACCGTGGTCCCCTATCAGCTCACCGGCGGGTGGCTCTCGCGGCGCCGAGACTGGAGACGCAAGGCGACGGCGGGGGACGTGGACGGTGCCCGTCCGGGCAAGCCCAGCGACAAGGAGTCCAAGCCGTCCTTCGACGAGGCCGCCTTCGGCGACCGGGCCGCCGGGGCGCTCCCCATCGGCCAGGTGGAGTGGAGGCAGCGGGTCCGCGTGGCCGGGCGGATCCGGTCGGTGCGGGTCCAACCACGGGCGGGGACCTCGAACCTGGAGTGCCTGCTGGCCGACCGAACGGGGCAGCTCCTGCTCGTTTTCCAGGGTCGGCGCCGGATCCCGGGGATCCAGCCCGGGGCCCGGCTGCTGGTCGAGGGCATGGTCGGCGATTGGGGCCATCGCCCTGCCATCTTGAATCCCGATTACGAGCTCATTGCCGGGCCCGACGCCGAGGACACGCCCACCTAGCCCGACGCCTCGGAGCGGCGATACTC
>Ga0210400_10003547_pt1 | contig 13812 bp, 10 predicted proteins | sample IncBWH26MmetaG_FD_155456 | JGI IMG/M metagenome (GOLD analysis project Ga0210400, IMG submission 155456) | Forest soil microbial communities from Barre Woods Harvard Forest LTER site, Petersham, Massachusetts, United States - Inc-BW-H-26-M | ecosystem: Environmental > Terrestrial > Soil >...
AAGCACACGGGGGAAACTGCAGTCGAAGCGGCGCGCCTGGCACGGGCCGCGAAGCGGGCGGTCAAGGTAACGTGGACCCGCGAGGAAGAATTCACTTGGGCATACTTTCGTCCTGCCGGCGTGATCGATGTAAATAGCGGCATGCGCAAAGACGGAAAAGTCGTGACCTGGGAGTTCCACAACTACAATTCCGGTGCGATGGGCATTCCCACGCCTTACGAAGTTGAAAACCAGCGAATCCAGTTCCATCCGGTACGTCAAGTTCTGCGTCAAGGTTCGTATCGCGCACTCGCGGCAACGGCGAATCACTTCGCGCGGGAATCTCACATGGACGAACTGGCGCACCTTTTGAAGATCGATCCGCTGGAGTTCCGCCTGAAGAATTTGAAGAACGAACGCCTACGCTCCGTGTTTGAAGCAGCCGCTAAGAAGTTCGGATGGGGCCAGCCAAAACCGCCTGGCCGCGGTTTTGGCATGGGTGGTGGTTTCGAAAAAGGTGGGAATGTCGCCACCTTTGCCGACGTATCACTGGATCGGTCATCCCGCGAGGTCAAAGTTGTGCGGCTGGTGACAGCTTTTGAATGCGGTGCCATCGTCAATCCCGATGGCCTGCGCAACCAGCTTGAAGGTGCAAATATCATGGCGCTCGGTGGCGCTCTTTTTGAGGCTATCGAATTTGAGAATGGAAGGATTCTCAATGGCCGCTTCTCGGATTATCGCCTTCCGCGGTTCAGCGATGTCCCGGTGTTAGAGACAATTTTGATCGACCGCAAAGATATTCCCTCGGCCGGAGCGGGCGAGAGTTCGCTGGTGGGCGTGGCGCCCGCGCTCGCGAATGCCATTTTCGATGCCAGCGGAGTTCGCTTACGTTCGCTACCGTTGGTGCCGAATGGATTAAGAGTCTGACATGGTTCCGTCTTTGCCATTCAAGCAGTCGTGAATTTCACTATCGCGGGCTGGATCAAGTCCGCGATAGTTTTAAAATTTAATAAATACTAGAGGAGATCACTCATGCGTCATCGAAACCCGGCAGTAGTCGCCGCAGCGATTGTCAGTCTTGCCGCCACTTTGCTTCTCACCGATGTTGCCAACGCAGTTCCGCCCGGTTCGTCCGGCTATCACGTCGTAAAAACAATTCCGATTGGCGGCCCAGGCAAATGGGATTATGACATCGTCGATAGTGAGGCTCGCCGCGTGTACGTCTCTCACTCCACGCACGTCGTCGTTCTGGACACGGACTCCGGTGCCACGGTCGGCGACATCGCCGATACGTCTGGCGTCCACGGAATCGCGCTGGCATCCGACCTCGGTCGCGGCTTCACGAGCAACGGCAAGGCAAACACCGTAACCATTTTTGACTTGAAAACATTTAAAACCATTGACACGGTCAAGACCGGGGGACTGAACCCCGACGCGATCTTTTACGACGCCGGGACGAAACGCGTGTTCGCCTTCAATGGCAAGAGTTCGAATGCGACGGCGATTGATGCCGCCAGCGGCAAGGTTGCCGGAATGATTCCGGTAGGCGGCAAGCCAGAGTTCGCCGCCGGAGACGATCAAGGTCATGTGTTCGTCAATGTCGAAGATAAATCTCTGCTGCTCGAAATCGACGCTCAAAAGCTGGCGGTTTTGCATCGCTGGCCGCTCACGGGTTGCAAGGAGCCTTCCGGCCTGGCGTTCGATCAAAAGAATCATCGTCTTTTCTCAGTCTGCGGCAACAAGAAGATGATGGTAGTGAATTCGGAGACCGGCAAGATCGTTACAACCATCGCCATTGGCGAAGATCCTGATGCGGCTGGTTTCGACCCAGGCACGCAACTCGTGTTCAGCTCGAACGGGGAATCCGGAGACCTAACTGTGATTCATGAGGATTCGGCGGATAAATACACGGTGATGGAAACTGTCCCCACCAAGAAATACGCCCGCACCATGGCGATCGATCTGAAGACCCACAATATTTTTCTTCCCGTTGCTGAGTTCGAACCGGTGGCTCCCAAAGGTGAGGAAGAGCCTCCGATGAAACCCAACTCGTTCGAAGTCTTGCTTGTCGGGAAGTAAAGAGTTCACAATCAATGTTTGTTCGCTCGACGCTCAGTTCAACGTTCGGCATCATCCGGGAGAAGGAGGGCACTTATGAAGCAAGTAGGCATCGGAATCATCGGAACCGGTTGGTGCGGTGGCATCCGTGCGGAGACTTGCGCCGCGAGTCCGTATGTAAGCGCCCTGCACCTCGCCGAAATCCGCCCGGAGCGGCTTAAAGAAGTGGCCGGCAAGACGAACCCGGCCACTACCACGTCAGATTACCGCACACTCCTGGACAACCCGACCATTGATGCCATCGTCATTTCGGCGACGCCCGAGACAACCCACTATCCCATGGCGCACGATAGCTTGATGGCCGGCAAACACGTGTTTCTCGAGAAGCCGATCGCTCTTGAACTTTCCGAAGCCGACGAACTAATCGCCTTAGCCCACTCAAATAATCTGCTATTCACTATCGGTTATTCTCAACGCTTCAACCCTAAGTTTGCATATGTGAAGCGCTCGATCGACGACGGAACCATCGGCCAGCCGGTGAGCGCACTGGTCAGCCGGCACATCACCCGCAATCTCGGCAACAAAATTGGAGGCCGTATCAAGCTTTCGCCGGCGGCTATGGAGGCGACGCACGACATCGACTTTGTCCTCTGGTGTTTTGCCCCCCGAAGACCAATTCGTGTCTACGCGCAAGAAGTCCGAAAAATCATGCAGTCCACTCACAACGTTCCGGATTGCGTCTGGATCATCGTCACCCTCGACGACGGGTGCGTATTCACGATAGGCGCAGGATGGGTTCTCCCCCCAGCCTATCCGAACTTCTCTTCTACCTGGATTGAGATGGTTGGTACGGAAGGCTCGATCATGGTGGACGATACGCATCGTGACGTCAGTCTCAACACCATGAAACGTGGTATCGAGTTTCCCATCTCGACCATGCCCGGAGAAAAAGTTGCTCACGTGTATGCCGGCCCCATGGAGGCCGAAACCATTCACTTTCTGGAGTGCGTTGCAAAGGGCCAGCAGCCGCTGGTTACCGCAGAGCACGCAAGGATGGTCATGCAGGTGTACCAAGCCGCAGACAAGTCGGCAGAAGAAGGCCGCCCCGTCGAGATAGTTTCCGGCCAGCTAGTCGGCCCGCATCCGCCCAGTCACGCTGAATCCATCAACAGCGCTACGGCCGACCTTACCTGAGGAATGCCGGAAACTACCCGCATTCCGGACGCAGAAGCTTTCTCGCCCGACGCCCACTCCCGACCGAGCCGAACCCGTTGGCTGGTTCTCCTCCTGATCAGTTTGATGTACATGATCACCTACATGGATAGAACTGGCATTTCCATCGCCGCGCCCGCCATGTCAAGAGAATTTGGACTCAGCCAGACCACAATGGGCGTGGTGTTCAGCGCTTTTCTGTGGGCCTACGCTCTGGGGCAGATTCCCGGCGGATGGAGCGCCGACCGCTTTGGCCCGAGACTCGTGCTGCTGGTGATCGTTCCGGTTTGGTCATTCATGACTGCGCTCACCGCGAGCGCCACTGGCCTCGCCTCTCTCCTGGGCGTTCGTTTCGTGTTTGGTCTGGCGGAGGCAGGTGCTTTTCCAACTGCCACGCGAGCCATGCAACTCTGGTTCCCCAAACACGAACGTGGCATCGTTCACGGTGTTACCCACAGCTTCAGTCGGCTCGCGGTGGCGATTGTGCCGTTTATCGCGGTCAGCATCATGGCCGCCTTTGGCTGGCGTTGGATTTTCTACGTTTTCGGATTAGCCGGACTGCTATGGTCTCTTAGTTTTTTCCTTCTCTATCGCAATCTTCCCGAGCAGCATCCGAAAGTCAATGGCGCAGAACTGGCATACATTCGCGGCTGTCATCCTGACGGTTCCATCAAAGCCGCGTCGAACCTGCGCGGACGACCAGCGGCGCCATGGAAAAAAATCTTCCGTTCTCCCAACATGTGGTACATCGCTGCAGGATACTGCTCGTTTTATTACGGAACCTATTTCTTCATGACGTGGTTTCCTACCTACTTGCTCGATTACCGCCATCTGTCGTTGAAGGCGGTCGGCATCCTGGCTTCTTTGCCGTTATTTGCGGGCATGGTCGGAGACATAGTCGGGGGGACACTTACCGACAAAATCTATCGCAAAACCGGGCGGCTCAAATTCTCCCGCCGGATTGTCGCCGCGCCTGCCATGCTGGCCTCCGGCATCTGCTTGCTCCCAGCAGCGACCGCACCCTCCGCCGGGACGGCAATCCTCTGCTTGACCGCCTCGCTATTCTTTCTGGAGTTGGTCATCAGTCCCGCGTGGGCGGTTCCCATGGACGTGGGCGGCGAGTACAGCGGTACAGTTTCTGGCGTCATGAATATGGCTGGAAGTCTGGCCGCATCCTTTTCCCCGATCATCTTCGGAGCTTTGGTCCAACGAGGACACTGGATTGCCCCGTTCTTTATTACTGCCGGTGTCCTGCTAACAGGAGCGATGATCTGGACGTTTCTTATTGACCCGGAGGAATCCGTGGTTGGAGCGTGAATTACGCCGCAGGAATCCGCGATGCGAAATAGTCCGTTGCGCTGCGTAAATCTCACATGATGGCGAACGCGAGGGATACTTTCCGTATGGCCGACCAGCTACAAATTTCGTCGAATCGCCCTCAAAAGCCCAGGAAATAACGAATAGCACCGAACCCAATGCCCAGCAGGATCAGGGGAATCACCTTCAGGTTGAATTTACGGAGTAGGAAGAGCGACAAGATCACCCCGCTCAACGAGATCACATTGAGTTGCTTGAGACCTGCTACTCCTGATGGGAAGATCACTGTTTTCCCTAGAAATAACGTTAGATCCAAAATCGCGCCGACCACGACTGCGGTGATCAGTTCCAGGACGCCTCCGATCACCGGGTTGTCTTGGGATCTTTCCACCAGCGGTGCACCCGCAAATACGAAGAAAAAACACGGCAGAAACGTATAGAACGTCGTTGCCAGCAGACCCAAGGTTCCCATCCACAATGAACCGTGGAAGTGGTTGTACGCGGCCAGGAACCCGACGAAGGCTACCACGATGATCAGAGGGCCCGGTGTTGTCTCGGCGAGTGCGAAGCCGTCCATCATTTGGAGCCTGCTCAGCCAATGAAGTTTCAACACGGCAACCTGCGCTACATAAGGAATTACCGTATATGAGCCGCCAATCGTCACGAACGCGGTCTTGGTAAAGAACAGCGCGAGGCCCCGCCAAAAATGGAAGTCCACAGCAAAGAAGTGGAACAGCGGCAACGGCAGCAGCCAGAGAAGCAGGACAACCGCTGCCAACTTCATCGTAGGCCATAAAAGAGAGATAGGCTTCGTCGCGGCCGAATCATGGCGGATGTAATAGCTCTCTTCGTCCTTGTCCTCTTCGGCTCTTACTTTGCCGGGGCTGTGCAGAAGGCCTGGCCGCATCGTCGTCAGGGCGATTCCCAGAGCAATGGCACTGAGCATCACGATGACTAGCGAGGCCTCAAAAAAGAACATCGCTGCAAACGTGGCCACCGCAACGGCACCTTGAATCGGTCCACGCACGGCTCTTCTCGCAACTCTATCGAGGGCGACGATCACCAGGGCGACGACAACAGGTTTTAAGCCATTAAACATCGCGGCAATCCAGGGCAGGTTACCGAATCTGACGTAGACCACACTGAGTGCTAGCAGAATAAACATCGAAGGCAGCACAAAAAGTGTTCCCGCAAGAATGCCGCCCCGTTTCCCATGCAACTTCCAACCGATGTAGATCGCAAGCTGCTGTGCTTCAGGTCCGGGAAGGATCATGCAATGGCTCAGCGCATGGAGGAAGCTTCGGTTGCTGATCCACCGTTTCTTCTCGACCAACTCGTCATGCATGATGGCGATGTGAGCGGCTGTCCCGCCGAAGCTGATCCATCCCAGCTTGCACCAGAAACGCAGTGCTTCCTCAAAGGGAGGTCGTTGCAGCGTACCTTTCACCCCGGCGGGTGCCAGGTCCCGATCGCCAGATGTCTGCAAAAGAGTTTTCATGACATTTGTAACCTTTTAGACATTATAACATCATAATAAAGGAAACCGTACGCAGCTTATTCTTGGCGCTTAGCGCGTTCGACAACGATCCAACAAAATAACGGATCAAAACAATAGAAAGGCTTTTTGAATATGAACCAACTTACTCAATCATTGGAACGGGAAGGCAGCAACCGTTTTGGCCTCTTAAGCAGAGGTCGTGCATTCTTGGCAAGACGTTCGGTAACCGTTTGGGCTCCTATTCCGCTACGGCTGATTGTTGGCTATGGCTTCATGGAACATGGCTTTGCGAAACTGTCCAGGGGGCCTGAAGCCTTCGCCGCCATCCTTCATACGATGGCCGTGCCCGCGCCTCATCTCATGGCGTGGCTCACCATTCTGACCGAACTCATTGGCGGTCTCGCCGTCCTGCTCGGAGCTTTCGTCCCACTTGTAAGTCTGCCGATGGGTGCGGTTCTCTTCGTCGCGATGCTGAGTGTGCATCTCCCCTACGGATTCAGCTCGATTAAACTGCTGAGTGTGACGTCCGGCCGGGCTCAGTTCGGGCCGCCGGGCTACGAGCTTGATCTGCTCTATCTGGCGTGCCTTGCGGCACTCGTCCTCGGTGGCTCTGGGCCGATGGCGATCGACAATTATTTCAGGAAGAAATGATGGCTTTCGTACACCGCGCAGGGTATCGGAAGAGTTTCAGCGAGATGTTTTTCGTACAAGGCGTGTGACGAATTGGACGAGATCTCCCCGGTAGCACAGTGTTTCGTAATCGACTGGACGGCCGCCTGTCGAATAAGAAGTTCGTTCAATGCGAAAAAGTGGGCTTCGTGGTTTCACTTTTAGCGCCCGGGCAACCTCATTCTCAGCGGCCACCGCGTCCAATTTGTACTCCGCCTCGATCAGCGGAACGTCGTACTTGCGTTCAAGGAGCGAAAAAATGGGCTCGACCTTCAAATTGTTGGTGATGATCTTCTTGCCGATCTCCAAGGGGAGGTAGGTCTCGTCGAAGGAGAGGGGAACGCCGTTGGCCAGGCGCACGCGACGAATTCTGACGACGCGCTCTCCCTTTGTCAGCCCAAGCTGGCGCGCCACAGTCGCGTTGGCAGTCACAATTTCCTTGCCGATTACGCGGGCTGTTGGCTTGTGGCCAAGTGCGTGCATATCTTCCACAAATCCGCTCAGTTCTTTAAGGTCATGCGTGATCTTTGGCGCAGCGACGAACGTACCCTTGCCGCGACGAATCTCGACGAGACCGCGGTTCACAAGATTCTGAATGGCCCGTCGGACGGTGATGCGACTGACGCCGAATCGCGCAATGAGGCTGTCTTCGGTAGGCAGTTGGTCGCCGACCTTCAGGTCTCGATCGGTAATCTCGCCCGCGAGGATTGTTTCGATGCGTGCATAGAGAAGAGAGTCATGCGCCGCTGACATGACGATATTATAACGTTGTATATGCGTTTAACCCGCAGCCTGCCGAGAGAGCAATTCGCGCGGAGACCCAAACCACTTCAAAAACAAACGGGCCACCAGTCGTTGACTGGTGGCCCGAAGTGCATTGACAGCAGTTAGGTTAGAAGTTGACGCGCAAGCCAAACTCCATCACCCGGGGCGAGCCCATGCCGAACACGCCGGTTCCATCCCCAACGCGGAAGAGGTTGGACTCTGGGCCGGTCTGACCGACCAGAGGATTGGTGTGAGTTGTGTTAATCGAGCCGTTAATCCCGGGACCGCCTACTTCCTGGAGCCATCCGGTCATGGCGCCCGGCGGCTGGTTGAAGTTGGCGAAGTTCATTACGTTAAAGATGCTGATGCTCGGCTCCACCGAGACGTGCTCTGCGAAACGGTGGGTCCAGCTCAGCTTGAAGTCAAGCGCCTTGACCCACGGGAACAGCAACTGGTCGGACGGAGCCGAAGCGAGTGTAGGAGCGACAGCGCCGATTTGCTGTAGCTGCGTTGCGGTAAACAAATTGTTGTTGACCAGCACCATACCAGCTGGCGTTGGGTTTCCGGCGTAGGTCGCGTTGTAGGTGTTAATGGCTTCGTTCAGGCCAGTCACACCAAATTGACGGCCGAACGCGCCATTCTTGGTTCCCGGCAGCGGGTCGCTATACGCGCCGCTCCCGGTGAAGTCAGTCTGGAAGATTTGGCCTTGAGTCCCAGTGCTTCCCACAGTGACCACGCTGGAGAGTGGGCTGTAAAAGTGACCGATGAGTCCCAGGCGGAAGCCATAAGGAACATCGAAGGATCCACCAAAGGAGAACTGGTGGGTGCGATCGAGCAGCGACGGTCCGTTGTACTTGAGCGGATTGTCGTTATCCTGCGCCTGCAGAAAGAAGTCCTGATCGTTGTTGGCAGCGGGATTGGAAGGAGGCACCCCGCCAGCGAATCCCGCAGGGTTTACGAAGCGCGAAAGCGAGTACGAAAGCTGGAAGTTCGCCGTTTTCACGCCTCGCATGGGATTGACCACATTCTGGATCAACTTCAGTTGCAGCGCGTTGTATACGGAACGGCCGACCGGTATCGACATGAACATCTGACCTTGGGCGGGATTGATGCCGCCAAAGGCACAGCCACCAGGGCAGGCCGTCCCCGTATCGGCTGCACTGCTTAATCCATGGGCGGTGAAGTTCCCGATGTTGGCTCCAATCGGTGTACCGGTACTGGTCAAGCCGTTTACTGCCGAGCAATCAGCAATGGTACCCGGCAGATCCCCCGGATGTCCGCAGGCGGATTCGGTGGCGGCAACGGCGTTCTGCGCCGAAGCCAGGTTGAAGTAGCGCGCTGCGCCAACGTGGTTGATGTCGATGCCCAACAGCGTACGGGTTTCCACGTTGCGGAGGAAATCAGCACTGAGCACCATGCCGCGCCGAATTTCGTGCTGCAGTCCAAAATTCATCTGCACCGACCGTGGAGTTTGGTAGTTGGGGGCAATCATGTTAAGCGGTTGATTGTTGCCCGCGGCCAGAGTCGTGCCGATATAGTTTGGATTCGGGGCAGTCAGACTGAACGGATTGTCGGCCTGATAAATCTTCTGGGCGTTAGCTAGAACCGCAGCCGCGTTGGCAATGGTATCGTTGCACCAGTTGCCATCACTGCGGTTGGGGTCAGGCCCCTCGACCGAATTCACGGTGATAAAACCGTTATTGAGGCCGGTGTTGCCACCCTGCGCCACGGCCAGCGGGGCTTGCGTTCCGAACACGCAAGGGTTCGGGGCCAGCAGGAAAGCTCCAGTTTGCTCGCGCGGCGGGCGATCAAACAGAACGTTGTTGAAGATCACGTTCTCGTAGTACAGGCCTACGCCAGCGCGGAATACCGTCTTGCCATCACCCTTCGGATCCCAGGCGATGCCAAACTGCGGGGCGAAGTTCCGGTTGGGCTGGTAAACCCGATTGCCATAACCTGGGAAAGCCGCGTTGAGTGCTGGAATGGGCGCCAGGTCGCTGTCAGTCCGGCCTGTATCACGCTCCCAGCGCAAGCCCAAAGCAATGGTTAGATTTGATCGTACCTTCCAGCTATCGCCGATATAGAGAGCAAGCCGGTTATCGGGGCCCAGGCCGCCAGCAGGGAAGCCAAGGGCGGGTTCAGTGGTCGAGTACCCCTGACCGTTGCCAAAGGTGGCAGCAAGAATTGAAGCTTGGGTTGGATCAGGGCCGTTAGGAGCACCTACCACGATGGGATCGATAGAAAAGAACTTGGCGAAACCACCGCCCTGAATATGGTTCCAGCCGCCGCCGAACCGCAGGATGTGCTTGCCAATTATCTTGCTGCCGTCGTATTTGATCTGACGGTTGGCTTGCGGAGTGCTTTGCGGAGCCAGCAAATTCGGGCCTGAGGTGAAGGAACCTTCCTCAATGCTGACCGGATAGTTGGCAAGTGCGCACGTGGGGAAACACTGGCCGCGCGTGCCGTCGACAATTTGGTTCTGGAACTTCAGATAAGAGAAGCGGACGGTGTGAGTGAAGCTGCCGGTATTGAAATCCAACCCGACAACTTCATTCCGGGTGTAGTCCTTATTGTTGTACACCTGGTAGCTGGAGGGGAAGAAGGTGGCAGTAGCGTTATTGCTGAAATAATTGAACCGGCCAAAGAGACGAGAGGTCTTGGTCAGGGAGTAATCTAGACGGCCCATCAACTCATTCTCTTTGAAGGGTGCGGGGAAAGTACCGGAGAGGGCTTGGAAGGGCGCCGTCTCAAGGATTGGGGCTGCCTGGTGTTGCAAGGTGCGCTCGCCATCCAAAAAGAAGAACAGCTTGTCCTTAATGATAGGACCGCCCACGCTGCCGCCTTCCTGATTGCGCTGGAAGGGCGCGGCGATCAAATGACCAGCACCCGGATCATTGGGTAGAGGTGTCGACAGAAAAGGCTCGGGCAGCGTTGCTGCTCCAGCCGAGCTGTCGCGGAACAATCCGAAAGCTTCGCCGTGGACGGCATTGGTACCTGACTTCGTGGTTACGTTAACCGCGCCGGACGAAGTCAGATCGTTGGAAAGATCCAAGCTGGACTGGGCCAGCGAAAATTCTTGAATGCCGCTGGCAGGAATATCTTCAGTGGTGGTGCCGACCGTCTCATCGCTAACATCCACGCCATCGACGTTGATGCGCGCGGTGCGGCCGAAACGGCCGCCGAATGAAATCGACGAGTAGCCGACCTTGGTTGGGTCAAAATTTTCGCCGTCCTGAATCTGGACGCCGGGTTCAAGTTGGGCGAGATCAAGGAAGTTGCGTCCGTTCACGGGTAGGTTGGAGATTTGCGAAGCGGTAAGGACGCCTTGCACTTCCGCCTGTTCCGTATTCACTGCCACTTGGCTGCCCTGCACTTCGACCACCGTGCTCTCCTGGCCGATTTCAAGTTTAATGTTGCCGTTGGCGGTGTTGTTCACCTGAACGTCCACGGCCAGTTGCGTCGTCTTAAAACCCTTGGCTTCAACCCGCACAGAATACGTGCCCGGGACCAGTGCGCCAGACGAATATGTTCCGGCGCCGCTGGTGGTGGCATGCACTGTTTGTCCTGTGGGGCCGGTCATGGTTACTTTGGCATTGGGCACGACTGCGCCGGTGCCATCAGTCACCGCGCCAGAAATGCTGCCGTTTGAAACTGTGGTCTGGGCGAACGCCACGGAACACATAAGCAGCGCTGACAAAGCCAACAAAGACACAACTGCTATCAGCACGGGTAGCCTGCTCCATCTCTTGAATCGCATTGAGTTATCCCCTCGTAATTGAAATTCTCCGAATCAGTCCTCGAAAATCGAGGACTCTCAGCGGCACGTACGACATCTGCAATTGCATTCGGATGACCACGAACTTCATTGGTTTGAGCACCGACCAACGGGCATGGTGAAATCGGGAATGAACGTACAAGCGCGATGAACAGAGGGACGTGATTCGCGAACTCCTGCGAAGCGTTGAAGTGGCTGAGTAGGCGACGGAATCTACCAAACCACAGAGTTCAGCGATGAATGCCTACCAAAAGCCGTAGCGGGACCTGAGCGCGCGATAGGTTTCGCTTGACGCAGCGACGATCAGCATACATACTGGTTGGTATGTCAGCAGCACGTAAGAAATCGAAACGAGGAGCGATTCGGCTGCGCGATCCTGAGCGCACGCGGGATCGCTTGCTGCAGGCGGCATCCCGCGAGGTCTACAGGTCGGGTTTCCAGAGTGCCAGCCTAGACGCAATTCTGGCGGCAACTGGTGTGACCAAGGGAGCGCTGTACTACCACTTCGACAGCAAGGAAGCATTGGGATACGCCGTCGTCGAGGAGGTCATCGATCCCGACGTTCGCGCTACATGGGTGCGTCCGTTACAGAACGGCAAGGACCCGATTGACGCTTTGATCGGCATTGTTCAAGGCATATCAATTCGGCCAGAGGACGTAAGAGGCGGCTGCGCTTTGAACAATCTGGCGCAGGAAATGTCTCCTCTTGATGCGGGATTCCGGAAGCGACTGGCGATAGTGTTCGATGCCTGGCGCGAGGCCGTTGCTTCCGTTTTGCGAGATGGCCAGACCCACGGAAGCGTTCGCCGCGACGTGAAACCCGCCGACGCTGCTGGCATACTCATCGCGATGGTCGAAGGCTACGGCTCGCTGGCAAAGAATGCTCAAGATCCGAAAGTGATGAAAGCAGGGATCAGAAACATTGTGGACTGGCTGCGGTCGTTGCGTCCGCCGGGCAACCGCAGGAGGGGCTGATCGCATCGTTGTAGGGTAGATCGACGATTATACATACCAACCGGTTCGTATGCGACTGAGGTTGCGAATCGGCTTCAGCCGGTAATGTAGGACACGATGAACACTCTGAAGATGGGTCCAGCCAGAGCGGCAGTCTTGAATCCAGAAGATGCTTACGATTCCCTCCTTGAGGGCGTGGCGCAGTATCCGTGTGCACCCTTGGTCAGAGCACGCGACGCAGGAGAACAGACAGTGAGATCCATGGAAACTTTCCCGGGGTTACGGGCGTCTGCGAAGCCGGCGTCTCTCAGGGTGGCCATCAAAGTCAGGGGAAAGATTCTCTTTATCAATCTAGGCGACGTCGTCTCCATTCAGGCTGAGGGTAAATGCGTGTGGCTCCAGCGGAGCGCGAGTTCCTATCTACTACGTGAATCTATTTCGGTGGTGGCAGAAAGGCTCGCAACCCATGGATTCATCCGCATCCACCGGTCTGTGCTTGTGAACGCCTCGTTTGTAGAAGAAATTACGCCGCTTTCGACCGGAGAATACTGCCTTCGAGTCGTGAGCGGAAAAAACTACACGGTCACCCGCACTTACAAGAAGAATCTCAAATCGCTCGCGGAATTGTGGATCGGCACGGGCGCGTTGTTTGCCCGTTAACCCGGCGGCTCCGGTTGTACCATCGCAGTCTTTAGGTGTTGACTAATGAAGAGGTCGCGCACCGGTAGCCTCGGTGCTGGCGGTTGTTTGTCGCCGCTGCATTCATCGGATCCGCGCGCATCATGGGTTAAACGTGTATTTGAATCTGTATCGAAAGGGAAACCAATGAACCGAAAGATAGTCAAGGCTACAGCACTAGGAAGCTTTGCGCTGGCTTTTGCGCTGGGCGCGGTCCGGCAAGCACGAGCACAGGACACCAAAACTCCATATCCCAGCATGGCTCCGCTGGATCAGTACCTGATCGCGGATCGAAACGCTGAGATCGCCCTGGCGCGGACCGCGGCTCCGCCGTCCATTTCCCGCGATGCCACAGTTATGGTCCTGGGAAGCCATGGCTATGAAACAGGGGTTGAAGGCAAGAACGGCTTTGTTTGCATCGTAGAACGCGCGTGGATGAATCCATTCGACAGTCCCGAGTTTTGGAACCCTAAGAATCGCAGTCCGATTTGCCTCAATCCTCCCGCCGCTCGAACCGTGCTGCCGCTCACTTTGATGAGGACAAAGTTGGTTTTGGTTGGAACATCGAAAGATGAAGTCAAGAAGAGCATCAAGATAGCGCTCGAGAAGAAAGAACTGCCGGCGCTCGAAGCTGGCGCGATGAGCTACATGATGTCGAAGGACGCGTATCTTACCGACGCGGGCGGCCACAACATGGCCCATCTTATGTTCTACACGCCACTCGGTACGGTATGGGGCGCGAATCTGGTGGACTCCTCAAATAATGTGTCGTCACCCTTTCCGGGATCTCCGCTCTTACTGGCTCCATCGTTTAAAGGCAACCCAGAGCCAATCCATATGTTTTTGATGGAGACTGGCATGTGGTCGGATGGAACGACGGCCCCAATGTAGGCCGTGCGTTGGGAGA
>Ga0210400_10003548_pt1 | contig 13802 bp, 10 predicted proteins | sample IncBWH26MmetaG_FD_155456 | JGI IMG/M metagenome (GOLD analysis project Ga0210400, IMG submission 155456) | Forest soil microbial communities from Barre Woods Harvard Forest LTER site, Petersham, Massachusetts, United States - Inc-BW-H-26-M | ecosystem: Environmental > Terrestrial > Soil >...
GGGTGGGGTGGGGCGGTTTGACGTGTTGCTCGACCTGCAGGTGTATCTCAAGGCCGGCGTCCTGACGGGGTTGCTGCCGGCGCGGACCAAGCTGGGATTCGACCGGAAGCGGGCGCGTGACCTCAACTGGCTGTTCACGACGCAAAAGATCCCGCCCATGCCGCCCGGCGCCGGGCCGAGGCACGTGCAGGATCAGTATCTCGAGTTCCTGGCGGCGCTCGGGGTGCCCGCGGAGCCGCTGGTGTGGAACCTGGGCCCCTGGACGGGCGACCCGCCCCCGCCCGACGGGGGGCGGTACGCGGCGTTGGTGATCGGTACGAGCCGGCCTCAGAAGGATTGGCTGCCGGACCGCTGGGCGGCGTTGTGCGACGCCCTGTACGACCGGCATGCTCTGGTGCCAATGCTGGTCGGCGGGACGTCTGCGCGGGAGCAAGCGACCGCTCGGGCGATTCTGTCGACCGCACGGTCACCCGTGCGGAACGCGTTGGGGTCGGGGCTCAGGCCGCTCGTATCGATATTGAATGGTGCCACGCTCGTGGTGTCACTCGACACGGGGCCGCTGCACATGGCCGTGGCGTTGGAGCGTCCGGTAGTAAGTCTCATCGGATACAACGATCCGGCTATAGTGGGGCCATATAGGCGCTATACTGATTTGATAGTGAGCGCATTTGGTGCTCCAGTGCAAAGAGAACGGCGCATGGCGACGATCAGCGTGGATGCCGTTCTGGATCGATGCGCATCTGCGTTGTAATGCTGAGCGCCATCGGCGATGCAGTGCATGTATTGCCAATTGTCAACGCATTAAAGCGACACAATAGCGCCAATAACATAACATGGTTGCTCCAGTCAGGCCCTGCGTCCCTTGTCAGGGGCCATCCGGCCATCGATCATCTCGTCGAGATCGACCCGCGCCGATCGCTCGCCCCGGCGCGAGCCCTGGAGCCATTCGACCTCCTCATCGATCTGCAGGTGGCGTTCAAGGCGGGGATCGTCACCGCCGTCACACGAGCCCACACCAAGCTGGGATTTGACCGCGCCCGCGCGCGGGATCTCAACTGGCTGTTCACGACGCAGAAGATCCCCGCCCACCCGAAACGCCAGCACGTCCAGGATCAGTATTTCGAGTTCCTCGCCGCGCTCGGTGTGCCGATCGAGCCCGTTGTCTGGAACTTGGGACCATGGGCGGGCGATCCATCGGCGCCCGACGGGAGATATGCGGCGCTCGCGATCGGGGCCAGCGACCCGGACCGGGAATGGTTCGCCGACCGGTGGGCGGCCGTGGCGGACGCGCTCCACGACGTCTACGGCCTGCGGCCGGTATTGGTGGGCGCCGGGACGGACCGGGACAAGGCTGCTGCGGCAGCCATCAAGGCTCTGGCAAAAGCGCCGGTGGACGACGCGCTTGGCTCAGGGCTCAGGCCTCTGGTGTCGATCCTGGGCGGCGCGGAGCTCGTGATCTCGGTCGACACGGGCGCCGTGCACATGGCCGTGGCGCTCGACCGTCCGGTCATCACGCTCATGTCCAATGCCGACCCGCGCCGCACGGGCCCGTACCGCAAGTTCCACGACCTGATCGTCGATGCCTACCACGACCCTGGCGAGCGGGGTCCGATCAGTTGGACGCGCCGCCCTGGGCGGATGCCGCGGATCGCTGTGACGGACGTGCTCGAACGGGTTGCGCGCTGGCGGTCGACTTATTGACGGACAGAAATGCGCTGATGGTCTTGTTCAGGTACGCGAGGTCGGCGGGACTCGCGCCGGCGCCGGCGGGGTGGCCCCACAGCGAGTGGATCGGGGCGAACGTGACCTGCCGGATAAATTGCCGCTCGTACTCGGCGTCGGTGATCGGGAAGTAGAGGTCGGTCTCGCTCGGCATGTACAGGACCGGTACGCGGATCGCCGCGAGCGCCCGCGCCACATCGCCGCCGTAGCCAGGTGTCGTGCCGATGTCGTGGTGCTGCCACACGCGCGCCTGGAGAATCATGTCGTTGGCGTCGATGCTGTCGGTGAACCCGCGCACGATCCCGGCCATCACCTCCTCCGCCGACCGGCCCATCGACGTGTCCGACCGCCACAGCGCTTGCCGCCACCACTCCTGCGAGAAGAGCCACCCGGCCCACACCGTGCCGTAGGCCTGCATGCCGCGGCGCGGCTCGCTCGTGTAGTCGCCGTCCTGAAACGCGGCGTCGGCCTCGAGCGCGGCGATCTGCCCTTCCAGTCGCACCACGCCGTGCGGATAGCACTTGGCCGTCCCTGACGTCGCCACGACGCGGTCGGCAAAGTCAGGGTAACTCACCGCCCACTGAAACGCCTGCTCGGCGCCCATGGAGAATCCGACGATCGCCTGCAGGTGCGTCAGATGGAGCGAGTCGACCAACAGCTGATGCACGACGTTCACATTATCGCGGATGGTCACTGCGGGAAACCGCGGCCCGTGATAGGGCTCGAGCGTGTTGCTCGGGCTCGACGAGTGGCCGTTGCCAAACATCTCGGTGGCGATGACAAAGTGGCGCGTCGTATCCAGCGCCTGGCCGGGCCCGAGGAGCCAGTCGTAGCCGTGGTGGTCGGCCATGTAGTGTGACGGCACGAGCACCGCGTTGTCGCGCGCGGCGTTCAGATGGCCGTACGTCGCGTACACGATGGTCGCATTGGGAAGCGTGACGCCGCTCTCGAAGGCGAACGTGTCGACGTGGAACGTGTGGACCTGCGCCCCAACCGGAGCAGCAGTAATGAGGGCGGCAACGACAGCCAGGAATGCTCGGCGCATGAGGTCCAACCTATGGCAGCTTGGCCGGGGGCGTCAGGCCGCTACGCGCGAAAAGCAACCGCTGACGTCAGCCCTGCTGGCGCGCTCTGGAGGCGGGGAGGCAGTCCTCGCCATCCAGCGGCGCGTTGGGCTTGATGCGCACGCTCTTGGCGGGGATGCCAACGTTCACGTGGTAGGGCCGCACATCCTTGGTAGCCACCGCGACGGCGCCGACCATCCCCTGGCAGTGGACGTGCACGCCCGCCAGCACGGTCGCGTGGTACGTGATCCGGACGCCGTCATCGAGCACGGTGACGGCGTTGGTCACGTCCCGGGCGTCGATGATGCTGTGCGTGTGGCTGTAGATGTTGGCGTAGTCGCTCACCGACACGTTGTTGCCGATGACGATGCCACCGCGGTCGTCGAGCAGGACGTGCCGGTGGATGACGACGTTGTCGCCGACCTCCAGGTTGTACCCAAACGAGAACTCGACGTGCTGAAACGCCTTGAAGTTCTCGCCGACCCGCTTGAAGATGTACTGGGCGAGCAGTCGGCGGAGATGCACACCCAGCTCCACGTTCTGCCCACCGACGGGCGTGCGGTCAAACGAGTACCACAGCCACAACAACGGCTTGACGGGCTGGAAGCGCGCGTCGTCGCAGTCGGAGTAGTACTCGGGCTCGAGCGTCACGTTGCGCGGGTCGAGCGCTGCCAGCGCGAGGCGTGTGCCGGCGGGCAGTTTCGGATCAGCGACCGCCGTCTCCCAGTTGGCGGCATACTCGGGGTACGCCAGCTCGGCCAGCGTGCGGCGGCAGAGGACTGACCGGTCCGTGCTCGGGTCGGCCAACGCGTCGCCGAGCGCGCCGAGCCACTCGGCCATCACCGGCGAGTCAGGAGGCTGCGAGAGGGAGCGCAGCGGGAGATAGGTCATGCATTCAATCTAACCAGGCTTCCCGACGAGGGTCACGAGCGCCGACGCCAACTCGTCGCGGCCCTCGCCCGTGACGGCGCTGAAGGGGATCACCTGATCGGTGTCCAATCCAAGCAACGCAGTCAGGGACGCCACGCGATCAACCGCGGCCTGACGGCCGAGCTTGTCGATCTTGGTGATCGCGACGACCGTTGGCACGCCCAACTCAGATAGAAAGTCGAGCATGAGCCGATCGTCGTCCGTTGGATCGTGCCGGATGTCGAGGAGCTGCACCACGCCGCGCAGCCGTTCGGAGTTACGGAGGTAGCCCTCGATGAGAGGGAGCCACTCGGCCTGGCGGGCCTTGGCGATCCGCGCGTAGCCGTAGCCGGGGAGGTCGGCCAGCACGAACAGGTCGTTGACCTGGAAGAAATTGATCTCTCGTGTCCGACCTGGGGTCTTGCTCACCCGGGCCAGCGCTTTGCGGCGCACCAGGCGGTTGATCAGGGAGGACTTTCCAACGTTCGATCGGCCGGCGAAGGCGATTTCCGGCAAGGTGGGAGGTGGCCGCCACCCGCCAGCCGCGGCCATCGGCCCGAGGAACGTCAGTTCTCGTATGGGGAGCGGGTCAGCGGCGGGCGGGTGCCCCTCGGTCACGAGCCGGCGATGGGTGGCGGCGCCGCGGGCGCCGAGACCACGGGCCGCCGCGCGCGCGGCGACGGCACAGGAAGGGGGGCGACGAGGATCGACTTGGCGGGCACGTCCTCGACGGTTGGCGACTGGGTCATGGGCCGCAGCGCGAGCTCCAGCACCTCGTCCATCGACCGCACGGGGTGGAACGTCGTGTCGGTCCGCACCTCGGCGGGCAGCTCGCTGATCTCGCGCGCGTTCCCGTGCGGGATCACCACGTGCCGAATACCGAGGCGGTGGGCGGCGACCGACTTCTCCTTGAGCCCCCCGATCGGGAGGACCCGCCCGCGCAGGGTGATTTCGCCGGTCATGGCCATGTCCCCGCGCACCGGCCGGCGCGTCAGCGCGCTGATAATGGCCGTGGCGATGGCGATCCCCGCGCTCGGGCCGTCCTTGGGCGTCGCGCCGGCGGGGATGTGGACGTGGATGTCGCGCGTGCGGTAAAAGTCGCGATCGATGCCCAGCGCCTTGGCCCGGCGGCGGGCGTAGCTCTGGGCCGCGGTCGCCGACTCTTTCATCACCTCGCCGAGCGTGCCAGTGAGCTGCAGCCGGCCGCGCCCGCGGACGACGCTGACCTCGATGTCGAGGGTCTCGCCACCGACCGACGTGTAGGCCAGCCCGCGCGCGACGCCGATCGCGTCCTCGATCGTGAGATCATCGGGATCGAACGGCGCGGGGCCGAGGAGGTCATGGAGCGCGTCGGGGAGGAGCGGCGCCGGGTCCAGCGTGCCGGCCGCCTTGCGGCGGGCGAGCTTGCGCGCCACCCGCGCCAGTCGCCGGTCGAGCTCCCGGACCCCGGCTTCCCGCGTGTAGCCCCGCACGATCGCCGGCACCACGCCGCGATCGAGCGACACCTCACTCGGTTGGAGGCCGTTCCTCGTCAACTGGCGAGGAACGAGAAAGCGCTCGGCGATCGCCAGCTTCTCGTGGTCGAGATAGCCCGCGAGGCGCAGCACCTCCATCCGATCACGCAACGGATCGGGGATCGTCGCCAGCGAGTTGGCCGTCGTCAGGAACAGCACCTGCGACAGGTCGTAGTCGACCTCGAGATAGTGGTCGGTGAACGTGCGGTTCTGCTCGGGATCGAGCACCTCAAGCAGGGCCGCCGCCGGATCCCCGCGATAGTCGACGCCGAGCTTGTCGATCTCGTCGAGCAGGAGCACCGGGTTGACCGACTCGGCGCGGCGCATGGACTGGATGATCCGCCCGGGCATGGCACCTATATAGGTCCGCCGGTGGCCCCTGATTTCCGCCTCGTCGCGCACGCCGCCGAGCGACATGCGGACGAACTTGCGTCCCAGCGCGCGGGCGATCGATTGGCCGAGTGACGTCTTGCCGACTCCGGGCGGACCGACGAGGCAGAGGATCGGCCCATCGAGACGCCCGACGAGGCCCAGGACGGCGATGTAGTCGAGGACGCGGTCCTTGACGTCCTCCAGGCCGTAGTGATCCTCATCGAGGACGTGGCGCGCGTGCTCGACGTCGAGCACGTCCTCGGTGCGCGCGGCCCACGGGGTGGCGAGGAGCCAGTCGAGGTAGTTGCGTCCCACGGTCGCCTCGGGCGACATGGGGGCGGTGCGTCGGAGCTTCCGGATCTCGCGCCGGGCCCGCACGGCGACGGCTTCGGGGAGTCCACGTTTGGTGACTTCGGCGTCCAACTCGGTCAGGTCGTCGGCGTCGTCCTGACCCAGCTCACGATTGATGGCCCGCAGCTGCTCCTGCAGGTAGAACTCGCGCTGGTTCTGGAAGAGCGTTCCTCGGACGTCCTCGTCGATCTTGCGTTCCAAGCGGAGGAGCTCGACCTCGCCACCCAGGATGTGGAGCAGCGACAGCCAGAGCTCATCGAGCGTCGGCGTCTCCAGGAGGGCTTGCCGGGCGTCGTGGCGGATCGCCAGGTGCGCTGCCACGGCCATGGCCCGGCGGTCGTCGGCTTCGATCGCCTGGACGAGGGCCGCGACTTCATCCGGAATGCGCCGGTGCAGCGTGACGTATTCCTCGAACCGGCTCATGGCCTGCCGTCGTTCGGCCGTCGGACGCGCGTCGCTCGCGGCCGACTCGTCGACAAACGGGTACGGGGCGACGACCGCCCGGAGGGTGCGCTGCGACGGGACGTAGCGGGTCACCCGGACGCGGGCGACGCCTTCGACGAGGACCTTGGCGGTGCCGTTGGGGAGTCGGCCGACCTGGAGGACGCGCGCGGTCACGCCGACGCGAAAGAGGTCGCCAGCCGCCGGATCGAGGACGTCGCCGGACTGTTGGGAGACGAGGAGCACCATCGCGTCGGCGGCGACGGCCGCCTCGATCGCCGCCATCGACGCCGGGCGTCCGACGAGCAGGGGGACGACGACGTTCGGAAACACCACCACGTCCCTGAGAGGAAGGACGTGGAGCCGGTCGCCGTCGGTGAGGTGTGTGGGGGCCATGACGAGCCCGGGGACTGGAGTCCGGGCCCGTCGCGGCCCGGACAGCGGTCCTATCTCAGGCTTCCTTCTTCTGCCGCTTGGGCGAGATCTCGAGCAGCGGGGGCGCGCCGGCGGTCACGGTCGACTCGATCACCTTGACCTCGGTCACGTCTTCGCGGCTCGGGAGGTCGAACATGACCTCTGTGAGCATCTCTTCCATGATCGCCCGGAGCCCACGCGCGCCGGTGCCGCGCTTGAGCGCCTTGGAGGCGATGGCGCGGAGGGCGTTCTCCTCGAACGTGAGCTTGACCTCTTCCAAGTCGAACAGCTTGGAGTACTGCTTGGTGAGGGCGTTCTTGGGCTCTTTGAGGATGCGCACCAGCGCTTCCTCGTCGAGGGCCTCGAGGGGGACGCAGACGGGCAACCGTCCCACCAACTCGGGGATCAGCCCGTAGCGCAGGAGGTCGTCGGGCTCGACATCGGCGAATGGGTTCTTGTTGGCGCGCTTGACCGGCGCGCCGAGGACCGTGATCTCCTCTTTGGCGAACCCGATCTGTTTGCGGCCGGTACGGGCCTCGATGATTTTCTCGAGGCCGTCGAAGGCGCCGCCGCAGATGAAGAGAATGTCCTTGGTGTTGATCTGGATGTATTCCTGCTGCGGATGCTTGCGGCCGCCTTGCGGCGGGACCGAGGCGACGGTCCCCTCGAGGATCTTGAGGAGTGCCTGCTGGACGCCCTCGCCCGAGACATCACGCGTGATGCTCGGATTCTCCGATTTGCGGGCGATCTTGTCGATCTCGTCGATATAAACGATCCCGCGCTCGCACTCGGCGACGTTGAAGTCGCCGGCTTGGAGGAGCCGCACGAGAATGTTCTCGACATCCTCGCCGACGTAGCCCGCCTCGGTGAGCGTGGTGGCGTCGGCGATCGTGAACGGGACGTCGAGGATACGCGCCAGCGTCTGGGCCAACAGCGTCTTGCCGACGCCGGTCGGTCCGATGAGCAGGATGTTGGACTTGTCGAGCTCGACCTCGTCATCGCGGAGCGACGCCGAGTTGATGCGCTTGTAGTGATTGTAGACAGCGACGGACAGTGCTTTCTTGGCCCGCTCCTGCCCGATCACGTACTGGTCCAGGACGTCCTTGATCTCTTGCGGGGACGGGACTTGCGTGATCGCTTCGGCGACTTCCCGCTCTTCATCCTCCGCCAGGATCTCGTTACAGAGGGCGATGCACTCGTTGCAGATGTAGACGGATGGGCCGGAGATGAACTTCCGGACTGAATCCTTCGACTTCCCGCAGAACGAGCAGCGGAGGTGTTTGTCGTGAGACATGGGGGACCGCGAGACGGGGATCGAACAGAACCAACCGAGAACTAACAGCCGTTTCCGGGTGGGTCAAGAACGGGTCAAGAACAGCACTACTGATGCAACAGGTGATGCAAGATCATGCGGTGACGGTCGGTTGTTTGCTCGGTTCCACGACGTCCCCACGATGACTGACGATGTTGTCAATGAGACCGTAATTCTTGGCCTCATCTGGTGACATATGGTAATCGCGCACGATGTCGCGCTCGATTTGCTCGACCGGACGGCCCGTATGCTTCGACATCAGCTCATTCATCTTGGCCCGGAGATAGAGAATCTCTTTGGCCTGGATCTCGATGTCGGCTGCGGTGCCCTGTGCGCCACCCGAGGGCTGGTGGATCATGATCCGCGCGTGGGGCAACGCCGACCGGCGGCCCTTGCGGCCCGCGGCGAGCAGGAATGCGCCCATGCTGGCGGCGAGGCCCATGCAGGTGGTGTTCACGGGGCTCTTCAAGTACTGCATGGTGTCGTAGATCGCCAGGCCGGCCGAGACGCTGCCGCCGGGGGAGTTGATGTACAGGTAGATGTCGCGTTCCGGGTTGTCGGCGTCCAGGAACAGGAGTTGGGCGATGATGATGTTCGCCACGTCATCGTTGATCGGCGTGCCGAGGAAGATGATGCGGTCCATCAGGAGCCGCGAGAAGATGTCGTAGCTCCGCTCGCCGCGGCTCGACCGCTCGATGACGTAGGGGGGGTAGATCGTTGCCATTGTCACGCGTGCCTCTGGAAAACAGTAACTGCCTCTCGAACTGCCTCGTAGATCGAACGCAGGTGCTTGAAGGTGCTTCGGGAGTTCTTCAAGTGACGGTGTTCTGTGCAAGCAGCCAACCAAAGACCTTCTCTTCGGTGATGCCTCGTTCGATTTCGCGGAGGCGTCCAGCCTTCTGCAGCGAGGCATAGACCTCCGACGGACTGGCCCTGCGTGTCGTCGCCACCTCGGCCACCCGGTCGTCCAGCTCCGCCTCGGTCGCCGTGAGCTTCTCGCGCTCGGCGATCGTGTCGATGATCAGGTCGCGCCGCACCTGGCGTTCGGCCACCGGCCGGAACTCGCTCGAGAACTTGGCGCGCTCCTCCTCCGGGATCTGATACGCCTGTCCGTAGGCATCGACGAGCTGCGACACCCAGCTCGGTGGCACGTCGAACGGGTTGGCGGCGGCGATCTCGTCGACGAGCTTCTGCCGCACCTCGGCGTCCGCCTCGCGTGTGGCCGCGCGCTCCAGGTCCTCACGGACCGTCCGACGTAGGGCGTCGAGCGAGTCGAAGTCACCGACCTCGCGCGCGAAGGCATCATCGAGCGCGGGGAGCGACTTGCGCTTCACATCCTGGAGCTCGACGCGGACCGGCTTGGTCTTGCCGCGCTGGGCCTCGTCGGGGAAGTCGTCGGGCCAGCGGACCGCACGTTCGACGGTCTGTCCGGGCGCGGCTTCCATGATGAGCTCTTCGATCGCCGGGATCGCCTGTCCCTCGCCCAGCACGAGTCGATCATACTGACGGCCCTCGGCGGGCATCGGGCCGCCGTCATCGTCGGGCGTGGCCAGAACGACGGTCACCATGTCACCCGGGGCCGGCTTGTCCGTCACCGGCGTCCACGCGGCGCGCTGCTCGCGCATCTGCTCGAGCTGTTCATTGACGTGCTCGTCCGTGACCGAGCGGGACGGCCGCTCGACGCGGAACCCGCCCAGGCGTGGCAGCGGGACCTCGGGGCGGACCTCGACGTGCAACTCGAACGTGAGGGGCTCGCCTTCAGTGAACTTCACGTCGTGGACGTGAGGCTGGGCGGCGGGCTTGAGTTGCTCGCGCTCGATGGCCTCTTTGTACGCTTCCTGGATCAGGGCCTCGAGGGCCTGCTGCCGAATCGCGTCGCCAAACCGCTTGCGGATCATGGCCGCGGGCGCCTTGCCCGGCCGGAAGCCGGGGAGCCGGACGCGCGTCGCATAACGCGCGGCCGCCGTCTCTTCGGCGTGCCGCACGTCATCGGCCGGGACCGACACCTCCAGGAGCCGCTCGACGCCGCTCGACTTCTTCGAGGTGATCTGAATGTTCATGCCGAATATTAACAGCCTGGCCTGCCCAGGGCCGCAAGCGGTGGCAGCTGGCGAACGCGAAACGCGCCATGCAGGGGCGGCCGTGCGCTACTCGCCCACTCGCCCGTGATCACCCGGCGAATGCGCTCGGCCGTCAACGTCGTGGCGTATCGGTCGCCTGTCTCTGTGTTGCCCTGCTCGATCAGAATGAATCGACGCGAGACGTCCTGCTCGGCATTGAGTTCCAGGGTGGCGTGCGCGGTCGTGCCCGAGCCGGCAAACGGGTCGAGCACGATGCCGTCGGGTGGGCACCAGAGTTGGATGATCTTCTTGAACAGCTTGAGCGGTTTGACGGTGGTGAATCGATGGCCGCGGCCGACGATGGCTGTCAGCTCGGCAATGCCATCGTTGGTGCGGCCCGACTCGCGGAATCCCCACGACGTGGAGTAGAATGACTCGGCGGCCCAGTACGTAACCGGCACTTTCCCCTTCCGGAGCTCGGCGAGATACGTCTTCACGCGCGGTCGCCCCTGACCGTCGCGCCCAAACCAGACAAATGGCCACCTCGTCTCGTCGAGGCGCGCGACGCTCACCAAGTCACCCGTCACCATCAGCGCAGGTCGCCGCGCGTCGCCGATGTCGCACTCCTGGTACGACGTGCCCCACTCGGTGAGCCACCTCATGATGTGCTTCTTGGGATGACGCCACGCGCCGTGTCCGGCGGGGTAGTGGAGCGCGCCGGTGAACGGGGATTGGATCGCGTAGTCGTCTTTGGCCGCGTAGCTCCGCGCGGTGAGATTGCCTTCCCGCCAATCGCCGCGCGGATCTCGATCAGGGTTCGAGTACCGGGCGTTGTCGCTGGCGCTTCGCTCCAATGAGGCGGTTCGCGCCCGTGTCAGGTCCTTCGCATAGACCAGGACGTACTCGGTCGACGTCGACACGTGCTCGTTGTCGGAGCGTGGGGCGGACGACTTCTGCCAATTGATGATTGCCAGGCGGTTCGCTTCCCCCAGGACCTCGTCCAGGAGGAGGCCGAGTCGGAAGAGCTCCCGATGGTCGATGCAGACGGCCAGGATGCCGGTGGGCTTCAGCATCTCGCGCATCATCTGGATGCGGGGCGCCATGAAGTCGAGCCACGCGGTGTGGCGCGAGTCGTTGTAGCGGAGATCCTCGCCGGTGTTGTACGGAGGATCCGTGAGGATCAGGTCGATCTGCCGGTCGAGCGCGGGCATCACCGACAGGTTGTCGCCGTCCCAGATCTCGTGCATGCTCGGGGCGGGACTCGAACCCGCACGTCTTGCGACACAGGATCCTAAGTCCTGCGCGTCTACCAATTCCGCCACCCGAGCGTGGAGGCCACTAAGGAAGCTAGTGGCCCCCATGCGGTCGGGTCGAGTACGATCAGCCCCCGATACGGAGACTGACGACCCGCTGGCCGCCGCCCTGCCCGCGGGGGTCGACGGTGTAGACCAACAGTGTCACATAGTCGCCGGTCTTCTCGTGTTCCATGGCGCTCGAGAGGTCCGCCACGGTGTGAATCGGGCGGCGAGGTTCAGGGTACAGGACCGCCACGATGATGTCGGTCGGGGCCAGCTTGTTGTGGGCCGGGCCGGCGTCGTCGACGTCGGTGACGCGCAGGCCGCGGTCCTCCGTCGGCAGGTTGAACTGCTGCACGAACTCGGCCGACACCGGCTCGACGGACACGCCGAGCTTCTGGCTGCTCTGGCCGGCCGAGGGCTTGGAGGTCACGTCGCTGGCGTCGGCGAGCTGCTCGTCCTGCGGCGCTTCCATCAGTTTGACGGTGAAGCTCTTGCGCTGACCGAACCGCATGATGTCGAGGCCGATCGTCGCGCCCGGCTCATGCGACCGCACGATGCGCTGCAGGGTGCTCACGCGGTCGACCGACTTGCCATCCGCGCCGACGATGATGTCGCCGACCTCGATCCCGGCCTTCTGCGCGGGGCTCGAGCCGTCGGACGGCGTGAAGCCGCCGACCTTGGCCCCAGCCACGGTCTTGAGGCCCGCGGCGCCGGCGTCGTCAGGATCGACGCCCGAGATCGCGATTCCAAGGACGGCGCGGCGCACCTTGCCGTACTTGATGATGTCGTCCTGGACGCTCTTGGCGAGCGTGATCGGGATGGCGAAGCCGTAGCCGGCGTAATAGCCGGTCGGGCTGGCGATCGCGCTGTTGATGCCGATCACTTCGCCGTGACCGTCGACCAGCGGCCCGCCCGAGTTGCCGGGGTTGATCGCCGCGTCGGTCTGCAGAAAGTCCGAGATCCCATAGCTCGACGACATGAGCCCGCGGAGATCGGTGCCGTCCCGGCCCTTGGCGCTCAAGATTCCTGCTGTCACCGTGTGGGTCAGGCCCAACGGGTTGCCGATCGCGAGCACCCACTCGCCGACCTTGGCGTTGGCGTCATCGCCCAGGGTCACCGTCGGCAGGTTCCCGGCGTCGATCTTGATGACCGCGACGTCGGTCGTTGGATCGCGGCCCACGACCTTGGCCTTGAAGACGCGCTGATCGTTCAACGTCACCGTGACGCGATCCGCGCCGGCGACGACATGGTTGTTGGTCAGGATGTACCCGTCTTTGGAGACGATGAATCCCGAGCCGCTCGCTTCCTGGGGCTCGCTCCGCTGCGGACCAAACTGATTGAAGAAATCCTCCAGGCCGGGCGGCACGCGCCCGCGCATGCGGGGGCCGCTCATGACCTTGGCGTCGGTCGTCGTCTGAATCGACACCACCGCCGGCGTCACGTGCTCGGCGATCGCCACAAAGGCGTTGCTGAAATCGGCGACCGGCCGAATGTCCTGGGGTGCCGGTTTCGAGGCCGACTGCGCCAGGCCAGGGTGGGTCAGGTCGAGGGCCGAGGCCAGGGCCATGCCGCCGACGAACGCCGCGGCCACCACGCCGCCCAGTCGCGCTCGTGACACTAATGATGACATACGTGAAATCCGCTGTTAAAGAGGGTCTTTAATAGTACACGTTCTCAACATACGAGTTCGACAACAGACGAGCGGCCGGGGGTTGCCGTCGCACGGCACTCCCCGGCCACTCATTTTGAAGTCCGAGTTACTTCTTCTCGTCCACGATCTCGTAGTCTGCCTCGACCACGTCGTCCGGCTTGCCCGAGGTCCCCGTGGAGCCGGTGGACGCGCCGGCCGGTTCCTGTGCCGGCTGGCCACCCGTCGGGCCGCCCGACGGCTGCCCCTGCGCCTGATAGAGCGACTGCCCCGCCTCGCTATAGACACGGGTCAGCTCCTCCTGCGCCGAACGGATCTCCGACACGTCAGACCCACGGAGCGCCTTCCGGGCCCGCTCGACCGCCGCGTCCAACCGCGACTTGAGCTCGGGCGAGAGCCGGTCCGACCACTCCTTGGCGTTCTTCTCCACCTCGTAGGTCATCCCGTCGAGGCGGTTCCGCGTATCGATCTCCTCGCGCCGCGCCTTGTCCTCCGCCGCGTTCTTCTCGGCGTCCTTGACCATCCGGTCGATCTCGTTGTCCGACAGCCCGCTCGAGGCCTCGATCCGGATCTTCTGCTCCTTGCCGGTCGTCTTGTCGCGCGCCGTCACGTGCAGGATCCCGTTGGCGTCGATGTCAAACGTCACCTCGACCTGCGGCATCCCGCGCGGAGCCGGTGGAATCCCCGTGAGTTGGAA
>Ga0210400_10003550_pt1 | contig 13800 bp, 15 predicted proteins | sample IncBWH26MmetaG_FD_155456 | JGI IMG/M metagenome (GOLD analysis project Ga0210400, IMG submission 155456) | Forest soil microbial communities from Barre Woods Harvard Forest LTER site, Petersham, Massachusetts, United States - Inc-BW-H-26-M | ecosystem: Environmental > Terrestrial > Soil >...
GAGAAAAACTCTCACGGAAAGCGAAAAACGGATCAACTTCACAACAACATCCGAGAAATTAGTTCGCAACTCCCAGTTCGAACAAACTTCGCTCCTCATCTGCCAAGCTGTGAGAAATGAGGGCTAGTGCCAAACCGAATCCAAGCAGACTCAAGAGGGCGCCGCTGTAGGAAGGATGACGGAGATACCGGTAGGGCCCCAATTCAACTAGAACTTGACCACTCTGTACCGCGACATCGAAAGTAAAATATTTACCCAATACCGCGGCAGAGTACCAGCGAAGTGCGATCCCCATCAGCATTAAGAGGACCCCGACGAAGAAGAATGAGGTTCGCTTCCACGATATGGCGGCATGCGGCAGGAGCAACGAGAATAAAAAATCCATCGCTAATCCAGTCCACCACAGAATTACGATGAGACTAAGCGAACCCTGATCGCGGGCCATTGAGGTGTCGGTTGACCGCTTTTTTCTCCAGGCAATTGTTTCGAGCAATATCCAGGACGCAAAGGCGCTCCAAAAGATCAGGGCAAAAATTGGTCCCGCGGAGAATGGCAAAGGGCGAACTTGCATATATCTGATGTCAACCTACCCTTCGAGTGTGCCGGAGGAAGCTGCTGCCGGAAGCTCGATCGAATATTTCGTGCGTTGTTTTTCGCGATGCTGGGCCAGGGCCAGCTCGATCAGGCTGTCGAGAAGATTGCGGTAACTGAGGCCGGAGGCCTCCCAGAGTTTCGGGTACATGCTGATCGATGTGAAGCCGGGAATCGTGTTGATCTCGTTCAGCAGGATTCGGCCGGTGCGGTGCTGGAGGAAAAAATCGACGCGCGCCATGCCCAGGCATTCGAGCGCGCGGAAGGCCCGGACGGCGTATTCCTGAAAGCGTTTGACCTGCGCGCCGTTTAGTTTCGCTGGAATCAGAAGGCGCGTGCCCTCTTCGAGATATTTTGCCGCATAATCGTAGAATTCGCGGTGCGGCACAATTTCTCCGGGAATTGACGCCTTGGGGTCTTCGTTGCCTAGCACGGAAACTTCAATTTCGCGGCCGCGGATCGCGCGTTCGACGAGAATTTTCTGAGCAAATTCGGCGGCCAGGTCCATCGCGGCGGCGAGTTCCTTGGCATCGTGCGCTTTGGTCATGCCGACCGAACTGCCCAGCGTCGCGGGCTTGACGAAGACGGGGAAACGAAACTTCTTGCGAATTGCGCTGAGAACTTTGCCGCGTGATTTTTCCCATGCGGCGCGCGTGATGGCGAGGAAATCACCGACAGGCAGCTTCGCCTGCAGGAACAGGCGTTTCTGCATGTCTTTGTCCATGCCCACCGCCGAACCGAGCACGCCTGAACCTACGAATGGAAGTCCGGCCAGATCGAGCAGGCCTTGCACGGTGCCGTCCTCGCCGTAAGTGCCGTGCAGCACGGGGAAAACGACGTCCACGCGCAATGCATCCGGCCGCGAATTGCTGACCGGAACAAGGGCCGCGACGTTCGGATCAGCCGACAGCATGACGCGTTCGCCCGACCGCAAAATGTCTGGGAGCATTTTGTGCGCCGCGGTTCCTGCGAGCCACTGGCCATTCTTGGTGATGCCGATGGGCACGGCTTCGTATTTTTCGGGATCGAGCGCCTGGATCACGGACGCTGCCGAGATCAGCGAGACTTCGTGTTCTCCGGAACGTCCGCCGAACAGGACGCCTACGCGCAGCCGCTTTTTTTCTGTGGCCATAGATTATGCGATCCGTACGATATTCTTCTGTATCCCAGACATGCGAACTTTTCATCGTCAAGCCGGACGTGCCGACTAAAACGACGTCAGTGCTGTAGCTCGTTCCGGTCCGACCGGGACCAGGGTTTTCACTCATCGCTAGAAAAGGCCCCGCCTCTGAAGGGGCGGGCTACAAGTGCCAGAAGCCGACGAGACGCGGGTGCCACTAAACCTCCCGCCTTACAAAATTTTCTTCCCCAATCCGGAGAGCACCATTTCTACGCCCAGAAGCGCGGTCTTGTTGTGGAGATCGATCACTGGATTGATTTCGACGACTTCCAGCGACACCATCGCTTCGCTGTCCGCGATCATTTCCATCGCCAGGTGCGCCTCGCGATAGGTCGCGCCGCCGCGCACCGGTGTGCCGACTCCTGGCGCGTCGGTCGGGTCCACGAAATCCATGTCCAGGCTGACGGCAGTGCCGTCTGTATCGTCGGTAACGAAGCGCAGCGCTTCGCTCATCACATCGCGCATGCCACGCTCGTCGATGTCGCGCATCGTAAAAACGTGCACGCCAGACTCCTTGATCAATCGGCGCTCTTTGGAGTCCAGATCGCGTACGCCGACGAGCGCGACATTGCGCGGCTCAACCTTGGGCTTGTAACCGAGCAACTCGACCAGCTCCGGCGCTCCGTAGCCGATGATGGCAGCAAGCGGCATGCCGTGAATGTTGCCGGAAGGCGAGCTTTCCGGCGTGTTCATATCGCCATGCGCGTCCAGCCACAAGTAGCCGACGCGCTTCGACTGCCCGCGAAAATAATTCGAGACTCCCGAAAAGGTGCCCACCGCGATGGAGTGGTCCCCGCCAAGCACGAGCGGCACGAAGCCTTCCGCAAGCGTGTGCTCGGTCATCTCGGCCAAGCCGCCGCAAGTCTCCGAGATTTCGTGCAGATACTTGGCGCGCTTCTCGCCGTAGTGTTGCTCCTCCGGCTGCTTCACGGCTACGTTGCCGATGTCTTCCACTGCGTGGCCGAGCGCCTTCAGGCGCTGCTGCAGCCCCGCAACGCGCAGCGCGGACGGACCCATATCCACTCCGCGGCGGCTCTGGCCGAGGTCCATCGGCACTCCGATGATGCGAATTTTTAGGGCCATGTATGAAACTCGCGCCAGTTCCCTGAGAATGGAAGGGAGCGAGTCCTTAAGGGTATACGCGATAAATCATCCGGGGGAAGGGAATCACTTCACGGATGTGCTCAGTTCCGCAAATCCACGCAACGGTGCGCTCCAGGCCCAATCCGAAGCCGGCGTGCGGGACGCTGCCGTAACGGCGAAGATCCAGGTACCAGCCAAAGGCCTCTTCCGGAAGGTTACTTTCGCGCAGACGTTTCACCAACAAATCGTAATCGGCGATGCGCTCGCCGCCGCCGATGATTTCGCCGTATCCCTCGGGCGCGAGCATGTCGAATCCGAGGGCCAACTCGGGTCGCAGCGCGTCCGGCTGCATGTAAAACGCCTTGAGGGCCGCGGGATAGCGATGCACCATCACGGGACGGTCATACGTGCTCGATAGAATCGTTTCCTCGTCGCCGCCAAAGTCGTCTCCCCACTTCGCGGGATTGCCGCGCTGGTGCAGGATTTCGACCGCTTCGTCATAGGTGATGCGCGGAAAAGGCGCTTTGACGTTTGCAAGTTTGGCCGGGTCGCGTCCTACCGTCTCAAGTTCTCGCGTGCGATTCTTCAATACCGATTGCACGACGTGGCTGACCAAACCTTCGCCTAGCGCCATCATGTCTTCCAGATGTGCGTAGGCAGCTTCCGGCTCGAGCATCCAGAATTCGGTGAGGTGGCGGCGGGTCTTCGATTTTTCGGCGCGGAAGGTCGGCCCGAAGGTGTATACCTTGCCGAGCGCCATCGCTGTTGCCTCAACGTAGAGCTGGCCCGACTGCGTGAGGTAGGCTTTCTGGTCGTCAATGTATTGCACTTCGAACAGCGTCGTCGTGCCTTCGCACGCGGCCGGCGTAAAGATTGGCGCTTCGGTGAGAATGTAGCCTTGAGAATCCATATACTCATGCGCCGCGCGAACCGCTTGCGCGCGGATGCGCAGGATGGCGGCCTGGCGGGGAGTACGAATCCAGAGATGCCTGCGGTCCAGCAGGAAATCTACGCCATGCTCTTTCAGTTGAATTGGATAAGGAGTTTCATCGGGGACTCGCTGCACGACTTCGATCGCAGTGATCTGAATCTCAAACCCGTCCGGCGCACGCTTATCGGCATGAATGCGTCCGGTCACGAGTACGCTCGACTCCTGCGTCAGGCCACGCAACGCTTCGAACGCCGCGGGCTGATCCTTCAACGATACGACGCCTTGGATCGTGCCAGTGCCGTCGCGGAAGATCGGAAAAAGCAGTTTCCCCGACTCGCGCAGGTTGTATAGCCAACCGCGCAGCTCGACTTCCTGCCCATCGTACTGCCCGACCTCTTGAATGGTTACAACTGGCATGAAGCTTGGTTCTCTCCCTTCGCAAAACTAGAGTGTGTCCGAAGCAGATCCGGTTGATAGGGGCAAGACGATTGGCCAGCTGTCTCTGGCGCGCGCTACGCCTGCGCCAGGGTCTTTTCGAATTTATCGAACACATTGCGCATGCCCTGGAGCGTCCCGGCAAACACCTGCAGGTCGGCGGAGCCGACAGCTGCGGCAGGCTCTTTTAGTTCGAAAACGAAGGGAACATCCGCCGGCAGCAGCGGGAGCGCGCTGCTCCAGTCGATCGTCCCTTCGTAAGGCGGCAAATGATCGTCGCGCTCGCCACGATTGTCATGGACGTGGGTGGTGACGACGAAGTCGCGTATGGCTTCGACGCCCGCGACCACGCCGCCCTCGAGATGGGCGTGACCGGTATCGAAACACAGCTTCACGTTCGTCAGGCGCGTTTGTTCGAGGAAATTCTTCAAGTTCACGGGAGTCGCCATTTCACCCGGCGTGTTTTCAAGCGCGAGGGTGACGCCACGCTGTTTCGCGAACAGGGACAGAAGCTCGAGGGAACTGAACGCTGCGTCCCAGCGGCGCTGGTCCGGAATGTCACGGGGCTGCGCCACGTGCTGAACGCAATAGCGGAAGGGTACGCACTCCACCAGGTCCAAAGCTCGCTTAATTTCGTCCACAGCCTCCTGGCGCCTGATTCTCTCTGGGTCGGAAATCGAGAGCGGGGTTCCGCTTTCGCGCTGGGGATAGGAATCGCGCATTGTTGGAGAATGGATCGAATGCAGGGTGAGGTTATTTCCGGCGAGCCAGGACGCCAGTTCGCGAGCGTCATCTGCCGAGCGGTAGTCGAAATGCGCGCGCGAGCAAAACAATTCGATCGCGGAAACCTCCGCGCGCGCCACTTCTCCCACCAAGGCAGCGGTCAGTTTGCGGTTGACAAAAAGATATGTGGAGAGAACTCGTTGCATCGTCACGGGTTGCCGGGGCTTTTCCTGATTTAGGCGGGCCCAAGTAGAGCCCGTACCCGCGAACCATTTCGACTTTAAGCGAAACCCCGAATCACGTCAAGGCATGCCCGGACGGAACCGGACGGAACTGGACGGAACGAAAATGTCAAAGGATCTTACTTCTTACTCTTCGCTCAGGAAGTCAGCTTCGGGCGGCCCCGGTATCAATCCGGCATTCACACCCCGCATGAGAAATTCCCGGACTGCCTTGCGTCCGCGTTCGCCGTAGCCAAGCGTCCATTTGTTCACGTACATTCCGATGAATTTGTCGGCCAGTTCCGAATCCATATCCCGGGCGAATTGCATCGCGTAATTGACCGCAGCTTCGCGATGCTCGAGAGCAAAGGTTACGCTTTCGCGAATCGCCTTCGCCACTTGAACGCCTACGTCTGAACCTAGAGCGCGGCGCACTCCATTGCCGCCTAGCGGCAGAGGAAGCCCTGTCTGTTCGAGCCACCACTGTCCCAAATCCACCACTCGGTGCAGCCCCATTTGCGAGAACAACAACTGCCCTTCGTGGATCAGCAGGCCCGCGTCGACCTCCGAATTCTTCACGGCGTCCAGGATCCGATCGAACGCCATCGGCACGGGCTCAACCCGCGGCTCGTACAATTTGAGCGCCAGATATGCGGAAGTGTGCAGCCCTGGTACGCCAATGCGGCATTTCGTCAGATCCTGACGCTTGAGCGGGTGCGAAGAGACCACGATGGGCCCGTATCCCTCGCCGAAACTTCCCCCGCAGTCGAGAAGCACATACTTATCGCGGAGATAGGGATAGGCTGCAAAGCTAAATGCCGTCACGTCATAGATTTCCTGGGAGGCAGCCTGATTGAGGGTTTCAATATCGGCCAGGACATGCGAGAACTTCAGGCCGGGCGTGCGCACCTTCTGTGTAGCCAGCCCGTAGAACATGAAGGCATCGTCGGAATCCGGCGAATGAGCCAGTTTGATCTCCAGCGCTTTACCAGCAGCAGGTTTCGTCGGCATTGCGTTCTGTCAGCTCTCCCGTTCGATGCGTTCTTGGATTCGAAGAAACCTCTAGGGGGTCAATCCGCCCTGTTCGTCCGGCAGGTACTCTGGAGTCGCAGGAGATCCCGGGATCACACCCATTCAGCAGAGAGGAGCGTCAGAAGCGGATCCCGGTTTGCGGAAACCCGCCTTCACGGCCAGAAGCGTATCACACTCCGATTCGGCGAACAATTCCGCCAATGGTTCGACGCTTCGTTTCACAAAGCAGCAGCCAGGCGCGCCACCGCTGTGTCGAAGGAAACTCTGCCGTCCAGGTAGGGCCGCCAGTAGAGATCGAGCATGCCACGAAAGCGATCCCATCCGCCGGAATACAGGCCGAATCGTGAGGCGTAAGGTTGATAATTGGACGGGTCGGTTCCTTGAAGAACCGCGAGCGACATCGTTCCAGACGCGAGATCCCGGCGAACGAGTTCACCCGTGGTGTAAAACAGCAGGGCGTGCCAGAGATCGCGCGGGATGGGTTTGTCACGCTGGCGGAATTCGCTGGCAATTGCTTCGTTCACTGTGCTGGCCAGTGCGTGCGAGGCTTCGTGGAAGAGGACTTCAAAGCCGTAGATCCCTTGATTGCGTGCGTCGTGGCTTGAGAGCGTGACGTGCGTGGGGTTGAGGGATGTGTAGGCGCCGTAGGGTCCTCCATACCACACCACGTCCACTCGCATGCGCTCGGTCGGCCAAGGCCGCTGATAAACCTCCGCAAGCTGCCCGGAAAGCTGGACACCCATCTGTTGAACCATCGGTGCGACCTGGGCAATCCATGCGCGATTTGCGCGATCCTGCTCAGCCCACCAGTGCGCCCGGTAGACTGGGGCGGCGCGGTCCAGAGCCTCGACCAAGTCGGCTGGAAGGCCAGACTTGCAAGCGGCGGAGCTTTTCCCCTGCAGTTCCGAGCAAGTTTCCATCTCGGACAGGCGGTTGTTTATCGTCTCCATGTCACCATTGAGGAGGAGGTCGCGCCGGGCCAGATCTTTAGCGTAAAACGAGACAGAGGCTCGCCAGGCTTTTATTTCTTCCGCGGGGAAATCGACGAGAGAAACGGGCGCCTCGTCCGGAGGTGCTGCGCCCCTTCCGCTATCCATGGAAGAGGAGTTGCCATTCAGCAGCCGCGCTTGCAGATAAAGGAAATGGTGCAGATTCACCCAGAACCCGCTGTGCAACTCAAATACGGGCAGGGTTGATTCCGTTCCGGAGGACTGCTGCATTGCCGGAAGTGCGGCGCGGACTGCGGACGCAGCCCGAAGAGAAGGCGCAGCAGAAATTCCTGAGGCGAAGAGAACGAGCGCCGCATTAGCGTAGGTGCGGCGGGTTCTTTTTGAGAGGAAAGGAATCATGGCCCGAGTTGGGATGGTATCGCCAAATGCAGTTCTTCCGCTAGTTTGGCCGTCACGCATGCATGCTTGTTCGCAAGACAAGCTTGTGAGGATGCGGCAAGAACCCGTAACACCCGTCCTATATCAGGAAAGAGAAGCCACGAGTCACCGCATCAACGGAAAATTTGACGCAGTAATGCAGCACCTTCCGCTGCATTGACGACTTTCTTGCGAACCATAAGTATTGATCAGTTCATTCCATACTTGCTGCTAGTGGAGAACAGTCGAAGGCATACCCGAATCGGACTCGACGGCCGCCGCATCGTGTTCTGGCACTGGCTCGCCACTGAGTTCAGCCACCCATGCCCGCAATACGGCCTGATGTTGCGTCTTGACTTCGGTAAACGCCAGCCCCATTCCCATCGATTGCTGGGAGTACGAGACGGTGGCTACTCGTGTTATCCCGGCACGGGGTAGACCCATGGATTCACTATGGAGAACCTACGCGTGGATCTGCTGAATTTGCGACTGCTCCGTGCTTGTCGGCACCGCGCAGGACTCCGCTCGAATCCAGAAAAAACGATCGCCGGCCGTTCTTCCCATATCCGATAGGAGTTGCTGCAATCTCAAATTTTGCTGCCTGGTTGGCGTCTTCCTCTGGCAGATTGCCGCCGGCGGGCACGATTCTGTAGCGGATTGTATAGCCGTCCTTACTTCCTGAGGATAGCTCCGCGTCGACCAGTCCTGCCGCCTCAGGCGAAATTCCACTCTTTGGTGCGGGGCCTAACGGATCGAGCGTGTCCGGCAATTTACCGTACGCCCGCCGGTAGGTCTCGAGCGCAGTAGCGAGCGAGCGCAGGGCGACGATGGCCTCATCTTCGCGCGCCTCCAGATCCGCTTGCTCCCATTGCTTCTGCATCGAAGGAATATCCAGGAGAATCAGGCCTACCGAGAGCAGTTTCCAGTTGCCGCCTTCACGCACCAGGCCAAAGGTGATCGACCGGGAGGGTTCACCAGGGAGAGGAATCTCCATGGGGATGAACGCAAGATTTTCACGCAAACGCGTCTCACCAAAACGCATCTCGGTAGAGATGCCCGGAGCTTCGCAACGAACGACTGGGTGACCAGTGCTGCTCGTGGAAAGCAGTGCCCGTCCGGAGTCTTCCAGCAACACGAACCGTTTCATGATCGCCGTGCGTTGCGAGGCCGGAAGCGCTCGATAAGCAGTGGCGTTATCAGATGTGAGAAAGTTTGCGAATGCCGCGGCGTCCTGCCGGCAGGCAGCAGAAAGCGCCTCGGAAAGAGCCGCGTCGGGGCCCGCCAGAACCGATGGCGGCCTCTGCGCGGCGGTTGCCGAAAGCAGTAAGGTCGCCGCGAAGACCATCGTCAAGACCAGGTTTGGAAATGTTTTACGATACGCCGTAGATTTTGGCGCCTTGGCGCTCACGTTTTCGCTCCGCGCAATATCGCAGCGAGATTTTGGGTGAACTTGGACCGGGGCATCACATCCTGACACCCTGCGGCGCGCGCGCGTTCTGCCAGATCTGTCTGCACATGAGAGAGAAACGCGATCACGCGCCTCGGGTTGCCTGGCGCATTCAATTTCATGCCTGGTTCCAAACTCAGTCCGCACCCGATTCCAGCCGAGTCTGAATTTTGGCCGGCTCCACGCGGAGCCCGCTCCTCATTTCTCTTGCAAAGCTGTTCGACCGCAGCGAGCGCTCCTTGCCGGGCGTTCAAATCCACAATCACCAGGGCGCCCGGATTTGCTGCCGCCGCCTTCAGGAGTTGCTCGCCCGTCGCGGCTGTTTCGAGCGTGATTCCGGTTAGCTTGGCCGTCTCGAACAACTTCGCCTGAAAAAAAAGATCATCGATCAAAACGATTGCATCGGCCATGGATACCTTCTTTATTCACAAGGTTCAAAATTCTGGCGGGCTCAAGTGATGGCCTCTCCCCGCACAAAATCCTTCTCTACCCATGTACCACGCACGCCGTTCGCAGCACAAGCTGCGCGGCCTCGGGACCTCTTCGTTGCCCTTTTTCGGATCCACACAGAGAGCACAATCTGCCGGAGCCAAGGCGATTCCATCGATGACTGAATTGCGATACAACTTGTACGGTGATGGATTCGGCCGAACGTAAAATCCTGGCAGCTTTCGATCGTCCCGGCGCGCGCGGATTGTCGCTCGCGGATTTTGGGGAGCCCGCCGCAGTGAGCATGGCGGTGGCGCAACTGGTTGAGCGCGGATGGTTGCGGGCAGCGGAAAAGCCGGGCACCTATGAGCGAACCGAAGACGGGCGCTTGCAACTGGCGGGTCCGCGCGACATTACGATTTATTCGCGTCCTGGATGCCATCTTTGCGAAGAAGCAAAAAAACAGTTGGCGCCTCTGCTCCAGGAGTTTGGCGCACGCCTCACGGAAATCAATATCGACGAAGACGGGCAGCTTCGCGCCCGATATGACTACGACGTGCCTGTGATCTTTCTAGGGGCGCGAAAGGTCGCCAAGCATCGCGTCGATCTCGTGCAATTCCGCCGTCAACTCCGCGACAACTCTCACTGAATCCTGACCCATGGTGGCGACCCATAAAAGAGGTAGCAGGGCAAGCCCCGAAGAGCCTGCCCTGCACGGTGGATGAGAGGTATCGCGATTCGCAAATCCAACGGCTATTATTGCCCCTGGGACGAAGTCGCGGGTCCAGAGGATGAAGTGGTTGAACTGGAGGGTGGAGTTGAGGTTGGATTGGATATTTTTTTCGACGTCATGTCAGCGGACGGCTGCATCGAGTTCGACGCCAACTCGGATTCCTTGTATTTGGGCGCGCTGACGTATCCGTGGACGTGGTCCTTGTCGATTCTGTTTACAACGATTTGAACAGGCTGCGGCTGATCGCTCTGGTGCAACCAAATCGGCTCATACAGGTCGACTTTTTTCTTCGTTAGCTCATGATCGTCCACCAGCATCATCAGGTCGTAGCTCTGATGCTTGGAATCGGCCTTGCGTAGCGATACCTGGATTGGCCCTTCGCGCTGGAAACTTTTCGATTTTGACAAATCGAACTCGTAGTAGCTCCGCTCGCCACGCTTCTCGAGCGCCACGAGTTCCTCGTGGGTCCTGGCGATTGAACCATTTAACTCTTCGCGCGTGGAGCCCAGTTTGCTTTCGAGATCGGATTTCGCGGCGGCGAGCTGGTCCCGCGTTTCCTTCAATTGTTTCTGCTGCTCAGCAAGCTGGGACTGAACTTGCTTTAGGCGCTTGTCTGGCGAAGCGGGACCAGCGGAAGTCGCGCGCTTTGCGGCGGGCGCGGCGGCTGGGTGCTCCGGCGGTGGGGGAGGCGTACTCATTTGATCGAGCTTCTCCGTGAGCGCGCCGATTTGACTACGCATCTGAGTAACGATCGAGTGAAGCGTTTGATTCTGTGCAGTGAGGTCCGACATGGCCACACTTTGTTGGTAGGCATAGCCCCCGCCAAAAATTGCAGCTGCGAAAACCAGTAAACCCAATATGACTAGCCAGCGCGTCGTGGTGGCCGGAGCCCGATCTCCCCAGTTTTTTTCTACGCGCGTTTCGTTGCGATCGTCGTCGTGCATCTTGCTACCTCCAAAATCATGGCGTTCTGTTCCGAAGTCGAAGCAGAATGCTACTTGAATAATTGCGAGCGGGCGTTCGGGACCGATGACACGAGTATGAGTTGCCCGCTCGTTCCCCCACGCAGTGGAGAAAATTAAACTTTCTTCCCGCGATTGTCGAGTGAGCACGAAGCGTTCCATTCGACGTCGGTTGATCGAGTTACAGTAACTCCGCGTGATCACATGCACTTAACCCCGGACCATTATTTCTCGCAAGCGAGCTTCGAAGTACTAGTCCTGGAAAAATTTCTCAGTCCCTTGCGCGTTTTGTCCGGTCAGCAATGCACGCGACGAGCCTCCCTGGTGGACTCCCGGGCCGGTCTCTGATATTTTGCCTCTCGCTGGACGACGCGTTTCATGGCTGAGTTGAACTTACGGGAGGATTCGTATGCTATCGCGACGCGAAGTGTTGATAGCGACAGCGGCTGCCGGGGCGGCTGCGCTCATTCGTGGCACCACGATGTTCGCCAGGGCCGCGCAGCCTTCTACGGCTGTGAATTTCGAGGTTCCGGCGGGAGCATGCGATACCCACACGCACGTCTTCGGCGATCCGCAGCGCTTCCCGTTTGCCGCCGCGCGCGCCTACACACCCGAACAGGCCTCGATTGCGGAGATGGGCGCCCTGCACCGGGCGCTGCACACGGAACGCGTCGTGATCGTGCATCCCAGCGTGTACGGCCCTGATAATTCCTGCACGCTCGATGGAATGAAGCAGCTTGGATCAAACGTGCGCGGCATCGCCGTGATTGATGAGAAGACGACAGAGGCGGCGCTGGACGAAATGGATCGCGCCGGCATGCGCGGCGTAAGAGTGAATCTCGAGACCTCCGGCCAGAGTGATCCCAAAGTGGCCCGCCAGGTTTTTCAGGAGGCGGTTGACCGGATGAAACGGCGGAGCAAATGGCATATACAGATCTACACGCGGCTGTCCGTGATCGAAGCGATTAAAGAGCAGGTTATGGACGCCCCGGTGCCGGTTGTCTTCGACCACTTCGGAGGGGCGCAGGCGGCGCTCGGCGTCAGCCAGCCGGGATTCGATACTCTAGTGAACTTGGTTCGAACGGGGAAGACTTACGTAAAAATTTCAGCGCCGTATCGCAGCTCCACGCAGCCGCCGGACTATGCCGACGTCGCGCCACTTGCGAAGGCGCTGATCGCTGCGAATCCGCAACACATTTTGTGGGGGAGTGACTGGCCGCATCCGGCCTCGCCCGCAGCTCACCACCCGGTCACTGAAGTCACGCCGCTATGGCAAGTCGATGATGGCCGAATATTCAACCAGCTCCCGGTATGGGCCCCGGACGCGGCAGTGCGCAAGACAATACTGGTAGAAAATCCTGCGAAGCTCTACGGATTTTGAGAGGCTTTCTGGAGTTGCCTAATTCTGCGAATTCGTGATGACCTGCGCGGCGCGGAATACTACGGCCAGCAATTCGACGATGATGCGGCAATACACGGTCCACAGGGCCATTCCGGCCACGCTGAGGATCAGCGCGAGCAAGCCGTTGGACGTGGAGGTCTGAAATCCGCTGAACACGAACCAGACGGCCGCGATCAGGCCCATCAGCAAGTGCACACCGTAGAGAGCCTTCAACATGCGCGGCGTCATCATGCGCGCAAAGGAAAAGTCCAGCAGGTTTTCCATCAGGCTCTTTTCGCGGGGAATTGCTTGCTCAACGTACGAAGGGGCTGAGGCCATGGCGTGGTTTCTCCTCGTCAGAATTTATTCGCCGGGATTCCATCGTACACAAACGTTGCTGGAATGAGGCAAGCAATGCGCCGGATGGCTGTTCAAAGATGTAGCTGTACTTCCGTACAGGTGGCGCGGACAAACTGCATTGAGGTGATTGACGCTGGCGCTGTTGCCCGTGGGCCCGAGTCGGGCTCGGGCCCACGAACACCAGCAGTGCCGTGGCTATTGCAAGAGGGAAGCGTGCGCCGCTGCCGAAGCGCGGTGGGAGAGATCGTCCAGTGATGCGGATGGCGTACTGCACGAACCAAAATTCTTAACGAGTTTCTTCGGTTGGAACGTCTGCACCGTCGCGCCCGCTCGCGATTTCTTACCTCTTATTTCGACTCGCTCGCCGGGGAGTAAATCGGCGCCACCGGGCAGGAGGCGGTACGACTTCTTCTTATCGTCGACTAGAGTCAAACCGTCGTCGCCGGATTGAACGCAGCCGGTGACGGAGCGTCCGTGATGCAGAGCCAGATAAAGGACGCCTGCGCCCGCTGCTGCGGCGCCGACACCGATCCCAATCGCCTTTCCCGAGCCGTAGCTGGGTGATCCGTAGCCGGTTGAGCCGGTTCCCGTCGACCCGCTTCCGGATCCCGATCCCATGCCTCCGCCTCCGTATTGCGCGAAAGCGGGATCTGCCAGAACCAAGGCCAGGGAAATCCCTACTACCAATTGAATTACTTTCCCAACGAGGGATCGTTTCTCAATACTGCGCACACCCATCGTTTCCTGAGTCGTCTTCATCATGAGCCTCCTTTGAAAGTGCTCTGCGCTTAGGATGCGCTTGTCGTAGCGGGCCTTGTCACGGTGATGTCAAATCGGAGTCATCTTTTTGCTGCCGATTCCGGCCCTGCAACCCTCATCGCGAGGTGCGTGCTTCGCGATTCCGGCGGGCCCCGCACTTCAATTG
>Ga0210400_10003551_pt1 | contig 13800 bp, 11 predicted proteins | sample IncBWH26MmetaG_FD_155456 | JGI IMG/M metagenome (GOLD analysis project Ga0210400, IMG submission 155456) | Forest soil microbial communities from Barre Woods Harvard Forest LTER site, Petersham, Massachusetts, United States - Inc-BW-H-26-M | ecosystem: Environmental > Terrestrial > Soil >...
CGAGAGGCGTGAGGTACTTCTTCTTCTGCTCCTCAGTGCCGAAGGCCAGGATGGGTGCGCAGGCCACGGAGTTGTTCACGCTCATGGTGACGGCCACCGACGCATCCGCGTAGGCGATCTCCTCCAGCGCGAGGATGTAGCTCAGCGTGTCCACGCCCGCGCCGCCGTAAGCCTCGGGCACGCACATGCCCATGAAGCCCATCTCGCCCAGCTGCTGGATGATCGCCTTGGGGAACTCGGCCTTGTGGTCCCGCTCCATGGCGCCGGGCTCGATCTGCTCCGCGGCGAACTCGCGCGCGGCGTCGCGGATGGCGATCTGATCTTCACTGAGCTGGAACATGGCCCCTCCAACCACTCAGTTCACCATGGACGGGCCCCAGGCCCAAGGGCTCAGAAGCGGTTGCGGTCCGCCACCTTGAGATCCACCGTGAACAGGCTTCCCTGGCCCGGCTCGCTCGTAGCGAGCAGCCGTCCGCCCCACGATTCGACGATGGCCTTGACGCTGGCGAGGCCGAGCCCCGTGCCCAGCCCCGGCGCCTTGGTGGTGTAGAACGGGTCGAAGATCCGGTCGAGCACGGCGGGCTCCATGCCCGTGCCATCGTCCTCCACCTGGATCCGCGCCCAGGGCCCGCTGTCGGTCTCCACGAAGGTGGTGCGGATGTGGATGCGGCCGCCACTGGGCAGCGCGTCCCGGGCGTTGGCCACCAGGTTCACGAGGATCTGCTCGATCTGCCGCGGGTCCGAACGGATGGGCAGCGGCGCCCGGGTCCCCTCCATGAGCACCCTTATGGTGGACGGCACCATGCGTTCCAGCAGCGGCAGGAAGGTCTCGATCTGCTGCGAGAGGTCGAAAGCCACGGCCTGGGGCTGGTCGGACTGGCGGCCCAGCGCCATGAGCTGCTGGGCGAGATCCCGGCCGCGGCTGGCGGCATCCCGGATGGATTCCAGATCGCGCCGGTCCGTGGGCTGCCCCGCCTCCTGCCGCAGCATCATGAGCTCGCTGGAGCCCAGGATGACGGTGAGGAGGTTCCTGAAATCGTGCGCGAGCCCCGCGCCCAGCGTGGCCACCATGTTGAGCCGCTGGGTCTTGAGCATGGCGGAGACGCTCTCCTCCAGCGCCTTGGTGCGCTCTGCGACCTTCCCTTCGAGCCGGTGGTTGAAGGTCTGGAGTTCGCGTTGCGCGAGGTAGAGCCGCAACAGCACGAGCGCGCCTACGGCGATGCCGATGGCGCGGCCCAACGGGTGCACCGTTTCGGGCCGTGCGAGCGCGAGCCAGGAAGCCCAGACGAGCGCCACGCCCACCGGCAGCGCCAGGAAGCCGGGACGGATCCAGGGCGCGTGCGACTCCTTTGGCGCAAGGTTCCCCCGCGCGGAGCCCGCGTAGGCCAGGAGACCCGTGGCGGCCAGCAGGGGCCAGGCCGTGGGGCCGTACCAGTGGTAGGCGTGCAGACCCATCACGAGGCCGTTCTGGATGAGGAGGATGCACAGGTAGACCAGGAGCGCCGTGGGCAAGGGGCGGAGCGAGGGCGCGAAGGCGTCGGAAAGGTCCACGGAAGCTGGGAGCAGCACCGCTAGAGCCGCCACCACGGAGAGCAGGTCCAGCAGGAAGGTGAGATTCACCGGGCCGTAAGGGCCGCGGAGGTTGATGAAGACATCCAGCAACCCGGGCATGGCGGTGAGCAGCACGAAGAGAAGGCTGCCGCTGACGATGAGCCCACCGAGTCCGCGCTGGATGCGGGCCAGGGCGCCGGGCCGTTCCGAAGGCCATGTCGTGAGCCCCACGATGAGCAGCAGGCGCGAAATGACTTCCAGGGAATTGCCGAAGGTGGCGGCCCACATCCGCGCGGCCGCCGTGGGCAGGACGCTGCTGGTCCCCAGCAGGATCACGGGAACCGTCAGCAGGTTTGAGGCGGCGGTCACGAAGAGGGCGAGGCCCGTCCATCGCCAAGCGGAGACGGCGGCCGCGTCCGTCCTCTGCGCGCGGCGCAGGCAGGCGAGGCCGGCCCAAGCCAGGCCCAAGCCCAGCAAAGCCGCGAAGCCGATCTCGCCCCAGCGCCAGGGGAGGCTGGGCAGTGTGAGCCAAGCCGCGATCGCCACCGCCACTCCCACGGCGAGGGGGGAGCCGGCCATCGCTGCAAGGGGAGATCGGCGCGGGCTTGGCATTGGAAGGTTGTGTGAAGCCTAGACTTCTGACGCAGCCTTGTCGAGTATCCATCTTTTTTTGACTGCAAGCGCCCGGAGCGCGGCCTTCGCGCCTTCCCAGCGCATCAGCTCCAGCGCCTCGGCGGGAGCGCACCAGCGGAAGGTCTCGTGCTCTTCCAGGCCGAGGCTTACGGCCGCGTCCGCCGCCACTTCCGCGTGGAAACAGGTCTCTGTGTTGAACCGCGGCTCGGGGTCGGGGAAGCGCACGATCGCCGGGTCCACCCAGAAGCTGTGGGCGAGTTCCAACGGCTCCAGCCGCATAGGCGCGATGCCGGCCTCTTCCATCAGCTCGCGGCGACAGGTAGTTTCAAGCGATTCGCCCGGCTCGACCATGCCCGTCACGCTGGACCACCAGCGCCCATGAAGGGGTTGCCGCAGCATCATGAGGATCTCCGGGCCCGATGCGCCCTGGCGCCAGGTCAGCGCGCCCACGCTGCGGCTGGGCGCCGCGGCCGGTTGCAGATCCAGGGCGAGCACTTCGCAGAGGTGGCGCTGCAAATGGTCCATGGCGGTTTCGAAACTGGGGCAGGCGTCACCCAGCAGCGACCGCAGGCTGCAGACCCCCTTGTCCGTGAAGCCGCAGGGCACGATCCAGCGGAAATGCGGCAGGTAGGGATCCACATTGAAGGCGATGCCGTGGGTGGTGATCCAGCGGCTCAGGTGCAGGCCCACCGCACCCAGTTTCTCCAGGCCCCGTGACGTCTCCACCCAGATGCCTGGCGCGCCTTTGAACCGGTCCGCCACCACGCCGAAATCCGCCGCCGTGCGGATCATGGCTTCTTCGAGACCGCGCACAAGGCGGCCCACATCTTCCCGGCCGCCCGTGAGGTTGCAGATGGGGTAGACCACGATCTGGCCGGGGCCGTGGTAGGTGACTTCGCCACCACGATCCGTTTCGTGGACGCTCACGCCGTTGGCGTCCAGGAAATCCGGAGCGACCAGGATGTCGGCGCGGGTGGCGTTGCGGCCCAAGGTGAAGACGGCATCGTGCTCCAGCATCACCAGCTGGTCGGGGCGGCCCCCTTCGCGCACGAACTCCGAAAGCGCCTTCTGCATGCGCAGGCCCGCGCCGTAGAAGACGCGGCTGAAACGGCGCAGCTGGGCGGGGCGGGGTGTGGGGAAGCCGATAGGGCCCATGGCTCAGGAAAGCTTGTCGTCCGCCAACACCTTGGCGGTCTGGGCTTCCCGGAACGCCTCCAGCCTCGTGGCCAGTCCCGGATCGCTCAGCGCGAGGATGGAGGCCGCCAGGAGCGCCGCGTTGATGGCGCCGGCCTTGCCGATGGCCAGCGTGGCCACCGGGATGCCCGCGGGCATCTGAACGATGGAGAGCAGCGAGTCGAGGCCGTTGAGCGTCTTGCTCTGGACGGGCACGCCCAGCACTGGCAGCTTGGTCTTGCTGGCCGCCATGCCCGGCAGGTGTGCCGCGCCGCCCGCGCCCGCGATGATGACTTTGATGCCACGCCCCTCCGCCCCTTCACAGTAGCGGAACAGCTTGTCCGGCGTGCGGTGGGCGCTGACCACCTCGGCTTCGAAGGCCACGCCCAGATCACGGAGCGTGGAAGCCGCGTGCTCCATGGTTTCCCAATCGGATTTGCTGCCCATGATGATGCCGACCATCGGATTCGCCATGAGCCCAGTCTAACCTGGAGTCATGCGCGTATTGGTTGTGGGCGGCGGAGCCGCGGGAATGGTGGCGGCTTGGAAGGCCGCGCAGGGCGGCCATCGCGTCTTGCTGCTGGAGGCCAACAATCGCCTAGGCGTGAAGATCCGCATCAGTGGCGGCGGCAAGTGCAATGTGACCCACGCGGGGCCGCTCAAGGAAGTGCTGGGCTGCTTCTCCAAAGAGCAGGCGCGCTTCCTCCGTCCCGCCATGCACCGCTTCACCAATGACGAGGTCGTGGAGCTGCTGCGACGCGAAGGCGTGGAGACCTACACGCGGGACAATGGCCGCGTGTTTCCGCTGGACCGTCCTGGCAGCGCGGGAGTCGTGGTGGCGGCCTTCGAAGCGCTCATGGCCCGCGTGGGCGTGGAGGTGCGCACGGGCGGGCGGGTGACGGGCATAGAAGGCACCGCGCCCCGAATCAAAGCTCTGCGATTGGGCGATGAACGCCTCGAAGCGGACCTCTTCATCCTCGCCACGGGCGGCGCCAGCTACCCCGAGACAGGCACGCGGGGCGAGGTGTTGGGCTGGCTGCGGGAGTTGGGCCTGCCCATGCGCCCCTGGTTTCCCGCGCTGGCGCCCATCCCCCTGGTGAAGCCGCGCCCCGCATGGGAAGGCGTGGCCTGGCGGGATGGAGAGCTGGTCCTCTCCGCGGGGAAGGGCGGGAAGCGCCTCGCGCGTTTCAAGGGGGATCTCGTCTTCACGAAAGCGGGCATCAGCGGCCCCGCCGTGCTGGAGCTGAGCCAGGTCGCGGAAGACGCGAGGCTGGCTGGTGGCGCCTTCCTGGCCTACGCGCACGATACCCGTTCCTTCGATGAAGTGGATGTCGAAGCCATCGCCACCGCGCAGACCCAGCCCCATCTCTCCGCGCTGCGCTGGATCCAGCGGTGGATCCCCGAACGCTGCGCCGAGACGCTGCTGAAAGAGGCAAGGCTCGATGAAGGCCAGCGCCTCAAGGACCTGCCCAAGGACGCGCGGCGGAACTTTGTCGCGGCCATCACCGGATCGCCTTTGGGCGCGCCCGGTCCCGTGCGCCTCAGCCGCGGCGAAGTGGCGGCGGGCGGATTGAAGCTCGAAGCCGTGGATCCCCACACCATGGCCGTGCGCGGCTTCGACAACCTCCGCGTCTGCGGCGAACTGCTGGATGTGGACGGCCCCGTGGGCGGCTACAACCTCCAGGCCGCGTTCAGCACTGGGTTCGTGGCGGGGGAGATCCAGGAGTGAGGTATGAGGTGACGAGGCAAACCCTCAGCCCTCGTCACCTCGCAACCTCGACCCTCACTTCCCGCGGTTGCTGCTCCGCGTGTGCATGGAGTTGCCCTTGCCTTGGGCCTTGGTGTTCACCTTGGACTGGGCGTTGGCGGAAGGCTTGGGCTGGGGTGCGGACTTCGCCTTGAGGCCCGGGTCCTCGGCCTTCTGGACCTTGTCGAGGCTCTTCAGCAGGTCGGCGGGAACCAGCGGCTTGGTCATGGGAGCCTCCATCAGGCGCCGCTTCAGGCGGGCAGATGCTCCCAGCTTACGCTGAAGTGGCCCAGGATGGCCGCGCGCTCGGCGCGCTCCTGTTCGGCGATGCTCGCGTAGGGATGGCGGAACACCACGCGGCGCACGCCGCGGCGCACGAGGGCGCGGGCGCAGGTGAGGCAGGGCTCGTGGGTCACATAGGCCGTCTGGACGGGGCCATCGCAGAAGCCGAGGGCGTTCTCTTCCGCGTGGCTCGTGTGGAGGCAGCGCTGGCCGGGATGGCAGGTCTCCGGCGTGCAGTGGGGCATGCCCGGCAGGGCGCCGTTGAAGCCCGCCGCCGCGATGCCGCCATCCGGCCGCAGCAGGACCGCGCCCACCTGCAGGCGGCAACAGGTGCCCAGGCGGCCCAGCTCGAGCGCCATGTTGAGGAAGACCTCGTCTTTGAGCCGTGCGCGTTCCATATCCGTCCTATGTTTGCACGCTCTTATATACTTCGCTCGTCCCATGACGAAGCTCTTCGGGCGGCTTCTGGTTCTCGCGATTCTGGCTGGATCCGGGGCCGGGGCCTGGAAGGCCTGGCGCGCCTACGAGGCCCGGCGTTCGCCGCGGATCGTGGTGCTCGATCCCGTGGTGGCGGGCGTGGAGCGCGATTGCGCCATCGGGCTCGGAATACTGCTCCGCGACCAGATGGAAGTGTCGTCGGCTTCCACGGTCATCGTCCCTTCGCGGCCCCTGCCGCCTGATCTCCCACCCGGTGATCTGCTCCTTCGCTTCTCCGGACATCGCGAAGGCGATTCGCTTTCGCTCCGCGTCGAGTGGATCGCGGCGGGGAAGCGCGCGACCGGCGCGGCGTGGAGCGCCTTCGAAACGCCGATGGCCACGCCCGCGGAGGCCTTCCGCCGCTTGGGGAGGGGCCTGCCCGTGGCCCGGCTTCATGACGGCGCGGAGAACCTGATGCCCAGCGATCCAGCCCGTTTCTGGGATCTCGCGCGGCAGGCCTCCATCCAGGAGGACGTGGCCGCGAATGCGGATCTGGAGGCTTCCCGGAAGCTGGCGGAGTCCGCACCGGACAGCGCCGCTGCCTGGGTGAACCTTGGCGAGCACATCTATCGCAACCTCTGGACGGAGCCCGCGGGCGGCGACCTGCCGCAGGCCCGGGCCGTGAACGCCTTCGATCGCGCCCTCGCCCTGGTGCCCGGCTATCCCCGGGCCGCGCTCCTCAAGGGGATGCTGCTCACAGACATGGGGGACCAGCGCAGCGCACTGCGGGTCCTCGCGGATGGCCGCGGCTTGCGTCCACGGATTCCGGACCTCTATGGCGGCCTGGCTTACGCGGGGCGGACGAGCGGTTTGATGGACGGCGCCCTGCGCGCGCTGGCGGCGCGGGACCGCCTCACCCGTCCTTATCGCATCTCCCAGGAATGGTTCGCGGAGAACACCTATCTTTACAGCGGCCGCTGGGAAGACTTCAGGAACAGCCTGCCAGGGAACCGCGACCCCTTCTTCCTCTTCTACGCGGGGTATCTGGATCTGGTGCAGGGAGACAAGGTCGGCGCGCTCCCGCTCTTCCAGGAGGGCGCCGTAGAGCGGCGGACCTCGCTCCCCTTCAGCGATCTCTGCACGGTCTACGCGCTGGCGCTCCAGGGCCGCCAGGACGAGGCCCTGGGCAACCTGCGCGCCTTCGAAGAGGAGCGGGGCCGCCTGCGCGTGCCGGATGGCGAGCTGACCTTCAAAGTGGCGGAGGCCTATGCCTTTTTGGACCATCCCGAGGAGGCGCTCACGGCCGCGGGTCGCGCCTTCGCCCAGGGATTCGGATGCCTCGCCTGGTACGAGGCGAGCCCGCTCTTCGCGCCCGCCCGCCACAGTCCACGCTGGGAAGGCCTGCGCCAACACATCCGCGAACGGCAGACATTGCTGGAAGAGGCCTACCCTCCGGACTCGTTCGGATGAGGAAGGGGCCCGTCCGGGCCCCTTCCTGCGTGCCGCAGACTGGCTTCAGATGCCGCCGGTCTCGATCTCGGGCCGGTAGGTGAGGCTGGCCTTGAGGTAGTCGCGGTTCATGAGGGCGATGTTCTCGAGCTGGATGCTCTTGGGGCAGGCGGCCTCGCACTCGCCGTGGTTCGTGCAGCTGCCGAACTCCTCATCGTCCATCTGGGCGACCATGTCGCGCACGCGGATCATGCGCTCGGCCTGGCCCTGGGGCAGGTGGGCGAGGTGGCTGATCTTGGCGGAGACGAAGAGCATGGCGGAGGCGTTGGGGCAGGCGGCCACGCAGGCGCCGCAGCCGATGCATTCCGCGGCGGCCATGGCCAGGTCGGCCTCGCCCTTGGGCACGGGGATGGCGTTGGCGTCCGGCGCCGCGCCCGTGTTGGCGGTGATGAAGCCGCCGGCTGCGATGATGCGGTCGAAGGCCGAGCGGTCCACCACGAGGTCGCGCTGGACGGGGAAGGCCTTGGCGCGCCAGGGCTCGATGACGATCTCGTCGCCGTCGTTGAAGCTGCGCATGTGCAGCTGGCAGGCCGTGGTGCGGTCGCGGGGACCATGGGGACGGCCGTTGATGACCATGGAGCACATGCCGCAGATGCCCTCGCGGCAGTCGTGGTCGAAGGCGATGGGCTCGTCCCCGGCCTTGATGAGGCCTTCATTGACGATGTCGAGCATCTCCAGGAAGGACATGTCGTCGCTGATGTTCTCGGCCTTGTAGGGCCTGAAGCCGCCTTCGGACTTCGCGTCCTTCTGGCGCCAGACGAGCAGGGTGAGGTTCATGGTCTTGGACACGGCTGGCTCCTCACTTGTAGCTGCGGGTGGCGAGATGGACATGCTCGAACTCGAGCGGCTCGATGTGCTTCTCCGGCTTCACGCCCTCGCCCTTGTATTCCCAGGCGGCCGCGTTGCAGAAGTGCTCGTCATCGCGCAGGGCCTCGCCCTCGGGTGTCTGGTACTCCTCGCGGAAGTGGCCGCCGCAGCTTTCGCGACGCTCCAGCGCGTCCAGGCACATGAGCTCGCCCAGCTCGATGAAGTCGGCCACGCGGCCCGCCATTTCAAGACTCTGGTTCAGCTCCTCGCCCGTGCCGGGGATGCGGAGGTTGGACCAGAACTCCTTGCGCAGCTCGCCGATGAGGCCGATGGCCTTCTGCAGGCCCGCCTCATTGCGGGCCATGCCGCAGTACTCCCACATGATCTTGCCCAGCTCGCGGTGGAAGTGCGTGGGCGTCTCCTTGCCGCCGATGGCGAAGAAGCGCTCGGTGCGCGCCTTCACGGCGGCCTCGGCGGCCCTCGCCTCTGCGTGGTCCACGGTGGGCCGCTTGGCGGGGTTCTCGCCCACCAGGTAGTTGCCGATGGTGTAGGGGATGACGAAGTAGCCGTCCGAGAGCCCCTGCATCAGCGCGCTGGCGCCCAGGCGGTTGGCGCCGTGGTCGCTGAAGTTCGCCTCGCCCAGCACGAAGAGACCGGGGACGGTGCTCTGGAGGTTGTAGTCCACCCAGAGGCCGCCCATGGTGTAGTGCACGGCCGGGTAGATGCGCATGGGGACTTCGTAGGGATTCTCGTCCGTGATGCGCTCGTACATCTCGAAGAGGTTGCCGTACTTCTCCTCCACCTTGTGCTTGCCCAGGCGCTTGATGGCGTCGGAGAAGTCGAGGTAGACGCCGCGGCCGCCGGGTCCCACGCCGCGGCCCTCGTCGCAGACCTCTTTCGCGTTGCGGCTGGCCACATCGCGGGGGACGAGGTTGCCGAAGGAGGGGTACTTGCGTTCGAGGTAGTAGTCGCGGTCCTCTTCCTTGATCTCATTCGGCTTCTTGCCGCAGTCCTCTTTCCGCTTCGGCGCCCAGACACGGCCGTCGTTGCGCAGCGACTCGGACATGAGCGTGAGCTTGGACTGGTGGTCGCCCGTGACCGGGATGCAGGTGGGATGGATCTGGGTGTAGCAAGGGTTGGCGAAGGCCGCGCCCTTCTTGTAGGCGCGCCAGGAGGCCGTCACATTGCAGCCCTTGGCGTTGGTCGAGAGGTAGAACACATTGCCGTAGCCGCCCGTGGCGAGCACCACGGCGTCGGCCATGTGGGACTCAACCTTGCCCGTCACCATGTCGCGGACGACGATGCCTTTGGCGTGGCCGTCCACGAGGACCAACTCGAGCATCTCGTGGCGGGTGTGCATCTTCACGGAGCCGAGGCCGATCTGCCGCTCCAGGGCCTGGTATGCGCCGAGGAGGAGCTGCTGGCCGGTCTGGCCCTTTGCGTAGAAGGTTCGGCTCACCTGGGCGCCGCCGAAGGAGCGGTTGTCGAGAAGGCCGCCGTATTCGCGGGCGAAGGGCACGCCCTGGGCCACGGCCTGGTCGATGATGTTCACGCTGTTCTGGGCGAGGCGGTAGACATTGGACTCGCGCGAGCGGAAGTCGCCGCCCTTCACCGTGTCGTAGAAGAGGCGGAAGACGCTGTCGCCATCGCCGCGGTAGTTCTTCGCCGCGTTGATGCCGCCCTGGGCCGCGATGGAGTGGGCGCGGCGGGGGCTGTCCTGGTAGCAGTAGCACTCCACATGGTAGCCCAGCTCGCCCATGGTGGCCGCGGCCGCGGCGCCGGCGAGGCCAGAGCCCACCACGATGACCTTGTACTTGCGCTTGTTGGCGGGGTTCACCAGCTTCATCTTGAAGCGGTGGTTGTCCCACATCTGCTCGATGGGTTCGCTGGGGACATTCGGCTTGAGTTCCATGACTACCTCAGCGGATGAAACCGGCCAGGACGGCGACGGGGAAGGAGATGTTGGCCACGACCACAATGGTGGTGACGGCCCAGGCCAGCTGCTTGCGGAGCGCGTTGTAGCGCGGGTGGTTCCAGCCCATGGTCTGCATCAGGCTCCAGATCCCGTGGCTGAGATGTCCGGCCAGCGCGATCATCGCGACGATGTAGAGGGTGGACACCCAGCGCACTTGGAAAGTGCTCACGAGGTTCCGGTAGACCTCGCCCTTCACGAACGCGCCGCCCGGATGGATGTCACCGGTGGTGAGGTTCAACAGGTGGAAGACGACGAAGAAGAGGAGGATGAAGCCCGTCACGCGCATGTAGCGGGAGGCCCAGGTGGAAGCCTCGTGCTTCACCTGGCGGTAGGCCACGGGGCGCGCGGCGGCGTTCATGCGGGTGAGGCTGATCGCGGCCCAGATGTGGAGCGCCACGCAGGCGAGCAGCACGATCCGGGCGATCCAGAGCCCACCGCCGTGGAGCATGTGATGCAGGAACTCCGAGTAGGCGTTCAGCGCCTCGGAACCCATGAAGACCTGGAGGTTGCCCACCATGTGCCCGATGACGAAGAGCACCAGCACGAGGCCGGTGATGGCCATGACGATCTTCTTTCCGATCGACGAGCCTAGGAAGGTGGCATCGGGTTTCATCAGGCCTCCACGGTCGAGGGTTCGTTTGGGGCCGCCAAAAGCCGCGCGGGGATTCCGCGCAGGCCATCCGGCCCCTTAATACATTCCGGTCCCAGTATGTTCGGGATCGCTTCCGGTCCCAAGGGACAATATCTGTGGGGAGCCTCATCCGACGCCGCTATGAGGGCTTTCCGGGCGCCAGGCTTCCTTGTAAGCTGGCCAGATATTCCCGGTTCCATTCCAAGGAGTTCCCCATGCTTTCCCTTATTTTCGGCGCTGCGGTAGCCGCGCTATTGGTCGCGATGTTCCTCGGGAACCGCGTCCTGGCTGGTTCGACCGGAACCGATGCCATGCGCCGCATCTCCGACGCCATCAAGCAGGGGGCCGAGGCCTATCTGAGCCGCCAGAACCGCACCATCGGCATGCTGGCCGTCTTCGTCGCGGTGGGCATCTACCTCGTCTACCACGGGCAGGCGGGGCCGAATCCCTCCCGCGCCGCGCTGTGGACGACCATCAGCTTCGTGCTGGGCGCCGGCTGCTCCGTCATCGCGGGCTACAGCGGCATGTGGATCTCCATCCGCGCCAACATCCGCACCGCGGCCGCCGCCGAGAAGGGGCTGAACGCCGGCCTCCAGATGGCCGTGCGCGCGGGCGCCGTGTCGGGCTTCATCGTCATGGCCATGAACCTCCTGGGCATCGGCGGGCTCTACGCGTTCCTGACGGGCCCCATCCATTTCCTGCCCCAGGAAGTGCCGCTCCAGATCGTGGGCTACGGCTTCGGCGCCTCCTTCGTGGCGCTCTTCGCCCAGCTGGGTGGGGGCATCTATACCAAGGCCGCTGATGTGGGCGCCGATCTGGTGGGTAAGGTCGAAGCCGGCATCCCTGAGGACGATCCCCGCAACCCCGCCGTCATCGCCGATCTCGTGGGCGACAATGTGGGCGACTGCGCGGGCCGCGGCGCGGACATCTTCGAGAGCACCGCCGCCGAGACCATCGGCGTCATGATCCTCGCGAGCGGTTCGGCGCTGTTCCCCGTCTTCGGCATCCAGGGCATCCTCTTCCCGCTCGTCGTCATCGCGCTGGGGCTGCTGTGCAGCGTCGTGGGCGTGTTCACCGTCTCCGTGAAGGAGGGCGGCGATCCCATGAGCGGTCTCAACCGTGGCTTCTATGTGACCGGCATCCTCGCGATGGTCGCCTTCTGGTTCGCCACGCAGAAGCTGCTCACGCCGCTCGCGTCTTCCGGGATCGTGGCGCCCCACGCGGCCCGCTACTACTTCTACTGCGGCCTGCTGGGCCTGGCCACGAGCCTGGCCTTCGTCTACATCACCCAGTACTACACGGAGAGCAAGTACCGCCCCGTGAAGGCCATCGCCGACGCCTCCAAGACCGGTCCCGCCACGACGATCATCGAGGGTCTCGCCGTGGGCCTGGAGTGCACGGCCGTCCCCGTCGTCGTGATGGTCTGCGCCATCGTGGGCTCCTACTTCCTGGGCAAGGCCAGCGGCATCGAGCCCGGCCATGTGGGCCCGCTCGCCATCAGCGGCCTCTTCGGAACGGCCGTGGCCACCCTCGGCATGCTTGGCCCGGCCGGTTACATCATGGCCATGGATGTCTTCGGCCCCATCGCGGACAACGCGGGCGGCATCGTGGAGATGGGCGAGTGCGGCGAGGACATCCGCAAGTCCACGGATGTTCTGGACGCGGTGGGCAACACGACGAAGGCCCTCACCAAGGGCTACGCCATCGGCACGGCGGCCCTGGCGGCCTTCCTGCTGTTCAGCGCCTTCATGGACGCGGTGCGCGAGCATACTCACACGGCCTTCGACACCGTGAACCTCGCAAAGCCCACTGTCTTCGCGGGCGCGCTATTGGGGGCCATGCTGGTGTTTCTCTTCTCCAGCTTCGCCATCCGCGCCGTGGGCCGGGCGGCCTTCGATGTGATCGAGGCCGTGCGCAAGCAGTTCCGCGAGAAGCCCGGCATCATGGCGGGCACGGAGCTCCCTGACTACGCAGCCTGCGTGGACATCGTCACCCGCGGCGCCCTGCGCCAGATGATCGCTCCGGGCCTCCTGGCCGTGGGCGCGCCCATCGCCGTGGGCCTGGCCTTCCGCACCTTCATCACGCCTGCCGACCCCACCGCGGCAGCTGAAGGCGTCGCGGCCTTCCTGATGGTGGCCACTATCGCTGGCATCCTCATGGCCCTCCTATTGAACAACGCGGGCGGCGCCTGGGACAACGCGAAGAAGTACATCGAGACCGGCGTCCACGGCGGCAAGGGCTCCGAGGCCCACAAGGCCGCGGTCGTGGGGGACACCGTGGGCGATCCCTTCAAGGACACCGCGGGCCCCTCCCTCCATGTGCTCATCAAGCTGCTGGCCACGGTCACGCTCGTCATGGCGCCCCTGTTCCTCTAGGACGCGTCCCGTTAGACTGGAAAGGAGCGGCCAAAAGCCGCTCCTTTTTTGCGCCCTCTCCGGAAGCCCCATGGATCTCCAGCACGAAATCGCCCGGCGCCGCACCTTCGCCATCATCTCCCACCCGGACGCGGGCAAGACGACGCTCACGGAGAAGCTCCTCCTCTACTCCGGCGCCATTGACCGCGCGGGTTCCGTGAAGGGCCGCGAGGGCGCGGGCCACGCCCAATCGGACTGGATGAGCATCGAGCAGGAGCGCGGCATCAGCGTGACGAGCGCCGCCATGCAGTTCGACTACAAGGGCTTCGCCATCAACCTGCTGGACACGCCGGGCCACCAGGATTTCAGCGAGGACACCTACCGGGCGCTCACGGCGGCGGATTCCGTCGTGATGCTCCTGGATTGCGCCAAGGGCGTTGAAGAGCAGACCAAGAAGCTGTTCCGCGTGGCCAGCGAGCGCAAGCTCCCCATCTTCACATTCGTGAACAAGCTGGACCGCCCGGGCCGCGAGCCCATCGAGCTCATCGACGAGGTGGAGGAGCTCTTCGGCCTCCATGCCGTGCCCGTCACCTGGCCCATCGGCAACGGCCCGGACTTCAAGGGCGTCTATGTGCGCGCCACAGGCCAGATCCGCCTCTTCGAGCGTGCCAAGAAAGGGCAGCGCGCCCGCGAGACGGGGCAGGGCGGTCTCGATGACCCG
>Ga0210400_10003552_pt1 | contig 13794 bp, 12 predicted proteins | sample IncBWH26MmetaG_FD_155456 | JGI IMG/M metagenome (GOLD analysis project Ga0210400, IMG submission 155456) | Forest soil microbial communities from Barre Woods Harvard Forest LTER site, Petersham, Massachusetts, United States - Inc-BW-H-26-M | ecosystem: Environmental > Terrestrial > Soil >...
GCGGCGCGGGCCAGAAGGAAGGCCGCGTGGACGTCAAGATCACCGACAAGAGCGTCGATTTCCTCGGCTTCAAGACGCTGAAGGATCTGCTCGGGTCGCTGGGCCACGCGAGCTTCGGAGCGCACGATACGCGCGATCTGGCCACGGGCGTCGAGACCACTGGCGCGGCCAAACAGTACGAGTTCGGCGACACCATGAACCTGGACGTCTGCCAGACTCTGTTCACCGCCATGCAGCGCGAAGGCGTCAAGATACCGCTAAACCTGGAATACGAAGATCTGCACGTGCATCAATCCGAATATCAAAGCTCCTGCGCCACGGTGCTGATGCTCGATTGCAGCCACAGCATGATTCTGTACGGTGAAGACCGCTTCACGCCCGCGAAGAAAGTGGCCCTGGCGCTCTCGCACCTGATCCGGACGCAATACCCGGGCGATTCGCTGCGCTGCGTTCTGTTCCACGATTCGGCCGAGGAGCTGCGGATCGAGGATCTGGCGCGCGTCCAAGTGGGCCCGTATTACACCAATACGCGCGAAGGCCTGATCCTGGCGCAGCGCCTGCTCAATCAAGAGCGTAAAGACATGAAGCAGATCATCATGATCACCGACGGCAAGCCCAGCGCGCTGACGCTCGAAGACGGGCGCATCTACCGCAACGCCTTTGGCCTCGATCCCCTGGTGATCAGCCGCACGCTCGAAGAGGTCAACCGCTGCAAGCGCCAGGGCATCCTGATCAACACCTTCATGCTCGCCAGCGACTACGGTTTGGTGCAGTTCATCCAGAAGGTCACGCAGCTCTGCCGGGGCAAGGCGTACTTCACCACGCCCTACACGCTGGGGCAATACCTGCTGATGGACTACATGAATCGCAAGACGCGAACGATTCACTGAGCCCTCGCTGGAGGTTCCCATGAGGCGAAGTCTCGGCCTGATATGTGCGCTGGCTACTCTCCCTTTCTTCACTCTCTCGGCTCAAACCAACACTGTAGTGAGCGCCGGGTACACGCCGCCGGTGCCTCTGTACGCCGCGCCTGGGCAGGTCGTCACGTTGTTCGTCGAAGGCGTCGGCAAATCGCTGACCCAACCCGTGCGCGCACCGGATGGGTCTTGGCCCAACTCGCTGGCCGGCATCTCTGTCACGTTATTGCAGGGAACCAAGATTACCGTCCCGATTTTAGAGATCCGGCCCATTCCCACCTGTAGCCCGCCCTTCGGCTTTGAAATCCCCTGCGGGCAGATCACGGCGATTACGGTGCAAATTCCGTATGGACTCATCCCGCTCTGCCCGCTGTGCCTGCGGCCCGTGGGACCGTCGCCACAACTAGTCGTTACCGAGAACGGTCAGGACGGCACAGCGATCGCGATTACGCCCCTGGCCGACCAGGTCCATGTGCTGACTTCGTGCGACATCGTGCTCCAACCGGATTCTGCTTCCGTCAATCTCACCGGCTTGCCCTGCCCGCCTATGGTGATCCACGGCGACGGCACACTGGTCTCGGCGGCGAATCCCACGAAGCCAGGGGAGGAACTGGCGGCTTATACGGTCGGGCTCGGTCCCACCAACCCGGCCTCCAGGGAAGGTCAGCCGGCCCCTGCCCCGATCCACACGGTACAAGAGTTTCTCATCGACTATGACTTCCGTGCCAACGCTCTTCCCACCAAGCCGGCCGCGGGGAGTCCCATACCACTATTCAGCGGCGTGGCTCCCAAGTATCCCGGACTCTATCAAATTAACTTCGTTGTGCCGACGGTCCCCCCTGGAACTCAGCCGTGCACGGGCTCTGGAATCGGTCTGGGAGCCAACATAATCCGGTCGAATCTCACCGTCAGCTTCGGAGGATCTTTTTCATTCGACGGCGCGGGTATCTGCGTCTCCGCGGCGAATTAGATCAGGATGTTTCGCGACCGAAAGGAAGCTGGACGCCTACTCGCACAGGCACTGGCTGAATACAAAGGACGGCCAAATCTAGTCGTTTTGGGCCTTCCGCGTGGCGGCGTGCCCGTGGCACACATTGTTGCCGACTTCCTGGGCGCGCCCCTGGACGTGTTCCTGGTCCGGAAGCTAGGCGTTCCATGGCAGCCCGAGCTCGGATTCGGTGCGATCGCCGAAACACCGGGCGCCGTTGCGCGACGCGACCCGCCCGTACGCGTTCTCGACACAAATCTTATCCGGGAATGCGAGCTCCGCCCGGAGGTCATCGATCAAATCGCCGCGCGCGAGCAGCGCGAGATCGACAGGCGCAGCCGCCTGTACCGCGGGACTCGTGCACTTATCGATATTAGCGGCCGGGAGGTGATCGTCGTCGACGATGGTCTGGCCACCGGCTCCACGATGCTGGCCGTGGTACGCGCACTTCGACAGCAGAACGCCAGGCGAATCGTGATCGCCGTGCCCGTGGGCCCGCGCGACACCTGCGACACGCTGCGCCGGGAAGCCGACGACGTCGTGTGCCTGTCCTCTCCCGAGCCCTTCCAATCGGTCGGCACGTGGTATGAGGACTTCACCCAGATCACCGATCACGAAGTACGGCACGCGCTTTCTCCGGCCTCTTTTAGGCCGTGAAACTGCTAGGATCTTGATGCACATGCTGCCATTCAAGAAAATCCTGTTCCCCGTAGACTATTCACCCTCGTGCGCGGCCATGGTGCCTTACGTGAAAGACATGACCGGCCACTTCTCGGCCGAGCTCACCTTGATGCATGCGTACGCCTTGTGGCCTGTATTTGTGAATCGCGACCTCGAAAACACCATGGTGTACAGCGATCTGGCGTACGCGGACCCCAAGGTGATGGAGGAAGCCCGTCATATCGAAGAGCAGCGGCTGCGCGAATTCGCCGCCAGGATGTTCCCGGGCCAGCGCGTGGAAACGATGGCCGAGGAAGGCGAAGCAGGCACCGTCATTCACCGGGTTCTCGGGCACCAGGGCGCCGATCTGGTGATGATGCCGACACGCGGCTCCGGACCGCTGCGGAGATTCCTGCTGGGTTCGATCACGGCCAAGGTGCTGCACGATGTCAGCGCCGCCGTGTGGACCAGCATCGGCACGAGCATTGAGGAGCATGCTCCCACGGTGCCCTATAAGTCCATCATCTGTGCGCTGGATGAGACGGACGAAGCAGAGGCCGTTCTTCGGGCTGCCGCGGCTCTGGCCAAGTCTTACCAGGCGAAGCTGGCTATGGTGCATGTGCTCGAAATGCCGCCAGCCACTCTTGAAATCGACTTCACTCCCTACCGGCAAGACCTGATCGATGCCGCCCATACGCATTTACGGGACTTGAAGGCCCGCCTGAATCTGGACGCGCCTGACATCGTCATCGACGCCGGAATTGCCGATGGGATCCACGAGGAAGTCGTCCGCAGGAAGGCCGACCTGGTCATCGTGGGCCGGGGGCATGATCAGGGGATCATCAGCCGCGTCTGGTCAAGGTTGTACTCGATCGTGCGCGATTCCCCGTGCCCGGTTCTTAGTATTTGACGCTCCGTCCACGCGATAATTTAGGAGTCGGTGCAGATTGACAGACTCCTCCTCCCAGCCGAACGACCGGCGAGTTGCCTATTTCTCCATGGAAATCGCCCTGCGGTCCGAACTGCCGACCTACGCCGGCGGCCTGGGAGTCCTGGCGGGCGACATGCTCCGTTCGGCCGCCGATTTGGGTGTTCCCTTGGTCGGCGTCACGCTGGTGTACCGGAAGGGCTATTTCCGGCAGCGCCTCGATAGCCAGGGGAATCAGCAGGAGGAACCGGCTATATGGAAGCCTGAAGAAGCGCTGGAGCCCTTGACCGCAGTCGTGTCCCTGGAGCTGGCGGGCCGGCGCGTCCAGGTCCGGGCGTGGCGATTCACTCTGACCGGCATTTCGGGCGCGACCGTGCCGGTCTATTTGCTCGACACCGATCTGCCTGAAAACGACCCCGCCGACCGGGCGCTCACCGACTACTTATACGGCGGCGATCAACCCTATCGCCTTCGTCAAGAAGCAGTCCTGGGGCTGGGCGGCGTTAAAATACTGAACAGCCTGGGCCACACCGGCGTCGAAAACTACCACATGAATGAAGGCCATTCGGCGCTTCTGACGCTTGCGCTGTTAGAACAAAAAATAGGGAACTCCCGCCTGGGAACCGCGACCGAGTCCGATATCGAGGCGGTCCGGCAACGTTGCGTGTTCACCACTCATACGCCGGTACCAGCGGCCTTTGATAAATTCCCGCGAGAACTGGTCGACCGGGTGATCGGCTCCGACCGGGCGGCCGCATTGGACGCGAGCGGGTGCTGTCCGGACAACACGCTGAACATGACTTACCTGGCGCTCCGGTTTTCGCGTTACATCAACGGCGTCGCCATGCATCACGGCGAGGTTTCGCGGAGCTTGTTCCCCCAATATCCGGTTCGAGCCATAACCAACGGCGTGCATGCTGTCACGTGGGCGTCGCCGAAGTTCCGGGAACTCTACGACCGCCATGTGCCCGAGTGGCGTAAGGACAACCTCTATCTGCGCTACTTGGTCGGCGTACCGCTTGAAGAGATCCGGCAGGCTCACGCCGGAGGCAAGCTCGAGCTCCTGACCGAGATCAAGCGATCGAGTGGCGTCGAGTTCGATCCCGCCGTCCTGACCATCGCATTCGCCCGGCGCGCCGCGGCCTACAAACGCGCCGATCTTCTGTTCACGGACCTGGAACGCCTCAAATCCATCGCCGGAAACGTGGGGCCGTTTCAGGTGATTTTCGGCGGGAAAGCTCATCCGCAAGACGACGAAGGCAAGGAGATGATCCGGCGCGTGTTCCAGGCCGCCGGCTCCCTCGCGGGAAGCGTAAAGGTGGTCTACATTGCGGATTATGACATGCGCTGGGCGCAGCTCATGACCAGTGGAGCGGATCTGTGGCTCAACACTCCGCACCGGCCTTTCGAGGCGTCCGGCACCAGCGGAATGAAGGCCGCGCTGAACGGAGTGCCCAGCTTGAGTATCCTCGACGGCTGGTGGATCGAGGGCTGCGTGGAGGGAGCCACCGGCTGGGCCATCGGCAAGGAAGAAGATTTGCCGGAAGATCACGGGGCCGAGGCTGCGTCGCTGTATGACAAGCTCGAAAGAGTGATCGTGCCGCTGTTCTACGGGCGCCCGGGCGGATTCGCCCAAGTCATGCGCTCCACCATCGCCCTGAACGGATCGTTCTTCAATACCGAGCGCATGATGGAACAGTATCTTTCTAATGCCTATTCCGGCTGCACAAATCACTCGCGAGGGTAGTGGGGCAGGTTTTCAACCTGCGCGCCGATTTCTAATCGGAGCCCGGCGCGCTATGCTGGAGCCAATGGGCCCGCTCTCCTCCGATGAGCTGCGTCGTATCGATGCCTACTGGCGCGCCGCGAAGAGCGAGGCGTTACCTTAATTGGCGGAAGCCTTCTCCGCGTAGTCAACCACTACGATGTCGACTGGCGCCTTCCCCGATTCCAACCTTAACCCGAGTTGCTCTTGCAACGCAGTAAAGATGGAAGGGCCCGTGCTGGACACGGTTGCCGAAATATCCTCATCCGGGCTCCACTCGAGCTTGACGTCGTAAGCGCCACGAAGGTTTGTCCTGTCAATCACGGTAACTCCCAACTCACCGCTCAATGCGCGAGAAAATAACGGCATGTCAATTTTGGTTGCAATCAATTGTCCCTTTCCGTCCTGGATGTGAGGTCCCTGATCGGCGGATTCCCCGGTCCGTTTGAGACTGGGGCCATTCTTGCCGATTACCAGAAAATAGGCCCTCATCTCCTGTGTAGCCCGATGAAGCTTCAGTTTGAACCGGTCGGCCAGCATGGCCTGAACCATCAACCGGAATCTGTGCTCGCCCTCGTTGCCAGGTCCGGGCACATCGAACGGAACTTCCGGTTTCACTTCAATGTTGTATCTATCGGAGTCGAGCCATTTCGGACCACCTGAGATCTGATAGCTCCGTACATCCCAGCCTAATCTGATGAGATCTTTGAGGGTGTAATTTGTGGCCTTGAAGTCGCCTCTTTGCATCCCTGTTATATACCGTCGCGGATCCGTGGAGGTGCTGGGCCTGATCGATGCGACTTCAAATTGCGGCCGCGTGGATGTGGTCTGGCCCGAGAGTATCGTAGACCCCAGGGCGGCAAGAATCGCAGCCGCGGTTATTCCGGGCATAACGTAAAGCTCCTCTCGTGAAGGACAATACCGCGCGGATGGTAGAAGGTTACAGGGTCGATGAGGCCCGGCAGTGTTTCACGTGCTGTTCTGCGGGCGCCCGGGCGGATTCGCCCAAGTCATGCGCTCCACCATCGCCCTGAACGGATCGTTCTTCAATACCGAGCGCATGATGGAACAGTATCTCTCTAATGCCTGTTCCGGCTGCACGAACCACTCGCGAGGGTGATGCTACGCTGGAGCCAGTGGGCCCGCTCTCGTCCGATGAGCTGCGTCGCATCGATGCCTACTGGCGCGCCGCGAACTATCTGTCGGTCGGACAGATTTATCTCCTCGACAATCCGCTGCTGACTGAGCCCCTAAAGATCGAGCACGTCAAGCCGCGCCTGCTGGGTCACTGGGGAACCACCCCCGGACTCAATTTGATCTACGTCCACTGCAACCGCGCCATCGTGAAGTTCGACGTCGACATGATCTACGTCTGCGGGCCGGGTCACGGGGGTCCGGGCATGGTGGCTAATTCCTGGCTGGAGGGAAGCTACACGGAGCGTTTCCCGAACATCACCCAGGATGCCCAGGGGATGCAGAGGCTGTTCAAGCAGTTCTCGTTCCCTGGCGGCATCCCCAGTCATGTCGCCCCGGAAACTCCCGGCTCCATTCACGAAGGAGGCGAGCTGGGGTACTCGTTATTGCACGCCTACGGCGCGGCGTTCGACAACCCCGATCTTCTCGTCTGCTGCGTAATCGGCGATGGCGAGGCTGAGACGGGAGCGCTCGCCGCCAGCTGGCATTCGAATAAGTTCCTGAACCCCGTGCGAGACGGCGCGGTGATTCCGATTCTTCATTTGAACGGCTACAAAATCGCCGGTCCCACCGTGCTCGCCCGGATCGACCGGGACGAGCTGGTCAGCCTGCTCCAGGGTTGTGGCTACGAACCGTATTTCGTCGAAGGCTCCGATCCCGCGCTGGTGCATCAGGAGATGGCCGCGACCTTCGACAGCGTGATCGGAAAAATCCGCGCAATTCAGAAAAACGCTCGCGATCATGGCTACACAAAACGTCCGGTGTGGCCCATGATCGTGATGGTCACGCCCAAGGGCTGGACCGGTCCCAAGCAAGTGGATGGCTTGCCGGTGGAGGGCACCTTCCGCGCGCATCAGGTGCCTCTGATGGACCTCGCCGCCAAGTCCGGGCATCTGAAGATGCTCGAAACATGGATGCGAAGCTACCGCCCTGAGGAGCTTTTCGACGACACCGGCCGCCCCATCCCGGAGCTCACTTCGCTGGCTCCCCAGGGAACCCGGCGCATGGGCTGCAATCCGCACGCCAACGGCGGTTTGCTGTTGCGCGAGCTGCGTGTTCCGGATTTCCGGCAGTACGCTGTGCCGGTGCCGGCGCCCGGCGCTGAAACGGCCGAGGCTACGCGCGCCTTGGGACGATTGCTGCGCGACACCATAAAACTCAACGCGGACAATTTCCGGGTCTTCGGTCCGGACGAGACGTCCTCGAACCGTTTAGATGCCGTGTTCGAGGCGACGGACCGAACGTCCACCGCGGCGATTCTTCCCTCGGACGATCACGTCTCACCCCAAGGACGCGTCATGGAAGTGCTCAGCGAGCATATGTGCCAGGGGTGGCTTGAAGGCTACCTGCTCACCGGTCGGCACGGATTCTTCTCCTGCTATGAGGCGTTCATTCACATCATCGACTCGATGTTCAACCAGCACGCTAAATGGCTGAAGGTGACGCGCCACATCCCCTGGCGTCCGCCGATCGCGTCTTTAAACTATCTGCTTACCTCGCATGTCTGGCGCCAGGATAACAACGGATTCAGCCATCAGGATCCCGGCTTCATCGATCACGTAGTTAACAAGAAGGCAGAAGTGGTGCGCGTATATCTTCCGCCCGATCTGAACACGCTGCTATCGGTGGCCGACCACTGCCTGCGCAGCCGCCATTACGTCAACGTGATCATCGCGGGAAAGCAGCCGGCTTTACAGTGGCTGGATATGGACGCGGCGGTGGCGCACTGCGCCGCGGGAGCGGGCATCTGGCATTGGGCCAGCACAACACGTAATAACGAACCCGACGCCGAACCCGACGTAGTGATGGCTTGCGCGGGCGATATTCCCACGCTCGAAACGCTTGCGGCGGTCGATTGGCTTCGCAAAAATATTCCCGATCTGAAGATACGTGTCGTGAACGTCGTGGATCTGATGGCCCTCCAGCCGCAAAAGGAACATCCCCACGGCTTGACCGACGAGGAATTCGATGCCCTGTTCACCAAGGACCGGCCCATCGTGTTTGCCTTCCACGGCTATCCCTGGCTGATTCATCGCCTGACTTATCGGCGAAGAAATCACGATAATCTGCACGTGCGCGGATACAAGGAAGAGGGAACCACAACTACGCCGTTCGATATGACGGTTCTAAACGACCTGGACCGGTTTCACCTGGCGGGCGACGTAATCGATCGCGTGCCCGGTCTGGCGGCGCGGGCGGTAGCGCAGAAGCGTCTCCTGCACGACAAACTGATCGAGCACAAGCTCTATATCACGCGCTACGGAGATGATATGCCGGAGATTCGCGACTGGCGGTGGTCTTAGGAACGGCAGTGAGCGCTTGACCGGCAAAGGGCGCGGCGGCGTCCTCAATTCGAGCAGGTAACGATGCCGCCGCGCTCCGTTTTGCCAGCCATTGCTTAAGCGATATGTATGCGCGGGTAAACGGTTTCCACTTGCTTCTTCGGACAGCGTGCGCGGAATTCCGCCAGCCGCTGCTCCGCTGAGGGAACCAAACTGAGCCTCCGCGCGACTTCGCGCTCGGCCCGGCGGCACAACTCGAGATCGCACTCGTTGAGACGCATCAGAGTGGCGTATAAATCCGAGCCCCAGGAGTGCCTCAGCCACTCCTGGCGATCCCCTGAACTGCCTCCTAACGGACGGCTGACGTTTTGCGGGCGGTAATCCAGCTTCAAACGCGGGAATGCCGGCTTCAGGAAATATTCGGCGGCAACCAGGCTCTCATCGAACTTTTCCACCAGACCGGGAATCGACATCTTACCCACGATGTCCGAGGCGGCGTCCACATCGGGAGTATCGGCCGGCCGTGTGAAAGCCCCGCCGTGCGCGAGGAGCGTCACCTGGACGTTGCTCAGCAGATGTGGCGCCGTGTCCATGAGTCTTTGGAAAAAAGATCGCGGATGCTCCTGGCGAGCCAGACGGCATAGGGGATCGGCGGAATCGATCCGCTGAAAATACGAATAAACCGATTGTAGGCGATCTAGCGGATGCCTCAGAAAGCAGCAATCGAAAAAGACCGTGTTGGGCAGAGCCGGCTTGGGGTAGCGAAGATGATGGCTCGAAATGGCCTGTACCGATGCGTGGCTCGAGACAAAGCTAGCCAGGCAAGCATGATCCAGAACCGAAACATCGTCGGGTCCATGAACCGTGGCAAAACCATTCCGAAACTCGCGTTCGAGGATGGACGCGATGGTGCTGCCACCATTTTTGAAAATGTGGTAGTGAACGATCAAGAATCGCGTCGTAGAAACCGGTACCCGGAAATCCATGCGCAGTCTCTTATTTAGGTGAACGCGCCAATCGATAAATAGTTTCTAGTTTTACTGGAATTCCGTAATTACGGAATGTTAATAACTAGGGTAAATCTGAGTTGCATCTCCTGCAAGAAGCAACTGCCGACGCGGGAAGCTGGACGTGAGCGAGCGCTTCGGACCGTAAGTCGCGCGGAAGCGGAGCTTAAGTCTCAGTGTAAAGCAACATCACCGGTGAGGCAAGCTCTTCCAAGCTACTTCGGGATAGGTGTTAACCAATTCCAAGACGCCAAGCGCACTAGGGTATTCCCTAGTATTCGGATTATGAATCTTGTACAATCTGGACATCTGACAACAGGCTTTGTCAGTACGAGGTGAGATCATGCTAACCGGAAAGCAATTCAAGCTCTTAAAGTCCACGCCGGCGCTTGATGGTGTCTCCAATCGCGGTTGGGTGCCAATCCCAGCCGGAGCGGTCGTTGAAGTGGTCGCCGAACCCCGCGGCAGCCGAGAGCGATTGGTAGAACTCCTCTGGGAAGGCCACGCAGTCTCAGTATTCGCAAGCGATTTAAAAGGCAGCCAGGAGATTACAACCTATAGCGCGGCCCGCAAGCCGGCGAGTTCCGGCTACGGTAGCACCGGCGCCGCTTAAACGAGTTTTATCGACTTTCAAATTGAGCCGCAGGCCAATCGTCAGCGGCCCATCAGGCCTTCCAGCGCCGCAATCAGGACGCATACGATGGTGTGGCCTAAAAACCCGTAATGAATCCAGTTCCGGGTGAACCGGACCACCTGGAGAACGTCGCGCATGCCGCAGTGTGAGCCACTGCCCGCAGGTGGAACCAATAGTTCCGGGCGCGCTTTGCCAGTTGGGGGTCATCGAAAAGTTATAGTACCGAAAGATGTAGCGGTTAGGTCTATGCAGCGGTGAATAAACGGGTTATGCTGGGGGTGTTAGAAAAACCGCATCGGAAACGGTGCTGCGAGGTGTGTTGCTTACCGTTTCCGATGCGGCTCGCCCCTGTAGTGGGCGTAGATCCTGGCGTCTGCCCGCTCCAACTCCGCTGAGGCCCGCGTCCAATCAAGTACCTCAACAAGCGGTCCGGACTGAGACCTCGGACCCATGAAGATCGTTAAAAAGGCTTACCGTCCACAAAAAACCCCTCTGATTGCAACTTGCACCAACGAAAGAAGGAGCGGTTCAAACTTCAACACCGTCTCCCGCAAGCACGCTAATATAGCCACTCGCTTCTTCCGCTCGAGCCTGTTGCAAACAGAGGGCAGGCTTACAAAGATACTTCATCAATTCACGAGTAGGAGAAGCACGCTCGCTGCCAAGCGTTACATCATCTATTTCAAGTAGATACATGCGTTTGTCGGGAGCCGGGTGCGGGGTCCTGCCTCGCTTGGTGTGTCGCTGTGACACAATTGTGTCCGTGCGGTGCCTGGCCCAAATCTCCCTGGCTTGCGTAATGCTGGGCGGCCTGGCCGGTGGCCAGAATCAGGTCCGTCCAGATGACGAGGATTTCCACGTCTATCGCGACGCCCCGCGGCTGCTGCTGACCCCGCAGAGGCTCCGGTTGCTGCAGCGTGAACGCGAGCGCCAATCGCTGCGCTGGGAGCAATTCGATGCGCTCATGTCCGGCGGAGCGCCGATGGCTGAACCAGGCTTTGCGTGGGCTCTCTACTACCAAGTCAGTCGTCAGCCTGCCGCCGCGAAACAGGCGATCGATTGGGCCCTTAAAGACGGCGCGCAGCCCGACGCCAGTGTTCTCCGGCAGCTCGCGCTGGTGTTCGACTGGTGCGGTCCGGCGCTGACTCCGGCGCAGTCCGACCGCTTGGCGGCCAAAATCCAGACAGCTCTCGCGAAGCCTGCTGTCACATCGATTAACGACGTGCGCGGCCAAAGCGCCCGCGTGTTCGCCGCCATCGCTCTGGCCGACCGGCTCCCGGACCAGGGCAACGCCATCTTGAGCGAGATCGTCCAGAAATGGTGGCGTGCGCAGGTTGTTCCCCAGCTCGAAGCCAGCGGGGCATTGCCGCGTGAGCAGCGATACTTCCTCTACGAGATGCTGCATGCGTTGCGCGATAACCTCAGGATCGACCTGCGTGAATCGGCCGCTGGCTATTTCAAGGACCTTCCGCTGGCGCACCTGACGGGGCACTATCCCGCTCCCTTCGCTTCACCCGAAAACGAATTCCTGATTCCCGTCTACTTGCACGACGGTAATCCCGACCCAGTCGATGCGGCCATGTCTCGCGCGGCCGGCCTGGCCATGGTGGCTTACGATACGAATGCTCTCAACAGCCAGCTGTTGCAAGGCTGGCTGATGCGGGACCGCTTCCTCATGCGCGGCAGCCTCGGTGCGGTCTACGAATTTCTGTGGGCCAATCCGTACCAGCCTGGGCTGAACTATGACCAGGTTCCTCTCGTGTTTCACGAACCGTATACCGGCGAGGTGTTCGCCCGCACCAGTTGGGATGAGGATGCCACCTGGATCGGCTATTTCCAGGGACGCCTGCAACTGTTCCAGAACGGGCGTCTCCAGACCCTGCGCGAAGGCGCTGCCGTCAACCCGGTCCAAGTCGGAACCGCGACCATCACCAGCGCGCCTGCGCGGGACGCGGCGAAGTTTCGCGTGGAGAACGCGGGCAATCAAGACCTGTTCGTGGTGGGCCTGACCCCCCGATCCGAGTACGCCGTAGAAATCGACGACCAGAAGCTGGAGATCCTGGATACCGACGCCGGCGGTACGCTACAAGTGCCAACTTCCGGGCGTACCGATGTGGGCGTACGGGTCCGAATGCGGGGCCCTAGCTCTGAGAGCGTTAAAGGGATGCCCCAGGATGCGATAAAATGATCCTGTGAGCGACAGTCCCGGCGCAAGCTTACCCGTTACACCGACACAATCCGCTCCGGCGGTCCCCGCGTCTTCAAACTGGCTGTCGGCCGTTGTGTTGGCGTGGCTGATCCCGGGAGCCGGGCATCTGCTGCTCAAGCGGCCGGGCCGCGGGGCGCTGATCGCGGCATCCGTGACCCTCATGTACTTGCTCGGTCTGATGATGCGCGGCGCTCTGTTCTCGCCTCAAGTCTCGGATCTGCTGACGACCGTCATTTACTGCGGCGGCTTTATCGGGAATCTGTTGTCCGGAATCCTGTACTTCCTGACAGTATGGCTGGGGTACGCCCAGCCTGACGTCGCGGGCCACGTGCACGACTACGGCACGAAGTTCCTGGTCGCGGCCGGGTTGCTGAACCTGCTGGGCATGGTGGACGCCTTCGAAATCGCGACACGCAGAAAGGACTAGGGAGAAAACGCCAGGTGCCCAAGGTAAACCTTTCACATTTTGAGGCTTCCATCCTGTTCGCGCTGGTCACCTCGGTGGTGCTGGGGATTGTCACCAAGCGCACCGACCGGGAACGGGTCCGCTATGCGGCCTACTGCTTCGCCTGCTTCCTGGGAGCCCTGTTCGGCCTGAGCTGGCTGATGTACCTGGGCCACGGTTAAAATTCCTGTAACTGGGGCCGGGCGGCCGCGTCCATTAAAAGAGCGTTATACTCGTAAACGAAAGGAGTCCGTTCCATGCGTCGTTTGCTAGGACTCGCCATTGTGGTTGGTTTTCCCTTCACTTCTTCCTTCCCAAGCTTTGCCGCGGATACCAAGTCCACGGATCAGGCCACCCAGGACGACACCAAAAAGCCAGACAAGGACAAGAAGAAGAAGGACAAAAAGAAGGATCCCGACGAGATTGGCAATCGCGACGTCGCCAAAGGCGCGAACTTCTATTCACTGGAGAAAGAGATTGCGCTCGGCAAGCAGCTGGCGCAGGAAGTCGAGCGGCAGGCCAAGATCATCGACGACCCGATTGTCGCCGAGTATGTCAGTCGCGTGGGGCAGAATATCGTCCGCAATTCGGACTGCAAGGTTCCTTTCACCATCAAAGTGGTCGAGGACGAATCGGTGAACGCCTTCGCGCTCCCGGGCGGCTTCTTTTTCGTGAACACCGGCCTGATTCTGAAGGCTGACAATGAAGCCGAGCTGGCCGGTGTGATGGCGCATGAGACCGCTCACGTTTGCGCGCGCCACGGAA
>Ga0210400_10003553_pt1 | contig 13790 bp, 9 predicted proteins | sample IncBWH26MmetaG_FD_155456 | JGI IMG/M metagenome (GOLD analysis project Ga0210400, IMG submission 155456) | Forest soil microbial communities from Barre Woods Harvard Forest LTER site, Petersham, Massachusetts, United States - Inc-BW-H-26-M | ecosystem: Environmental > Terrestrial > Soil >...
TCGCCGGGGCTGCAACATTTGGGGGTAGATTCCGGTCAGGATACTTGAGCGAAGATGGGTTGCGAACCGGGTGATCGTGGATAGGGCAGGGCTTAAAGAGTTTGCGGAAAAAGTCCCTTGCAACGGAAGAACGGTACCTCAGCGGCTAAAGCCGGAAAACAGCTTGCGAAAAAGTATTTTTCGTGCTCGCCTCGGACCTGCAAGGGCTGAAGCCTAATGTCACTTACTTTGCGCATTTGTGTGTTTTGGATTTGACTCGGTTGAAGCTCAATACTATATTCCCGAGTTAAGAGATTGGTCCGAAGAAAATCATATGTCGTCCCTACGGGACTTGTCATTATCTCTCACGCTTCCCAGCACTTACGTGCTGGGCTCAATAATTTCGCCCCCCTGGGGCTTGGATTTATCGTTCTGCACGCAACCTCGAGTTCCTTAAGTGAATGGTAGGACCTAAGGAGTAGCGGTTTTTGACCCTGGAAACAGGGTGTAGAAATTCTCCGTTGTCCTCTGGCCGATCTCTTCCCTGCTCAGGCCGTGCAATTGGCCCAGTATTTCGGCGGTATTCACCACAAAGGCGGGCTCGTTTCGCTTGCCTCTGTTAGGCACGGGAGCTAGGAACGGAGAGTCCGTTTCTATCAGCATCCGGTCAAGCGGAACCTGCCGGGCCGACTCACGGATGCCTTCCGCTTTGGGAAAGCTGGCGTTGCCGGCAAAGGAGATATAGAAGCCCATGTCCAAAGCCGCTTTGGCATGTTTCCAGTCTCCAGTGAAGCAATGCAAGATTCCGCCGATTCCAGCAGGCGCCCAGTGCCGGCGCAGCATGTCGAGGGTCTCGTCCCAGGCGTTTTCGCTGTTATTGGTGGGCCGGCAATGGATCACAATGGGCAGCCTGGCGGCGCGCGCCAATTCCATCTGGCGGAGAAAGACCTCTTTCTGAATCTCACGCGGAGAGTGATCGTAGAAGTAATCAAGGCCGATCTCTCCCCAGGCCATGATCTTTGGATGCTTGGCCAGTTGCTCCATCTCCGCGAAGTCGGAGTCAGTCGCCAGCTGGGCCTCATGCGGATGAACGCCCATGGTGGCGTAAATCCAATCATGTTGCTCGGCGATCTTGATGGCGCAATCGAGCGAACCCGGACCGGTACCGCTGCCTATGGCGAGGATCCGCTCCAGGCCTGCCTGCCGCGCCCGCTCGAGTACCAGGGGCCGATCGGTATCAAATTTCGGGCCTTCAAGATGCGCGTGCGAATCTATGTACAAAGCCGGTCTTTACTCCTTGGTCCTTGCAGCTGCAGCTACTTTAGTTTGGCTCCGATGGGCACATCTTCCAGGAACCCGGCCAGAACGGGTTTGCCATCTTCGCCAACGGAGGCGGCCACAATCATGCCGTTGGATTCGAGGCCCCGCAGCTTGCGAGGCTGAAGGTTAGCGACGATGACTACCTTGCGGCCAATCAACGATTCCGGCTGATAGGCAAGCGCGATACCGGCGACGAGCTGGCGAACTTCTGTGCCTATATCGACTTCCAGGCGCAGCAGCTTGTCGGCGCCTTTTACTTTTTCCGCGACCTTGACCACACCAACGCGCAACTCTACTTTCAGAAAGTCATCAATCGTGATCTTTCCGTCCTTGGCGGCCGGAGCAACCGCGGAAGGAGCGGCCGCCGCTTCGGTGGGGCCGTGAGCAGCCTGGTTTGCTGGTGGTGTTGCTAGTGGCGTTGCGGCATGTTCCGCCGGTTGTCCGGAACCGGCTCCTTCCCCAGCCGGAGATGTAGTTGAAGCCAATTGTGTGGAGGCCGCCGCCGCAGCGGTACGGTCTTGTTCCATTTTCTGCATCCTTTCAATAGCAGTTTTCTCAGCACGAGGAAATACGGGTTCGACTTTGCCGAGCTTTCCACCCAGCGGCAGTTGAGCCCATTTCAACCCGCTGAGGTCGAAGCGCGAAATGTCACCCAGGCCAAGCTGGTTCCAAATCTTCGCAGTGGATTCCGGAATTACCGGGTGCGCCAGCGCGGTCACGATACGCAGGGCCTCCGCGGCGGTATAGAGGATGGTGGCCAGACGAGCGCGGTTCTCCTCGCCTTCTTTTTCGGCCACAATCCAGGGCTCCTGCTCAACCAGGTATTTATTCACCGCCCCGATCAACGACCAGGCGCTCTCCAGAGCGCGGGAGAATTGATAATCGTTAAACAACTGCTCGAACTCCGTGATCACCGCCTGGGCATGTTCCTTGATGGCGTCATCCGCATCTTTGCGGGCCACAGTTGACGAAGGATAAGGAACAGAGCCTTTAAAGTAACGGTTAATCATGGTCAGCGTGCGGCTGGAAAGATTGCCCAGATCGTTGGCCAGATCGGAGTTATAGCGCTGCACCACGGCGTCAAAGCTGAAAGAGCCGTCCTGTCCAAAGACGATCTCGCGCAGCAGGAAGTAGCGCAGGGCATCATTGCCCAACACTTCCACGACTGTTTCCGCGCGGACTATGTTGCCGCGCGATTTCGACATCTTGCTCTCTTCAAACAGGAGCCATCCATGGGCCACTACGGACTTGGGCAGCGCCAGTTCGGCAGCTAGAAGAAAGGCCGGCCAGTAGACACAATGAAAGCGAATGATCTCCTTGCCGATCATGTGGACGTCTGCGGGCCAGTAGTGGTCGAATTTCTTTTGCTCTTCCTCGTCCTTGGAGCCCAGGCCGATGGCGGTGCAGTAGTTGGTGAGAGCGTCAAGCCACACATACATCACGTGCTTGGGATCACCCGGGACCGGGACACCCCATTTAAACGTGCTACGGCTGATGGAGAGGTCGCGCAGGCCGCTGCGCACAAAGGCAATGACTTCGTTACGGCGTGTTTCCGGACGGATAAAGTCAGGGTGCTCCTGGTAGAGCTTCAGCAATCGATCGGCGAAGGCGGAAAGCTTGAAGTAGTAGTTCTCTTCGCTGACAGTCTCGGTCGGCCGCCCGCACTCCGGACACGGCGCGCCGGGGCCCACAGAATCCACATAGAGTTCATCGAAAACGCAGTACTGGCCGGTGTAGGTTCCCTTATAGATGTAGCCCTTTTCCTGTATGCGGCGGAAAAGCTCCTGGGCGCCGCGCTTGTGCCGGTCGTCGGTGGTGCGGATGAAATCATCGTACGAGATTTCCAGCCGGTCAAAGAGCTTGCGGAACTCCGCGGAGATCTGGTCAACCCATTTCTGGGGTGGAGTGTTGGCAGCGGTGGCGGAGCGCTCCACGTGCACGCCATGCTCATCTGTCCCGGTGAGGAAAAACGTGTCGTAGCCCAGCATCCGCTTGCGACGAGCAATGGTATCGCACACAATTGTGGTGTATGCGTGCCCGATATGCGGGCGCGCATTCACGTAATAGATGGGCGTTGTAATGTAGAACTTTTTGCCCTTATCCATTCTCTCTTTCCAGGTAAACCTTGATTGCTTCCTGTATGACTGCTTTGAGCGGCACACGCTGTTGTTCGGCGATGCGGCGGCAGTCCTCGTACTCAGGAGCATAGTTGCTGATACTGCCATTGAGGTTGGCCAGCTTCATCCTGACCTCACCCCATTTTGTGTTGACCGAGAGATGGCGGCGCGCCAGGCGGGTCCGTTGTTCCTGCCGGGTGCGGACACCAATGGTTGTTGTCTCGGCAAAGATCAGTTGGGTCAGCCGCTGGGCATCTTCAGGATACGAGAGCACCGTCAGCAACATGGCCGGGCGGTTCTTCTTCATCTGCACAGCGGTGGCAAAGACATCTAACGCCCCTTCCTGCAAGGCACGCTCCATCACGTAGCCGAATACCTGGGGAGTCATGTCGTCTACATTGGCTTCCAGAATGGTGATCGTCTCTTCCGGCGCCAGAACTTTGTGGCCTTCTGTGGTCTCGCCAACGGTCAGGCGCAGAACGTTGGGAAAATCTTTGAAATCACGGGTTCCCGCTCCATAGCCAATCTTCTCAGTCCTGATTCCGGGAAAGGACGCAAACCTGTTGGCCAGCACGCTCACAATGGCGGCCCCAGTCGGAGTAACCAGCTCTTTCTGGATCTCTCCAGAGTAGACAGGCGCGTTCTTGAGCAATTCCAAAGTGGCTGGGGCGGGCACCGGAAACGTTCCGTGGGCGCACTTCACCATACCACCGCCTACATTCAAGGGCGAACAGATGATCTCATCAACGCCCAAGGCTTCCACTCCTACCGACGCGCAGGTAATATCCACGATGGCATCAATTGCGCCTACTTCATGGAAGTGGATTTTTTCAATATCAGTGTTGTGAATCTTGGCCTCCGCGGCCCCCAGTGCTTCAAAGATTCGAATAGCACGCCGTTTCGCGGATTCGCTGATCGCTGCCTTGTTGATGATCTGCCGGATCTCCTTCAGCCCGCGATGCGACTGGCCATGGTCATCATGCTTGTGACTCGGGTGTGTGTGGCCCGCGTGTTCATGGCCATGAGGTTCGTGCTTGTGGTGTGCGTGGTCGTCGTGCGCGTGATCATCATGTGCGTCAACATGGTGCCCGTGCGCTGCATCTTCATGATCGTGATGGTGGTGATGGTGATGCCCGTGCTGCTGCAGGAATTCTTCGCGAGGAAGCTCTTTCTCCCCAGCCACCAGGACGTCAAGTTTGACCGCGCTAATCCCGCTACGCTGTACGCGCGATATCTCCAGCCGCGCCTCCACGCCGAGTGCTTCAACAGTCCTGGAGAACAGCTCTGCAGGAACGCCGGCATCCAGCAAGGCGCCAAGGAACATATCGCCACTGATACCGGAGAAGCACTCTAAGTAAGCTATTCGCATAAGACTTAAATCGGGTGATCGGGTGATCGGTAGATCGGGTGATCTAAACCCAAATCCAACAACACCAGGTTAGCACCCACTACTGCATACGGCTGGCTGACGCAGATCCTTCGCTGCCGCTCAGGATTTCGTCTGCGGGCTCTCAGCCCAGTTCGCGCAACACCGGCGCGAACCGGGGACCCCGAAGCTCCCGCTTCGCTCACGCCCGCATAACGGCTCGCTGAAGCAGATCCTTCGCTATCGCTCAGGACTTCGCCTGCTGGCTCCCGCTGCCGCTCACGCCCGCATAACGGCTCAGTTTTCATCATAGGGTTCACGCGCTATTGCGTCAAACCGATGCAGATGCAGTCCTTTGTTATAATTTCTCTTCCGTCAGTGCCTTTCTCTGCGTCTCCGCGCCTCGCGGTGAAATTTGACTTGGCCCTGAAATCAATCCATATAAACAAGGTAGAGTGCTTTGTATCTGGAATTGCAGCAGCAGCTTGTCCAGCAGGTCCGAGAACTTCTGAAGACCCACTATGACGTTGAGTTGCCGCGCATTGTGGTGGACCAGCCTCCGAGCGTCGCGTTGGGGGAGTATGCGCTGACTTTCTCCTTTGAGCTGGCGAAGAAGCTGCGCAAGCCTCCGCGAAAAATTGCGGAAGAGGTGGTGACCGCGCTGGGCCAGGTACCGGGCTTTCAGAAGTTTGAAGTTGCCGGCGCCGGCTACATTAATGCCCGGCTGGATCGGCAGAGCGCCGCCCGTCTTCTCTTGCAGGAACGGCCCGACTTTGGATTTAAGGACCCAGGAATTAAGGACGCAGTCCCGGCAAAGGTCCTGGTTGAGCACACCAGCATTAATCCCAACAAGGCGGTGCATATCGGGCACCTGCGCAACGCCATTCTGGGAGATACCTTCGTACGCCTGCTGCGGACTGCGGGCGCCCATGTTGATGTCCAAAACTATATTGACAATACCGGAGTGCAGGTTGCCGATGTGGTGGTCGGGTTCATCTACCTGGAGAAGAAAGATAAGAATGACATTGAGGCACTGATAAGCTCTTCCGCACAGCGGTTTGATTTCTACTGCTGGGACCTCTATGCCAGGGTCTCGCAATGGTACGAGCAAGACAAAGCCAACCTGAAGGTGCGGCTGCAGACCTTGCACGACATTGAGCAGGGCGCCAACCAGGTTGCCGACATTGCTGAGGTGATCTCCACCGCCATCCTGCGCCGCCACCTGGAAACCACGCAGCGGCTGAACATTCAATACGACTTCCTGCCCCGAGAGAGCGAAATCCTGCACCTGCATTTCTGGGACCTGGCATTTGAGCAGATGAAGCAAAAAGGCGTGCTCTACTTCGAAACCGAAGGCAAGAACAAAGGTTGCTGGGTGATGCGCCGAGCCGGCAGCAAGCCGGCGGTGGCGCAGGAGCAGGGCGGACCGGATGATGATGCGAAAGTAATTGTGCGCTCCAATGGCACGGTCACCTATGTAGGCAAAGACATCGCCTACCATCTGTGGAAGTTCGGATTGCTGGGCCGTGATTTTGGCTATAAGCGCTTCTATACCTATCCTGACGGTAAACAGGTATGGATCTCGGCGGAAGCGGGCGAACCGGAGCATCCGCACTTTGGCGGCGTGAACGCCATTTACAACGTGATTGATTCCCGCCAGACCGATCCTCAGAGCAATGTAATTGAGGCCATTCGCGGTCTGAGCTACAGCGAACAGGCAGAGAACTATCACCATTTCTCCTATGAGATGGTCGCGCTCACTCCAGGCTGCGCCCTGGAACTGGGCTATGAAGTTTCAGAAGAAGACCGGAAGCGCTCCTACATCGAGGTTTCGGGCCGCAAAGGATTTGGCGTGAAGGCCGACGACCTGATTGATGCCCTGATCGCCGCCGCTCAAAAAGAAGTGGACACTCGTCATCCGGAGATGGGCCAGGACGAACGGAAAAACATTGCTTCGCAGATCGCGATCGGCGCTCTGCGATACTTCATGCTCAAGTTCACCAAGAACTCAGTCATAGCCTTCGATTTCAAAGAAGCTTTGGCCTTTGAAGGCGAAACTGGCCCTTACGCGCAATACGCGGTAGTACGTGCAGCCAATATCTTTCGCAAGGCGGGCATCACGCCGGAGCAGGCCATAGCCGGAGATATTGATCTCAGCTTTCTTGAGGGCCAGGACGCGGACGAGATATGGCAGCTCTGGCTGACCGCCGGACAGACCACCACGATAGTGCAGCAGTGCATCGCCACGACCGAACCTGCCTACGCCGCCAAGCATGTTTTCCAGTTGGCCCAGCAGTTCAACAACTTCTACCACAAACACCATATCCTCACAGAGTCAGATGAAGCCCGTAAGCGTTTTCTGCTGGCAACCGCTGCGATAGTAAGCCGGTCCTTGGTACAGTGCCTTGGCATGATGGGAATCTCTGTGCCGCCGGTGATGTGAGGAGAGCCGCAATTAGCAATTAGCATTTAGCAATTGGCCAAAAATACAACACCTCATTCGACCCTTTTTACCGCTGAGTTGCGCTGATTTAACACTGATCCGGACGCCTTTAGCTCTTGGACACCATCGAAATCTTGTCTTTAGTTTGCAAGATCATTATGAGGAAGATATCAAAGGAGACGAAAGGGTAGTTAAGTCATAACTAGCGGAATAATTCGTGAGTTCCCTTGCAGTGTATCTAGATTTATCTGTCACCGAATGATGATCTCAGGAGCTTGAAATTGTTCCCATTGATAGCGAGCCAGCTCCGGATCAAGATGCTCCTCTTCCGGATAGCCAATGCAGAGATAGGCAATCAGCTTCCAGTCACGCGCAATTTCCAGATCGTGCACAAGTTTTTGCGGATCAAGAATTGAGACCCATCCCACGCCAATGCCGTAGGCCCGCGCCGCAAGCCACAGCGTGTGACAGGCGAGCACGGCAGAGTACTCCAGGGTCTCAGGCATGGTGCGGCGGCCAAGGTGGTGTCCAGTGGTGCAGGAGAGATCGCAAAATACCGCGAGATGGACGGGCGCCTGGTCAAGTCCTGCAAGCTTTAAGGTTACATACTGCTGGGCCTTCTCCCCTTCATAGGAGGAGAGCGCCTCTTGATTGCACTCCTCAAAATTCAATCGCACCTTCTGGCGCAACGCTGGATCGTTTACCAGGACGAAACGCCAGGGCTGGCTGTAGCCGACAGAGGGAGCCAGCGAGGCCATCCGAATGAGGCGCTCCAGCACGCCCGGCTCTATTGGGTCAAGACGGAACCTGCGTACGTCGCGGCGCCAGCGGAAAAGATCGGCCAGCTCCGCCTGGAACTTTTCTGTAAATCGGGGTGGTTCAACTCTGTCCGACATGGCCTTATTCCTGGCTACGATCATAAATCAGGTGGATTGCCAGAATTGCCATAACTGCTAGAATTGCCAAAATTGCCAAAATTGCCAAAATTGAAAAACCAAAACACCTAAAAACAAAAGACCTTTTTCACCGCTGATTTACGCTGATGAACGCTGATCTGCTTCGTTTGCGTCCTTAGCGGCCTTGGCGGTGAGAAAGATTTTCCCTCTGATTTTGACTTTTCCGGGCCAGTAGCTAGAAGCTAGTGGCCAGTAGCCGCATTTCGATCAGTGTTAATCCGCGCAAATCAGCGGTAAAAAGGGTTTTGGTTTAGTTGTTGGTTTTTCAAATTTTGGCAATTCTGGCAGTTATGGCAATTCTGGCAATTTTTGATAGCAAACGGTGTTGAAGCAATCCAGCATCAGTTTGCGCTTTTCGAGGTTGTAGCGATATGCGGTTATGCTGCAATTCAATATTTCGTCTTCTGCATCTACCTTCATATATTTGGCTTCATCCCAGCGTTCCAGCAGTCGCCTGAAGATCAGCACCACAACGCTGTGGCAGACCACCAGTACGGTCTTCCGGCGATATTCGCGAGTCAGTGTGCCCAGGAAGCTGTGAATTCGCAACGCCACGTCCGGGCGGCTTTCGCCTCCAGGTGGGCGATACCAGTATTTGCCTTCCCTCTCTCGCCGCGCCAGTTCCATCGGATATAACTTCTGGATGCCGTCACGGGTCAAGCCATCCAGCACGCCAAATTCAATCTCCCGAACGCGTTCTTCAAACATGATGGAGGGAGTTCCAGAGATCTGGGCCGTGATCAGCTCAGAGGTTTGGATGGTCCGCAGATAGGGAGAGGAAAAGATCATGTCAAAATTGAATCTCTCCCGCAGGAAGCGCCCGGTGGCCGTCGCCTGTTCCCTCCCCAGGGCAGTCAAGGGCGTGTCGATATCTCGCAGATTGTCGCTCCACACATCGAGCTTGCGTTCGGCTACGGCCCGCTCCTTGGCCACGTTTCGTTCCGATTGTCCGTGGCGAACTATCACCAGTTGGTCAGGCCACTTTTGGTCATTCATAATTGACATAATTACATTATTGCCGGAATTTAGATAACTGCCAAAATTGCCAAGAGTGCCATGAGTGCCATAATTGCCAAAATTTAACATCGCGAATTATCACTTATTTGCACTACGGCCACTGATCGGAATGGAGCTACTGGCCACTAGCTTCTAGCCACTGGCTCAGAAAAGTCAAAGACCTTTTCACCGCCAAGGAACGCAAAGAAAAGAGATCAGCGTTTGCCATAAATGCCAAGATTGCCAAAATTGCCAGAAATTAAAAAACGCTGAGCCAGTGGCTAGAAGCTAGTGGCCAGTAGCTCCATTCCGATCAGTGGCTTCAGTGCAAATCAGTGGTAAGCCTCGGGTTTCAAATTCTGGCAATTTTGGCAATCCTGGCATTTATGGCAATGTCCGGTTCTGGCAATTCTGCCTTCACCATGTACAATGTCCGCTTTAAAACAGGAGGCAAGTGCTGTGAAATATGCGGCGGAGTTATTTGGCACGTTTGTTCTGGTTTTTGCCGGTCTCACCACGGCAGTGATCGCAGGCGGAGAGGTCCACAACGTAGGCGTAGCCTTGGCCTTCGGGTTGTCGCTGATGGCCATGGCCTACACCGTGGGGCCTATCTCGGGATGTCACATCAATCCCGCAGTGACCCTGGGGATGCTCCTGGCCAAGCGCATCCAGGTGAGTCAGGCGCTGGGTTATATGGTAGCGCAGGTCATTGGGGCCATCATCGCGGCTGGACTCGTGCTCTTTATCGCTAACGGCGTTCCCGGAGGATTCAGTGCCAGCGCTACTGGCTTCGCTTCCAACGGATTTGGCTTGCATTCGCCCGGCCAGTACAGCCTGGCTGCATGCTTTGCCGCCGAGACTTTTCTGACCATGCTGCTGGTAATCACGGTGCTCGGCGCCACCGACGACCGCGCCCCCGCAGGTTTCGCCGGGATACCCATCGGGTTCATATTGACGGTAATCATTCTGGCCGGCATACCGATCACGAATGGATCGTTTAACCCGGCCCGCAGCATCGGGCCTGCGATCTTTGCGGGCGGTTGGGCTCTGGAACAACTGTGGCTATTTATTGTGGCTCCGCTCCTGGGTGGCGCTCTGGCTGCGGGAATCTTTTCCGCCATCCGGAAGCCAAAAGCCTAGATCACCGATCACCAGCAGGCAAGCAGACTGAACAGGCGCTGCCAAGTGAACAGATTGATAGACGGCGGCAACCCTGAGGTGCTGAGGTTTCTATCAACATTAGCTTTTAGCGCCGGTGGTGTGGGAATCGGACAAATCCACCAGCGCTAAAGCGCACCCTTAACCGCTATTCTTACGCGGCCCTTTAGGTGTAAAGGGCCGCTCTTCCACCGATCTCTTACTCGAAAGCTACATCGTCTTCAGCACTCCCAGCCATTTCTGCCAAGCCTGCTCACGGGCTTTCTTGTTGGCTTCAGTACCAGCGGGATCTTCGCCTGAACGCATGAACCCGTGCCCTGCTCCTTCATAGGTCACCGGATCGTACTTCTTTCCGGCTTGCTTCATGGCGTCTGTGGTCGCTGGTACGGTGGCTGTGATGCGGGCGTCATTGCCTCCATAGAATCCATACACTGGCGCAGTGATGGCCGCCAAGTCTTTGGGTGGAGGACCATAGAACACAAAGGCAGCTGCTAAGTCATGGCGATTGGTGGCAAAGCGGAATGATTGACCACCACCCCAGCAGAAACCAGCTACCGCCAACTTTCCGTTTGCCGATGGAAGCTTTTTTACGTAATCGGCCGTTGCACTAAGGTCGGCGGTTACGGTATCTGCATCCAATTTGGAAACAGCTTCGCGGGCAGCATCAACGCCGGAAAAGTCGCTGCTCTTACCCCCGTTCGGCCCAAATCCCGAAAGCAGATCGGGCGCTATGGCAATGTACCCGGCGGCGGCCAGTTGGTCGGCTACGCTGCGGACCCAGTCGGTCATGCCGAAGATCTCATGAATCACGACCACGGCAGGCGCTTTCCCCTTGGTTTCAGGGTAGACAACGAATGCATGCACTACGCGATTGTCGTGTTTAATATCCACCCACTCCTGGTGCCGGGGGGACTTTTCCAATGACTGCTTGGCCCAGTCTTGTGCAAAGGCGGGCAGTAGAGAAAAAAGCAAAGCGGTTGTGAGGAGGACGATACGTTTCATGGGATGAAGTTTACTACTTGAGACGATTCCCGGACAAACCATCGTAATCGCATACAACCTGCTGCGCATTTCATCTGGAATCAAATCTATCTATAATCGGAGATATGACAGATTTTCCCAGTATCGTTGAAGAATTGAAGCAGGAGCTTGATCGCGTCAATGCTGCCATCAAGATTCTGGAGGGCGCTGTTGCAGGCGACGGCCGACGCAAAGGTAGCGCTCCTCGTAGAGGACCTCGCAGACTCTCCGCAGCGGCTAGGCGCAGAATTTCTGCTATCGCAAAAGCGCGTTGGACCAAGGCGAAGAAAGCCGGCAGGAACTCGCTCTGACCCGGCAATTCTGAAGGTTCGCCCAATTCCGAACGCCAACGAAGCGGGCCGATTCCATCCGCCTGAGACACGGATTCAAGTGTCGCGTTTGCACAGTCTGTTGCAAATGAAGCGCTCAAAAACTACAGCTGGTTCCCGGAGCGGACGTGTGTGCCACGGCGGTTACTACGGTTATCTATCGAACCATTTTGCGAATAAGCTCTAATGATGTTCGCAACCCCACCAAAAAGATATGCGCCACTTTAGAAGCACATGCTTTCTCCCGGCTCTGATCATCCTGTCATTCTGCATGGCTACGGGGCTGGCCTTCGCAACCAATCAGGGTAAAGTTTCCTCAACGGATGATCCCAAAGACCAAAGCTTCCCAGTCACAACTGCGTCACAGGCTGCGGCACGCTACTTCGAGACTGGGATGGTGCACTATGAAAACCATCGCTGGAATTTTGCCCTGAGTGACTGGAACGAGGCCATCAAGCTGGATCCGAATTTTGCGCTGGCCTATACCTGGATTTGTTTCACCACGGTTGACCCCGCTGAAGAAAACGCCGATCGCGCCAAAGCCATAGCGCTGCTAAAGAACATTACACCAGCAGAGCAGTTGATGGTCCGCTGGATGGCGGGCGTGCATGGGAACAATTATCTTGAGGGTATTTCGTCCATGAATGATATGTTGGCCCTTTATCCGCATGATAAGCGGCTCAACTTTCTGGTTGCATATTGGCTCTACAAACAGGACCAGTATGATCCCGCAAAGAAGCTCACGCTAAGGGCCCTGGCCGAAGATCCGAGATATGCTACCGCCTACAACCAGCTTGCTTATCTGTATTCGCGGATACCTGATCACCCAAGTCCCTGGAGGCCGGCCGCAAAATATGTGGAGCTGCTTCCCAATGAACCGAACCCCCACGACTCTTACGGAGAAATGCTGCGCCTGGCCGGACATTTCCAGGAGGCACTGGCCCAATACCGTCTGGCCCTGAAAATGGACCCCACGTTTTATATATCGCAGAAAGAGTTAGGCGAAACCTATTCCCTTATGGGAGAAGAAGAGCAGGCCCGGACAGAATACACAAAAGCGATTCACGATGCCCCCAGCGATGGACTCAGAGCCGAATACCTTCAAAAGCTCGCCCTGACATATATCCGCGAAAAAAAATATGAGGATGCAGATAAAGCGTATCTGGACGCTGCCGCGAAAGCCCATGCCACAGGGCAGTGGGTCTGGGAGGCACGCGCCCACCGCATTATGGCCATGTACGAGAAAGATGCCGTTACAGCGATGAAGAACCTGGAACAGGCGGAAGCCATTCTGGCGGAAAAGAAAGAGGTGGTAGCGCAGGCGGACCTGGATGAGGAGCGGGCCAGGATATTACGTGTCCGCGTGGAGCGCGCCCTGGCAGCCAGCGACCAATCCGCCGCTAACAGCCCTTTGGCAGAGTTAGAAAAGCTGGCCAACTCCGGAAGCAGCGTGAATGTGCAGCGGACGTATCATGGCGCCGAAGGATCGCTTCTTATCGCGGAGCAAAAATACGCCAACGCCATCTCCCATCTGGAAGAAGATGTCGCCAACCCCATGTCAATGAAACTGTTGGTGACTGCTTATCGTAAGACCGGATTTACCGCAGACGCGAACGTCCTGAGCAAGAAGCTCATAGACTGGAAAATACCCACAACGGAAGAAGCATTGGCCGTCCCTGAGTTCCGCTCTCAGGAAGCTGCTTTGGCTTTGAAGAAATGATTTTGAGAATCGGCTGATCGGGTAATTGGAAGATCTAAACCAATGCCCGAATCACACACACTCGTGATGTATTCCTCTGCGACATCTCCCAAGGGAATGAATCTGGCCAAATCCCTTTGATCTCGCGTTTATCAGCGAAATCTGCGGCAAGTTTTCACCAGTCCCAGTCGTCGCCCACTGCTTTCGGCAGCGCGATGCTCCAAATGCCATTCTCGGTTGAGCGAAGGCCAATTTGCCCTTCGCGCGAGCTGCCTTCTTCACCGACCCACGCAACAATAAAGCGTGACTTAAGCCCATCGCACTCCAGCCCAATGACAAAACCCGGATCAACCAAGGCCGTGACTCCATGCAGCCGTGCTCCCGTAGCGGTAATGTCAACCGTCTTG
>Ga0210400_10003555_pt1 | contig 13783 bp, 9 predicted proteins | sample IncBWH26MmetaG_FD_155456 | JGI IMG/M metagenome (GOLD analysis project Ga0210400, IMG submission 155456) | Forest soil microbial communities from Barre Woods Harvard Forest LTER site, Petersham, Massachusetts, United States - Inc-BW-H-26-M | ecosystem: Environmental > Terrestrial > Soil >...
GCCAAAGTGAATGCATGGCGTGACCGCTTCGCCGCCGTGCCGTTCGAGGACAAGGGAGGCTCCCATCCCAGCCGCTACTACCAGGACATTGCTGTCGAACGGGTGATGGAAGCCATCGCGGCCAACCGCCAGCGAATTCTCCTCACGCTCGCCACCGGCACGGGCAAGACATTCATCGCGTTTCAGATTGCCTGGAAATTGTTCTATAGCCGCTGGAACTTGAGCGATTGGAAAAAAGAAACGCCGCCGTCGCGCCGCCCGCGCATCCTGTTTCTGGCTGACCGCAACAACCTCGCCGACCAGGCCTACAACAACTTCTCTGCGTTCGCCGAAGACGCCATGGCCCGAATCACGCCAGAGGACATTCGCAAGAAAGGCAAAGTCCCGAAGAACGCCAGCGTGTTCTTCACTATCTTTCAAACTTTCATGAGCGGCCCGCCGACCGATGGCCAGCCTACGCCATATTTTGGCGAGTATCCTCCCGATTTCTTCGATTTCATCGTCATCGACGAGTGCCATCGCGGCGGGGCGAACGATGAAAGCAACTGGCGCGGAATTTTGGAGTATTTCGATCCCGCCGTTCAGCTCGGTCTAACCGCGACGCCAAGGCGCAAAGAGAACGCCGACACCTACGCCTATTTCGGCGAGCCGGTTTACATTTACTCGCTACGCGAGGGCATCAACGACGGTTTCCTCACGCCCTTCCGCGTAAAGCAGATTGCTACCACGCTCGACGAGTATGTCTACACCCCGGACGATTATGTGGTAGAGGGCGAAGTTGAGCGCGGAAAGCGCTACACCGAAGCCGATTTCAACAAGATCATAGAGATAAAAGAACGCGAAGCGAAACGCGTGAAGGTCTTCATGGAGCAGATCAACCAGAACGAAAAAACGCTGGTCTTCTGCGCCACCCAGGACCATGCGCTGGCCGTGCGCGACCTCATCAACCAGATGAAGACCAGCTCCGACCCGAACTATTGCCAGCGCGTAACCGCGAACGATGGCGAACTCGGGAACCAGCACCTGCGGGACTTTCAGGACAACGAAAAGACAATCCCAACGATTTTAACCACATCGCAAAAGCTCTCAACCGGCGTGGATGCCCGCAACATTCGCAATATCGTGCTGATGCGTGCCATCAACACCATGATCGAGTTCAAGCAAATCATTGGCCGCGGCACACGCCTGTACGACGGCAAGGATTATTTCACCATCTACGACTTCGTCAGGGCCTACGTTCATTTCAGCGATCCAGAATGGGACGGCGAGCCGCTCGAACCAGAACCCTGCTCGAAATGCGCCTCTTATCCCTGTGAATGTGTGAAGGCGGCGCCGCGACCATGCGCCGTCTGCGGGCAGCGGCCATGCGAGTGTCTTAAAGAGCCTTGCGAGGTCTGCGGCGAGCGTCCGTGCGTGTGCAAGAAAAAAGCGACCGTGAAGCTGGCTGACGGCAAAGAACGCGCCATCCAGCACATGGTAAGCACCGCCTTCTGGCACCCGGACGGCACGCCCATGTCCGCGCAGCAGTTTATGGAGTCGCTGTTTGGCAAACTGCCGGAGTTCTTCAAGGACGAGGCCGATTTGCGTGCGTTGTGGAGCGCTCCTGATACTAGGAAGAAGCTCCTGATGGGGTTGGCTGAGAAAGGCTTTGGACATGAAGAACTCGCCGAAATGCAGAAAATCATCGACGCCGAGAAAAGCGATCTATTCGACGTACTGGCGTATGTTGCCTACGCCCTACCGCCACTCACTCGCGAAGAACGTGCTCGTCGGGCTAGGGTGGCCATCAATACGCACTTCAGCAGCAAACAGCAGGCCTTCCTGGAATTTGTCTTGGGCCATTATGTGGGTGTTGGGGTAGATGAACTTGACCAGGAAAAACTTACGCCTTTGCTCCGTCTGAGGTACTTCAACTCCATCGCCGACGCGATTGCCGACCTTGGCAGGCCTGAAGAAATAAGCAGAGTATTCGCGGGATTTCAAAAGTATCTGTACCAACCAAACACCTGAAGGAGATGCGCAACTAATGATCTCCAGCGAGAATAGTTGCGGTATCCGACAAATCTCAAGGAGCGCCACTTCAATGGTACACTCCGTCCCTCTAATCGAAGCAACGCGGAAAACAATTGTTCATCCCCGGCTCGCTCAAGCGGCGAAAGAAACAACGACGCTCCTGGGGGAAATACTTGCCGTGACCAGTCCACTCGATTTGCTGGTCGGTGCAATTCATTCCTTTTATATGGCCAAGGAGTTCGGCTACAAAAACCGGCCCTCTGCTCTCGGACCTAAGTACCACGCCCGCCTTACCACACGTGCTAGTTCGCTCGCTAGGGCAACGATTTGCACAGATGGCAGATGGCTCGCAGGTTACTACTTCAATTCAGCGCTTCTGAGAATCGCAGCGAGCTATCACCAGACCTTGAAGGCGATCACTGGACAAGACAAGTATGTTCCAGCGCTGATTCTGCTAGTAAGTCCGGCCTTCCGACACGCCAGCCTGGACGAGGTTCACAGAGAAGTTAATCGACTGAAGCACGGAGATGAAGGTATAGATCCCGGACGGTCTGTGACGTTCGACCAAGCGGTCGACGCACTGGGGGAGCTTATCGACCTGATTAGAGCCCAGAAGGCGCAGATCCTAGGGCACTACCCTAATCCTTGATAGCACCGGGCGGCCCGAATCGTTTATTTTTGGCCGTTGGGCTTCCAGCGTAATTCGGGCAGCTTGAAAATCCACCAGATGAGGTGTTGAGAAAATGTTAACAATTGCTAACCTTGTTTATGCGATTTCGTTGTGCCCAAAATTGTGCCCAGTGGCCGCTTGGATGCGTTGAGTTCCAAGTTGGGGTGAAGTGCTGAAACTCGCATTTTCACTAGCGAATGTGAACGCATCCAAACTGCGCTAAAGTATTGATTCCTCGTGACACCAATCTTCGGGACCAGGGGGTCGGAGGTTCAAATCCTCTCTCCCCGACCAACATCCTGAAGCAAATCATTGTATTAGCGTTGATCCCGTTTCCGGGATTTTCACAACTTGGGTCCATTTGGGTCCAATTAGCAAATCTTCGACTTTTTGCACCGCCGTGCGAGCATCGGCGGGGAGCGAATGCAAGTAAATCTCCCGCGTGATCTCCGCCGACGAATGACCGAGCAACGCCTGCACGGTGCCGGAGCGGTGTTCCCACCGCATCGAGCAGGGTTGCATTGGCATGCCGGAGCCAGTGCCAGTTCACGCCCGTCAACCCAGGGGTCACAAATAAAGTAGGACTTGTTGTTCTTGTCTTTTCTGTGACCGTAATCCTTGACTACACAATAAGCAAGGAATCTTTGGCATCTGCCCGCTTTTTATCTAACCTTACGTTGTAATCTCCGAGAGGAGATCGTAGGCGTGGAACAAGATCCGCGTTGTTCTGAAATCGCTAGGCGCAGGCTGAATTATTGGCGGATGGCGTTGCAAAACTATGATGGATTTTACCCGCCAGTGCTCAATGGGATCCTGCCATTCCGGCATGTTCCTCAACTGTCGATAGAGTCCTTAGAGCACACCCCACTGAAATTGCAATGGCCAAAATGAAACCGATCACGATACCCTTTAGCACTTGTGCGTTCCTGTCATTGATCAGAAATTAAAGCGATACCCCAGAATCATCTTGGCAATCAGGTAGTCACTCGCACCCGTAAGGCCCACGTCGAGGCCGAAATTGATCTCCCACTTCGGCGCAATATTCAAGTCAACTGCAGGAAAGATCTGGTGCTGTTGTTGCGAGACCGCATCGAAGCCCGTCACCGGGCAGACCGAACGGTAATATTCCAAACCTCCTGCGACTTTCGGAATCAAATCGTAGCTGAATTTGAAGTTTGGCGAAAAGACGACACCCTGGTTCACGCTCTCGCCGTGAAAAGACCGGTCCAGCGTCGGATTCAGGGACCAATACCATCGGTCGAGTGCTTCTCGGTAGCGCTTTCACAAATCCAGAGCTTGTAAAGTACAATTTCCGGTTGTCAGGCAATCTTGAGCTTTTATCCTTGCGCATTTATCGTTGCACTAATTCATGCATGTTCTTCACGTGGTGGGCGCGAGACCGAATTTCATGAAAGCCGCACCCGTGTTGCGCGCATTTCAGAAGAGGCCCGAAGTGCGGCAGACCCTGGTTCACACCGGTCAGCACTATGACGCCAACATGTCGGACGTGTTCTTCTCGCAGCTTGAGATGCCCGCTCCCGATGAAAACTTGGAGGTTGGTTCAGGCAGTCATGCGCAGCAAACAGCGGAGATCATGAGTCGTCTAGAGCCGATTGTGCAGAAGAGAAAACCCGACATCGTTCTTGTCTATGGCGATGTCAATTCCACCGTGGCCGCGGCCCTGGTGTGCGCAAAGCTGCTCGTCCCCGTCGGCCATGTGGAAGCTGGACTTCGTTCCTTTGATCGAAGCATGCCGGAGGAGATCAACCGTATCGTGACAGATCGGCTTGCAGATTTCTTGTTTACTCCTTCGGAAGATGGGGACCTTAACCTGCAGAATGAAGGCGTCCCCGCAGCGAGGATCCACCGAGTGGGAAATGTGATGATTGACTCCCTCATCCGTTTCCTTCCCTCTGCCTTGCGCTGCTCCAAGAATGGCCTGCCGGAGCACTACGCTCTGGTAACACTTCATCGTCCTGCCAACGTCGACGATAGCGTTGTCTTGAAAAGCATTCTCGAATCACTGCTTGAGTTAAATGAGCAATTGGAGGTTGTCTTCCCGGTCCACCCGAGGACGCGGCAACGTATCGCCGAATTCGGCATAAAGATCGAGAGACTTAATCTCTTACCGCCGTCGCCTTATCTCGAGTTTCTCGCCTTGCTGCACCGGGCCGCGGTGGTCATCACGGATTCCGGAGGAATTCAGGAGGAGACAACCTTTTTGAAGGTACCTTGTCTGACGGTGCGCGATAATACGGAGCGTCCCGTGACCGTCACACTGGGAACAAACATCCTCGTCGGACACGACCGAGGTAAGCTGACTTCCGAGCTGAGGAAGATTCTTGACGGGAATTCAAAGATAGGTGCGATTCCGCCATTGTGGGATGGCCATGCCGGGGATCGTATTGCTGAGATACTTTCGCAGGCTTGAGTAGGAGGAACGGAAGAAAAATGAGCCAGCTTATCGGCTGGCAGGTGCCCTTGTGTGAAGAAAAGAAAATACCGTTCTCGTCGTAGAAAAGACACCCTCCAGCGCCAGTGTTGGCAGCCGGGGCAAACACACAGCCATATTTCCAAGCCGTAAAGCACACATTCGCCAAGCTGGGCGTGGTCGGCCCGAACTCCAGGCGGCCACGCCACCGGACGGTGCCGTGCTGGAATTCAACGCATATGCAAGCCCGTATTCCCGATACCCCGTGGCGAAAAAAACCAGGCCATTCGACACCACCAGCGAGGAAAACACAGAGGTGGAGGCAATGACGCAGTATTAACCTGATTCTGCTTCTGTGATCCTCGATGAGCTTGGATATAGCTCCTGTTGCACCTAGGCAATACCGTTTTGCCCGTTTCTAGTCTTCGCTGAGCAAAGTTTGGACATCGTTCAAACCTCGCCATTTGCCGTTCTTCACCGTTCGACGGTAAGGGTGGCACCTCCTGTTTATCGAACCCCTTCGCATGACGAACAATTAGAGACGGAAGTCTCCCACATCTGGAGTCTTCCCCTTATTTCTTTAACGTTTTCCGTGCGACGTGGTAGTTCCGGAGCCCAGTCCTCGCTATACAAAGCAGGGATTCTAGGTTTGGAAGGCCTCAAAAAAAGCAAATCCCAAAAAAAGAAAATCTCGACGGAAAGCCAAATTCTTGACGAGGAGAACAACCATGAAGAACTTAAAGCCCATTTCGGCTCAGATAATGCTTGCGCTGGTATTGGTGTCCCTGAGTGCGTCCGCTGCTGCACCCTCATTCAGGGGAAAATTCACCTTTAAGGATGTTACTGCACCCGGCGCCACCGAAACTGACAGTTACGCTATCAACGACAACGGCGCCATTACAGGCGATTACCTCGACAGCGCTGGCGTACAGCACGGGATGATCCTCAAAGGCAAGACCCTGATTACGATCGACAATGCCAATTGCACTTCCGCAATCTCGTTCTACGGTATCAATGCAGCCCAGCAGCTTGCCGGCTGGTGCAACGGGTCCTCGGGTACACCGATTGGTTTCACCTACGCAAACGGGAATTTCACCACCATTTCTCCGCCAGGAGCGACTTCGACCGAAGCAAATGGGATCAATGCAAAAGGAGTAGTCGTCGGTTCGTACGTGGATTCCACAGGCGCGACGCACGGGTTTGTGCTGACCGGCAAGAAATACAAGACCCTCGACGTGCCGGGTGCCGCAGGCTACACCGCCGCATGGTCAGTTAACAATTCTGGCGTGATTGGCGTGTATGGACTCACCTCTGCCGGCAGTTACGTTTCTTTTACAACAAGCAACCATGGAAAAACGTATAAGAGCTTTGCCTACTCCGGAGCCGGGACTGTGGGGACCGTCATTCACGCAGTCAGCAACAAGGGCGACATTGACGGTACCTATTTCGACTCCAATGGCCTGGGAAAGGGCGTGCTCTTCCACCAGGGAAAATTTTATCCATTTCAGGAGACCAATGATTGCGGCGTTAGCCCTTGCAGCACTCGTGCGGACGGGCTCAACGGCGCATTGCAGATCGTGGGACGCTATTCGCCGTCGGATGGCACCAGTCACGGTTTCATTGCGCATGCGAAGTAGGTGTGTTCGAATTGTGAATTCAGGGGCGGCGACGAGCGACTCGCCGCCCTTTTCCCGGTATTCATCCTTTGTGAGTGATTCGAATAACCGTGCTTCCCTGAGTTTGCAGCTGCCTATCATCGGCCTTGGTCGGTAGACTATTCACTTTGAATGCTGTTTGAGCTGTCCGCCTGCCGACGCTCGATTGAAAGACTGGATCGCGTCCAGCCTGTACGCAATGGCGCCCGATACCAACGTCTTTCCTCGGGGCCGAGCTCGCCAAGGTTTCACTCCTCACTAAGACTCGCTGACGACACGGAGCCGCCTGGTCCGATACAGATACCTCCCCGAGCGTCGGTCCTTCACCCTCAATCCTGCCCGCAGCACTTCCTTGAATGCACTCATGAGCTAACGGCCGGTGCCCACGCCAAGTTCCACGTAACAGCGTCTAGCTCGGCACGCCGAGGTTCGGGACTACCCAATCCAGGGCGAGAAAACCAATGTATTGGGGAGGATTCTTAGAAGTGAAGCAGATAACTAATCTTTACGAAGAACTGCCGGCCAGTCAACGTGTTCGGAGGCCCAAAGTTGGCCAAACCGTAAGGCGCGAACGGAGCGCGATTGATGTTCTCATAGTTCGACGTGTAGCCGCAGAAGAGCGCCGTGCCCGGGTTGATCTGGTAAGTCACAAGCAGATCCCCCCGGAGATTCTTGTAGGGAGTGTCCGAGAGAAACGACGAATTGGCCAGCAAGGCGTCGTAATCGACTATCGCGCGTACGGACAGCGCCCTCGAAAATTGATAATTCACTTTCGTCCGCATGAGGTGATTGTCATAGACAGTGTGCGCCCCCGGCAGAAGTTGAGCGGCAGACTGGCTGTCGCCTCGTGTGCGCAGATTCACGAAGTAGTAAGATTCGCCCACCGTGAGTCGCGGCTTGGGATGGAGGGCGAATCCAACTTCAGCCTCGGAGGAATTTCCCAGAAAAGGCATGAGGCCGGCAGCCGGCGAGTAGTTGATGGCTGTGCCCTGATCGTAGGAAGCGTAGGTGGTCAGCCATCGCAACCAGTCGCTATAAACGGCAATCCCGGTGATTCCGTGAAGAAACCACAACCCCTGATACAGCTCATTCGAGTCAAACCGCGAAACGGTTACGCCGGTTGATCGCGCAAAATCGATCTTAAAGTCTGCATAAGTGGACCAATCCTGCAGTTGGTTCTTCGTGTTCCAGTCTATCGTGGTCGAAACGGAAGGACCGAAACTCAAGACCTTGCCGTTCTCAGGCCGCCAATAATAGGCCGCGTATTGCTCCATGGAACGAACGTCCAAGCGTGGCACAAATCCCAATTCTGAGCGGAAGTCCGCGCCGAGCTGAGAGAACTTCGACAGATAACTGAAATGTTCTCCATTGTTTGTCAGTTGCGCGTAGTAGGCGCCTGCGGCGAGGCTGCCATTCGTGGGATCGTCGCTGAAACTGCGAGCGGCCTGCCCGCTAAAGGACCAATTGCGATTCAGCCGGGCAAAAGTATCGAACGAGACGACGCGGTTTGAGGTTGCCCCGAAACTGTCGGTGGTCAGCAAACCGCCGAACCAGAAGTTGTCGTCAATTTTTCGCTGCAGCCGGAAGACACCAATTGTGGCGCGGTTGCCATAAGAGGGGTCTCCGGGTTGGAGCAATTCGCCAGGAGCACGATCGTCGGTAGCCAATGCCCCCAGCGTCCACTGGCCCACTTGTCCGGTCAGACGAGCACCGAACTCCGGATCCTGGATGCGGCGCGAGTAAAACAGATCGATTGGAGTCTGAAAGTAATTCGCGTTGTCATTGAAGAAAGGCCGCTTCTCGGGGAAATAAACCTCGTAGCGCTGATTGATCGTGACCTGAGGATCGTCGGACTCTACCTGGCTGAAATCCGGATTGACGGTAGCGTCAAGAGTCAGGGAGTGGTGCAACACGATTTTCGAATCAAACCCCACGCGCCCTTGCGCATGGTCTTGTAAGTCTGTATAGGTAGCGTTCGGCAAGGTTGCCTGGGTCAGCGTGGCGTAGGGAATGATCTGTATGTTGTGTCCGGTTGAAATCTTTTCCATGCCGTGGACGGTTCCCATTTGTTGCAGCAGGCCGTCGGTCTGGCGGCTTATATAAGGCCAGTAGGCAGTCTCATCTTTTCTGTTAATCGAGCGGCTAAGCGCGATGCCCCAGGTTTGTGGGGACGCGTTCTTAAAGCGCAGGCTGGAGAAAGGGATCGCGATCCAAACGACGTATCCTTTTTCGGTCAGCCGGCCATTCGAATACCACAGCGTGTCGAACGTGAAATCAGCATCGTGGCCTTCAATTACTGTACCGTCGAGTTGAACCCCAAGAGGGTTGGTTCCGAAGATATAGGCATGTTGATGGTCGAGGAATGTGTCCAGATAAATTCGCACCTGGTCGTCGTCGCCAATATCGTCGCGCTTGGACATGCGGGCACGAATCTTGTCCGGCTCATCGTCACACACGAACACGACATAAAAGTTCTTGCCGTCGTGAGAAAGGTAAGCCGTGGTTGTTTTGCTGACCGGGACTCCATCGGCCGGCTCCAGTTGACGGAAATCATCGATCTTAGTTTCAGCTTCGCGGGATGCTCCCTCCAAAAAATCTTCAATCCGGGGAGGGCGAGATACATGCGGAATCTGTACCGTACGAACCTGAACCAGTTGCACCGCCGGTTTCTTGGGCGGGGTTTGGATGGACTGGGAGAACGCGGGCAGAGTGGCTACGAGCAGAAGTAGACAACCGACCTGCCCACGACGACTCATGGGTAGGCGACGTGGAAAGAATGGAAAGACCGAGAGATGCGAACTGCAATTCATTGTCCTCAATCTCAGACATTTTCCAAATAAGGTGGGGCCGCTGTGGGTGCGTCCAGCAGACCCGCCTTCTTGCGGGGAAGGCTTCTTCTTTCTTGGAATGCGTGATCTCTGCCGACTTTCCTTATCAGTCCGATGGCTATGCCGCAATCACGTAGAGATAGAAGCAGAGGCAAAATGGCAGCTACCAGAAGAAAGTCGCAAGCGATTCCGGCGTGCGCGCGTTCCGCCCCGATCGCCAGTGCCCCTAGGGCAGCCGCAAGAGCGAAGCCGATCCATCCATAGCGCGGCCAAACGCGGAGCCGCACCAATTGCCGTTCTTGACCGTGTTCCTCAACCACCATTCTCAAACGCGCGGACCCAATCAGGCCGCCGCACACCTCGAGATCCCAGTTGTCAAAGCCTCCACCGCGATGTACCACGGCGCCTTGTGCCTTGAGAGCAACCTCCAGGTCGCACATTCTCTGCTCGGCAGAACGCCATAACTCACTCCAGCGGATAAAACAATACGCCTTCGGAATGGACAGAATCGCGATAGTCGTTCGGCGCCAGGGTGTCAGACCCCATCGAACTCGTCCCACCAAGCGTGCAATGGGCTGAAGCAGATGGAACCCGGCTACGACGCTGCGACTGCGCAGCTCTGCCAGGCGATTTTTGGGGGCGTCAGGAAATCGCGCGCGCAAACTGCTCGCTATAGCATGAACCAATGGCAGACCAAACGCAGTCAGCAGCATGGGCGCCGCGAGAAATAGCGGTTTCCAGCTCAAGCCGAGCAGAGTCAAGATACTGAGGAGCGCCACGATCAGGTGCCATTCGGGCATCAGGGTCAAGCCCGACAAAGTTCCCGGCGCGGCTTGATACAGACGCTGGAAGGGAGCCGAGCCCCATATTCCACCGTAGATTCGTCCCGCGCGTGGGATCACCGTAAAAAATCCATTACCGTACACTCTGCCTGCCCAGGACACGTGGCCGGCGGCATTGTATTTTTCGGGCCACTTCTGTTCTAGCAAAGCCTCTGCGCGGCCATAGCCTTTTTGCTGCTTCCAATACCTTCGTATCGAGTTGCGCCGGTGATGCCAGACGACCGCGGCGGGGCTGAAACCCAGCTTCCATCCGGCCTGTTGAAGGTTCCAGCAAATGTCGACGTCATCTCCTGCTGTCCGGAAGCGATTATCGAAACCACCTATCGCCAACAGCGCCCACTTGCGAAACGCCATGTTACAGCCGGGGATGTGTTCGGCCTCGCGATCGGTCAACAGCACGTGGATGGGGCCACCAGGAGAATTGGTCACGCAGTCGGCGATCCAACCGTCGCCGAGCGGAGGGATATTTGGTCCGCCAACACCCACGTAATCCCCGCGCAGAAAAGTCAAAGCCAGATACTTGAGCCAGTCCGCATCAGGATACGCATCGTCGTCCAGGTACGCGACTATCTCACCGTTTGCCGCGTGCAGGCCGGTGTTGCGGGCGCTGCTGAGCCCGGCATTCTGGGTACGGATGAGGCGATAGCCGTAAGCTTCGGCCTCATCAGCGCCGCCATCGGTGGAACCGTCGTCCACCACGATTACTTCAAAATCGGGGTAGTTCAGGCGCTGGAGACGCCGGAAAGTTTCCCGGAGTGTGGAGCCGCCATTGTATGTGCATACGATAACGGAAACCTTGGGCCACTCGATATTAGGAGCGAAAGGTATCTCATTGAATGCACGCTGCACCGCTGCCAGAGCCGCTTTCGGGGTGCGGTCGCGGCGTGTGAGCCCAAAATTCCAATCCTCGATATCGCAACCTCCGCGGTGCCATTCGTCGGTCCAAGAAAAAACAAAGATGCCGGCGGCGCCTCCTTCAAATGTGCTTCGGACCTGCCAAGCAAGAGAACGCGCCTGCTGCTCCTCCCCGTTGCGTCGGCTGTCCAAGCCAATTTCGGTCATCAAGAGCGGTTTGTCGCCGGCCAGACTTTGCAGGCGCGCCAGATAGGCTTCGAACTTGGGCTGCGATTCGAGATACACGTTGAAGCAGAACAAATCCAGGAACGGGAGTTCCAGAAATTCCGTGGTGGGGAAATTCACATAGGTACAAAGGGCTTGCGGGTTCTCCTCTTTCACGGCCCGACAAAGTCGAGCGATGAAGCGTTCCACACGTTCTTTGCCGAGCCAACGCACAATCCCCGCCGGAATCTCGTTACCCACTGCAAAGCACAATACTGCAGGATGGCGAACACAGCGCAGAACGCCGATCCGCACGCTCTCCTCAATGGCGTCCGCCATGCCCGGCTCGTCCAGAAAGTTGACGTGCTGCGCCCAGGGAAGGCCGACCATCACCCGTAAACCAGCCCGGGCCGCCGCGTCAAGCAGCCATTTCGGGGGTACGCTATAGACGCGGATGGCATTAATCCCGTTTCGCTTCATCTGGGTGAAGTCCCAAGCCACTGCTGCGGGTGCTGGGTATTCAACTCCGTCCGCGCGGGCCGCAAAAGGCCCGTAGGTCACGCCGCGCACACAAAACTTTTCTTCGCCAGCGAAAAGGAATTTGCCGCGGGGCCGGATGGATTTCAAGCTCGACTTGCCACCCCGGGATTCCAGGTCACCTAACCTCGGTGAAACCATGAGATTACGAATGCGATTTCGATCATTCGTCCCAACAGCGACAGCCATGCCCGACTCCCTTCAGATTTGTTTGGGCAACGTTCCCGGACAGCTCGGGAATAGCTCTTACTGGATATAGCGAGGACTGGCTTCTGAAACTGACATGCCTGGCGGGAAAATTGCCAAGTCAGGTAAAACAGCGTGGGAATTTATCGGAATGGTGCAGACCGCAGCCAAATTCAGGGCTGGCGGTGACCGGCTAGAGACAAAAGTCTTCAGCCACGATAGTTAAGGAAGCTGGGGAGGTTCTTTCAGAATTTCTCCCCATGGGCATGGCAGTTTCAGCAGCCAGTTCTCGCTATATCAAGTGGGGTGTCCCAAGCAGGTGGCGATGCAAGGACTGTTTCCACGGGAAAGAGCTTAAAACCGGAAAGAGAATTGAACGGTGACAGCTAGTCGATCGGGATTACGGATGGAAAATGAGCTGCTTCTTCAGCCGGACACACAGACCCTGTCCTTAGGGCTGAGGTCGGTTCTTGGTGCATCTAGTGCCGACGACCTGACTATCCTTCAGCGGGAACGCAATGCGTATTCGAGTGGTTCCCTCAGTGAAATTGTGACTTGCAGGTGTGCCGATAGCAGGGTAGTGCGTCTGCTTGTAAAGTACGCGCAATATCCGGATAAGGCCCGCTACAGTCACCCTGGCGATGAACCATTCGTCGTAGGGTCCTGGAGCAACGTGCCCTACGAAGCAGAAATCTATCGGCATGTGCTCGAACCTCTGCAGGTTTCCACTCCGAAGTTTTATGGTACTTACCTGGAGCTGGTTTCCGGCAGGTTATGGCTGGTGTTGGAGTATCTCGAGAACGCCATTCCTGTCGACGAACTGTTTGATGATTCCGCAATGGCTCTCGCCTCGAGCTGGCTGGGTCGATTTCACGCCGTGTGTGAACACTGCGTCGCTAATAAAGCGTTGTTGCCCTCCCTCAAAAATCGTGACGCGTCGTGTTATTCGGCGTTTGCGACCCGGGCTCTCACGTATGCAGGAAGGCTCGATCGGTCGTTTTCCTGGCTACCAGAACTATGCGCGAGATTCGTGGACTTCGCGTCTTCCATCTGGACAGTGCGTCCGACAATCACTCACGGCGATTACTACCGGCACAATATTCTTGTCCGCGATGGAAATATCTACCCCGTCGATTGGGAGCAAGCAGCCATCGACTTGGGCGAAATCGATTTGGCGTGTCTTACTTACCGATGGCCGACAGACGTTACCGAGTGCTGCGAACTTGAATATCAAAGAAGTCGCTGGCCGCAAGGCTCGCCCGATGATTTTGAAGACATCGTGAATACGGCACGACTTGCGTTGTACTTCGACGACATACGGAATGTGGCAAACTGGACGGACTCGGGCGAGCGTCTCACTTTCAGCAAAGAAATGCGGTGTCTAGGCGAGCGCATGGGACTGATCTAGTTAACATCAATGAGCAGGCTGCGACGCATTCTCGATGGCGTAAAGAAATACTTCCGTGCGGATATCTACGCCCGCCTGTTCCCGTACGTCCGAGCCTACAAATGGATCATGGTGGTCACGGTGGTCCTGGAATTAGCGCAGTCTGGCCTGGCTT
>Ga0210400_10003556_pt1 | contig 13782 bp, 22 predicted proteins | sample IncBWH26MmetaG_FD_155456 | JGI IMG/M metagenome (GOLD analysis project Ga0210400, IMG submission 155456) | Forest soil microbial communities from Barre Woods Harvard Forest LTER site, Petersham, Massachusetts, United States - Inc-BW-H-26-M | ecosystem: Environmental > Terrestrial > Soil >...
CCTAATGCAGTCGGGCTGTCCTCCGCCGAACAATCCATCCTGGATAGTTTGCTCGCCTATTCCCAAGGGGTAGTCTCGTCCGTAACGGCCGCACAGCGGACACAAACCTTCAATGATGTGGCCGGTACGATCGTCAAAGAGGCGGCAAGTGTAATACCCATACCCGGGTTGAGTGCTGTGGTTAATATCGGCGTCGGCGCCCTGGTCAAAGTCTTGAACGGTCGAACCTTCGAGAGCGATCAGTATTGGGGGGCAGCCTTCTACTATTTCTATGTCCTCGGGCAGAACATTACCTCAGCGGGACAGGTATCGGACGCAATGGTCGCTCCGGCGCTGCAATGGTTCATCGATCGCACCGGCGTCTTTATCAGCGGGAGGCAACACATCATGGCGTTGATAAGAGGACCGCAGGCCTATGAATCATACTACGGCGTCAACCATTATACGACGACGGACATGAGCCTGGTCAACAAGGCCTGTGTCGTCGCGCAGACCTATTGGAAATTGCCGACTCAAAATCCACCACAAGACTATGCCGTCTTCGATCCGTCGTTACGGGGATCCTGGGCACAGACAGTCGGCGTCTTCGATACACAGTTGGCCGCATTGGCAAAACAATTGGGAGTATCTATCGAGCAGGCAAATCAAGCAGCAGAACAAGGATTGATAACGGTCCCCGGGATTACTCCGGGCGTATCGTCGATTGATCCGACAACCATATTGATCGGGGCGGGCGTACTGGCCGCGTTGGCCTATTTTTTAACGGACTAATTTTTCAAGCATGACACCAGGACAACGATTGAAAAAAATGCACAAGCGAGCAACGGAGCTACAAAAGAAGCATCCGGGGTGGAGTTACCGAACCGCGCAAAAAGAAGCAGGCAAAGAGTTTCGGACCGGGTCGCCGAAGAAAAAAAGCGTGTCGGGGACAAAAAAGAAGTCTGTAAAAAAAAGCCATCCAAAGCCCAGACATTCTACGGGCGGCAGGCTGGGTTCGCTCCCTGACACACCAACGCAATCGCAACTGAAAGCGAAGCTTGTCAAGTCCCTGGAAGAGCAAGCCGCCTGGGCGTTGCTGGCAAAAGAAGGGGCGACCAATGCGAGAGATCGCACCGCCCAGGGAAAAAAGGCAAGGGAAGTTCTTCGCAAATTAAAAGCTGCGAGGTCAGTATAATCACCGGGGGCAACCCCTCAACAAAACCATCATGGCTAAGAAAAAAACAAAAAAGAAGCCGGTTGCTCACAAGAAAAAAGGACGGGTGAGCGGAACCACGACAACGAGTTTCTCGTTGACAGATTATTTGCTCATGGGGATCGCCGCCCCCTTTGGTGGTGTCGCAGGAGCATTCGTTGTAAACATGCTCGATACCGCAGCAGGCGGAAAAGTTCCGCTGGGTGCTACCCGGGGATTGGTCGCGCTCGCCGGTTTGGGCGGCGCCTATGCTGGCCGTAAACATCCGATCGCTTTGGGCCTGGGCCTGGGCGCGGGAGCGACGGCAGGCGTCATGGTTGCAAATGAGATCGGCATCAACATTCCCGGCATCGCGGGACTTGTGTCGGTAGGGGCTACCCGCAAGCGCAATCACCGCGTAGCGGGGACAATGAAGGCTGTGGGAGCCGGTGCAATGCAGTCTTCGGGACAACCACCCATGTCGAGCCTTGCCACCCGTAACCTGAGGGCTGTCGGCGCGCTCTACAGCAACTAACGTCAATCATCAGCAAAAAACTTTTTTAACCAGAAAAATTCAACCATGCTAAATCAAAACCCGGCAACCGCCCGATTGGGGTACGAGTATGCCAAAAAGGTAGTGCAAGACGCGGGCTATTCCGATGTCGATAGCATCCTCACGCAATCCGATTTGATCCTGGAACGTCAATTGGTGACGACCTCGAACATCTATGAATTCCCGGTCCTGGATACCCAACAGGGAGCCTCCGGCCCTGCCTTCAATACGGAGCGGAGGCTGAAATTGCAGGATGCGTTTATCGGATCCTCGATCGGCATGTTCCCGGAAAAACCGACATCTGCGGTCGATACCACGTTTATCCCGCAGACCTACCCGAATGACCAGGTATTCGCGAGCGCCAACACGGCCACATCGCTCAATACGGTCTACAACGGGTACATCAATATCTCGATGAACGGGACGATCCTGGTTCCTTTCTGGTCCTGCCAAAAGCACCGGCATGTTCCGCAGACTCAGCAGAGCGCGACGGTGACGGCTGCCCAGGTGGATTTGGATTTCGATGGCTTCGTGTCTCTCGAACCCAATATCATCTTCCAGGGGACCAAGAACATGATCGTGCAACTGATCCTTCCGGCCGGTCTGGTAGCTGTCGAGACCTTCGAACGGTGGAGGATTCATTACCGGGGATACCTCGCCCAAAACTGTACCATCCTGAAATAACGGACGGTTTTTATTCACAGCCCGTAAGGGTGCAAAAAAACAGTTATGGAAGTAATGGGAATCAAGCGGTACGAATTCGTCGAGCAGTCCACCAACGGCGCGCAGGGTAGCACACTCAATTTTCCCCTCTTGCAGCAGTTGTCCAACAACAGCTCCCAGGATATCATCATCCAGGGTATTGAGTTCTTTTCCGCGCAGGAGTTGCCAAAATCACCGACAGGCGGCAATGTGCTGGACTTGCCAAATTTTGTGCAATGCTTTTTGACGCTGTATGTGATAGATATCGATCAGGCAGAGAGTGTTCGCAGAATACCGCTCATCCGGCTGAAAAATGTAAAAGCGGACGAGCTGGCTGTTGCGGCGGACAGTTTTTCTTCGAGGGAACAATTGTTCTTCGAGAACCTGACGATTATATGGGAAAAGTCCTATATCGAGCTGGCTGCGGGCTGGCCTGCAAATCTGTCTGTCTGCATGGGTGTTTCGTATAAAAAATTGCAATCCGGTGGCTGGGCGCAGATCCGGGGCAACAAAATGCCGGGATGGTAATTTATGAAAGGGCAACCTGTTCTCTTCACGGGCAAAACACAGGTGTTGGAGGCCTACGCTTCCAACGACTACATTCCCTGGGCGATCCTCGTCGGAAAGGAAATCTTTACGGCATTTCCTCAAAATGATGAACCGACAGCCTATGCGCAGTTGGCAGCCGCCCTCGATCTCTTGGAAAAGGGAGGCAGCCAGGGAATCATGACGCTGCGGGTATATCCGAATGAGACAGAGGATATCTGTTATTCGACAACGCCCGTGAGGGGGTTCAATTTTAAGCTCTATGGGGAGAATGCGAGCCCGTGGCATCGGGACCAACAGATCATTAACGATCTGCGGGAACAAAATACACGGCTCGCCCAGGCGCTCGAAAAGGGCTTAGAGGAAGAACACGAAAAAGAAGGCGCGCCTTCCTTCATAGGAAGCCTATCGGCCGGTCTGGGGGCCATACTAAACCATCCAGACATGCAACAAATGATCATCGCGGGCATTGCCAAAGGCGTCGGCATGTTCTCACAAAAAGTATCGTCTATGTTTGGTAAAACCGCCCAGGTCGCTGGGGTACAAGCCGAGGGGGGCATATCCCCTGAGCAGGCAAAAAGGGTCGACGAGGCATTGGATATCCTGGAAGGGGTGGACCCGTTGCTCGGCGATCACCTGTTGAAGTTGGCAGGCATTGCAAAAAACAACCCGGGAACCTACAGCATGATGCTGGGGATGCTCGACAAAATGTAGTTATGGCAAAAAAGAAAATGGGCAAGATATCCACCGGCTCGATGATCGCCATTGCGGGCGGCGTTGGCCTGGTCGCCTATCTTGTCCTGAAACCGAAAACGGCGACGGTGAGCCCTCCCTTGTATTACCCGACGACGAACCCCAATTCGTCATCGGCGACAACGGCAGCTGCAATAGCGGCGGGCGGGTCTGTGGTCACATCGCTGATTGATAACATTTGGGGATCGAACTAAAGGAACATGGCAAACAAACTTTTAGTAGTCGGCGGAATCGGACTCGCGGGCGTCCTGGCCTATATATGGTACAAGAACAAACAGGAAGGCGCGGGCGCGCCTGCGGCAAGTGCTCCGGCATCGTCGGGCGGGTCTTCCTCGACCTTACTACCCTCGACAGGGGGCGGATCAATGACCCAGGCGCCGTCAACGGGAACCTCATCAGCGGGAGCGTTCACGCAAGCCCAGGCCCAACAGGTAGCTAACTATTTTCAGGGGTATCTCAATGCGTGCGACGTGGCTCGCTGGAATGCCAATGTAAATAATTTCACGGCTGACGAGTGGGCCGGGTTGGAGGACCTGTACTTCAATGACTGGTTGGGTGGGCAGGGAACGACTCCGGCGCGGACGAGCTTCTGGAATGACTGGCGTTCGAAATATAATATTCTCACCGGCGCAAGCTGTTAATAACCGGCTATGAGTAAAAAAGTAGGGGCTGCCAATTGGGTTTGGCCCGTCGTAGGAGTCGCCGCGGTCGGCGGGATCCTTTGGTGGTTATACAAGAATGGCGGAATACCCGGCCTGCTGGAATCCGGGGCCGGGGCGGCCAATAACCAGGGCGTACAAGCGGCGACACAGGCGGCAGGGGCGTCGCTGTCGATCCAGGGTCAAACCCGGTCCGACGCGGATATCAACGGCATCGCCACAACGATCTTCAACGCTGGCTCGTCCAATGATGGGGGAGCGATCGCTGCGGCATTGGGTGGCCTGGGAAACCAGGCGGACTACAACCGGCTATATCAGCTCTTTGGAACTAAAAAAGCGTCGACGTCCAGTTTTTCTACTTGCAATCTGCTGGGCTTCGATTGCCAGGATTTCGACCTGGTCGCGTGGGTGGATGCGATCGTGTCGGCGGACCAGAAGAATGAAATCAATTCGATGCTGGCCGCCAACGGCATCACCTCTCAATTTTAGCCCATGTGCAAGTGTAAATGTCGAAAGTTCGCAACCTCGGTGAGAGCATACAGCAATCAAACCGAAGTTCCACTAAGCCCCAACTTGAATTCGTGGGCTGTGCAAAATAGCGGCAACACGTTGGTAGTCGTCAACAGCCAATGGATCCTGCAACCGGGACAGTCTGTCGGACTTGGGGGCAACGAGGGCGAAATATTCGTGGGGAAATTGTACCTCCAATTCGCCCTTCCGACACCTGCACCGCCCATACCCGAAAACAGGGGCGTCGTTATGCAAAAATTTTACGTCGATGAGTGTTAACAGCAGCATCCAGCAAGATAGCGCGCCCGGGAGTGGACCTGGGACAATCCCTTTTCTGGGGGCCGAAAACGGTGTGCAGATCGACGGGGCGGGGAAGGTGTCCCTTGGCGGACCACTCATCAACAACACGGTAATACCGTTATCCGGCTTTCTCTTGCGTTTCCAGGGTTCGGGCGGGAACATCGACCTGGTGCCAGCCGGTGACTTGTTTGCGCGTACAATCGTCGCTACGGGCTTTACAGGTTTCGGAATCGGGCAGGGCTGGGGTTTCGACATTCAACGCAATACGGTTGTTGCGACGGGCGACGCAAGAGGATACGCGGACAATACCGTCTTCGCGGGGGCAACTCCGGGTATCGCGTATGCTTGTTTCGATGCGGCCGCCCAGGTCTTTTCGCCGGGGGCCATGACAATCGATCACGTCGTCGCGTTCCAGGGGCGACCTGTTTTCGATTCCGTGGGGGGAACCTGTGTTAGTCTGTTCGGTCACACAACGGATGGGATGGCTTCCAAAAACGGAACGACGACCAATTGGATAGATTTCTATGCCCAGCGGATGAATGCAGCGTCCGGGGTTCTGCCAACGGTGGTCAACCGCTACGGGTTCTATATGGAACCGGATGTCCGGGCGACAAACAACTGGGCTGCCTATTACAATGGGGGAATGAACAACTGGATGGGGACCGGCATCACCTTTATCGGGACCACGACGCCAACGGCTGCCCCGGCGGGAGGGTCGACCTATCAGCTACAGGTAAACGGAGATATGACGATCAACGGCATTTCCATCGGCAGCGGGGGTGCGCCGGGGACGGGCGGGGATACCAATATGTTCTTCGGAAAATATACTGGACGGCTGGGAACCCTCACCGGTACGAATAACATGGCCTTCGGAACTGGCTCGCTCGCATCGATAACGAGCGGGGTCAGAAATAATGCGTTTGGACACAATGCCGGAATCGTGCTGACGACCGGATCGCTTAATACCTTCATGGGCGAGACAGCCGGAAATTCGCTGACGACAGGAAGCAACTGCTCCGCCTTCGGGGCAAACAGCGGCCATAGCTTCGGAACAACAGCCGGGCACACAGCGATAGGGGCGAATGCCGGGCTCAGGGCCGGGCATTTCATGTCGGGTACCAATTGTACCTTCCTGGGTTGGAATACATCGTTTACGAATGATGCGATCGATACGGCGACAGCGATAGGGGCGAATGTCATACTTACCCAAAGCAATACGATCGTCCTGGGAACCGCGACAGAATTCACCGGAATAAGCACATCCGCGCCCACGAGCCAGCTCGATGTACTGGGAACAAACGGCTATGCTCAATTGCGGCTGAGAACAACTTACACCCCGGTCAATTCTGCAGATCCGAACGGCAACCAAGGAGATATTGCTTGGGATGCGAATTTCTTTTACGTGAAAACTTCACCAACATCACCGACCGCCTGGAAAAGAACCGCCCTGGTGGTATTTTAAATAGTTATGACAAACGAGGAAGCCTTTACAACGGTACAGACAATGTTCGACGCTGTAGTCAGCGTCGGGCTTATTAAAAAAATGGAAGATGCAGCCAAGATGTACGAGGCTACAGAGCACATCCGAAAGGCGCTGAAGCTTCCGAAAAAAACCGAGCAAAATGGACAATCGAACAAACCTAACGCTGCCCAGGGGAATTAGAAATAACAACCCGGGCAATCTGCGCAGCGACGTCTCTTGGGCCTTCATGACAGGAGGGGATAGCGGCGGCTTTGCTATCTTCGACGATAGTATTCATGGGCTCAGAGCTCTCGCGAAGGATTTGACCAACAAGATCAATGCGGACGGGCTGACGACCATCACCGGCATTATTTCGAAATATGCCCCGCCTTCGGAAAACAACACGGCAGCCTATATACAATCCGTTGTCGACGATACGAACTTGGGGCCGGACCAGGTTCTATCTGCGGATGCACCAACGCTGGCGTTACTCATGCGGGCGATCGTCAACCACGAGAACGGGGAGTCCTTCAGCAATGACTATGTATCTGATGCCGATATTGCAAGCGGCATCGCAATGATCGGGCTGAGTCCCGCTGAGACTTTTCCGCAGCGGTAACCTACGCGCAGGCCAACCCAGTTATTGTATTCGGGGCTATGGGGTTGATCTTGGTTACCGCATATTTTGTGGCCCAACGGTTCAGAAAAATATAAGGCCGGTCCGGTCTGCGGGAAAGGCTCGGTCTGTCCTTAGCAGCCCGCTGAAGCCGGACCGGCCGTAGATGTACGATAGTAGATTTACTATTGCAGGTTTCAAGCAGGAGCAATACATTTGTGAAAATAACAGGTAATCATGAAACGGAATTCTAACACAAGGCCCTCCTGGGCATCCATCACCGGCCGAATCCAAATCGGCTACCTATACACAAAACTTACTGTTATGCACTTACTCAAACGAACGCGAAAGGCGATCGCGGAATTTCTATTTGGCCCCAACAAGAAAAAGGTCGATCAGCTCGCGGCCGCCGAGGACTTCCAGGATGTCCTCCGCGAGGCGACGGTTTACGAGCAACCGATATTCCTGACAGTCCGTTGCGGGGGGCGGGAAGAGACGGTTATGCTGCATCCCGATACCGAATTAGTGGGATATCTCTACAGGTGGTCACAAGCCTGGATATTCCGTATTGGGGTAGGGGATGTCGAACTGCCGGCCGATACCGCAGAGGATTTCGATAGCCAAATGCAACGGCAGATAAAGGGGTACATGCGCTATTGGGCGGAGATCATGATAAAGGACCGCACCTTGCCCGTGGTCCTGGTGTGTCGGCGGGAACCCGATAACCAATCAATCATCGTCACACCCGGGCATTCAGAAGGGCAATTATTGGAGATCCTGGACAAGGCAAAGCTTCTGGTACCAAATATCCTTTCACAGATAAAAATAGTCCCATGACCCTGGAAACGCTGCAAGAGGCCAATCGCCTCACCCGATTGATCGAAAAGGCCGATGATCTAATGAAGGTCATTGCACAGTATGCAGACTGCGCGCCGGAAGATGGAATTAAGGCAGCAGTATTCATTGTCGGCGAGGGTTGGCATTCTCAAACTGAGATTCCTGTTAACTGGCTGGCCGGTCTGTATCCATCGCTTCGGGGAACGAAAACTCTATTGGAAGAACAATTGTACAAGTTATGAGATATGCAGAAGCCTGCGCGGGGATATCGGCCGCGTCCCTCGCCTGGGAACGATTAGGATGGCGGGCTGTATGGTATTCGGAGATCGGAAGGTTTCCCAGCAAAGTGCTGGCCTACCACTACCCGCATGTGGATAACCTGGGCGATTTGCTCACAATTGAAAACAATGAACAATTTATCAACACAGATTTCGATCTTCTCGCAGGAGGAACCCCCTGTCAGGATTTCTCCCTCGCTGGGCTTCGAAGAGGAGTTGCGGGTAAACGGGGCAATCTGGCCCTCGAATTTTGCCGAATACTACGCATTAAGCGGCCCCGGTGGTTTCTTTGGGAAAATGTCCCCGGCGTCCTTTCCGTTGACAAAGGCTGGTCGTTCGGCGCGATCCTGGAGGGGTTTCGCGAGTGCGGGTATAGTTTCTGTTGGCGGGTCCTGGATGCTCAATACTTCGGCGTACCCCAGCAACGCCAAAGGGTCTTCGTTGTCGGATATCTTGGAGATTGGCGACCACCTGCGGCCGTACTATTTGACGGGGCAGCAGTTGGAGAAACTATTGACCAGGTTTGTCCGCAACAAGAAGATGCCCCCGGAAATAATATTGCAGGCATTCCGGGAACGGATACCCGAATTTTTGACATCAATTCCATTACACGAGTTACGGACCGGTCCAATCCGAGGCCAGGAGGTCCGTCGCCAACGCTCACGCGGAGAGGGGACTTTGTCGCTTTTCCAGAGCAACGGCGGCTGACGCCAAAGGAATTTGAAAGGCTGTTTGGTTTTCCAGACGACTATACCCGCGTGGAAAAGGCCAGCGACTCAGCAAGGCGGCAAATGCTGGGCAACAGCATTCCCGTTCCCGTGCTCTCCTGGATTGGGCAGCGGATCGATCGCATAGACAAACTCTTCACCAACCAATAAGTAAAATATATGAAGGCAACAAATTTTAATTTCCAGGGGGCAATGTTCACGTTTGCGGGCATAGAAACGACCGCGCTCCTGGAAGTACTATTTATCCCGACCGGGGGGATGGAATACGGATATATGGTCAACCTGGATGGCAAAGAGATCGCTCGCGGACTTCACCCCGGCCGGTTCTCTTCGGGGGATGCGGCAGAATATGCGCTACAGGCCTTCACCGGCCATATAAAGGCATTGCAGGCCGATTTCGGGGGGATGCGCGTTATCAATGGAGATTCCGTAAAAAGGCCCCCTGTGGAGGGAAAGGGAGGTAAGCCTTGAAAGTGCAAGTACTAATGGAAATCGAGTTTGCCGAAATAGCCCCCGGCATCGAGTTAGAGGTGGTGAGCAACTGGCCGTCGCTGGAAGAGTCCATTAACAGCTCTTCGCAAGCATATAAAGTTCGGATCCTCGCAACGCGGAGGCTGGGCATTTCGACGATGCTGACGAGCGTAAAGAAATCAATCGAAGTGCGGGTATTCATGCAAAGCCCTATCGTTTGTTTGGGGTGGTGATCCCGAACTATAACAAAAACAAAAAGCAATGAGTCAATCGTTGGAGAATTTCGTTCTGGTTGTGGCAGGCTGTCTTGCCTTGGTCGGCCTCTTCTGTTTGTTCGTTGCCTTGGAAATGGTGTTCCGGGGCTGGCTACAAGACCTGGGATCCTGGTGGCGCTGGCGGCGTCGGACAAGGGGAAGAGGTAAGTAATTCGAATAACAAAATAAAGTTGTACACAATGAAAAAAAGCTATAGAGAATGGGCGTTGCGCCTCGATTGGAAGCCGATAGAAATCGAGCAGTACTGCCTTGCGAATGCAAAGTTTTGTTACCAGGAGCCAAATCTTAGAGCCAGTTTTGCGGAAGCTGGGCGTATCGTTGATGCGAAAATCATTTGCCAGTTCAACGGACGGGCGGACCTCGTGGCCGTTTTTTATGTTCTCGATCGGAGTCCAAAATAGTCGGGACCCCCTTGGATTCATTATATCTGCAACTATTCAACCGAAGGTTTAAAGCCTTAAACGACAGGAAAATACGACATGAAGAAAAAACAGGTAGTAAAAGACGGCCAACCGGAACTGGCCAGGTTGGGAGCCAGGGCGAGACTTGACCAGGAGTCCGAAGCCCTAATAGGGAAATGGAAGGCAGCAGCCGGACCCGCACCCGGCATAGTCACGAAAAAAAGGGAAGTCGTTAACCCCTATGCGGCTGCCGGGAAAAAGGACAACCGACAGGATGCCCGCAATAGGAAGGTGGCAAAGCTCATGCGCCGCAAAGTCAGAAAGAACGATAACCCCTATGTGTGGTCCATCGGCTATAATAATTGCTCCGCGAGGTACACCAGGGGCGACGTCGCGACGCTGTCGGGTTCGTCGTTAAATAGAAAGATCAACCAAAAAGACAACAGTGAAAAAAAGAAGAACTTTCCGGACATCGGTAAGCGAGCGTCTATTGAGGCGTTACGAAAATCGGGTATCACATATCTTGGATTGCTCGGGATCGGATGCGCCTATATCGCCGAAGGACAGCAGGGAATTGCTCCGTCTGAGACTGAAGATTCGGATGGTGAGGGAGGACATCCGGTTAGGCTTCCCGCATCAATATCACAGAGTGAGCTGCTCCTTCGTATCCCGGCTTTTAAATTATCATCACGCTCACGGGTTAAAGTCAGGGACAAGATCACCGCATTTTTTCGGGCATCGGGAAAACAGCGAACGTTTGCGACCTTATCCTTTATAGAAAAAGTCGACGACGGGACTGCGGTAGAAATTCTCAATAAGTTCCTGACGCAAATGCGCAAACAGTTTGCAACCCTCCAATACATTTGGGTGGCCGAACGACAGGAGGAAAACGTGAAATTCCCTGGCAATATCCATTTTCACATGCTGCTGAATAAATTCCTGCCAGTTGGCCGGTGGAATGCTCTTTGGGTGCTGGCTCAATACAATTCCGGTCTCGTGGGGCATCGGGAGAATGGAGATGTAATAAGCTATGAAGAAATCCTGGATCTGTGGAAAAAGGACGAGGCGGCCGGATTCGAACCAACCTGCATCAATCCGAAAACAGGAAAAAAGAGGACTCACATCCAGGAGGTATTGAACCCCTTCGATGTGCGAGCAGTTAAGAATGTTTCCCAGCTGTCGGCCTATGTGACAAAGTACGTCACGGGACAGGGAGAGGATGTTTATTTTGCCTGTAGGCCCTGGCATTGCAGCCGGGGAGTAAGCCGCCTTTTCACGAGACAGTTGACAAGCCCGTCGACTTTTAGATATCTGCGATCGCTCGCCAATATTGCAGTCAGTCGGACGACGGGAGAGATATACGAGCCGAGAGTTTTGACCGGTCCCTTCTGGGTGACGGTCTACGTCGTTAATAAGCGGGCTCCCTTGCCGTTTCTAAAAGAAATGGAACGCGTGAATCGATGGCAATTGGAAGGGATGAACATCGATGCGTTGACCAGGTTGACCAACGATAGCTATAGAAAGATTCATCGACAGGAGGAGTCTAGTGCTGCGATCGATCCGCGTGGCGATTGCTTTTGGAGGAAGGACTATACAGCCTATCAGCAAAGGACATTCGAACAATTTTAAAACTACAAATATGAAATATTACCAATTGAGTCGGGCCAACGAAATACGCTCTGAGTTAATAAGGCGGACTAAAGAATTGAGAGACCTTCGGGCAATGGAGGGAAGCTACGGAGCATCTTTCGAAATGGGCCCGAGAATGATGCGCAACCCTTTTTTATCGCTCTTATTCGTTAAAAAAAGACGTTTCGGTCTGACGACCAAGGGCGGAACCAATGAGGAAAATTTCGATGCGGGGCTGTTCGATTTGATCAGAAGCCACACAATTACTGCTATTGAAAATAGGATACAGGACTTGCAAAAAGAATTCGACTTGTTATGACAAAAGACCGGGAGGCGTGGATCGCCAAAATGATGGCCCGCATGAAACTGGAAAAGTTGGAGGGGCGGGATGCCGTCGATGCAAACAGAAAAGCATTGGCGAGGATCCAGGGTCTTCCGACTGCCCGCATCCTTTCAATCAGTCAATATTTGCAAGAACAAATAATACCGGCTGTAAAAAAAAGATCGGGGGATCAGTCAAAAGAGTTGGAGCTATTTACTGAAATAGTTGATCTGCTTTCCTGGTCCATCCTGTCGGATGAGCGGGCGGATTATTTTTCCAGGCAACTGGGGATGGCAAAGCTTGAACGGGAAGTATTACTGGACCGGTTACGGCTGGCAGAGGCCGAATTGCTCAAATATCAAACATTGGAGGACCTGTATACGACTGATTTCCTGGATCATTATGCAGAGGGAGTACGCAAAAGAATGGCGGATATAAAGAAAAAAAGTTGATAATATAAGGTTTTTTCCCAACTTTGCAAGCAAAGTTTACTACCTTCGGGTATAATTTTTCAAAATTCGTTATTACCTGTGCGGCCTGGATCTCCATCCGGGCTTTTTTTTTGGGGGATTCGAATTTTATCCCCACATTCGGGCTAAATTATCCCCGCCATGACACCCGATGAGTTAAAAACACAGGCCCAAAACCACGCCACCAACCTCGCTGCCGCCCAAAATCAGCTCGATACCAAGAAGGTACACCCGCAATCTCCTGAAGGAAATGTCTTTCAGATCATCCTCGATGCCCTGGATTTCGTTTTGCGCATCTTCCATCATGGGCAAACCGCAACGGCGGCGGCAATAAAAGCGGCCGAACCGTCTGCCCTGCCTGCCGACGCATCCGAAACCACAAAAGCCTAAAGGATGTACAAGGAAACCCTTCTCACCCAGCTACCCGCCTATTGCAGGCAGGAAGAGTTGATAACCGCCGACCAGGATGTCCGCGATATCGAACGGGCTGTATTGGCAAAGCATGTCGAGTGCGAAGGGGATTACGATAAGATCGCAAAAAAATTCCTGGGGGCCGATGAGTGGGAGACGGCAGAAAATTTATTCGACTTCTGCAAGGCCAACCTCAACTACAAAGTCGAGTCGAAAAACCGCCAAGTAGTCAGCAGCCCGCAAACCTTGCTCTCACGGGGTCACGGGGATTGCAAGACGTATGCCCTGTTCATCGCAGGGTGTATCGATGCTTTGGAGCGGGCCGGGTTGCTTGACTGCACTTGGTGCTATCGGTTTTGCTCATACAACCTTTTCGACCCAACCCCAGGCCATGTATTCATTGTCATAAATCCGAATGGAGCCGATACCTTTTGGGTGGATCCGGTTCTGGATTCTCTCGATGAACGGACACCCTGGCCAATCTGGAAACGCGACCGGCTGCCATACGGACACGCGGCAATAGCCAAAAAGATCGCGGGCATCGGATCAGTTCGCCGCCAACCTAATGCAGTCGGGCTGTCCTCCGCCGAACAATCCATCCTGGATAGTTTGCTCGCCTATTCCCAAGGGGTAGTCTCGTCCGTAACGGCCGCACAGCGGACACAAACCTTCAATGATGTGGCCGGTA
>Ga0210400_10003557_pt1 | contig 13780 bp, 14 predicted proteins | sample IncBWH26MmetaG_FD_155456 | JGI IMG/M metagenome (GOLD analysis project Ga0210400, IMG submission 155456) | Forest soil microbial communities from Barre Woods Harvard Forest LTER site, Petersham, Massachusetts, United States - Inc-BW-H-26-M | ecosystem: Environmental > Terrestrial > Soil >...
ATTATTTTGATTACGGTAAACCCACCATCAATTACGCAAATTTTAAAAACCCCTTCACAAAGGTTGTTTACGACGGAAAAAAATCATTCCGGGATGATGAAAACTACGCTGCTGATTTTTTAGCCAACCTGTATATAGATACTGAAGAAATTAAAAGACGCGAAGAGCAACTCGCCATAGAAAAACAAAAAAGAGAACTCGAAACAAAAATGAAACTCGACGCCGAAGAAAAAATCCGCCAGCAACAATTAGCTGACGCGCAAAAGAAATCGCAGGAAGAAGCTGACAGGTTGAAAAAGCAAATGGAAGAAAAGGCGCGGCAGGACAAACAGAATGAGCCAAAGAATGGTGTAGCCAATAAAGAAAATGATTCTAAAGAATCCATGGTATCCGAAGAAGTGCAGCTTACCATCGATAAAGAAAAAAGAAATATAAAGGAAAAACAAAACAAAGCCGTTAAAGCCGCTTATGAAAATGACTTGCTTAAAATTGTAGCCACCAACGAACGTAAAACAAAAGAAGCCGAATACGTTAAGAAAAAAGATAACGCAACGTCTAATGAAGTAATTGAAACTTTAAAACGCGAAGCGGAGACCAAAGCAATGAGCGAGCAGGTTATGTTTGACTCTAAAATGAGAAATAAACAGGTAGTGTTTAACCGCGGGATTAAAAATCAGGAAATGGTAACTCTCATAAAACAAACGGCTTTTAACTCGCGCGATATGAGTTTGCATACCATAAAGAAATTCCCCGAAACAAAAACGTACAGGTCGCCGGGCTTAACCGGAATCAGTACTGATATTGAAAAAACCACTTTTAAAACAGTGTACACTATTTCTTTATCTGTTAAAAATGAAAAAACGATTTACAAAAAAGAAAAATTTTCGTGGGGAGTTACTTATTTCTACAAAAACGGAAAGGAAATAACCGAACAGGAATATCTTAAAGAAGTTTCACCATACAATATACCCTTATGAGGAAAAAAATTTATCTCATACTCTGTAGTTTGTTTGCGGCCTTGCTCAACGCCCAAACTACCAGTTTTATCAGTTACGGCATGGAGCAGGGGCTGGTGCAAAACCAGGTGCAAAGTATTGTGCAGGATAATGAAGGCAATCTGTGGGTGGGCACCATAGCAGGGCTTTCTAAATATAACGGCACGCAATGGTATAACTATACAAAAAATACAAATCTGGCCGAGGATTGGGTAACCTGTTCGTACAAAGACAAAGACGGAAATATCTGGATGGGCCATTGGGCCGGAGGAGTTACGCGTTACAATGCTTCCACGCAACAATTAGAAAATTTAAATTTAGAAGAGTACACGCGCTTTAAATCGATTCGTGCCATTGTGCAGGATGCAACGGGTAAGTTCTGGATTGCAACTGAAGGCGCCGGGGTTTTTATTTTTGACGCGGGTACAGAAAAAATGTACGCTATATCAACGCGTGATGGTTTATCAAGCAGTACAGTTTATGATATTTGTACCGACGATAAACAAAATATGTGGATGGCCACCGACTCCGGTATTACAATGTTTAATTTAAACAGCCCGGTTTCTCAACGTTCTTCTTTTATACGAATTTCTACTCCGCAAGGTTTGTACAGTAAAAATATTACGGCGGTAAAAGTTACTTCTTCTAATTTATTAGTGGTGGGTTCTGCTGATCAGGGCATTGCAATTATTCCGTTAACGCAAGGTATTACTGATTGGCCGTCATATATTCGGAAAAACCAGGTGGTGATGGGTTCTTCAAGCGGCTTAAAATCTGAGTTTATAAAAACTATTTTCGAAGACCATAAAAAAACTTTATGGATAGGAACTATCGGGGGTGGTATTTCCCAATTTATTACTGATAAAAACTTGCTTACGCCCGAAGCAATCAAAAACGGATTCTTTAAAACATACAGCACAAGGCAGGGTTTAAATTATTTTAATGTTAACGCTATTTACGAAGACCGCGAATATAATTTGTGGATAGGAACGGACTTGGGATTGAACCAATATCGCGGTGAGTATATGCAAACTTTTGACGAAGCCGATGATTTGCCCAACAACATTGTATGGTGTACGTATTCCGACAGCGAAAATAATTTATGGGTGGGAACCAATAACGGCCTTGCCAAATTATCGTTCAGCTATCAGCGCTTTGGTAAAATAGAAAATCACGACATCACAAAATATTCCGATAAAAACGGATTGCCTTCTAATGTAATTCTCTCCGCCTTCGAAGATTCAAAAGGTAATATGTGGTTCGGTACTGCTTTTAACGGCGTGTGCATGCTTGCAAAAGGAAGTAATAATTTTAAAACCTATAGTGTAAAAGACGGGCTTGCAAACGAAATGGTATATAGCATTGCCGAAGATAAAAACGGCAATATGTGGTTTGGTACCAAAGCCGGTGCAACAAGATTTAATACAACAGCGGGCGAGTTCAGAAGTTTTACAGAGAGTGATGGTCTGGGAGGAAATCATATTTACCGGATTTTTAAAGACAGTAAAGGTTTATTGTGGCTGGGCGCGTTGGGCGGAAATCTTTGTGTGTACGACGGTAACTCGTTTAAAAAGTTTGACGAGAATGACGGGCTGAAACAAAAATTTATTTTATGCATCAATGAAGATAAAAGCGGTAATATCTGGTTTGGTTGTTATGGCGGCGGTTTATTTAAATACGACGGAAAATATTTTACCAATTACGGAACCAAACAAGGGTTAAAAACAGAATCACCTTTTTCTATTTTAATTGACAACAGCAATAACATATGGATTGGCGATAACCGCGGTATAGATAAGTTTGATACAAAGCTTAATCGTTTTTACCATTACGGAAAACCGGAAGGATTTATGGGTGTTGAATGTAATCCCAACTCGGCCTGTATGGACAAGCAGGGTAATATGTGGTTCGGTACCATTATGGGTGCCGTGCGTTTTAATCCATCCGAAGAAGTGACAAATACATTTCCCCCGCTTACAAAAATTTACGGAATTAAAATTCATTTAAAAGATACCGTATTTCCGGCCGACGGAGTTTTTTCTTATAACGAAAACAATATCACTTTTAAATTTATCGGCGTTAGTTTAACGAATTCCGAAAAAATAAGATATGAATATACTCTTGACGGTTTCGACAGAGGCTGGGTGCCGGCAAAAGCCATACAGGAAGCTACGTATACCAATCTTCCTCCCGGCGATTATATTTTTAAAGTACGCGCATATAATAACAATGGTGTTTGCAGCGAATCAGTTTCCTACGGATTTAAAGTAAAGCCGCCTTTTTGGCAAACCGCTTTGTTTTACGTGTTGATGGCGATAATAATTATATTCGGAATTTTTGTTTTTGATAAAGTACGCACCCGGAATTTAAAAATACTGAACGCGCAATTGGAGGCAAAAGTAGAAGAGCGTACGGTGCAGTTGGCTATTAAAAACGAAGAACTAGCTGAAAAAAATAAAAACATTACAGACTCTATACGTTACGCCAAAAGAATACAGGACGGTATGCTTCCGCGCGAAGAACACTTTAAGAAAGTTTTATCCGAATATTTTATTCTGTTTAAACCGAAAGATATAGTTAGCGGTGATTTTTATTGGATAAAGCAATACGAAGGAAGTACATACATAGCTGCGATAGATTGTACGGGTCACGGTGTGCCGGGCGCGTTTTTAAGTATTGTTGCCAATGATTTGTTGAATGAAGCGTTTGAAGCATCAAAAAATAAATCACCGGCAAATATCTTAAATGAACTTACTAAACTTGCAGGAAAAGCGCTTCATGCCAAAGTTGATGAAATAGAGTTACGCGATGGAATGGATATTGCTTTGTGTAAAATTGATAATAAAAGCAACACGGCTGAGTTTGCAGGAGCTTACAATTCACTTTATCTGGTAAGGCAAAATAAATTGGTTGAATACAGCTCAGATAATATTTCTATCGGCAGCGAAGACCATGTAGACAAATTGTACACCAATCATTCGTTTAAAACCGAAAAGGGAGATATTTTATATCTCTTCAGCGATGGGTTTGCAGACCAGTTTGGTGGCGAAAAAGGTAAGAAATTCAAATATCATCAAATGCAGCAGCTCATTGTTAAAAACAACAACAAGAGCCTTGATTTACAGAAACATCTTTTAGAACAGGAATTTGAACATTGGAAAGGCAGCCTTGAACAGGTTGACGACGTCTTGATAATAGGTGTTAAATTGTAAATTATTAGGTTGGTACTGTAACAATTTTAACATTTTTTGTATTGTGTATTTTGTGTAATAGAGTTAACTTTACTATACCAAAACTATGCACCATGAAAAGTTTCATCCTTGCATTTATAAGCCTTTCTGCTTTCAGCGCGTTTGCGCAGGATACCATTTTTACCCGTAGTGGCGAAGTAATACCGGCAAAAGTTTATGAGATTACTGCAACTGAGATAAAGTATAAAAAACCTTCTAATCCCGATGGTCCTTTGTATACCACTACAAAAGATAATGTAGCCCTGATTGAATACAAAAACGGAAGTAAAGACGTTTTTCAGCAAACAAGCGATAATATAAACAACAACTCAAATCAAACTCAGGCGCAAAGTGGTAATGTTACAAATAACACTTATTATCCAAGCCCGCGACCGCGCGTAAATGTGGTAATTGCTCCTCCTCCTGTTGTTATAGGCCCGGCCTGGGGATGGGGTTATGGTTATTATCGCCCTTACAGGTATCACAGATACTGGCGGCACGGATGGTGCTGGTAAATCTACCTTCATTTACCAAAGTGAATGGTAAATCTTATGCCCAGATCGGTATACCTGCCAACACATGCATAAATCCCTAAAGAATTGCCTGTATATTTCCCTTGTCTGAAAACCGTAAGTTTCAGGGGAATTGCCAATTGCCAGAATGATTTTTTTATATAAATGGGCCCGTCAAAAAGCGGAGCATTTGCGGGATTGTATACGTATTTCATTTGACAGATAAGATTTTCTATTCTCAAACCGCTTTGTAAAATGAATTTTATTTGATTATCAGTTTTAAATAAAATCCGGCCATAAGTAATTTCATAATTTGTTTCACTTTTTATTTCATCTCTTTTTGCGGAAAAATTTAAATCGGTATTTACGAGGTGATTCAATTCAAAAGCAAGCAAATGCGTATCCCTTACCAGCGACTGAATCCCCACAGCAAAACCCGCGAGGCTCGTGTTGCTTTTCATTCCGGAATAATTCACTCCAAGATACAGTGAGGAAGAAGTAGTTGGTTTTTTTTCTTCCTGCGAAATAAGGTTAGTTGTTACAACTAAAAGCGCGGATAAAAATAATTTCTTCATTAAAAAACAAAATTAAAAGAGACATTAGCAAGCCAGCCGCGCAGATTACGGTTATAATCATCCGCCAGGGGGAGATAGTAATATACGTTGCTGTCAATTAAAACATTTTTATTCTTAAAAACCTCCAGCCCGATTCCGGGGTTCGCAAAAGGAATGGTGATAGCGGTTTTGGAAGTAAAAAATAAACTCGCTCCAACCTGATAACTCGCATACAAATTAAAAAAACGATTACTTCCGCGTCCGAAACGTTTGCTGTAAAAATCCTGCCCGAAAGCAAGGTTAAAAATTTCGCTGTTGGCTTTATAGGCAAGTGTATCGCTTAAATTATTATTATTTGATTTAAGTACACCCAGCGAAAAATAACTTTTCCCTTTGGTAAAAAGATATTTTAAGAACACACCCTGATATACGGGGTATGATTTCCCTGCCTTCGGGCTTTCAGTAAATAAAACGGAATATTGCAGGCCGGGCATACTTACAAATGATATTCGTGTATTGGTAGGGTTGATCTGCTCGTCATGTATATTAATTTTTACACGGTAAAGCGGGCTTATTTTTTCCAATTGATTTATCTTTTTCCTGTTCCACGATATTTCACTTTCAATAGCGCGTATTTTTTCCCAATGCTCATAATATTTAACGGATTTTACCGAATCCATTTTAAGCAGCATTTGTTCGTATTCTTTCTTTTTATTTTCCTGGAAGGCAAGGTCAATTTTAGCCGCGTCTAATTTATCCTCATTATTGTATGAGATAAGTTGTTTGTTACTTACATAACCCAGTCCGGAAGCCAGCGAATCAATAATACGCAGATCACCTGTGGGAATATTAAATTCGTAATAATGCGAAGTTTTGGTTTCTTCCTGTTTTATTAATGTATAATCCTGAAAACGGATAAAATTTTCAAGCTTGGTTTTTGCCGCTTTGTAATCGGAGGAATAGATTGTATACTCTTGTTCGTTCAGATTGATGTACTCAGTAGTTGCGTTGGTTTGCGCATTAAATACGTATGTATTTAAAATTAATCCCGTAATAAGAAATAGTTTTTTCATTTGTTTGGTTTTGGAAGTTTATGGAATCAGAGAATATATTTGTTTTTTATCCGGTAAAGTGTATCAGTAAAATAGATGTTCCGGAACCTGTGAAAATATAATTCCGGAAAAGAGTCAACAGGTACATTGCGAATGTATTCCCTGAAACTTGTGCTCATGCTTTTTAGTTGGGCGATTAATTCATACAGATAAGAATCGGCACTGTATTTTTCGGGGTTAAATCCCTCAGCCAGTTCCACATCAATAATCAATTTTTTTCTCGGCCTCTCGTTTTTTACTATGCATATGGAAAAACTGTAAAGTGCGTCGGATAAATCGCTTAATTTGAGAATGCATTTATGAATATCTCCGGGTTTTATTTTATAACCGGAAAAAACCAGTGATTTACCTTTTTGAATAAATAATTCAGTGTTCATGATTTGGTATTTATAATATAGTGCCAACAACAAGGATAGCCGCTCCTAAAAGCAATCCCCCTAAAGTTTTTCTGGTTTTTTTCTTATGCGCTTCATTTTGATAGGCCTCTCGGTATTCTGTGTTTGAATTGTATAATTTTGCATTTGAAGGATGAACAAAGGGAGGTACTGCTAAAGAGATGACTCCTGTTGCCCACCCGAAAATGGGAATAAATCCACAAATCATTCCACCCGTGAAAGAACCGTTCCCTTTGAATTCATTTCTTGCATTGTACTTACCTAAAGTCACGTAATCAGTTTTTGATTGTGCCAACACTTCGTATCCGGCCCGGCCCGTTGTGTCTTCATCTATAAATTTTTCAGTAGTTTTTATCGGAGTGGTTGAGTATTGCGACTCATCTACTTTGCCTTCTGAAAGATATTTTCTTATTTCGCTTTTAAATACGTATTGCACGTTCACTTTGCCCCATTGAACAAAATATATTTTATCGGACGATATTTCTTTAATGAAACAAAATAAAGTGTCTCCGGTTTTAAGAATAATCGCATCATATTCTAGTTTATAAAGTTGTGCCGAATCAGAAATAGCATAATCATTTCTCCCGTATTTTATAAAATCAATTTCTTTGGTTGAAATGTCGTGCAGGCTGTTATCTCTCAAATATTCTGCGCGATTTCCATTGATTTTCCAAAGCCTTACATTTTTTATGATTTTTCCTGAGATAAGATAGATTTTACAATTGCCTTGAGGAAGTGTTGTATCCTGGGCTTTAAGGGAAGAAATAAAAAGCAAAAAGACAACTATAGCTAAAAATGTTTTCATCTAATAAGTTGTTATTAAAGTTATTTCAGGTTTATTATTCGGAAACTCAATTTTTATTTTGCCCCATTTGCTGTTCGGAAACTCCAGGTACTTTATGTATTCTGTATATTTATCGTGCATGCTTTCATCTTTTAAATACACAATCCAATATTCTTTTACCTCTTTTAAAATGATTTGCTTCACAATCGAATTATCTTTTTCAATAATTTTTCCAACACCAAGTCTTGCCAGGTCTTCAGGTTTAGTGAGATCCGGAAAAGAATTCTGCAATGTGACAGAAAGTGTTCCGAGCCAAATGAGTGAAAGGATAATCAGTTTGCGCATGTTTCAATTTTTAACCTGGTTTAAAAACCCCTCCCTCATAAAACGGGAGGGGTACCCGCTTACTGTACTTTGGGTTTTTTATAAATGTTAAAACCAAACGAAAATCCAACTACAGTTCCTTCTTTGCGCGGCGATATATAAAGGTTTACCGGTATATTTAAATAACCGGATTTAAATGTTCTTCCTGCGCTTAATATTAAACTGGTAGAAAGCATGGTCGCACCGCGACTATCTATGTAGCAGGTAAGGGGTTTTCAGGTAAAGTAGGATTTAATTTATTCCAATCGCCGGCCAGATACCATTGCCCGTCATTTGTATTATTCTTGCCATCACCATAAAACCCATACGCTTTTTGAATTACACGAAAACTTGGTCCGAAACCGAATTCCCAACCGCCTTTTCCGAAACGAAAGCCGTTAAGGAAAGTAAGGGAAGGAATAAATCTCCCTGATTCCAATCCGCCAACCAAAGCAACGCCTTCAACTAATGCCTGAAAATTACCGGCGCTTAAGTATTGCCATTCCTGTTGCCAGCCAAACTGAAACATCGCGGGGTACATATTAAAACCGCCGTCACTTTCTTTGGCGCCCATTACTTTTGCTGCATCACCAAAAGCCACGGAGCCACCCATGCGCGGGCCGTTTAACCTGATTTTTGTTTTGGGACTTTCAATCGGCATGTTATAATTTACGAGGAGATTTACCAGGTTTTGGTCGTTTTCAATTCCCAAAAGTTTTTTTACAGAAATCTCGATCATGTGCTGAAGTTCAGGCTGCAGGTTAAGATATTCGGTAGCATCCTGTTTTTCTACGGTTTCAGTTTTCACATCTACTACTTTAAGGGCGATAACTATTTTTTCTCCGAAGCGCTCGATACTTCCCGTAATCATTTTATCTACAGAGAGTGCCTTTCCTGCGGCAACCACGCACGATTTTCCGAAGCAGGATTTTATATCGATATTGTTTTTCTTAACTCCGTCAGCCACATCGTATTTATCCATCAGGTTATATACGTTTACTTTTTCCATTTCCAACCGTACCATATATCCAACAGCTTCCGCATCCGGTATTACGCCTTTACTGTCAATGCCTAATACGGCAGCAACAGGTTTTGCCTGGTTTTGTGCATTTGCAGCATAGAACCCTGCGATAAATAATGCACTCAGTATCCGGGTTTTTATTAATAACTTTTTTGTGCTCATGATTTTTGTTTTTAAGGTTTATACTTTTTTAATTGATTTTTATTTTTAATCGGGATTCAGAATTTAACCCGGCTCATATTTTTAGCGGATGGTTTAATTTTTTTAAAACTCTGTTTTTGATTTGATTTAAGCAGTAAGGGTTTTACCATAAAATTGTGTTCAGTTGCGTTGTCGTCCGATACAATAAGCGTTTTGCGGATTGAAGCAGCGTCAATGCGAATGAATTTCATTTCGGAACCAGAGAATTCTTTTGCTTGTTTTGTCACAGATCGCTCTGTTTCCGAATTTCTTTTTTCTAATTTGAAAGAAGAACAAGCATCTATAAAGAGTAGCGGAAATGTGACGAGTAAAATTACTTTTTTCATGTTTTGATGTTTTTATTTTATTGTTTGTTGGATTTATCTATTATAAGTGATGCAGGCGCAGAGTGATTGTTATCTGAATTAACGTGACTGCTTAGAACGGCGAGTGTAAAAAACTTCGTAAGTGCCTGCATAAAATTTTAGAACCCGATTTTATATTTAGGCAGGCTTGTTTTAGTTTGATGGCCGACTACATATAAATTGTCAGCAACACATACGGGTTTATAAAGTGTATCTACCGTGTTCAAAGCTTTTACTTCTTGTTTTCCTGTCAGCAGTGTTATAAAGAATAAGTTTTTCATTTGTTTGTTTTATTTCAGCAAACCTACACCCGCATTAATCACGGATGAAACGGCTTAGCGCCCCGCATTTTTAAATTTTTGCATGGCACACAAGAACAGATATTCGGGTAAAGTGGTTTTGGCTAAAAAGGCAATTTTTGCAAGTAACTTTTGCTTTATTTGCGTTTTTTGCAAAAAGTATTACCTTTATTCACAAATTTCACTAAAGATTATATGCAGGTACAGGAAGTATTCATTAAAAAGTTAAAAGAAACTGTGTCTCCGAATGTCTCTTTGTCGGAGGAACTTGCTGATTTATTGGGAATTAGTTCAGATAGCGCCTACCGCAGGCTAAGAAATGAAACGGAGTTTACCTTAAAAGAGGTTCATACTATCTCAAAGCATTTTAACATTTCGGTTGATTCACTTTTTGCGTTTAATAATGATTTTGTGACCTGTAATTATATAAAGCTAACCGACAGCGCTGAAAATTTTGAGAAATACCTATCAGGTCTTGCAGGGCAATTAAAAATATTAAAACAATTACAGAACCGAAAAATCATTTATGCGGCCGAAGAAGTTCCCATTTTTCATTCTCTTGGTACAGATCCTATGCGCGCGTTTAAACTTTTTTACTGGCAACGATCTGTTTTAAATGTACCGGAATATCAAAATATAAAATTTACTTTGGATTTAATTCCTAAAAAGCTTCTGGAGATTGCTTCCGAAATAAACGAATATTACAAACATGTGCCCAGTATAGAAATATGGACGGACAACACAATTCTTACAACGGTTAAACAAATAGAGTTTTATTTTGAAAGCGGTGCCTTTAAAGATAAGGAAGACGCTTTACTGGTTTTGGAACATTTGCATATAATGGTTAACAGCCTGAACAATTATTGTGAACACGACAGCAAAATTAAGGAAGAGAATTTTAAATTGTACAACAGCGACCTTGTTATAGGTACAAACTGTATACATATATCTACGGAACAGTATAATTCTTCCTACATTTCTTTTAATACATTAAACTCGCTTACCAGTACTAATCGCGTGTTTTGTGAGGAGATTGAACATTGGATGAAAAACCTGATGAAAAAATCTACTCTTATAAGTGGTTCAGCAGAAAAACAACGTTTTCGTTTTTTTAATAATATGCGCAAACACATCAGCGCCTGCGAAGAACGCATTAAGAATTATTAATAACTGTACTTGTTTTTCCAAAGTGCTTTAAGGTAAGCACGTAATTCATTTTCACGTGGGTTATTCCCGGGTTTGTAAAGTGCAATACCTTTTATTTCTTCGGGTAAAAATTCCTGTTCGGCAAAATTGTTTTCAAATGAATGGGCGTATTTATAGTCTTTACCGTAATTAAGTTCTTTCATCAATTTGGTTGGCGCGTTACGTATTGCTAAAGGAACGGGTAAGTTTGGTTTTTCTTTTACCAATTGTTGCGCGGCGCCTATAGCTTCGTAAGCTGCATTACTTTTTGCCGAGCATGCCAGATAGGTGGCGCATTGCGATAAAATAATTCTTGATTCGGGATAGCCGATAACATTTACTGCCTGAAAACAGTTATTGGCAATTACTAAAGCCGTCGGGTTTGCATTGCCGATGTCTTCGCTTGCAAGTATTAGCAATCTTCTTGCAATAAAAAGCGGGTCTTCTCCTCCTTCAATCATTCTTGCTAGCCAATATACTGCGGCGTTCGGGTCACTTCCGCGAATAGATTTTATAAATGCCGAAATAATATCATAATGCATTTCTCCGCCTTTATCATAGAGAGAAATATTCTGGCTGAGGCTTTCTTTGCAAAGTTCGTCTGTAATAGTTATTTCATCCGCTTCGTTGGTGTTTACTACAATCTCCAATGCGTTTAAAAGTTTGCGCGCATCACCGCCAGAAATGCGCAGGAGATAATCGGTTTCCTGCAGGGTAATTTTTTTCTGTTTTAAAATTTCATCTTTAGTTACAGCTTGGTGCAGCAATCCTACTAAATCATCTTTTGAGAGGTGTTCCAAAACAAAAACCTGGCAGCGTGATAAAAGGGCCGGAATTACTTCAAACGAAGGATTTTCGGTGGTAGCACCAATCAATGTAACAACACCTTTTTCAACAGCTCCTAATAACGAATCCTGCTGCGATTTACTGAAACGGTGAATCTCATCAATAAACATCACCGGTTTATTTTGCCCGAAAAAATGCTGGCTTTGCGCTTTCTCTATAACTTCCCGTACATCCTTAACTCCCGAGTTAACAGCGCTCAGCGTATAAAAAGGCCGCTTCATCATATTGGATATAATGTTAGCCAGTGTTGTTTTTCCAACACCCGGAGGACCCCAAAAAATCATAGAAGGCAATAAACCCTGTTCAATGGCTTTGCGCAATGGCTTATCCTTGCCAACCAGGTGGTTTTGCCCCGTATATTCATTTAAAGTTTGTGGCCGCATACGCTCAGCCAAAGGGGTGTTCATTATGTAAAAATGTTGAAAACTAAGTGTTGCTGCAATTACGCAATAAATTATTTTTGAAAAAAATAAAATTATGAACGTAGTGAAGATTTTAGGAGTTGCCGGACTTATTGTTTCCCTGGCATTTACAACTTATAAAGGAGATAAAGACCCTTTGCACAAGAGAAAATTTGTTGCCGAAGCAACCGAAATTAAAGACGGAAAACCAAGTAGCAAAAAACCTGCCCCGGATGAAATTGAATTTAAAAACGGAAAAGTGTACAGTTCTTTTGTGTGGGATAAAATGGAATTTCAGGACATAAAATACGCGATAAATAAAGACAGCACTTTTACTGATGAAAGCGGAGAAGAACTTCATTACATGGAAGTTGAGGCGATTACAACGAATGATAAAAAAGAGACGATTAATATGAGCTTTACCATTAATGGCTACGACATTGAAGGTACTTATAAATTGGTAAAAAAGGAAGTGGTAAAGAAAATGTTTACTACTACAGGCAAAGAAAAGGTAAAGGCCAAAAAAGGCAAATAAATCTTTGTAAGGAAACGGGTTTCTTTACGTCTGTTATATAAATAAGAAACCATGAAAGCGCAGGTTCACAAACACAATAACCTTACAAATAAGCAGGTTTGTAAAAATTTAAAATATAAAGCAGCTCTTATTTTAGTGGCTGCTTTTTTTATGAATGCCTGCTCGCAAAACCCAAAAACTACTATGGAAAATAAAACTGCAAATACGGGATATGATACAGCCACCTTCGGTGCCGGTTGTTTTTGGTGCGTGGAAGCAGTTTTCCAACAATTAAAAGGGGTTGTTAAGGTAACATCGGGATATAGTGGCGGAGAAACCAAAAACCCGACCTATTACGAAGTTTGCAGCGGATCTACAGGTCATGCAGAAGTTTGCCAGATTGTTTACGACCCTAAACAAATTTCTTTTAAAGAATTATTGGAAGCTTTCTGGCAAACTCACGACCCTACAACTTATAACAGGCAGGGAAATGATATCGGTACTCAATACCGGTCGGCAATTTTTTACCACAACGAAGAACAGAAGAAATTAGCCGAGCAATATAAAACTGAATTAGACCGTTCCGGTGCTTTTGAAAAACCGATTATTACAAGTATAGAGCCTTATAAAGTTTTTTATTCCGCCGAGGATTACCATCAAAATTATTACAACCAAAATCAGGATGCGCCTTATTGCAGTTTTATGATTAAACCAAAATTAGATAAATTTAAAAAGGCCTTTAAAGATAAATTGGTAAAGTAATTACAATCCGGCTTTCACTATAAAGTCATCCAGTTGCTTCATGAGAACGCTGTTGTTTAACACCTGGTTTTTTGTCTCCTCAATTAAATAATTGCGTGTTTCATCGGATGAGTCGGCCATGTCGGAATATTTCTGGTCGTGAATGTCAATGGTGAGGCGAAGGTACTGCCCGTTTTCTAAAAGTTCATCCGCTTCGTACGATGTTGCCTGATTTACGCCCTGCATCATTATATCGCTTATGGGTTTTACCCAATCAAGCGCG